>Ga0247608_10000297_pt1 | contig 87024 bp, 65 predicted proteins | sample 176DNAGHGlowgp2_FD_193490 | JGI IMG/M metagenome (GOLD analysis project Ga0247608, IMG submission 193490) | Sheep rumen microbial communities from Palmerston North, Manawatu-Wanganui, New Zealand - 1766 DNA GHGlow gp2 | ecosystem: Host-associated > Mammals > Digestive system > Stomach > Rumen ... | reverse complement strand
TTTACTCAATTAAAGAAGAGTTTAACGTAGCCTAGTGTAACTAAGTGTATCAGGATGGATAACTACATATAGATTTGCAAGAGATTGGCTCTCTTGGAGGAATCCAGGAGAGCTATATTAATTGGTTTAATATTATTGACATTCCAAATATATAAGTATATACTTATATATAAGAAAGGAGGTTAAATATTATGGCCAATAATAAATCGCAAATTGAAGCTGTTGCAAGATATGATAAAAAAAATATGAAAGGCTTATATATCAAGCTTCATAAAAAGAATGACAAAGACATTATTGATAAGTTAGAAAAGGTAGAAAGTAAGCAGGGGTATGTAAAGGAATTAATAAGAAATGATTTAAAACAAAACTAAATAGGAGGTGCATTTATGGGTATTAGAGAAGATATAATGATCAAAATGAGTGATGTATTGGATAAAGAATTACTTGATAAATTGGCTATTACTTTAGATATTGTGCTATATGATTATGATGTGGTTAAGAAATCAAGAGAATTAATGCTCAGAGATAATTCTAATCAGATAGTATTAAAAAACTATTTGGGTGAAAAGCATCTCCAAGGAAAGAGCAAAGCGACTATCAAACATTATAATCATATTCTTGAAAAGCTTTTAATGACTATAGAGAAACCGGTAAATGAAATTACTACTAATGATGTAAGATATCACTTAGCTAAATTACAAACAGAAAATGAATTATCATTGGTTACATTGAATAATATTAGAGCTATCTATTCTTCATTTTTTGGGTGGTGCGAAACAGAACAAATTATTGAAGATAATCCAATGAAAAAAATAAAGCCATTCAAAGCACCTAAAAAACAGATAAAACCATTATCAGAAATAGATATAGAAAAAATGTGTGATGCTTGTACAACAACAAGAGATAGGGCCTTGATTGAGTTTTTATATTCTACTGGATGTCGAGTAAGTGAATGTGCAGCATTTAACATTGATGATATTGATTTTAAGACAAAAAAGGCTAGCGTGACAGGAAAAGGAAACAAGGAAAGAACAGTATATATATCAGATAGAACTATGTATTGGCTTGAAAAATATTTAGTTCAAAGAACTGATAATGATATTGCTCTTTGGATAGGCAAAAAAGGAAGATTAACAAAGTCTGGTATAGAATTTATAGTAAAATCACTTGGAAAAAGTGCAGGATTGCCTAATGTTCATCCTCATCAATTTCGACATGCACTTGCAACAGATTTAATAAAAAAGAATGCTCCAGTTCAAATTGTAAAACAAATATTAGGGCATGAAGATTTATCAACAACAATGATATATGTAGACATTCAGGAAGATGAAATTGAAAGTATTCATAAGAAATATATTTCTTGATATGTTTGTAAGAGGATAGCATTTTGCTATTCCTCCCTTATCAGCCTTTTCCATAGAGTGATTCTGTGGGAGGGGCTGAACTTTCTTCAAGGGGAAATAAAAGGGGAAATAAAAGGGGAAATATGACAAATGATGAAAGAAATAATCATTGCAAAAAATATTGAAAAGCCTTATAATACCAGATGTTCTAGAGAAACACTGGATTTGTGAAGATTATTTTAAGATGGCAAAATAGCACGTCATCTGCAAAAAAGGATTATTATTTGTAATAGGCAAGTTTATAAGCAGACGCCGTGAAAGCTTGCTTGCAAAGGCGGCTGGTTAGAAACTTGACGTACTTGCGAAGCAAGAATCAAAAATGCATGAAATAAGGCGCCTCCGAAGGAGGCAGCTAGCGCGTAAGCGCGACCTTATGAATGCTTTTTGATTATTACAAATAATCTGAAGAAAACGCATAATAAGTATATTTAGAAATATCTTAAATTCCATACAAAGGAGAGATTCCATGTCAGAAGAGAAGAAGCACATAGTTACATATGAGGAGTTAAAAAATCTTGAAGACGAACTTTCTGATCTTAAAGTTAATCGTCGTAAAGAGATAGCTCAGAAAATTAAAGAAGCTCGTGAGCAGGGCGATTTATCAGAGAACGCTGAGTATGATGCTGCCAAAGATGAGCAGAGAGATATCGAGACTCGTATAGCTGAACTTGAGAAAATCCTCAAGAATGTCGAAGTTATCGATGAAGACAGCCTTGATACAGAGTCTGTATATATTGGATGTAAAGTACATTTTGTTGATATGGAATCAAAAGAGGAGTTCACTTACAAGATCTCCAGTTCAACAGGTGCAAACATCCTGAAAGGCAAGATATCTAATGAATCACCAATTGGTTCAAAACTCATTGGTTCTAAAGTTGGACAGGTTATAACAGTAGATGCTCCAAACGGAAGACACAGTTATAAGATTCTTGATTTCAAGAGAGAAAAAGATAAAAAATAATCTCTTATAGGAAACGATTAACCGCTGGAGTGTTTTTCCAGCGGTTTTTATTGATTAGAAATACCATCCTAAGCATTGTGGCGAAGGATTTATAATTGAGAGGAAAAAGAATATGTCAGAACAGAATAATCAGAATAAGAATAAGGGGCAGGGACAGCAGCAGGATCTTAATCAGCTCCTCAAGGTTCGTCGTGAGAAGCTGGCTAATCTCCAGGAAGCTGGAAAGGACCCATTTGTAATAACAAAGTTTGATCAGTCATACCATGCAGCTCAGGCACGAGCTGAGTATGAAGAGCTTGAGGCAAAGCTTCTTGTAGGAAAGGATATGCCAGATACAGAAGGCATGGAGCCAGAAGAAGCTAAGGCTGTTAAGACTGAAGCTTACAATGAGAGACGCGCTATCATGGATGCTAATCCAATTAAGGTAAGCATTGCAGGACGTCTTATGTCTAAGCGAGTTATGGGTAAGGCTTCATTCTGTAACGTTCAGGATAAGAGTGGAAATATTCAGGTATTCGTTTCAAGAGATGAGCTTGGAACAGATGAATATGCTGATTTCAAGAAGCTTGATGTAGGTGATATTGTCGGTGTAACAGGTTATGTATTCCGTACAATGATGGGAGAGATTTCAGTTCACGCTGATACAGTAACTCTTCTTACAAAGTCACTTCAGATTCTTCCTGAGAAGTTCCATGGACTTACAAATACAGATATCAGATATCGTCAGAGATATGTTGACCTTGTAATGAATCCAGATGTTAAGGATACATTTATCAAGAGATCACAGATTATTTCATGCATTCGTAGATTCCTTGATGAGCAGGGCTTTATGGAAGTTGAAACTCCAATGCTCGTTGCTAATCCAGGTGGAGCTGCAGCACGTCCATTCGAGACACATTTCAATGCACTTGATGAAGACCTGAAGCTTCGAATTTCACTTGAGCTTTATCTTAAGAGACTTATCGTTGGTGGTCTTGAAAGAGTTTATGAAATTGGTCGAGTTTTCCGTAACGAAGGAGTTGATACACGTCATAATCCAGAGTTCACACTTATGGAGCTCTATCAGGCATATACAGATTATCACGGAATGATGGACCTTACAGAAAACATGTACCGTCATATTGCTCAGGAAGTTCTTGGAACAACAACTATTACATATAACGGTGTAGAGATGGATCTTGGTAAGCCATTTGAGAGAATTACAATGGTTGACGCTGTTAAGAAGTATGCAAATGTAGATTGGAATGAAGTTCCTGATCTTGAAGCAGCTCGTGCACTTGCTAAGGAACATCATATTGAATTTGAAGACTTCCATAAGAAGGGTGATATTCTTAATCTTTTCTTTGAAACATATGTAGAGGAGCATCTGATCCAGCCAACATTTGTTATGGATCATCCAATTGAGATTTCTCCACTTACAAAGAAGAAGCCAGAGAATCCTGAATATGTTGAAAGATTCGAGTTCTTCATGAATGGATGGGAGATGGCAAATGCTTATTCTGAGCTGAACGATCCTATCGATCAGCGTGAGAGATTTGCTGCACAGGATGCACTTGCAGAGGCAGGCGATGACGAGGCAGAGCATACAGATGAGGACTTCCTTAATGCGCTTGAAGTTGGTATGCCACCTACAGGCGGTATCGGATATGGTATAGATCGTCTTGTTATGATCATGACTGATTCACCAGCCATCAGAGACGTTTTACTCTTCCCGACACTGAAGAGCGAGAAGAAGTAAGCTTAGTAAAATAGTCATTTGTGAGGTGTTGCAAATGAACTTTATCTTTGATCTTGATCAGACATTACTAGATTTTCACGCAACAGAATATAAAGCACTTGGAATAGTGCTGAAGTCAAATGGTCTTTCGTTTTCGGATGAGATTTATCAGGCATTTAAAGCCTACAATAAATCTCTTTGGCAGGAATTAGAAAAAGGAACTATCACAAGAACAGAGCTTTTTACAAAAAGATTTCAGTATGTGTTAGATCTATGTGATGGAGATGCATCTTCCCTGAATCCGCTTACAATCAATGATGACTTTATCAAAACAATGTCTGTAAATGGAATTCTGATGGAAGGGGCAGATGACTTCATAAAGAAGTTAAAAGAAAATATCCCTGATTGCCGAATCTTTATCGCCTCTAATGGAGCAACCATAAATGCAGTGGGAAGAATAGCTTCAACGGGGCTTGATAAGTATATAGATGAGGTGTTCATAAGCGAAGACCTAGGAGTGACAAAACCGGATCCTGCTTTCTTTGATATATGTATAGAACGTATTGGTGAACCAAGAGAACTATGCATCATGATAGGAGATTCACTTACATCAGATATGCTTGGTGCACAAAATGCTTCTATGGATTCGGTATGGTTCATGCCTTCTGGAAATATAGAAGAAGCTGTGACTAGATACGATATCAACTACTGCGCATCTTCATTTGATGAATTGTATGATGTCCTAGAAAAATGGGCAAAAAAAATAACTGGCGCCTATGAGTAGAAATACTTGTAGGCGTTTTTTATGTCATAGAGAAAATTTTGTGGTATAGTAATGCAGTGGCATTTAGATGTCTACTTAAGTATGTGAGGTGAAGGGTTTTGGTAATTCAAATAGTAGAAGATGATAAAACACTGAGCGAAGGAATATCCATATCTCTTGGTGACTTCGCGGATAGTTTTCATAAGGAATATAAGATAGGGGATGCGAAAGCAGGTTTTGATAAGTATGGCGAAGAGATTAGCCTGATAATACTTGATCTCAATCTTCCGGATGGAATAGGCTATGATTATTTAAAATATGTAAGAGAAAGAAGTTCTGTTCCTGTTCTTATACTTACAGCGAATGATTTGGAGATGGATGAAGTTACAGGTCTTACAATGGGGGCTGATGATTTTCTTACAAAACCATTTAGTCTTGCTGTTCTCAGGGCAAGAGTAACTGCACTGATTCGTCGCAGTCAGATGACGGGAAATGCGACTTCAGGAGATGAACAAGCAGAAGTAGTAAATGATAAGTCCGCAATTTATGAAATTGATGACATGGTATTTGATTTTGACAAGCTCATCTTTAAGAAAGGCGAGGAGGAAATATTCCTTAGTGTGAATGAGCAAAGACTCCTCAAGGTATTTCTGGATAATAAGGGGATGATTCTTACAAGAGATACACTTATCGAAAGATTATGGGGCGACAGTGGTGAATATGTAGAAGAAAATGCATTGTCTGTAACCGTTAATCGCCTTAGAAGTAAGATAGAAAGCTCTGGAGGAGCTAAACACATTAATACAGTATATGGACAGGGCTATAGATTCGAATAGCAAAAGAAGATTGGAATTAGAATTATACAAAAGAGGATTATTTAATTGTTTAATAATAAAGTAATTGAAAGATTAGACCAGATGCTCGATGATGCAATGAATGGCACATTTTCAGAGGGCAGTTATGATGAGACGAAACTTTCCAGACTTGAATCTAAGTGGAAAGAGTTTCTCGGAACATCGGTCCTGTCAAATCAGAATCTGGAAGAAGAGAGACATAGACTGGAACAATTTATATCGGACATATCTCATCAGACTAAAACCCCTATGACTAACATCAAGATGTACACTGAGCTGCTGTGTGAGGAGATAAAAATCCTTCAGGCGAAGGAAGATGGGCAGGGAACATCAGATCCTGGAGATATATCAGCTTCCTTAAGTAGGATTGAGAAATACTCAGCGGAGATAAGGCGGCAGAACGAGCGCCTTGAATTCCTTATAGATTCTCTTACCAAGCTTTCGAGGCTTGAGAGTGGCACGCTTGAGGTGGTGGCGAATAAGTCCAGTGTAAATGATCTGGTTGAGTCAGGAATAGCAGCTGTTAAAGCAAAAGCCGGTACGAAGGAGATTAAGATCATCACAACTTCACCAGAAGAAGCAGAGGTAGCAGCTGCATTTGACATGAAATGGACTTTGGAAGCATTGATAAATGTACTGGATAATGCGGTCAAATATTCTCCGGATGGTGGAACCATTGAAGTAAAGCTGTCGGAAACAGAAATGTATGCTGCCATCCATGTAATTGATGAAGGACAAGGTATCTCTGAAGAAGATGCCACAAAGATTTTTGGAAGATTCTTCCGCAGCAGTGAAGTTCAGCAGGATGACGGCGTTGGAATTGGACTCTATCTGACAAGAGAGATTCTATCTAAGGAGGATGGCTATATTAAAGTTATATCGAATGATAAAAGAGAAGGCGGGGAGTTCGTTATATATCTGAGGAAGTAAACATCGACAAAATAAGTAAAATGAAGTAAATCAGGAGCGATTCAATCATGGAATTGCTCCTTTTTTGAATTCTTTCAAAAGTGAAAGATTTGAGAAATAATCTGGAAAGAAACATATGATAGTATTAGGACAGTAAAAAAAAGAGAGACAAAGTTCTCGATAATGGAGGAATAAAAATGAGTATTTTAATTGCAGAACATTTAAAGAAATATTACGGCGAGGGGGAGACACTTGTTAAGGCATTAGATGATGTAAGCCTGAAGGTTGAAAGAGGCGAGTTCCTAAGTATCATCGGAACAAGCGGAAGTGGTAAGTCAACACTTCTCCACATGCTTGGCGGACTTGATAATCCAACTGAAGGAAAAGTAATTATAGATGACAAGGACATCTCAGGACTTAAGGGCGACGAGCTCTGCATCTTCAGAAGAAGAAAGATTGGATTTATCTTCCAGAGCTTCAACCTGGTCCCATCGATTAGCGTTTATGACAACATCGTCCTTCCACTTCAGCTGGATGGCAAGAAGGTGGATAAGGAATATATACAAAATGTAATCGAAACTCTTGGTATCGAAAAGAAGTTAAATGTACTTCCTTCTAAACTGTCTGGTGGACAGCAGCAGAGAGTAGCCATAGCAAGAGCACTCGCTTCAAAGCCAGCAATTATTCTCGCGGATGAGCCAACAGGAAACCTTGATACAAAGACGAGTCAGGATGTACTTGGACTTCTGAAAACTACAGGAAACAAGTTCAATCAGACAATTGTTATGATCACACATAATGATGAGATAGCTCAGATGGCTGACAGAACAATTCGAATCGAAGATGGACATATGATGAAATAAGTGTCAAAAGTCAAAATGCGTTCCTGCTTGCAGGAAAAGCATTTTGACCTTATGACACGCTGAAACATGAGGAAATAGCAATTTACGTAGTAAATTAGCGGTTTCCGAATGTTTCCAGGATTGCGAGAATTTCGTAAGAAATGGAGCAATCCGTATTTCATAAATAAGAAAAGGAACAAATCATGAAGAACGTTAATAATAAAAAGGTAATCAACAATATAGCAACAAGTGGAATCAAGGCAAAGTTTAGTAAGTATGTAATACTTGTTATGGCAGTAATACTTACAAGTCTTCTGTTCTCATCACTTTTCTCTGTAGGAGGAAGCATGATAAATGAGATGCAGGAAGGTTCCATGAGACAGGCCGGCGGAAGCAGCCATGGTAGTTTTAAGTATCTTACAGAGGCTGAGTATGATCAGATAAAAGATGATCCAAAGCTTAAATCTGTCAATTATAGAATCATGGTAGGTAACCTTGCAAATGAAGAACTGAAGAAAATCCATTCAGAGTGTTACTTCGCTGAACTTGAAAATGCGAAGAGTGGATTTAGTGCTCCTACAGAAGGCAGAATGCCTGAAGCTGAAGATGAGGTTGTTCTCAGTAATGTTACACTTGAGGCTTTAGGTGTCCCATGTGAATTGGGAAGTAAGGTTACTCTTGATATAGAATTAGAAGATGAAGTGATAGAGAAAGAATTTACAGTGTGCGGAATCTATGAGGGAGATCCTATATGTCCAGCGCAGATGACATATTTCTCAAAGGGCTTTCAGGAAAAGTATGCTCCTGCTAAGACAGTACCACTTCCAGAATCAGATACAAATGATTATATTGGTAGATATTCAGTAGATTTTAATTTCAGTAATAGTATAAATATTGAAGGTAAGGTTCAGGATCTTATAGCCAGAACCGGAATCAGAGAAGATGTTGATTACGGTGTTAACTGGGCTTATGTAGCAAGTAGCCTTGATCCATCTATGATCATCATATGCCTTGCACTTGCAGCAGTATTTATGTTGGCAGGCTACCTGATCATATTCAATATATTTGATATAAATATCATCTCAGATATTCAGGAGTTCGGTCTTCTTAAGACAATCGGAACAACAGAGAAACAGCTCAAAAAGATAGTTATGAAGAGAGCAAACCTCATTTCTCTTATTGGTATTCCAGTTGGAACAGTCCTTGGAGTTCTGGTTGCAGTAGTACTTCTTCCTATCATTTCTGGACAGTTTAGTACAGTAAATGTTGGAAAGGGTGAGCTTCACCTAAATGTATGGATGCTTCTCGGCGCAGCAGCATTCTCCTATATCACAGTAATTATCAGCGCTATGAAGCCTTGCCGTAAGGCCGCAAAGGTTTCACCAGTTGAGACAGTTAAATATACTGAGGAAACAGATAAGAATGGAAAGCCTAAGAAGAAGCTGATCACAGTAATCCTTTCACTTTCACTTGCACTTGTCGTGCTGAATTCAGTTTATGGATTTGTAAGTGGTTTCAGCATGGATGGATATGTAGAGAATCTAATCATAGCAGATTTCAGTGTACAGGATGTTACAGTTGATGACCCAGGTGCATCGTATAAAGAAACTCAGGCGATTGATTCAACTCTTCTGGAGAACTTAAAAGGACTGGATGGAGTTGAAGAAGTTGGAGCGGTTTATGTGAATAATACATTCCAGGAGTTCAGTGATGAAAACTGGGCTAAGATTGAGGAAAATGTAATTAATACAGATTTGATGAAGGAGAAGTATGCTAGTCTTGGCTATTCAGAAGCAGATATAAAAAGTACAGACGAGGATACGAGAACATCAAAAACTCTGGAAGGAAAGACATATGGTGTTGGAAAGCTTGCTTTTGATAAGCTGAAGGTTCTGGAGACAATAGATGGAAAAGATAGTATCGACTGGGATACATTTAACAGTGGAAACTATGTTCTTATGACAAGATTTATGACGGATAATGATGAGGCAGATTTCCTTAAGCCGGGAGACAAGGTTCAGATTAGAAGCTATGATCCAAAGTATCAGGAGACTGTGAAGGATGTCGATGAAAATGGAAAAGAAATCGAGTGCGTCAGCTATGAAAATGCTCCTATGAAGGAGTATGAGATCTACGGTATAGTGGAAATGCCAATAGCTATGGATCTTGGAGTTTATAACCTTTTCGAATGTAACTATGTGCTTCCAGAGGATGAGTTCCTAGCTCTTAACGGGTCTGACTGGGGAGCGATGAGAGTTCTTATGAATGTTGAGGATTCCAAAGAAGCATCTGTAAATGATTGGCTGAAGAACTATACAAATAAAGTAAATTCTAACATGGATTATAATTCCAAAGAGAGCATTGAAGAAGAGTACGCTTCTTTCGGTAGCATGATAAAGATCGTTGGTGTGGTAGTAGCTGGTATCCTTGGACTTATAGGTCTCATGAACTTTGCAAATACTATGATCACATCAATAATTGTAAGAAGCAGAGAACTTGCAATGCTTGAAGCTGTAGGAATGACAGGCAAACAGCAGAAGGTGAAGCTGATGAAGGAAGCTTTAATTTATCTGATCTGGACAGCCATCTGTTCAACTGGTATTTCTACTCTGATGAGCTTTACACTTGTAAAAATGCTTGTAGCAAATGTGCCAATGTTCAATTGGAATTTCACCCTTCTCCCAATCGGTATAACCCTTCCATTCATCTGTGTAATGGTAGTTTTGATACCTATTGTAGCTTACAATAAACTTTGTAAAAGAAGTGTAGTTGATAGACTGCGTGTAGAATAAAATACAGACGTCATAAGCTTTGGCTTATGGCGTCTTTTATTCTGTTATAAGTCTCTGCAATGTGGTATATTATAACTTAGTAGTACTATGGGGTATATATTGGAGGAGTTTATTTTGAAAAAGCTATCACCTAAGGGGAGTATGAACGATAGAATTGATACAGTTCTATATAAATTTCGTTCTAGAATGAGGTCCTATCCACCTGGAATGTGTCCGATATCTCTTTATCGCTCACTTCTTCAGATTTCAATGAATCAGTCCTGTGGAAAATGCATTCCATGTAGAGACGGTCTTGTTGAAGTAGATAGAATGCTGCAAAGTATAATGGCAGGTTCAGCTGATGAAACTGCAGTTGAAAAGCTTACAGATATGTGTCAGATGATTGCAAAAACATCTGATTGTGCTATTGGTATTTCTGCAGCTCAGCTTATTTTAGATAGTCTTGAACAGTTCCCTGATGAATACGAAAGTCATGTTAAAGAGCATCATTGCATAACAGATGTAAAGCAGACAATTCCTTGTATAACTAAATGTCCAGCTCATGTTGATGTTCCTGGATATATAGCACTGATTAAAGAGGAGGACTATGCTGGTGCAATAAAGCTCATCCGTGCACGCAATCCTTTTCCAACTGCTTGCGCCTATGTGTGTGAGCATCCATGTGAAAAGAGATGCCGCCGTGCTATCATAGATGATCCTATCAATATTCGTGGTCTCAAAAAGTATGCTGTAGATTCAGTTAAAGCAGATGCAGTAGAAAATCCAAAGAAGAATGTTTCCACTGGTAAAAAGATTTCCATCATAGGTGCAGGTCCATCGGGTCTTACTGCAGCTTATTATCTTGCGCTTATGGGGCATGCTGTTACTATTTATGACGAGCATGAACTCCCTGGCGGAATGCTCAGATACGGTATACCTGAATACCGTCTTCCAAAGGAGGAACTTGAACATGACCTGAAGGCAGTTATGTCGGCAGGAGATATTGATTTCCGTGGAAATACCAAAGTAGGAGAGGACATTACCTTTGAGGAAATCAAAGGTGAATCAGATGCTACGTATCTGGCGATAGGTGCACAGATTGGAAACCGAATGCCAGTTGATGGAGCAGACGCTTCCAACGTTATCCCTGCTGCAGATTTTCTTCAACAGGTTTCAAGAGGAGAAAACCCTGACCTTACAGGAAAAAGAGTTGCGATTATTGGTGGCGGAAATGTTGCAATGGATGCAGCCAGAACAGCAGTAAGACTTAAATCTGAAACGGTACATGTATTCACCAGAAAAAGAGATGATTATACTGCTGTCCAGGAAGAGATAGTTGATGCTATGCAGGAAGGAGTACGTTTCCGTACACTCCTTAGCTTTTTAAATATTGAAACAGATAAAGAAACTAAAGAGGCAGTAGCTGTATGGCTCCAGCCTGAGATTGTTGGAGAATATGACCAGAATGGAATGATGACAACAGAACATTCTTCAAATTATCCATATCGTTTCAAATGTGATTACTTAATCCTGGCAGTTGGTCAGAAGAGTGACGTTGCGTCCTTTGAAACGGCGGGAATTCCAACTGAAAGAGGAAGAATCAAAGCGGACGAAGAATGTAAAGTTGCGGACTCAGAGGGCATTTTCTCAGGTGGTGACTGTGTAACAGGACCATCAACAGTAATAAATGCTGTTGCAGCTGGACAGGTGGCTGCATATAACATAGATGAGTATCTGGGATATCATCACAAGGTTAATACGTTTGTGGATATTCCGGTTGCACTTCCTAATCCATGTACTCCTACCGGAAGGGCTGAGATTGAAATGAGAGACCCTTATGAAAGAAAAGAGGGCTTTGATCCGGTGGAACTTCCAATGACCTATGAGGAGGCAATGAGAGAAGCAGGTCGTTGCCTTAGATGCGACCACCATGGTTGTGGTGTTCTGAAAGGAGGTCGTGGAGATGAGTGATATTGTTAAAGTAAAAATAAATGATATTGATATAGAAGTTGAAAAGGGTACGACCATCCTGGATGCAGCTACGGCGAATGAAATTGAAATTCCTACTCTCTGTTATCTTGTTGGTGTATCTGATGTTGGTATGTGCCGTCTTTGTATGGTGGAAGTGGAGGGCTATGACAGCTTCCTTCCTGCATGTCGTACAAAATGTATAGATGGCATGGTCATTACAACTGAGAGTGAAACTCTTACTTCATATAGAAGAGAAATTCTGAATCTTATCCTGGCTAATCATAACCTGAATTGTATGAACTGCCCAGCCAATGGTACATGTAAGCTTCAGAGATTTTCGAATCTATATAAAGCAGACAAAAATACCTATCAGGGTTCCAGAGTTATCACTGGTGATCCGGCCATCTCGGTTTCAGATGACAATCCTTATATTGCATTTGATTCAGAGAAATGCATACAGTGCCAGCGCTGTGTAAATGTATGTCACAACATATCCGTTAATGGTGTACTTGCAGGTGAGAGATGTGGAAATAAGACTACCATCCTTCCTGTTTTTGGAAAGGACTATAAAACAAATGGATGCGAGTCTTGTGGAAACTGTACAAGTGTTTGTCCAACGGGTGCTCTGTATTTAAAGAGAAAGAAAACCTATAGAAGCTGGGAAACATCCCGCGTACTTACTACATGTCCACACTGTGCAACTGGATGTCAGTTCAACTTTGTAATGAAGGACGGAAAGATAGTTGATGTAGAGACGGTTGATGGACCAGCAAACCACAGAAGACTCTGTGTTAAGGGACGTTCAGGAAGTTATGACTTTGTTTATTCAAAGGACAGACTGACAAAGCCTCTTATTCGTGATGAAGCTACTGGAGAGTTTAGAGAAGCTTCCTGGTACGAAGCTATTTCTTATACTGCCAGACGCTTTATGGAAATAAAAGAAAAATATGGCGGAGAAGCGCTGGCTGGTTTTGCCTGCTCGAGATCTTCCAATGAAGATATTTATATGGTCCAGAAGATGGTAAGAACATGCTTTGGATCAAATAATACTGACAATTGTGCCCGTGTTTGTCATTCGGCAACCGTTGCCGGACTTGCAAAGACTCTGGGTTCAGGTGCTATGACTAATCCGATTGCGGATATAACTAAGGGTGTAGATTGCATTTTGCTTATTGGCTCTAATCCGGAAGAGGCACATCCTGTTATTGGTATGCGAATCAGAAAAGCGGTTAAAAATGGAACTCGCCTTATTGTTGTTGATCCGCGTGATATCGGACTTACCAAGTCGGCTGATATTCATCTGAAACTTCGTCCAGGAACTAACGTTGCATTTGTGAATGGTATGATGCACGTTATTATTAAGGAAGACCTTGTGGATCATGATTATATAGAGAATTTCACTGAAGGCTATGAGGAACTTAAGAAAGTGGTTGAAGATTATACACCTGAGAAGGTGGCGGAGATTTGCCATATTGATCCGGACCAGCTTGTTGAGGCTGCAAGGATGTATGCTACTGCAGAGAAGGCTCCTATTATCTATTGCCTTGGTGTTACTGAACATTCAAGTGGTTCTGAAGGTGTAATGTGCCTTGCCGATATGGCAGCTATTTGCGGAAAGATTGGAAAGAGTGGATGCGGAGTTAATCCACTTCGTGGACAGAATAATGTTCAGGGCGCCTGTGATATGGGAGCCCTGCCAACTGACTATCCTGGATATCAGAAGGTTGATAACCCTGAGGTTCAAAAGAAGTTTGAAGAGGCATGGGGTGTTAAGCTTAGTCCAAAACCTGGACTAAAAGCAACGGATGTTTTCCCTGCTGCAATAGAAGGTAAGATAAAGGGACTATATATCTGCGGTGAGGATCCAATAGTTACTGATCCAGATACCCATCATATTGAGAAAGTCCTTAAGAGTCTGGACTTCTTTGTGGTTCAGGATCTCTTTATGACAAAGACGGCTGAATATGCGGATGTAGTTCTTCCTGGTATAAGCTATGCTGAGAAGGAAGGTACATTCTCAAATACAGAAAGAAGAGTTCAGCGTATCCGTAAGGCTGCAAGCCTTCGTGGTGATATGAGACCTGATACGGATATCATCATAGACCTTATGAATGCAATGGGATACAGGCAGGAGTTTATGACACCTGCACAGATAATGGACGAGATAGCATCTGTTACTCCTAGCTTCCATGGTATCAGTCATGAGAGACTTGATAGAGAGGGAGGCATTCAGTGGCCATGTCCTGAAAAAGATCATCCGGGCACGCCGATATTACATGTTGGTAAACCAGTAAGAGGAAAGGTTCTTCTTTATCCTGCGGAGTATAAGCCATCACAGGAACTTCCTGATGATGATTATCCATTCATCCTTTCGACAGGACGCATTTTATATCATTATAATGCCACGGCCATGACAGCACGTTCTGAAGGACTCATAGACCTGGCTGGTGAAGGATTTATTGAGGTTAATTATAAAGATGCGGATAGACTGGGAATCAAGAATGGGGAGAGAATAAAAGTCTGGAGCAGAAGAGGTGAAATCACTGCGACAGCTCATGTGGGCAGAAAGGTTTCAGAAGGTGAAACATGGATGCCATTCCACTTTGAAGATTCACCAGTAAATGTAATCACTAATGCGGCACTTGATGATATTGCAAGGATACCGGAATATAAAGTATGTGCTGTTAATATAGGAAAGCTGGAGGAGAATTAAACTAATATTGATTTTTATAAAGGTAGGTAGTTGTAATGCAGGAGAATAATACAGTCAAAAAGAATAGGACGATTGTCTCTACTCTATTTGATGGTAGTTTAAAATCTGATATTTTTATAATGCTGGTTTTATGTTTTGCAGGTGTTTTTTGTAAGAAGCTGATCAATCCATTTGCAAATACTGTTACAGATTCGCTTCATGTTCCAGGAGGAATTTCTACAGCTATTGCTTTGATGTTCCTGGTGGTTGCATCTGGCATAACAGGAAGAAAATGGTGTGCCAGCGCCATGGGTCTTGCTCAGGTGGTTATGGCACTTGCTCTTGGTTCAATGGGAAGTATGGGGCTTCTGATGCCGCTTGCTTATCTTATTCCTGGAGTTGTAATTGATCTTGTAATGCTTGTTCCTGAGAATAGAATTATTTCATTAATGGGAAAATCTTTTATTGCAAATATAGCCAGCTCAGTTTCTGCGGCTCTTTTTGCTGATATAGTTGTGTTCCACTTACCTGTTAAGCCACTTGTGGTTTATTTATGTCTTGCTACAGTTAGTGGCGCGATATGTGGATTTATTGCGGGAGCAGTCAGTACTTCGATAGATAAAAAGAAAAATGAAGAAAATGAGGGGGATGGAAAAGATGAGTGATACAGAGGCAATTAATACTGAAGATGTTAATGCAGAAAAAACAGGTGAAAAAAAGAGAGGCTGGAAAGGACTTCTTGTAACTATTATCATACTGCTTGCTATAACAGCTGGAGCGGCTATCTGGTATAACCGTAGTCTTAATAAAACTCCTGAACATTCACTTGTGGTTGTGACTGGCGGAGAAGAAAAGGTTGTTGATATTGATAAGCTTGACCTGGTTAGTTTCAGCGGAACTGCTGTGAACGGAAAGGGAGAGCAGAAAGATATCGAGGCAGAAGGCATTCGACTTGAAGATGTAATTGATTCATCAGATTATTCGGAAGTTACTGTTACATCAGATGATGCTTACTCAGCAGATGTAAAGAAGGAAGAGATGGGTGAGGCTTGGCTGGAGATAGAAGAGGGCTCGGCAAGACTCTATGTATTTAGCGATACAAATTCAAAGAGAAATGTAAAAAATGTAGTGAGGATAGAGGTTAAATGACAGAGTATTCTGCAATTATCCTGGCTGGTGGAGAAAGCAAACGAATGGGACAAAAGAAATCCACTTTGCTTCTTCAGGGGAAAACATTTATAGAGATTATAATTGATAAGCTTATTGATATTGGTATTAGTGAGATACTGATTTCAGGTTATGAATATGATCTGGAAAAATATACGGATACCGGTTGCGTTTTAAAAACAGTGAAAGATATTTATGAAAAAAAGGGACCGCTTGCTGGAATTCATGCAGGGCTGGAAGCTGCGGCTCATAATTCTGTTCTGATTGTCACGGAAGACGCACCGTTGGTTCCGATAGATTTTATGAAACAATTGATGCAGGAACATGAGGAAAATGCTTCTTCTATTACAGTTACCAGAAGTGGCGGTAGATTTCAGCCATTACTTGGTATTTATGACAAGAGTCTGATTTCTGAGTGCGATGATATTCTTCAGGGAGACAAGGCTACTGTAAGGGCGTTGATTGACAGAGTAGGATGCAGTGAAGTGACTTTTGATGGTGACGAAATATTGATCAGAGGCTGCAACACACCCGAAGAATATGAACTGTTGAGAAAGTATTTATCATAAAAATGTGACATAGGTTTATAGAAAAAAAATTAGTCAGAATCGGATCTAAGTGCATGGGTTAAGGAGTTTTAGTATGCAATACAGAAAAGATAAAAATGGAAATGAACTTTCCATGTTGGGTTACGGCTGTATGCGCTTCACAAAGAAGGGCAATAGTATTGATATTGATAAGGCTGAAAAAGAAATTATGGCAGCCTTTGAGGCGGGTGTTAATTATTATGATACAGCTTATATTTACCCAGGAAGTGAGGCAGCTCTTGGAGAAATAGTAGAGCGAAATGGGATCAGAGATAAGATTAATATCGCGACAAAGCTTCCTCAGTATTTAATTAAGAATCGCAAAGGCCTTGATAAATATTTTGATGAAGAGCTTTCACGTCTTAGAACAGATCATGTTGATTATTACCTGATGCATCATCTTACAGATGTAGAGATGTGGGAGAAGCTCAAGGCAGTAGGAATTCTTGAGTGGATAGAAGAAAAGAAGAAATCTGGACAGGTAAGAAATATCGGTTTTTCATATCATGGAAACAGTGATAATTTCATCACCATATTAAATGATTTCGATTGGGATTTTTGTCAGGTTCAGTACAACTATCTGGACGAGGTAACTCAGGCTGGAGTTAAAGGAGTTAAGGCTGCGGCTGAGAAGGGCGTTCCAGTAGTTATTATGGAGCCACTTCGTGGTGGTAAGCTTGTGGGAATGCTTCCAGAAAAAGCAAAGAAGATATTTGCTGAAAGTGACAGAGGATGGACTCCTGCAGAGTGGGCTTTCAGATGGCTTTATAATCAGCCAGAAGTAACAGTTGTTCTTTCTGGAATGAATTCTCTCGAGATGGTTCAGGAAAATTGTAAAACTGCCAGTGATATGCAGGCAGGAACTCTTACTGATAAAGACTTTGAACTCCTTGAAGAAGTAAAGAAGGCAATAAAAGAAAAAGAAAAGGTAGGCTGTACGGGATGCCGTTATTGTATGCCTTGTCCTAAGGGCGTGGATATTCCTGGAACATTTGCATGCTGGAACACAATGTATACAGAAAAGAAAAAAGAAGGAAGGTTCCAGTATGCTCAGACAGTTGGTCTTACAAAAGAACCAGCCTTTGCTACACAGTGTGTTGAGTGTGGTAAATGTGAGCAGCATTGTCCTCAGAGTATTCCAATCAGGGAAATGCTAAAGAAAGCAGATAAGGATCTTCGCCCGCTTGGATATAAAATTGGAATCAATGTGGCAAGAAAATATATGTTTAGAAAAAAGAAGAAAAAGATGTAATAAAAAAGTAGCGAGCCCGAGGGTACATATCACCCTCGGGCTCGTTACTTTTTTATACTAATCCAGATGTTACTCCGTTTCCAACATTAGGAGAAACAATTGACCAAATCAAATCAATAATAAACAGGATCGAAAGGGCTATACATATTATCCATCTATATTTCTTAGCAGCCTTTCCATAAAGGTCATCCAGGAACGGCGATATGATGTAGGTGAATGCCCATCCCGCCATACCGAAGACCAGAAGTCCCTCGAAGCAGATTCGCCCGTTGAGATTTAGGAAGTATCCTGTATAGTCCCACCATTTTTCGTTGAATAAAACTTCAAGTATCCATGAAGTAAAGTATTCTACAGCTCCACATACAATTACGGTTAGAGTAAACAGAAGTGCTGGTTTTTCTCTAAATGGTCTCAGCAGGAGGATTATCAGCATTCCGCCAACTCCGTATATCGGAAGCCATGGTCCATGCATGGTTCCTCTGTTAACGAATTGACCAGTATTTGCAAGATAGAAGATAACTTCCCAGCACCATCCAAATAACGAATATGTAAAGAATAATTGAAGGAGTGAAAGGAAGGAATACTTCCTCATGTAATCATACTTAAATTTGTGTACATCTATTGTAGGGATATCCAGAGTTTCTTCCCCAGATGGATGCTCTCTTTCTTCTATATGTTCAATGGCCAGCATGTCATCATTTAGAAGTTTTCTAAGACCAAGAGGAAGATCGTTCTTTCTGAGTCCCCTTATTGTCATATACAGCTCTGCTTTAACGCATTCGATATATGCATCTGAGAAAAATAATCCCGAAAGATTGAAAGTGAAGTAAGAGACAATGTACCAAGGGAACAGAGAAAGTTCTATCAGGAATGCACGGTATTTATTTCCATACATAAGATCCTTTGAAAGTCTGAATGCTTCCCTTGTGGATACATTTGGATTCTCTGCTACAATGTATGGAATCATCATATATTCATAATGCTTTATGATTCCACCGATGATAGTAATGTTCCACAATGTCTGGAAAAGATATTTAATGAACATTACCTTGGATATATTTTTAAGCCTTTTATTTTTGTATGGAAATAGAAGTTCGCCTGCGCCAGTTGCATGGTATCTGCGCTGTTCCAGATAGTACCTGTTCTTTCCGACGATGATTACATTTTTAACAAAGACGAACCAGAAAATAGAAATAACTGAGAAGATAAAAATGACAACCGAGGTTGCAATCTTTCCTTTAAATACAAGTTCGTTCACACCATTAAGAATTCCGAAAACAAAGGACTGACTACCAGTTATTTCATTTACGAAAACGGAAGCGACACCACCATAGTATTTAGCTGAAGTAGTAGATGCTTCGTCAACCTTTGGGTAATCCTTTATATCAAACAGATTCAGGAAGAATGTCATTATGGTCTGAGAATTAGAGAGCCCGGCATCAAGTCCCATAGTGCTGTTGTTTCTTGTCTCCTCCAGAACCCCAACCGCAGATGTGATGCTTGGATCTGCCGGCGTTTCAAAACGCTTGGTTGCCAGCTGGTATCCTCCATTTATGATAATTGAAACAAGGAAGATGATAAGCACATTTAGATAGTAGCGCCTCTTCAGATTCTTCAATCCTTCCCGTCTTATTTTTCTTCTCGTATTTTTATCTAACATTTTTCTAATTTCTTTCTATGAATTATTAAATCGTTTTATAAAACATTAAGTGATTCGCCATTAAGATATGTTTTCACATTCGCGGCAACAGTATCTATAAGTCGCGTTCTAGCTTCCACACTCGCCCATGCCATATGTGGGGTTATACAAAGATTTGGTGCAGTCAGAAGTGGGTTATCTGAAAGCATTGGTTCACTGGTAACAACATCAACAGCAGCTCCGCCGACCTTACCACTCTTTAGGGCATCTGCAAGATCCTGTTCATCCACAAGACCACCACGAGAAACATTTATTATTATAACTCCATCCTTCATCTTGGAAATGTTTTCGGTACGGATTATCTTTTCGGTCTCATTTGTCATTGGACAATGGAGTGTTACTACATCAGAGTTTTCCCAAATCTCTTCAAGAGATGTAAATGTAACCGATTTATCATCGCTATATTTTTCCGGGTGCGCTGTATATACAAGCACATTCATGTGGAATGCATTTGCTATTTCAGCAACTCTTTTTCCTATATTTCCGTATCCAACTATTCCTATGGTTTTTTCAGCAAGCTCTGTAACCGGGCTGAGCCAATAGCAGAATGTTTCCGACTTCACCCAATCGCCTTTATGTACACTTTCATTGTGAGTACTAATATGACAGGCACATTCAAGGATGAATCCCCAGGCTAGCTGAGCAACAGACTCTGTACTATAAGCTGGAACATTTGTTACAGTTACGCCATGTCGTTTTGCAGCTTCAAGGTCGATGACATTGTAGCCGGTAGCACAGACGCCAAGATATTTTAGATTAGGAAGACGACTGAAGGTTTCCTCGTCAAAGATTATCTTATTTGTGTAGACCACATCTGCATCTCCAATGTGCTCATACTTATCATCTTCAGTAGTGTTGGAATAAACCGTCGTTTCCATTATAGATGTGATTGGTTCGAGAGAAATATCGCCGCGGTTTACGGCCCCCTCTTCCAAATAAACTGCTTTCATTTGCTTCACCTAATTTATTGTTTATTTCTTTATTCAAAAAGTATATACTGAATAGTGTGTTTTTAATAACCACATTTACAAGTATACACTAAATTAGTAGTACAAGGAAGACAGATATGGACCAAGATTATTATAATCCTGATCAAATGAATAATCCTCAACAGGACATGTATCAACAGATGCCTCAACAAGGATATGGTCAAGATCCGAATTACGTTCCACCACAGGATCAGATGTATATGCAGCAGCCATACATGCAACAACCATATATGCAGCAGATGCCACCACAAATGCCACCTCAGCGAATGTCAAATGAGATTTCTCCTGAGGATAATCATAAGGCGAATATGTACTGCGTTGTGTCACTTTTGTGCACCTTCGTAATTCCACTGGCTACAATGATGGTGTCCGGAATTCTGGTTAATGTTTTCGGAAGTGTGGATAATGATACTACAACAAGTCTATTATCATCAGCTGTGTCAACCATCAGTGGATTGTCCCATCTTGCAGGATGGGTTCTGATGATTATTACACGTGTAAGATTCCCGAAGAACAAATTTGGTAAGGTTCTTATGATAGTTTATCTTTCACTTCTTGCGCTTGTTGTTATTGGAATTGTTGTACTTATAATTTCCTGCATAAAGTGTCTACAAGATTGCCCACAGTAATTTTGTACTAATAATATTATTATTTAGTTGGAGTGTATTTTGAATATTCATATTCCAAATCTTGAATATACATTTTACGGACCGATAGTTCTTCTATCGATAGTAATAGGCATAATAATCGCCTGCATTCTTATGCGGAATGCAGGCGTTAAATCTAGCACTTGTTTTTATACTGCAATTTTTACCTTCATCTCTATCCTGGTATGCTCCGCAGTTCTTTCCATATCAATAACGGGTGATGTTAGAAAAGTTGGTTTTGTTGGAGCTGGCGGCGCACTTGGTCTGATTGTTGGTGCGGTTACATCTGCTTTGATCCATCGTGACCACATCTCAGAATCAATGTCAGCATGGATAATCGTAGCACCACTAATGTATGGTCTTTCCAAAATTGGCTGTCATATAGCAGGCTGCTGTAATGGAATTCCATATAATGGTTTCTTTACAATTACCTACGCCGAGAAAGGTCATATAAGCTACTTTCCAATACAAATAACAGAAACAATAGTCTTTGTTTTAATCTTTATCATCGGACTAATTCTCTATTTAAAATCAAAGAACAAAACTCGCGTAGCCATCTTCACACTCCTTCTTTCAGGAATTGCAAAGATAGGTCTGGAATTTCTTCGCGAATCACATATAGGACATACGATAACAAGCTACCAGATTATTGTTCTTTCTATTTCTCTTATTGGAGCAGTCTCTCTCCATCTAACTAACAAGTCAGCAGAAACAGAGTAATATCTGGATTGGTATAAAAAGGGCAGTTGACAAAGCAACTGCCCTAGTGTACTATCTAATCAGAGGTATCGGAGTCAGTTACCCGACCACCTCACAAGTTTATGTTGAAAAGAAATGGTGTCGCACTTGCAGGTGGGGACGCTATTTCTTTTTGTTTTCATGGTTACTGTGATTAATTATTTTCCGCACAGCGTTTTTTTATGTTAAAATAAGCGTTGTGCGGTTTTTGTATATCGGAGGTTTTGAGATGAGTCATACTTATGAAGATGTTTTAAAGTATTGGCAGGAGAATCTGCCTAAAACGAAAGATGATTTTCTAACTATTCTTGATAACTTCAAAATTATGTTTGCATTTAATTCTAACAAGATAGAAAATCCAGAAACAACATATCATAATACAAGAGAAATTTTTGAAAATGGTAAAGTAATTAATTATACGGGAGATCTTCGAAATCTTTTTGAAATACAGAATCAGAAGGATGCATTCGATTTTATTATTGATAATATAGTAGAGAAGAAACCTATTGATAAACAGTTTATCTTGGAGTTACATGAAGCTTTGATGAAAGGCTGTTATGATGAAACCCGTTATAATAAAGGTGAAAGACCTGGGGTATTCAAACTTCATGACTATGCTGTGGGAGATGATATTGGAGCTGCGCCTGAGGATGTTGAGCAGGAAATAGAGGATTTATGCGCAGAGCTTATAGAGAATGAAGGTAAGAATCCTCTTAGAATAGCAACATATCTTCATTTGACTTTTGAAACAATTCATCCTTTTGCTGATGGCAATGGTAGAGTCGGAAGAACTCTGCTAAATTATTATCTGATGACACATGACTATCCGCCAACAATTCTTTACGATGAGGATAAAGAAACATACTATATGGCTCTTACTGTATTTGACAAGAGTGGTCAGTTTACTGGTTTTGAACAGTTCCTGAAGGAACAGACCATAAAAACATGGTCAAAGAGGTTGGGGTAAATTATTGTTGCAATTTCAAAATTTCGTATTATACTAAGAGAGTAATATTTGGAAATGAAGCAAAGGCGCTTCGAGCTTACTGGCTCGGAGTGCCTTCTTTTTTATTCCGCGTTTGTAAATCGCATTGCGAAATATGAATGCAATGAAAGGATTATGCTATGTACAAATCTGTTGTTTCAGACGATAAGTTACATGAGGAGTGTGGGGTCTTTGGAATTTACTCCTTGGCGGGTGATGATGTAGCGGAGGATATTTATTACGGTCTTGTGGCTCTTCAGCACAGAGGCCAGGAGGCGGCAGGAATTGCAATTTCTGATACGGAAGGACCTATGGGAAATCTTTCTATCAAGAAAGATATGGGGCTGGTAAGCGAAGTCTTCTCTGAAAAGGACCTTCATGAAATGAAAGGAAACATTGGTGTTGGTCACGTTCGTTATTCAACTACCGGCGGAAGCGTGGTTGAAAATGCACAGCCAATTGCAATGAATTATATCAAGGGTACCCTGGCGATTGCTCATAATGGAAACATAGTAAATGCGTCCGAGCTGAAACAGCAGCAGATGTATCGCGGTCTTGCTCACTACACAACCTCTGATACAGAAGTTCTTGCTTACGAAATAATAGGAGAACGTGTAAAGAGCCCTACTATAGAAGATGCTATCAAAAGCACTGCTTCAAAACTCCGAGGTGGTTATGCAGTAGTTGTAAACAGTCCTCGTAAGCTGATCGGTATGAGGGATCCTTTCGGAATCAAACCTCTTATTCTTGGTCGAAAGATGAACTATTCTATAGATAAGAATATTCTGGAAGAAAATGAGAGTACAGTCAAAGAGCTTTATACATACATCCTTGCATCAGAAAGTGCAGCTATCACTTCAGTTGGTGGAGAGGTTATAAGAGATATCGAGCCGGGCGAAGTTATTTCTATAACCAAGGATGGTTTGGAATCTGACAGAACTCTCTGTCAGGAAAAAAGAGCACACTGTATTTTTGAATATATTTATTTTGCGCGTAATGATTCGGTTATGGACGGAATAGAAATTCATGATGCAAGAGTGAATGCTGGTCGTGCCCTTGCAAAGAAAGCAAAGGTAGATGCAGACGTAGTAGTGGGTGTTCCAGATTCTGGTCTTGCAGCAGCGGAAGGTTATGCATTGGAATCCGGTATTCCGTTTGCGCTTGCCTTCCATAAGAATAGCTATATAGGCCGAAGCTTTATTAAGCCAACAGATAAAGAAAGACAGACTGCGGTTCATATGAAACTGAGTGTTATGAAAAGCGTAGTTGAGAATAAAAATATTGTAATCATTGATGACTCCATAGTACGAGGAACCACAATGAGACAGCTTATAGAGATGCTTCGAAATGCAGGAGCAAAGTCAGTTCATGTAAGGATAAGCTCGCCACCATTTCTTTATCCTTGCTATTATGGAACTGATGTTCCAACTGCGAAGCAGCTGATTGCATCTCACCATTCAAGTCAGGAGGTCTGCAGAAGCGTTGGTGCGGATTCACTGGAGTACCTTAGTATAGAGGATTTTAAGTCCATGGTTGGTGATCTGCCACTTTGTACAGCCTGCTTCACCAATGAATATCCTGTTTAACGTGGTCGAAAACAAAATGAGAAAAAATAATAAAATTAAGTAAAAATAATGCTTGACTTTTAAAAATAAAGTCATATACTAATAATAGTTTCAAAAAAATAAATATCTTGAGAGGCAATGGCGCTTCAGGTTTTAGAACCTGGGGCGCCTTCTGTTTTTTTACAGATTAGTTTTGGAGGAATCACAATGAATAAGTCAGTTGAAGAAATAAGAAGAAAGGGTTTATACGATGCATCTTTTGAGCATGATAACTGTGGTATTGGTGCCATCATTCATTTAGATGGTAAGGTCAGCCACGATCTTGTTGCAGATGCACTCTCTATAGTTGAAAACCTTGAACATAGAGCGGGTAAGGATGCCGAAGGAAAGACCGGAGACGGTGTTGGTATTCTCACTCAGGTGCCTCACAAATTCTTCAAGAAGATTATGAAAGAGCAGGACGTAGTACTTGGTGATGCCAGGTCCTACGGTGTTGGTATGTTCTTCTTCCCTCAAAATGATCTGGAAAGAAGACAATCTAAAAATATGTTCGAGACAATCGTAAGAAAAAGCGGTCTTAAGGTTCTTGGATGGAGAAGAGTTAACATCAGCCCAGACGTTCTTGGTTCTAAGGCAAGAGAATGTATGCCAGTAATTGAGCAGGCATTTATCCAGAGGCCAGAAAACATAGCACTGAAGAATAAAGATGAGTCTCAGGATCTCGCCTTCGACCGTATGCTCTATATCATTCGAAGAGAGTTCGAGCAATGCAGCGTAAGCACATATGTTCCTTCTCTTTCCTGCAGAACTATTGTCTATAAAGGTATGTTCCTGGTTGGACAGCTGAGAACCTTCTTCCTGGATCTACAGGATAAGGATTATGAATCAGCTATTGCCATGGTTCATTCCCGTTTCTCAACAAATACAAATCCAAGCTGGAACAGAGCTCATCCAAACCGTCTGATGGTTCATAATGGAGAGATAAATACTATCAAGGGAAATGCAGACAAGATGCTTGCTCGTGAAGAGACAATGCATACAGATACCTTCAGCGAAGAAGATATGACTAAGGTTCTTCCTGTTATTTCTTCAAGCGGTTCTGATTCAGCAATGATGGATAATACTCTGGAGTTCCTTATGATGAGTGGGATGGACCTGCCACTTGCAGCCAGTGTTTTGATTCCTGAACCATGGGCGCATAATGATACTCTGACTCAGGAGGAAAGAGACTTTTATCAATACTATGCAACTATGATGGAGCCATGGGACGGTCCTGCATCAATTGTATTTTCTGATGGAGATGTAATGGGTGCGATCCTTGATAGAAATGGCCTTCGTCCATCACGTTATGTTATAACTGATGACCGTCGTCTCATCCTTGCATCTGAAGTAGGAGTTCTTCCTCTCGAAGAAAAACATATCCTGAAGAAGGACAGACTTTATCCAGGAAAGATGCTTCTTGTAGATACAAGAGAAGGAAAAATATATTCTGATGACGAGATAAAAGGAAAGTATGCACATCGCGAGCCATATGGTGAATGGCTGGATATGTCTCTCCTTGAGCTTCATGATATCAAGATTCCTAATGAAAAAGTTCCGGAAGTTTCTGGCGATGAAAGAAAGAAGCTGCAGAAAGCATTTGGCTATACATATGAGAACTACCGCGAAGGAATTCTGAATATGGCACTTAACGGTATTGAGCAGATTGGCTCTATGGGCGTTGATACTCCAATAGCAGCACTGTCTCATGAATACCAGCCACTGTTCTATTATTTCAAACAGCTCTTCGCACAGGTTACAAACCCACCTATCGATGCAGAACGTGAGAAGATTGTAACTTCAAGAAGTGTTTATGTAGGAAAGAATGGTAATCTTCTTGAAGAGAAATCATCAAATTGTCATGTGCTTAAGATCCACAATCCAATCCTTTCAGATCTGGATATGTTAAAGATAAAGAGTCTTTCTGGAAATGATAATGGAGATCTTAAATCTGCTGTAGTATCTATTCTTTACTACAAGGGTTCTCCTATAAGACATGCACTGGAGCATCTCTTTGTAGAGGTTGATCGTGCTTACCGTGAAGGCGCAAACATTCTTGTTCTTTCAGATAGAGGAGTGGATGAAAATCATCTGGCTATTCCTTCGCTTCTTGCAGTAGCAGCAGTTCATAAGCACCTGGTAGAGACAAGAAAGTGCACAGCAATGTCACTTATTCTTGAATCTGGTGAACCAAGAGAGGTACATCATTTTGCAACACTTCTTGGCTTTGGTGCATCTGCAGTTAATCCATATCTTGCACATGCAAGCGTTGGAGAACTTATTGAAGAAGGTCTGGTTGAAAAAGATTATTATGCAGCTGTTGAGGATTATGATGAAGCAATCATAAGCGGTATTGTAAAGATTGCATCTAAGATGGGTATCTCAGCTATCAAGTCTTATCAGGGTAGTAAGATATTCGAAGCAATCGGAATATCAGAAGAAGTTATAGATGAGTACTTTACGGGAACAGTAAGCCGTGTTGGTGGAATTACACTTGATGACATTGGAAGAAATGTTGAAGCTCAGCATAGCAAGGCTTTTGATCCACTTGGACTTCCAGTTGAGCTTGAACTGGATTCTACAGGAAGACACAAGTTCCGTAGTCAAAAGGAAAATCACAGGTACAATCCGCAGACTATTCATATGCTTCAAATGTCAACTCGTGAGGGTGACTATTCTAAGTTTAAACAATATACAGAAATGGTGGATAACGAGAAGACAGGTTATCTCAGAAGTCTTATGGAGTTTGAATATCCAGAGGCAGGAGTTCCTATTGAAGAAGTGGAAAGTGAGGAATCTATTGTTCAGAGATTTAAGACTGGTGCAATGTCTTACGGTTCTATTTCCGAGGAGGCACATCAGACTCTTGCAATCGCTATGAACCATCTCCATGGTAAATCCAACAGCGGAGAAGGTGGAGAGAGTGATGAAAGAATAGCTTCAGCTGGAACAGATAATGATAGAAGCTCAGCTATCAAGCAGGTAGCGAGCGGAAGATTTGGTGTTACAAGTAAATATCTTGTAAGTGCCCGTGAAATTCAGATAAAGATGGCACAGGGTGCAAAGCCTGGTGAAGGAGGACATCTTCCAGGAAAGAAGGTTTATCCATGGATTGCAAAAACTCGTCATTCAACTCCAGGTGTAAGCCTTATTTCTCCACCACCTCATCATGACATCTATTCAATAGAGGATCTGGCGCAGCTTATTTATGACCTCAAGTGTTCAAATAAGCAGGCAAGAATTTCGGTTAAGCTTGTTTCAGAGGCAGGAGTAGGTACAGTAGCAGCAGGTGTAGCTAAGGCAGGTGCAGAGGTTATCCTTGTGTCTGGTTATGATGGTGGTACTGGTGCGGCACCACTCAGTTCAATCCATAACGCTGGACTTCCATGGGAAATGGGTCTTGCAGAAACACATCAGACTCTGGTTCAGAATGGACTCAGAAATCAGGTTGTTATCGAGACAGATGGAAAGCTTATGAGTGGTAGAGATGTGGCCATAGCCGCAATCCTTGGTGCAGAGGAATTTGGATTTGCAACAGCTCCACTGGTAACTATGGGCTGTGTAATGATGAGAGTCTGCCAGAATGATACCTGCCCAATGGGTGTTGCAACCCAGAACCCAGAGCTTAGAAAACGATTCAGAGGTAAGCCGGAATATGTGGAGAACTTCATGCTCTTTATTGCAAGAGAGCTTCGTGAATATATGGCTAAGCTGGGTGTAAGAACTCTGAAGGAATTGGTTGGTAGAACAGACCTTCTGAAGATGAAGAATTTTGATTCAGAAGAAGCTGGTGTTAAAGAGAAGATAGATCTAAGTCGTATTCTCCTTGATATGTCAGGCGTTGCCAGAGAAGAACAGACGTTTAATCCGGATCTTAAGTATGACTTTAAGCTTGAGACCACAAAGGATGAAAGTGTACTCCTGAAGGATAAGGCAATAAAGGCTGTACTTGCTCAGGCTTCGAAAAATCAGAAGGCTGATAACAGCTGCGAGGTAAGTGTAAATGTTTCTAACACAGACAGAGCATTTGGTACACTTCTCGGAGCAGAGATAACAAGAAATGCGGCCGAAGGCCTGAAGGAGGATTCTCTGGTTATCAACGCAACTGGTGCAGGTGGTCAGAGCTTTGGTGCATTTATTCCTCGCGGACTTACTATTAATCTTGTGGGTGACAGTAATGATTATTTTGGAAAGGGGCTTTCAGGTGGTAAGCTGATCGTTCATGCTCCAGAGGATGCTGGCTATAACGCAGAGGAAAATATAATCATCGGTAATGTTGCACTTTATGGAGCTACATCTGGTGAAGCGTACATAGCAGGTATGGCAGGCGAAAGATTCTGCATAAGAAATTCAGGTGCAACAGCAGTTGTTGAAGGTGTGGGTGAACATGGATGTGAATATATGACAGGTGGACGCGCAGTAATCCTGGGACCTACTGGAAAGAACTTTGCTGCTGGTATGAGCGGTGGTATTGCTTATGTACTTGATGTAGATAATACACTTTATAAGAATCTCAATAAGCAGATGGTAAACATGCAGCAGCTTACAGAGAAGAATGATATAGAAGAACTTAGAAGCATCATTGAAAAGCATGTTGCATTAACAGGTTCGGAAAAAGGTAAGAAGATTCTTGATGAATTTGAAGAGTATGCACCACACTTTAAGAAGATAATTCCAGAGGGATATGACAAGATGATCAGAACAACTGCAGAATTGGAAGCAAAAGGTATTTCACATGAACAGGCTCAGATAGAAGCCTTCACTAAACTCGTTGGGTAATGAGGCGCAGCGAAGGATTTTGAAAAGGAGAAAAGGTAATGGGTAAACCAAGCGGATTTTTAGAATATGACAGAGTAGACGGGCCTGTAGTAAGCGAAGAAAAAAGAATAGAAAACTTCCTTGAGTTTCACGGACTTTTAAGTAAAGAGGAACAACAAAAACAGGGCGCCAGATGTATGGACTGCGGAGTTCCATATTGCCAGGCGGGAATGATGATCTCCGGTATGGCTTCCGGATGTCCACTCAACAATATGGTGCCGGAAACTAATGACCTGGTCTATCGTGGTGCCTTTGATAAGGCTTATAGAAGGCTCTCCATGACTCACAGTTTTCCAGAGTTTACATCCAGAGTATGTCCTGCTCTTTGTGAGGCTGCATGTACTTGTGGAGTAGATGGAGCTCCAGTAAGCACAAAAGAAAATGAAAAAACAATTATAGAATATGCATTCGAAAATGATCTGGTTAAAGAACTTGTTCCTGAAACCAGAACGGGAAAGAAGGTGGCAGTTATCGGAAGTGGTCCTTCGGGACTAGCTGCAGCCCAAATGTTAAACCGCAGGGGCCACTCCGTAACTGTCTATGAAAGAAATGATCGTATTGGCGGACTTCTTCGTTATGGCATTCCAAATATGAAGCTGGATAAATCTGTGATAGACAGAAGAGTTAAGCTTATGGAGGAGGCAGGCATTCGTTTCATAACAAGTGTTAATGTATGTGGAAATGATGCACAGGATAAACTCAGTTCAGGTCTTATAGCTGAAAACGTTAAGCATATAAGTGCAAAAGAATTAGAGAAAGAATATGACGCTATAATACTTGCCTGTGGAGCTTCCAATCCGAGAGATATAACGGCTCCGGGAAGAGAGGCGGAAGGAATACATTTTGCTGTAGAATTTCTTGGCAGAGTGACTAAGGAGCTTCTAGACTCTGAGTTTGGAATTCTGGAAGATATAAAGAAAGCCGGAAAAGGAAAACTGGGAAATATAATCGATAAGGTTTATGGAAAAGATGTAATAGTTATTGGTGGTGGTGATACTGGTAATGACTGTGTTGGAACAAGCATACGTCTAGGATGTAAGTCTGTGACTCAGCTGGAGATGATGCCTAAGGCACCGGACGAAAGACTTGAGACTAATCCATGGCCAGAATGGCCTCGTGTCTGCAAGACTGATTATGGTCAGGAAGAGGCTATCTATAAGTTTGGCCATGATCCACGTATTTATAAAACAACAGTAAAAGAATTTGTGGCAGATGAAAAAGGTAAGCTGAAGGAAGTTGTAATTCAATCGCTTGAACCTAAGAAGGATGAGAAGACAGGAAGAATTATGATGGTTCCTGTTGAGGGAAGTGAGAAAACACTTCCGGCGCAGCTTGTACTCATAGCTGCTGGATTCCTGGGAAGCGAGAACTATGTAATAGAAGACTTTGGTGTTGAAGTTGATGGTAGAACAAACATAAGGACTGAAGCAGGACATTACAAGGCTGAAATTAAGGAAGGTACATCTGGCAGATCAAAGAAGAATACTGCAAAGATTTATACTGCTGGAGATATGCATAGAGGTCAGTCTCTCGTGGTATGGGCTATCACAGAAGGACGCAGAGCGGCCCTGGAATTAGACCACGATTTAATGTTATAGGTTTTACGTATAGCAGTTAATAAAAAACTGCTATACTTTATAACGTTAAAACCTATTGACATAATAGGTTGATAGTATTAATATACGCACTATAGCGAGCTAAAGTGCTATGAAATAAATTAGGAGGCAAAACATTATGAGAAGTTATTCACTTAACAAAACATTATATGAAATGTGTTGTTGTCGAATGCAAAACTCCCGGGCAGTTAATATGGCTGGTATCTTAACATGTCGATGTTTGAGCCTCGAAAATGTAAGATAAAGATTAACCAAGCATATTTGCCCGGGAGCTGAGAAAAGGCCTCGGGCTTTTTAAATACCAAATTTTACCTAAAGATATTTATTACAAAGGAGATTTATAAAAATGAGTAATTACAAATTCGAAACACTTCAGTTACACGTTGGACAGGAAAAGTCAGATCCTACTACAGATTCAAGAGCAGTACCTATTTATCAGACTGTTGCATATACATTCCATAATGCTCAGCACGCAGCTGACAGATTTGGACTTGCAGATCCAGGAAATATTTATGGAAGACTTACAAACTCTACACAGGGAGTTCTTGAGGAAAGAATAGCGGCTCTTGAGGGTGGTTCAGCAGCCCTTGCAGTTGCATCAGGAGCAGCAGCAATTGCTTATACTATTCAGGCACTTGCAGCTAACGGTGGTCACATCGTTGCACAGAAAACTATCTACGGAGGAACTTATAATCTTCTGGAGCATACATTTACACAGTATGGAATTAATTCAACATTTGTTGATGCAAATAATCTTGATGAAGTTAAGGGTGCTATAAAGGAAGATACAAGAGCAATCTTCATTGAGACTCTTGGAAATCCTAACAGTGATATTCCTGATATTGAAGAGATTGCTAAGATTGCACATGGTGCTGGAATTCCACTTGTAATAGATAATACATTTGGTACACCTTATCTTATCAGACCTATTGAGTACGGTGCAGACATCGTTATTCATTCAGCAACTAAGTTTATCGGCGGCCATGGAACAACACTTGGTGGAGTTATAGTTGAGTCAGGTAAGTTCGATTGGTCTGCTTCTGGTAAATACCCTAACATTGCAGCGCCAAATCCAAGCTATCATGGAATCTCATTCTATGATGCTGTTGGCCCTGCAGCATTTGTAACATATATTAGAGCTATTCTTCTTCGTGATACAGGAGCAACACTTTCACCATTCAATGCATTCCTTCTTCTTCAGGGAGTTGAAACACTTTCACTCAGACTTGAGAGACATGCTGAGAATACAAAGAAGGTTGTTGATTTCTTAGCAAATCATCCAAAGGTTGCAAAGGTTAATCATCCTTCACTTCCAGATCATCCAAATCATGATCTTTATAAGAAGTATTTCCCTAATGGAGGTGGCTCAATCTTCACATTCGAGATCAAGGGTGGAAAGGAAGAGGCTTGGAAGTTTATTGATAGCCTGAAGATATTCTCTATTCTGGCAAATGTTGCTGATGTTAAGAGTCTTGTTATACATCCAGCTTCAACAACACATTCACAGCTTACAGAAGAAGAACTTCTGGCTAATGACATTAAGCAGAGTACTATCAGACTTTCTATTGGTACAGAGCATGTTGATGATATAATCGCAGACCTGGATAATGCACTCGCATCAATTTAATACTTCGCATTTGATTTGCAGCCCTCCTGGAAAAAGAGTAAAATAATTGATAATTATTGCAAATTCAAATAAAAGGAGATCATTATGAGTAAGATATACAAGGGTACTACTGATTTAATTGGAAATACACCTCTCGTTGAGGTAGTAAATATAGAGAAGGAGCTTGGGCTTGAGGCAACAATCCTCGTAAAGCTTGAGTATCTTAATCCTGCAGGAAGTGTAAAAGATCGTATTGCAAAAGCTATGATCGAGGATGCAGAGGAAAAGGGTCTTCTGAAGGAAGGTTCAGTCATTATTGAACCTACTAGCGGAAACACGGGAATAGGTCTTGCATCTTTAGCTGCCTCAAAGGGTTATAGAATAATTCTTACAATGCCTGAGACAATGAGTGTTGAGAGAAGAAATATCCTCAAGGCTTATGGTGCAGAGATTGTTCTTACTGAAGGCGCAAAGGGTATGAAGGGTGCCATTGAAAAGGCTAATGAACTTGCTGAAGAGATTGAAGGAAGCTTTATTCCTGGTCAGTTTGTTAACCCTGCTAACCCAGCTATTCATAAAGCAACAACAGGTCCTGAGATATGGAATGATACAGATGGAAATGTAGATATATTCATCGCCGGTGTTGGTACTGGTGGAACAGTAACAGGTGTGGGAGAGTACCTCAAAGAGCAGAAGGCTGATATAAAGGTTGTAGCTCTTGAGCCAGAAGATTCACCGGTTCTTTCAGAAGGTAAGGCTGGAGCTCATAAGATTCAGGGAATCGGAGCTGGTTTTGTTCCTGATGTACTGAATACAGATGTATTCGACGAAGTATTCAAAGCACCAAATGAGGCTGCATTCGAAACTGCTAAGCTTCTTGCCAAGAAGGAAGGAATTTCAGTTGGCATTTCTTCTGGCGCTGCTCTTTATGGAGCTATTCAGCTTGCTAAGAAACCTGAGAACAAGGGTAAGGTAATCGTTGCCCTGCTTCCAGATAGTGGTGACAGATACTATTCAACTGCATTATTTAATTAATCTGCATGTTATCCCGACGGTCGTAATTGATCGTCGGGATTTTTTTGCATTATTTTTTTGCGTTATTTTTTGCATTTTTATTGGGTTTTGTTGCGGTTTTGTTGCACCTAATGTTGTAAAATGATAATTGGTTAATACTGTAATTGCATAAGCAATTTATGAATATATGAGGAGAATTTAGTTATGAAAGAGCAGGAAAAAAATCAGATTAATGAGATAGATCCTAATAACAATAATAAGATAAACGATCCTTTAGACGCAGAATACAAAATGTATGCTGATTCTAATTATAGAAAAGGACTTAGAGCTAGCAGTTTCTTTAGTAAGACCAGGACTGCAAATGAGGCTTTTAAGAATGCTGGTTTCGATGTAAATCTAAACGTAAAAAATGAAAATTTCCTTTCGAGCTTTGTTATTGCCTATGCATTAGGCATGAAAAATATGAATCTCGAAGATATTAAAGCGCTTTCTTCTAATGCAAAGAAGAAGTTAGGAGAGGAAGTTCTTAATGAAGTAAGTGCACATCCTATCAATAGTGATGATCCTGAGAAAAATAAGGAAAGTGCTAAGTGGTATGCAACTGTCTATAAGAATGCAATGACGCATTTAAAGAATCTTGTAGAGAGAATGCCTTCAGATACATTTGATTCTGTGGAAAAAGCAAATAAGTTCCGTTCTACATATCTTTATGGCTATTGTGTTTGGGCAAATCATTTGATGAATACAATTCCTAAAGAGTTTCAGAAGCCAGTTCATAAGAATGAGGTAAATTTTAATAATGAATTTGTAGAAACTTATGGCAATAGCTTTTTAAATGATTTCAGTATAACTACTATTGGTGGTATGTATTACGATCTGGCAAACAGAATGGCTAATCCTAATAATAGTCTGAGTTACAGAGTGGCCAGCAAAGCATTAGGTATGGCAGAGCTTAATACTGAATTTGGAGCAGATCTCATGTTTTCTTCAAATGAGGAGAAAAATAGAAAAATCAGCTCTGAATTTAGCCAATATGATAAAACAGAAAATAGAGATAAGATGAAGAGCATCTATAAAGTTAAAGAAACGCAGGATGGACTGACTGACGAGGAGTGCAAGGCCTTTTTAAATGGTGGCTCTTTAGATAATCTTATTCGTACAAATACTGAAGTTACCGTAAAGGTTTATACGAAACTGCAGGAGATGTATCCTGAAAATACTAACCTGAAGGCGGGTTTTGAGAAAGCATATAATGCATTCAAAAAAGAAAAGGCATTAAACGAAGCATATGAAGAAGCTAAGAATTCAGATGAACTAAAGGTTGTTATTTCCAAATCAGATTTTCTGGATTTTGACAGCATGCGTAGTAGAGCTAACTATCGTGGAGGCAGTTTGTCTGAAGACTTCGATAATCAGATCGATGCAGAACGCTTAGCTCATCTCTATGAAATGATGGACAGATCTCCAAAGGCTTTCGAGTATAGTCCTGATATTAGAAAACTGCCTGTTGAAATACGAAACTCAGGTAATCTAAAAGATGTAGTAAAGTATTTCAATACAAATCAGAAGACAATGACTATGGCACAGAAGCTTTATGTGCTGAAGAGAGCACGTATTCTTCAAAAGGTTGCAGATATTCAGAAGAGTGCTGAGGAAGATACTTTTGATGATAAATATGTAAGCGGCAAGAAAGAGCCTTTGCAGGAAGGTCGCATGATCGATATTGGTGTAAGGCTCAAAGCTAAGCAGTCATCAAATAATGGCTGCTGGTCCTGTGGTCTTCATCTGATGCTTCAGGCTCATGGTATAAATGTTTCTCAGGAAGATATTCGTGCCTACAGACCAGATTACAGTACAGAAGAAATGAAGTCTGAAAAATTCAAGAATGATGTAGATTCGGAATTAATTTCTGATGGCGCTAAAAATATTTTTGATATGGGCGAGGCAGGTCTTGCATTTGCACCAGATAAGATGCTCAGATCTGTTGAACTGATTGTGCCAGGTCAGGCTCAGAAATATATGCCTAATGGTAAAAAAATAGACGAAGACAGATATATTGAAAACGGCGCCAGAGCAATGGAGCAAAAGATTAAGGAGATTCTTCTTGTTGAAAAGTCGCCGATTTCGTTTACTGATGGATATCATTATTGGGCAATTAAATCCATTGAAGATGGATATGTGGAACTTATTGATTCTAATTCTACTAACCCTTCTATAACTACTAAAAAGAGAGTGAGGGATATTGTGGAAGATGCCCTTGTAGATAAGGGCTGGGAAAATCCCGCAAGAAATCTTTCTCTTGTTTGGATGAGTGATATTGAGCTAAAACCTGATGGAAAGACCTTCTACAATGTTCCAAGTAATTATGTGGAAATGAATTCAGATGGTACTCTCAAGCGTCCACCTCAGGATATTCAGGAAGATGCTGATATGGAAAAATCTAAGATCGAGAAGGATACATTTAGAGTGCGACTTTATGGCGGTAAGGATGATGTGGAGGCTGACAGAATAGAAAGGAATCCTCTGACTTCAACTAATCTTCTAATAGTAGAGAATGCTATTCTTCCTAAGAAGGTTAATGCAAAACGTCTTACCAGAATAATGCAGCAGAGAGATAATCAGCGTCGTCAGGAACTGGAAGAACTGAATCAGAATCTTATAGGTAAAGGCATTTCCGAAGCTGAAAAACAGGCCAGATACAATGTCAAAGATTTTGCTGCAAAGATCAAGGAAGATGAAAAGAAGGTTGCAGCTCACGATGAGAAGATCCGCAAGGAGAATCGTGTTACTGAATTTAAATATGAAACTGGTCTTTATGAGATTAAAGAAAATGAAAAGGTAAATGAAGCTGGAAAGAAGTACCTCTGGGCAGAGCCGGGAGCTGAGGTTGCTTTCCGTGTTCAGCTTGCTTATGAATCCTTCTGTCAGCTTTATGATTATAAATTAAAGAATCAGTATAATGATAAGTATGTAAGAGACTTTAAGGAGATTCAGGCTGAATATAAAAAGCTTATGAATAAGCTAAGTAAGCCTGAAAATGCTATCACCGATGAAGTTAAACCTGATGCTTATAAAATGCCAGGATACTTTAAGTCGGTGGATAATATTGTTGATGGGATTAATTTTCTCGACAAGATTAACAACCATATAATGCCTGGTGATTTTGGCTTTAAGAGAACAAAATTCCTGACTGATAAAGATTATGCTGCTTATAATCCAACAGTTCTTGGAGCTTGTGCGGAAGGTCTGAAGGAATTAACAGATGCAAGATGTAAGGCTAATATTTTAAAGGCTTGTACTAAAAATGAGAAGTTTTATAAGGCTGTCAGAGATGTTACCACCCTTCCAAGTAATTCCAAGAAAATACTAAATACCAGACGTAGCGGAGCGAAGGATGTAATCAGCGATTATTTCAGCATTCAGAGAAGTATTGTCACTTCGTTTATACATGGGACTCCTGACTATAAGGTCGAAGCAGTAGCGAAAGAACATGACAAGTTTGTGGAGGGCATTTTAAAGCCTGAATCCAAGACATTAGTTTCAAATACCCGCAACTATTATGAGAAAGATGTGATAGTTGAGAGAGAAAACGAAAATAGGGCAAAGAGACTGGAAGATGTTGATCAGTTCAAGGTTGAACATGATAATAAAATACGTGAGATTGAAAATTATCCAAAGGATAAATTCCTTAACGTAGAGGATGAGCTTGCTAATTTCTTTGGACCGGATTCGAACTACACAGCCGTGCTTGAAGGTGCTGGACTTGAGACTCATGATTCCGGAGTCTTCGGTCATCTGATGATCTACGCTATAGGTGAACTTGGGATGAAGCCTACTGAAATAATAGGTGCCACTCCGGAAAGAAAGAAGGAGATAGGAACTAAGTTCCTTGAGGATATTGGAAAGCATCCTATCTTCAGTGAAGCATCAGGTAAGCTGTCCGTAGAAGAATATGCAGAAAACCAGAAATGGTATGCCCGAAATTATAAAAAAGCTCATGAAGCATTTGATAATCAGGAAAGAACTTATCCAGATGATAGATTCCTGAGTAATCATAAGTCTATGACTGAATACCGCAAGTCGGATGCATTTTTCTTTAATGAAATTCTGGATAGAATGTTAAAGCCAGAAGACTTTATGTGGAGGAAGGATACTGAGCCAGATGAGAAAAATCCAGGAGTTAATAACCTTGAATGTTTCATGGAAGGCTATGGCCCTAAAGAGCAATATGGTAGTACCTGTAATAGACTAAGAACTTATAAATTATTTACTCAGATAGTTGATGAGGTAGCTAATCAAAAGAATCCGTTAGAAAAAAGAGTTTACTATAAGCTTTTTGGCGAGATGGAAATTTTGTCCAAGGTCAGAGGCAAGAAATATGGTGAAGCAAAGCTGTTTGAAGATACCAAAAAACAAAACAAATGGATTAGGGGCAGAATAGATGACATTAAATGGGGCAGATTAATTAATTTCGACGAACAGAAAAAATTAACAACCCTTTTTAATGAAGATGAGATGCAGCTGTTTCTAGAAAATCCTCTTTATGCTGTGGCCGAATTAAATCCTCAGCTTGCTGTTCGTATGATTGAATTTGTAGCAGAAGTTAGTCCTCAATCTGAAATGGGTAATCTTGCAAAAGCTATGGCTCAGAATGGTAAAGAAATGGACAAGAAGGTTGAATACATTAAAGACCATTTTGCTAAGGTTAAAGACGAGATTGAAGGACCGGAACTTCGTGCTGCAGAAGAGAAAAGAAGAATCGAGGAAGAGCAGAGAAAGCGTGAAGAAGAAAAGAGACTGGAAGAAGAACGAATAAAGAGAGAACAAGAGGAGCAAAGAAAGAAAGAAGAAGCGGAGCGTATAAAAAAAGAGGAAGAAGAAAGAAAACGCCAAGAAGAAGAGCGTAGGCAGAGGGAACTCGAGGAACTTGAGAGGACCGCGGTAAGGAATTATATTGCTCCAGTAGTTACCCTTAAAAGGTTAGATGGTAAGTCGCAATTTGAATATGAAATGGCTTCCAAGAATCTTGCTTATTATTTGAGCTGGAAGGGTAAAGTGGTTGAGCAGCTTGATTTCATATATACCGGACTTCAGGCTGGAGAGTTGGAAGGCGCTAATAATGAACCATATGTGAATGCTGTAAAGAGAGCATTTGACGACGTAATGGATAATAGTAAAACACCTAAGGAACTTAATGAATCTTTTGCTGCTCTATATGCGGCGAGTCAGGGTGTAAGTAAATCCATGGAGAGCATGAGCCAGAATCTTTTAATGAGCCATAATACAGTTAGAAGATGGTTTGACGGTATAGAGATGAAGACGGAAGAAGGTAGGAGCTTCAAGAATGCATCTATTGGAGATATAGCTACAAAGCTTAATAATATCAGCAAGGAGTATGATTTAAAGGCGGTAGGCAATCCAGATATTATTTATGAGGTTGGAGAAAACCTTGAAAAAGGTGCTTCTAAGCAGCAGGCTATCATCAGAGAAATTATGAAAAAGTATGGCGTTGAAGTTAATGTTCTTATTTCCAAGAAGTCTCCTGATGAATATGTTTCTATAAAGGAAAGACCTTCAACCCTAGACATGGCTAAGCACTATCTCATTACCAGATGGGTTGATGAATTAATGGATTTAAATGTCATCAATACAGATGGGGCTTTGGATGATATTATGAAATCAGTTAAGGACACGAATGCATTTAAAAGAGATGCAAAGAGTCTTTCTGAGGATCCTCTGTTTAAGGCTATTTCAAAGAAGAGTCCTAATAAGATTTATACCGAGTGGAACAAGGTGGAACAGAAGAGTCCTGAGGAGAAGGCCGAGCTTTTAAATAACATGCAGGCGGGGGCTCAGATGGGTCATTAGCACACTTTACTTAGATAAAGCAAAAAACTCTTGACAAGAGTAACACTGTGGTGGTACTATCCACACATAAACCGAAGATGAAGAGTAAGTAGGCGAGACCTCCTTATCTACAGAGAACCGCTTGGTGGTGAGAAAGCGGATGTTAAGTGTTTTGTTGAATGGACTTCAGAGGGCGACCTGAACTGATTACACATAGTATGGGAGCCGGAGTAAGAACCTCCGTTAACAAAGTTCGGCATATAAAAGTATGATGGATATCATATGGAGTATGTACTGAGTGGGTGTAAGTATACACCAAGCCGGGTGGCACCGCAGGAAAAAAAGTTTAACCTGTCCCAGCAATCGAATTAGATTGCTGGGTTTTTTTATGTTTAAGCGAGCATGAAGCGAAGCGGAATGCGAATGCAAATAAAAGGAGGTTTTTATGATAACTCAATTATCAGTATTCACAGAGAATAGTAAAGGAGCAATGCTTAAGGTATCAAGGCTGATATCTGATGCAGGAATAGACATCTACAATGTTGTAACAAACGACAGTGCAGAGTTCGGAATTGTAAGAATGCTGGTCACTGAACCGGAGAAAGGCTTCGAAGTTCTTAAGTCTGAGGGCTATATGTGTAAGCTTGATAAAGTTATGGGAGTTGAGATACCTGATGAGGTTGGCAGTCTCACAAAGCTTCTTGATACTTTAGATAAAAGCTATATCAATATAGATTACATTTACGTTTCATACAGCAGGGATTCAAAAACTCCACTGGCTGTTATGAAGGTTGGAGGTTATGACGAAGTAGAGTCGAGCCTCAGAAGCAGAGGTTACACAACGGTTTAGTTTCATATCCTGAAAAGGAACTATGGAGAAGTAAAAATGGAAGTAAGACCAACACTTGAGGAATTAAAAAAAGTTGATACCAGTAAATATTCAGTGGCTCCTGTGAGTTACGAAATCCTGTCTGATTTTATAACTCCTATCGAAGCGCTGAGGATACTAAAGAATGTTTCAACTCACACTTACATGCTTGAATCTGCTCAGGCAGATGAGACCTGGGGAAGATATACATTCCTTGGTTTCGAACCAAAGATGGAAATCACATGTATGAACGGTGAGATGAAAGCAGGGGACCTGAGTTTTAAGACTGAGAATCCTACGGATTATCTGAGACAGATACTTTCGCAGTATAGAAGTCCTAAGTTCGATTATCTCCCTCCTTTCACTGGTGGACTGGTTGGATACTTCTCCTTTGATTATCTGAAGTACAGTGAGCCAATCCTTAGAACAGAGGTCAAGGATGAAGAGGAATTCAGAGATGTGGACCTGATGCTCTTTGATAAGGTGATTGCATTTGACAATGTGAAACAGAAAATTGTTCTTATTGCAAATGTAAAACTTGCGGAGCTGGATACAGAGTATAACAGAGCCATTAATGATCTGAAGCAGATGGCTGACCTTCTTGAGAATGGAGAAAAGTTTAAGGATTCAAAGGGAAAGGTTACCGGAGAGTTCAAACCACTTTTTAACGAGGAAGAATATTCTGAGATGGTTGAGAAGGGGAAGAAATACATCTTTGAAGGTGACATCTTCCAGATAGTTCTTTCTAATAGAGTTGAAGCTCCTTTCGAGGGAAGCCTGCTGAATACTTACCGAGCACTTAGAACTATAAATCCTTCACCTTATATGTTCTACTTTTCGGGAACAGATGTTGAGGTTGCAGGTGCATCTCCAGAAACTCTTGTGAAACTTGAAAACGGAGTGCTGCATACATTTCCTTTGGCAGGTTCAAGACCAAGAGGAAAGAATCCTAAAGAGGATGCAGAACTTGAGGCAGAGCTTCTTCAGGATGAAAAGGAACTTGCTGAGCACAACATGCTGGTGGATCTCGGAAGAAATGACCTGGGAAGGATCAGCAAGTTTGGAACAGTTGAAGTTGAGAGATATATGGATGTGTTGAAATTCTCACACATAATGCACATCGGTTCGACGGTGAGAGGCGAGATAAGAGATGACAAGGATGCGCTGGATGCAGTTGAGGCAGTGCTTCCTGCAGGAACCCTTTCCGGAGCGCCAAAGATCAGAGCATGCCAGTTGATAGATGAGCTGGAGAATAATAAGCGAGGCATTTACGGCGGAGCAATAGGATATATCGACTTCACAGGAAATATGGATACATGCATTGCCATTAGGATAGCATATAAAAAGAATGGAAAGGTATTCGTTAGAAGCGGAGCCGGAATAGTTGCAGATTCAGTTCCTAAGAAGGAATATGTAGAAACACTAAATAAAGCTAAGGCCGTGATAAATGCTCTTCAGGCTGAGCTGTAGTATTGTAAGCAGAGTTAACAGGGGAACAAAGCTATGATTTTATTAATAGATAATTATGACAGCTTCTCATATAACTTGTATCAGCTGATCGGTGATATTGAGCCGGATATCAAGGTTATAAGAAATGATGAGATGACTGTTCAGGAAATAGAAACACTTAAACCCTCCCATATAATACTTTCTCCAGGTCCCGGTAAGCCGCAGGACGCCGGGATCTGTGAAGACGTTGTAAGAGAGCTGGGAGGAAAGATTCCGATACTTGGTGTATGTCTTGGACATCAGGCCATATGCGAAGTATATGGAGCCACAGTAACATATGCATCCAGACTGATGCACGGCAAGCAGTCAGTTTGTTCTATAAAAGAGTCGGATCCGATTTTTGCCGGACTAAGTGGTGGCGAAGGTGACAGCTTGGGAAATGGTCAGGGCAAGAAGCTTAAGGTTGCCAGATATCATTCACTGGCGGCAAAGGCAGAGACGATGCCAGAAGATTTAGAAGTGATAGCAAAAGCAGATGATGATAACGAAATCATGGCTGTTAAACATACAAGTTATCAGGTGTATGGACTTCAGTTCCATCCGGAATCAATCCTTACACCCGAGGGCAAACTTATACTAAGTAACTTTATAAATAAATAATCATTTTAAAGAGTTTTAGGAGGTACACCAAAATGATTAAGGAAGCAATTGAGAAGATAGTTAATAAGCATGACCTTACTTATGATGAGGCATATACAGTAATGAACGAGATAATGAGCGGTGATACAACACCTACACAGAACGCCGCATTTCTCTCAGCTCTTTCAACAAAGAGTGCAAAGGCTGAGACGAAGGACGAGATAGCAGGATGTGCAGCAGCTATGCGTGACCATGCTATCCCAGTTGAAGCAGGAATGGATGTTTTTGAAATCGTAGGAACTGGTGGAGATAATGCGCACAGCTTTAACATCTCAACAACATCAGCACTTATTGCTGCAGCAGGTGGCATGAAGGTTGCTAAGCATGGTAACAGAGCAGCTTCTTCCAAGTGCGGAACAGCTGACTGCCTTGAGGCTCTTGGAGTTAACATTCAGCAGGAGCCAGAGAAGTGTGTTGAACTTCTGAATGAGGTTGGAATGTGCTTCTTCTTTGCGCAGAAGTATCACACATCAATGAAGTATGTTGGACCTATCAGAAAGGAACTTGGATTCAGAACAGTATTCAATATTCTTGGACCTCTTACAAACCCAGCAAAGCCAACATATATGCTTCTCGGTGTTTATGATGAGTATCTTGTTGAACCACTTGCACAGGTTCTTGCAGACCTGGGAGTTAAGAGAGGTATGGTTGTATTTGGTCAGGACAAGCTGGATGAGATTTCGCTTAGTTCACCAACTACAATCTGTGAGATAAAGGATGGATGGTACAAAACAAGAGTTATTAAGCCTGAGGATTTCGGTTTTAAGACATGTAATAAGGAAGACCTTGTAGGTGGAGCTCCAGAAGAAAATGCAAACATAACAAGAGACATTCTCAGTGGTAAGGAAACAGGACCAAAGAGAGATGCGACTCTGTTAAATGCAGGTGCAGCACTTTATATCGGTGGCAAGGCAGATTCTATGGCAGCAGGTATTGAGCTTGCAAAGGAGCTGATCGCATCTGGTAAGGCTACAGAAACACTTGAGAAGTTTATTGAAGTAAGTAATCGTTAATTCTTATAGGTAGAAAAATGATATTAGATGAATTAGCTCAGTTAACAAGAGCGAGAATAGAAAAACAAAAACAGGATTATTCCTTCGAGGATATAAAGAGAGATGCTGAAATGATGGCAGCTCGTGAAATGGAGGTTCAGGAATTTGATTATCCCTTCGAAGAGGCACTTTCAAAGAAGGGGCTTTCGATAATCTCTGAGGTTAAGAAGGCATCTCCTTCCAAGGGAGTCATTGCTGAGGAGTTTCCTTACCTTGAAATCGCAAAGACTTATGAGGCTAGTGGGGCAGATGCAATCTCCTGTCTTACTGAGCCGGATAGGTTCAAGGGTAGTGACGAATATCTGAAGGCGATAGTAAAGGAAGTAAGTATTCCGGTTCTCAGAAAAGATTTTACGGTTGATTCTTATATGATCTACCAGGCAAAGCTGATGGGTGCTTCGGCGGTACTCCTTATTGCGGCTATCCTTTCGGACGATGAGCTTAAGGAATATTTCGAGATTGCAGATACACTTGGACTTTCATGTCTCTTTGAAGCTCATGATGCTGAGGAGGTTAAGAGATGCCTCGCAGCTGGTGCAAGAATAGTTGGTGTTAATAATAGAAATCTGAAGGATTTCACGGTTGATATTAATAATAGCATCCGACTTCGCGAGCTTGTTCCTGAGGATGTGCTCTTCGTTTCTGAAAGCGGAATTGAAAGTCCTGCAGATGTGCAGGTTCTAAAAGAGAATGGAACAGATGCAGTTCTTATCGGAGAGATGCTTATGAGAAGTGATGACAAGAGTGGTCTTATTAAGGCTATGAAGTCGTAGGTTGTTTTGACTGATAGAGGATATTTGATATGAGTGATGCGAAGATTAAAATTTGTGGACTCACCCGACTCGAAGATATAGAGGCGGCAAATGCACTCCTTCCTGATTATATAGGCTTTGTATTTTGGGAGCGGAGTAAGCGTAATGTTACTAAAGAGCAGGCGAAAGAATTAAAGAGCAGGCTGGATAGTAGGATAAAGGCAGTTGGAGTTTTTGTGGATGCTGAAATAGATTTTATTGCCGACCTTGTCAGCTGTGGTATAATAGACGTCGCGCAGCTTCACGGTTCTGAGGATGAGGATTACATTTTGCAGCTTAGAGAAAGACTGGGTGGGGCTGAGATAATCAAAGCTTTCAATATTAATAAAATAGAGTCCTTTGATGAGGCAGAAAAATCTTCGGCGGATCACATTATGATTGATTCCGGTAAAGGCTCTGGGATTACATTTGACTGGTCGAAGCTGGAAAGACTTGAAAGACCATACTTCCTGGCAGGTGGGCTTAGTACTGAAAACATCAGCGATGTGCTGGCAAGCATTAAACCTTTTGCGGTAGATGTAAGCTCGGGAGTCGAGACAGATGGCCTTAAGGACAGCTCAAAGATGAAACGATTCGTGGAAAGTGTAAGATCCTGATGAGGGATCCTAGCAAATAGAAAGAGTAGGAAAAAAATATGGAAAAAACAGTTAGCGAAGCTATTAATGGAAGATTTGGAGAGTTTGGTGGACAGTATATTCCAGAAACTCTTATGAATGAAATTCATAAGCTGGAGAAAGCATATGAGCATTATAAAAATGATCCTGAATTTATAGCTGAACTGGATACTCTGAATAGAGAATATGCCGGTCGTCCATCACTTCTTTATTATGCAGAGAAGATGACAAAGGATCTGGGCGGAGCAAAAATTTATCTGAAACGTGAGGATCTTAATCATACTGGTTCTCATAAGATAAATAATGTTCTTGGTCAGGTGCTTCTTGCAAAGAAGATGGGTAAAACAAGAGTTATCGCTGAAACAGGTGCCGGACAGCATGGAGTTGCTACTGCAACAGCTGCTGCACTTATGGATATGGAATGCGAGATATTCATGGGTGAAGAGGATACAATTCGTCAGGCTCTCAACGTTTTCAGAATGGAGCTCCTTGGTGCGAAGGTTCATGCGGTTAAGACAGGAACCAAGGTTCTGAAGGATGCGGTTAACGAGGCCATGCGTGAATGGGTTAGCCGTGTGGATGATACACTCTATGTTCTTGGTTCGGTAATGGGACCACATCCATTTCCTACCATTGTAAGGGACTTCCAGTCAGTCATCAGTAAGGAGAGCCGTGCTCAGATACTTGAGGCTGAGGGTAGGCTTCCAGATGTAGTCATCGCATGCGTGGGTGGCGGAAGTAATGCAATCGGTTCCTTCTATGAATATATTAAGGATGATGGAGTTAAGCTTATAGGTTGTGAGGCTGCCGGGCTTGGAGTTGATAATCCAAAGAATGCGGCGACTATGGCAAATGGTTCACTTGGTATTTTCCATGGTATGAAGTCGCTGTTCTGCCAGAATGAGGATGGACAGATTGCTCCAGTTTATTCTATATCGGCTGGACTTGATTATCCTGGAATTGGACCTGAGCATGCATATCTTGCTTCTACTGGAAGAGCTGAGTATGTACCTATTACAGATGATGAGGCGGTAAATGCATTCGAATATCTTTCAAGAACAGAGGGCATTATCCCTGCTATCGAAAGTAGTCATGCTGTAGCACATGTTCTGAAGATTGCACCACAGATGCCAAAGGATAGCATTATCGTTTGTACCATTTCTGGTCGTGGTGATAAGGACGTTGCGGCAATTGCAAGATATAGAGGAGTTGATATTTATGAGTAATATATATAAAGCGTTTGAAAATAAAAAAGCATTTGTTTCATTCCTGACAGCAGGTGATCCAGATTATGAGACAAGCCTTGCAAACTTCAGGGCTGTTATCGAGGCGGGGGCTGACCTGGTTGAGGTTGGTATTCCATTCTCAGATCCTATAGCAGAGGGACCTGTTATCCAGGAGGCGGATATCAGAGCTCTTGAATCAGGAATGACAACTGACAAGGTATTCGAGCTGGTTAAAGAAATCAGAAAAGACTACGATACACCAATTGTATTCATGACTTATGCAAATCCTGTTTTCCATTATGGAACAGAGAAATTCTTCAAGAATGCATCTGAATCTGGAGCGGACGGAATTATCATTCCTGACTGCCCATACGAGGAGAGACATGAATTCGATGAGACTGCTGCTAAGTACGGAATGGATTTCATTTCCATGATCGCGCCTACCAGCGAGGACAGAATCAAGACTATCGCTTCTCAGGCGAAGGGATTCATTTATGTTGTTTCATCTCTGGGTGTTACCGGAGTGAGAAGCGAGATCAAGACCGATCTTGAATCAATCATAAATCTTATTAAAGAATCTACAGATGTTCCGGCTGCTATTGGTTTCGGAATCAGTACTCCAGAGCAGGCAGAGAAGATGTCACAGTACGCTGACGGAGTTATCGTTGGCTCAGCTATGGTTCGTATCGTGGCTGAGTACGGAAAAGATGCCCCAGCCAAACTCGGTGAGTACGTTCGTAGTATGAAGTCTGTGCTTTGAAAATAAGTCAGTGGGACCGGGTCTCATTGACTTATAAATCTGTCCCTTCTGACTTATTTTCTCCTTGACTTTTGTTTATAAAGTTATATACTAGATATTGTTTAGGAAATTAAGATTTTCAACTATATATCGTTAATATGTGAGGCAAAGGCGCTTCGAGTATATAGCTCGAAGTGCCTCTTTTTTATTTGTTTTGTACAGGATCAGGGTCATAGGAACTGAGAAAGGGGATAAGTATTATGGCAAAGTACATTTTCGTAACAGGTGGTGTTGTTTCAGGATTAGGAAAGGGAATAACTGCAGCGTCTCTTGGACGTCTTCTTAAGGCAAGGGGGCTTAAGGTGGCGGCTCAGAAGCTGGACCCATATATAAATGTAGATCCGGGTACCATGAGCCCATATCAGCATGGCGAGGTTTATGTAACTGAGGACGGCGCGGAGACTGACCTGGACCTTGGCCATTATGAGCGTTTTATAGATGAGAATCTGAACAAGTATTCTAACCTCACCTCCGGTAAGGTTTATTGGAATGTACTTAATAAGGAAAGAAGAGGAGAGTATCTGGGCTCGACAGTTCAGGTCATCCCTCATATCACAAACGAGATCAAGGATTTTGTTTACAGAGTTGGTAATGAAACGGATGCAGATGTAGTCATCACTGAAATTGGTGGTACTATCGGTGATATTGAGTCCCAGCCATTCATCGAGGCGGTAAGACAGATTTCTCTCGAGGTTGGTAAGAAAAATAGCCTCTTTATCCATGTAACTCTTGTTCCATTTCTTCATGGTTCAGACGAGCACAAATCAAAACCTACCCAGCACTCCGTTAAGGAGCTTCAGGGTATGGGAGTACGTCCGGATATCATTGTGCTTAGATGCGACGAGCCCCTTGAGGATAGCATTTTCAAGAAGATTTCCCTTTTCTGCAATGTTAAAGAAGATTGTGTTATTGAGAACCGCACTCTGCCAAGTCTTTATGAGGCACCTCTTATGCTGGAAGATGCAGGTCTGGCAAATGTAGTCTGCAGAGAGCTTGGTCTTGGCACGCTAAATGCAGACTTAACCGAGTGGATTAAGATGGTAGATAGCATTGAAAATATGAATAAGGAAATCACCATCGGACTTGTAGGAAAATACGTTCAGCTCCATGACGCTTACCTCTCAGTTGCTGAGGCTCTTCGTCATGCGGGTTACGGCTACGGCGTTGATGTAAAGATTGAATGGATAGATTCGGAAGAAATAGATAGATCGAACGTAGATAAGAAGCTGAGTCACCTTAGCGGAATTATTGTTCCTGGTGGATTTGGTGACAGAGGTATAGAAGGAATGGTCCTTGCTGCGCAGTTCGCACGTACAAATAAACTTCCATATTTTGGCATCTGTCTGGGCATGCAGATTGCCGTTATCGAGTATGCGAGAAATGTGGCAGGACTTAAGGACGCATGTTCAGGTGAGTTCCACGACGCTACCGATACAAAGGTTATCGATTTTATGCCTGGCCAGTCAGATGCAGTCGATAAGGGAGGTACACTGAGACTGGGCAGCTACCCTTGTGTTGTCACTCCAGGAACCCTTATGGAAAAATGCTATTTTGGAGATAATGAAAGTGGCGACGGAAAATCAGAAAGTGGTGAGAAGCTGATCCACGAGAGGCATCGTCATAGATACGAATTTAATAATGATTATAAAGATGTCCTCACTGGAGCGGGACTGGTTATTTCAGGTCAGTCACCTGACGGAAATCTTGTGGAAACTGTTGAGGTTCCGGACCATCCATTCTTCCTGGGTGTCCAGTTCCATCCTGAGTTTAAATCCCGTCCTAACAGACCACATCCAATATTTAGAGAATTTGTCAAAAATTCCATCAAAAATTCTGCAAAAAAAGAGTAAATTAACTATTGTAGCGGAGGATATGTAGTTATAAAATAGGGGATGGTTTTTTATAGTAATAAATATAGGAAGAGAAGAAGATGTCGAATTACAACAAAAAATTAATTCTAGAGGATGGTAGTGAGTACCTGGGCTTTGGCTTTGGTGCTGACAAAGAAGCTGTTTGTGAGATTGTATTTAACACATCCATGGCAGGCTACCAGGAAATCATTTCCGATCCATCCTACACAGATCAGGCCATAGTTATGTCCTACCCGCTTATAGGTAACTATGGAATCACAGATGAGGACTTCGAGAGCAAGCTGGTTAATCTCGGAGCTCTTGTTGTGCGCGAGGTAAATGAATTCCCATCCAATTTCCGTTTCACAAGAACTCTCTCAGAATTCTTAGAGGATTCAGATGTGCCGGGAATTTATGGTGTGGATACGAGAAAGCTTGTGCGCAGCATCAGAGACCACGGTTCAAGAAAGGTTCTTATAACAGATATTGGAACCAGCCTTGAGGAAGGTCTTAAGAAGCTTGAGGCAACAGAGCTGCCTCGTGATCAGGTGGAAAGATGCAGCTGCAAGAAGAGATGGTATGCAAGAACTTCAAATCCGAAGTATAACGTTGTGGCAATCGACTGCGGTATGAAGATGAATATCGTAAGAGAATTAAATGCACACGGATGCAACGTTACAGTAGTACCTTACAATACTTCTGCAGAAGAGATTAAGAAGATGAATCCAGATGGACTCTTTATTTCAAATGGTCCTGGAGATCCAGAGGATGTTCCAGAGGTTATTGAAACATTAAAGAACCTGAAGGGTAAGCTCCCTATGTTTGGCATTTGTCTGGGACATCAGCTTATTGCACTTTCTTATGGTGCAAAGACCTACAAGCTGAAGTTCGGACATCGTGGTGGAAACCATCCAGTAAAGGACCTGGCAACAGGCAAGATAGAAATAACAAGTCAGAACCACAGCTATGCTGTTGATGACAAAACAGTTGAAGGTACAGGACTTAAGGTTTCTCACATCAATCTGCTGGATAATACAGTTGAGGGACTTTGTAATTACGATATAGAAAATGATGGCGGAGATGCTCCAAGAGTATTCTCAGTACAGTACCATCCAGAGAGTGCACCTGGTCCACAGGATAGTACTTATCTTTTTGATAGATTTATAGAAAATATGGAAGTTAATAGAAATACATCAAAATAATTTTTGAAGGAATATAGAAAATGCCTAAGAGAACAGATATACACAAAATATTAGTTATCGGCTCTGGTCCTATCGTCATCGGTCAGGCAGCAGAGTTCGACTACGCAGGAACCCAGGCCTGCCTAGCCTTAAAAGAGGAAGGCTACGAGGTTGTTCTTGCAAACTCAAATCCGGCCACCATTATGACAGATACAATGATCGCCGATAAGGTTTATATGGAGCCGCTTACTCTTGAGTACATGGCCCGCATCTGCCGTTATGAAAGACCAGATGCTATTGTACCAGGAATTGGTGGACAGACCGGACTTAACCTTGCAATGCAGCTGAATGATAAGGGAGTTCTTAAGGAGTGCGAGATTGAACTTCTGGGAACCGATGCTGCCAGCATAAGATGTGCCGAGGATAGAGAAGAATTTAAAGAGCTCTGCGAAAAGCTGGGTGAACCAGTAGTTCCGTCAGAGATAACATATTCCGTTGAAGAGGGACTTAAGGCTGCTGAGGAGATTGGTTATCCAGTTATCCTGAGGCCTGCATTTACCCTTGGTGGAACAGGTGGTGGATTTGCGGATAACCCTGAAGAGATGGCAGAGATGATGAAAAATGCTCTGGCACTTTCTCCTGTTCATCAGGTTCTGGTTGAGAAGAGTATCAAGGGTTATAAAGAGATTGAATACGAAGTAATGCGAGATGCAAACGATACAGCTCTCGTTGTCTGTAACATGGAGAACCTGGACCCTGTTGGTATCCACACCGGTGACTCAGTGGTTGTGGCACCAAGCCAGACTCTCACAAACAAGGAATATCATATGCTCCGCGACAGCGCCCTGAAGATCATCAGAGCTCTTGGGGTTGAGGGTGGTTGTAACTGCCAGTTCGCTTTGGATCCGGAGTCATTTGATTACTATGTTATCGAGGTTAATCCTCGTGTATCCAGATCATCAGCGCTTGCATCAAAGGCCAGTGGCTATCCTATCGCCCGTGTTTCTGCAAAGATTGCTGTAGGTATGAACCTGGATGAGATTAAGCTTGCTAATACACCTGCTTGCTTTGAGCCAACACTGGACTATGTAGTTACAAAGATGCCAAGATTCCCATTCGATAAGTTTACTCTTGCGTCAAATGTACTCTCAACCCAGATGAAGGCTACAGGCGAGACCATGAGTATCGGACGTACTGCAGAGGAGAGTCTGCTTAAGGCTATCAGATCTCTGGAGGATGGAAAGAACCACATCCATTTAGAGAAATTCGACGTTAAGAGTCTCTCTGAAAAGACGGATGCAGAAGAGGCTAAGGAGGAAGCTATTGAGAAGCTTCTGAAATATGTTGAAGAAGGAACTGACGACAGAATTTACGCATTGTCACAGTTGATATGGCTTGGGGTTGACCTTCAGGTTATTTACAATAAGACAAAGATAGATATGTTCTTCCTGGATAAGATCAAGAACATAGTTGAATACGAGAGACGCATTGAAAAGATTGCGGAAAATATAGATGGCAAGGATATAGAAGGCATTAAGAATGCATTTGACAAGGAGACTCTCTATGATGCTAAGAAGATGGGCTTCTCCGATTCTTATATAGCAGAGCTGGTGGGCTGCACTGAGGATGATATTTGGCAGCTGCGCAAGGAGTATGACATTAAGCCGGTTTACAAGATGATCGATACCTGCGCCAGCGAGTTTGATAGCTATGTGCCTTATTTCTATTCGACTTATGAGGATGAAAACGAGTCCATAGTTTCGGACAATAAGAAGGTTATTGTTCTTGGTTCGGGTCCTATCCGAATTGGGCAGGGTGTGGAGTTCGATTATTCCACAGTTCACGCGGTAAGAACAATTCACGAGATGGGATACGAGGCTATTGTTATAAATAACAACCCTGAGACGGTTTCGACGGATTATACAACCGCGGATAAGCTGTATTTCGAGCCTCTTACTGTTGAGGATATTATGAATATCATTGACCTGGAACAGCCAGAGGGTGTGATTACATCTCTCGGTGGACAGACAGCTGTTAACCTTGCAGAGCCTCTTGAGAAGAGAGGGGTAAAGATAATCGGTACCAGCTGCGAGGCTATTTTCAGAGCTGAGGACAGGGACGCATTTGAAGGAGTTATTGAATCTCTCGGCATCCCTCATCCAAAGGGAGTTGCGGTTACAGATATTGAAAGCGGCGTTCAGGCTGCAGAGAGAATAGGCTATCCTGTTCTGGTTCGTCCAAGCTTCGTGCTGGGTGGACGTGCCATGGAGATCGTGGCAAATGAGGAGATGCTCCGTCATTACCTCAAGACTGCCGTTGAAGTGGATGAGGACAGACCTGTACTTGTAGATAAATACATTGTTGGTAAGGAAGTTGAGATAGATGCTATCTGCGACGGAAAGGAAGTTTTCCTGCCTGGTATCATGGAGCTGGTTGAGAGAACTGGTGTTCACTCTGGAGACAGTACCAGCGTTTATCCACCTTACTCAATTTCAGAAAAGGTAAAAGAGACTATTGCGGAGTACTCCAGCAAGCTGGGACTCGGTATTGGAATAATCGGTCTCTTCAACATACAGTTCATCGTTGATAAGGAAGATAATGTTTATATCATCGAGGTTAATCCTCGTGGTTCACGAAGTGTTCCATTCCTTTCAAAGTCAACAGGTTACAGCCTGGTTGATATAGCAACCAAGGTTATGCTGGGTCATAGTCTTGCTGAGCAGGGCTACACTGGAACAGCACCTGAGGGTGGACTTAAAGATGCTGCTAAACCAAAATGGTATGTTAAAACGCCTGCATTTTCATTTGCAAAGCTGAATGGTATGGACCCATATCTTTCACCGGAAATGAAATCTACAGGTGAAGCTATTGGTTATGATAGAAGTCTGAAGAGGGCATTTTACAAGGCTCTTCAGGCCAGTGGAATCAAGATGAAGGAATACGGAACTGTAATGGTTACCCTTGCTGACGAGGATAAGGAAGAGGCACTTCCACTTGTCAGAAGATTCTACGAGCTTGGTTTCAATATCGAGGCGACTGTGGGAACTGGTGAGTTCCTGAAGGAGCGCGGTATAAGAACACGTATCAGAGGAAAGCTTAGTGATGGTAGCGACGAAGTGCTCCGTTCCATTGAGGCGGGCTATGTAAGCTATATCATCAACACAAGAGCCATCCTTTCTGGTGTGCATTATCAGGATGGAGCAGAGATAAGACGCTGCGCCATCATGAACGGAGTAACTATATTCACATCACTGGATACAGTACGTATCCTGCTCGACGTCCTGGAAGACATCACACCACGTATATCGACTATTTAGAATAAGTATTCACTTATTGTGAAAGGAATGAAGTATGAATTATACAGAGTCAGAAATCATGGAGTATATTGAGGAGGAAGATGCCAAGTTTATAAGACTGGCCTTCAGAGATGCATTTGGCGTGCAGAAAAATATTTCTATCATGCCTAGTGAGGTGCATAAGGCATTTGATAAGGGTATTCCGATCAATGCCAAAGCCATAAGAGGCTTCGAAGGTTGCGGGGAGGCTGTCCTCTATCTGAAACCAGACCCAGCTACACTTTCGGTTCTGCCATGGAGACCTGATTCTGGCAGAGTTCTTAGGATGTTCTGCGATGTCTGCAAAGGCGATGGAAAGCCTTTTGAGGCAGATACCCGCAACATACTTAAGGACGCTGTAAAAGCCGCTGAGGAGGCTGGAATTGAATTTAAATTTGGTTCTGAGCTGGAGTTCTATCTTTTCAAGACTGATGATGAGGCAAATCCTACAAAGATACCTTACGATGAGGCTGGCTATCTGGATATTGCTCCACTTGATCGCGGAGAAAACATCCGACGCGAAATCTGTCTTACCATAGAGGAGATGGGCCTTACTCCAGAACGTTCTCACCATGAGAGAGGTCCTGGACAGAATGAAATTGACTTCCATTATGGCAAGCCACTTAAGGCTGCAGACCAGGTTACAACCTTCAAGATGGTTGTAAATACTGTGGCAGATAGAAATGGCCTCTATGCCGATTTTTCACCTCTTCCAATTGCGGACAAACCAGGAAATGGCTATCACATCAACATCTACGCTAAGAATAGAGATGGCGAGGATGTTGTTAAATATGCGGCAGCAGGCATTTTGGATAAGATCAAGGATATAACTATTTTCCTTAATCCTACAGATGCTTCCTACAACAGATTTGGTAATGGAACAGCACCTACTAAGGTGAACTGGTCCAGAGAAGGTGGCTCTGAGCTTATGTACATAAACTCAGCGGGCACCAAGGTTGAACTGCGCAGTCCGGATGCTCTCAGCAATCCGTACCTTGTGCATGCCCTGCTTATCTATGCAGGACTTTATGGAATTGAGAATAAGCTGGAGCTCCCACAGGAAATGGATGAGAGCAGCGTGCTTCTTCCAAAGTCTCGTAGAGAGGCTATGAAGAACGCCAAGAACAGCGATTTTATCAAGGGATTACTTCCAGAAAGTATAATCGACAAGTATATTTCGTAACCGCTGATCTGTTATTTAAGAGCATTTTGTGATGGAAAAAAAGAGTACCTCAAGATATTCGATACTCATTGTTTCGAATTCCGAACAATTCAATATGCTTGCTCAGAAATCCATGCCAAGTGGCAGGTTCGATGTGATTGAGAAAAGAAAAAGCGCTTCCGCTGCGAGACGTGAGATTTTAGTGCGCGAATATGATATCGTGCTCATAAATGCTCCGCTCTCAGATGGCTTTGGTGTGGATTTTGTGATGGATGTTGTGGATAGACACAGCTCCGGAATAATCATGGCTGTTCCTGTTGAGGTTTATCCTGATATGGCAGCCAGACTCACGGATTATGGCGTGATCGTTGTTCCAAAGCCTCTTCAGAAGGGAACTCTGGACAGAAGCCTGAGACTTCTGATTGCATTTGGCGAGAAACTCAGAAAATCTCAGAAGAAGGTCAGAACTTTGGAAGAAAAAATGAGCGAGCTTAAAATTATCAGCAGGGCAAAAATTGTGCTTGTACAAAGAGGTATGAGCGAAGAGGAAGCCCACGAATATATTATCCGGGAAGCCATGAATAATGGGCTTACGAAGAGGGAAGTTGCGGAGGATATTCTGGACTAAAAAACGGTCCTTAAAAATATTTCAAAAAAATTTTTTGAAAAACGGTATTGACAAATCCGATTTAACGGAGTAAAGTATGAAACCATAAAAGAACAAGTGCGAAAGACAATGGCGTCTTAGAGAATAATTCTCTGAGGCGCCTTTTCTGTTTTTCCAAGTTGTGAAGCGACTTGAGAATGCACTAGAAAAAAAGGAGAAACGATATGGAAAATCAAAATGTACCAGAGCTTTTTGGATCACTCGTATTTGATGACAGAGTAATGAGAGCAAGACTTTCAGACGATGTATATGCATCACTCAAGAAAACCATCGACGAAAATGTTCGACTGGATGAGCAGGTTGCAGATGCAGTTGCTGAGGAAATGAAAAATTGGGCTATTGAGAATGGAGCAACACATTTTACTCATTGGTTCCAACCTCTTACAGGAGTTACTGCTGAGAAGCATGATAGTTTCATATCACCTTCTCCAGACGGCGGAGTTCTGATGGAGTTCTCTGGTAAGGAACTTATCAAAGGTGAGCCTGATGCTTCATCCTTCCCATCAGGAGGACTGAGAGCAACATTTGAAGCAAGAGGCTATACAGCATGGGACCCAACTTCATTTGCATTTATCAAGGACCACACCCTTTGCATTCCAACAGCTTTCTGTTCATACTCAGGTGAAGCACTTGATAAGAAGACACCACTTCTCAGATCAATGCAAGCCATTAACAGACAAGCAAAGAGAATCCTGAAGCTTTTCGGAACAGAAGCTAATTATGTTAGAACAAGCGTAGGACCTGAGCAGGAATACTTCCTGATTGATCAAGAAGTATTTAACAAGCGTCCTGACTTAATCTATACAGGTAGAACACTCTTCGGTGCAATGCCACCAAGAGGACAGGAAATGGATGACCATTACTTCGGAGTTATCAAGCCTCGTGTAAATGAGTTTATGGAGGACTTAAATAAAGAACTCTGGAAGCTTGGAATCCTTGCTAAGACAGAGCATAACGAAGTTGCTCCTGCACAGCATGAGCTGGCACCAATCTATTCCACAACAAATGTGGCAACAGATTCCAACCAGTTAACAATGGAGATTATGAAGAAGGTTGCATCTCGCCACGGTATGGTTTGTCTCTTACATGAGAAGCCATTCGCAGGAGTTAACGGATCAGGTAAGCATAACAACTGGTCCATCGGAACAGACACAGGAATCAACCTACTGTCACCTGGAAAGACACCATATGAAAATGCACAGTTCCTGCTTTTCCTTTGTGCAGTAATCCAGGCGGTAGATGATTATCAAGATCTTCTGAGACTGTCAGTTGCAACTGCTGGAAATGACCACAGACTTGGAGCTAACGAAGCACCACCTGCCATCATTTCAGTATTCCTTGGTGATGAGCTTTCAGCAATCCTTGAGGCTATTAAAGAAGATAAGCCTTATGAGGGAACAGAGGATGTGGTTATGAAGCTGGGAGTTCATTCAATCCCAAGCTTCAGCAGAGATACAACTGATAGAAATAGAACTTCACCATTTGCATTTACAGGAAATAAGTTCGAGTTCAGATCTCTTGGTTCTTCAAACAGTATTGCATGCTGCAACATCATGCTGAATGCAGCTGTTGCAGAAAGCCTTAAGCAATATGCAGACGAACTCGAAGGTGCAGCTGATTTTGAAACTGCACTTCATGACCTCATCAAGAGAGTTATCACAGATCATCAGAGAATTCTCTTCGATGGAAATGGATATGGAGAAGAGTGGATTAAGGAAGCAACTGAAGTAAGAGGTCTTTCAAATCTTAAGACCACTGCAGATGCAATGCCACATCTCCTTGATGAGAAGAATAAGAAGATGCTTATGGAACATAAGGTATTTACTGAGGCAGAGCTCCAGTCAAGATGTGAAATCATGCTTGAGAACTATGTAAAGACAGTAAATATCGAAGGTAATACAATGGTTGATATGGTTCGTAAGAACTACCTTCCAGCAATTGAGAGATACCTCTTCAGACTTGCTGAGACAACATCTCTTATGAAGTCAGTAAGTGCAAATGTTAAATGCAATTATGAAGTATCAACTATGGAAAGGCTTTCAGAACTTACAGATCACATTTTAGATTCTGTAAAGGCTCTTGAGGATGATCTTGATAAGTTCAAGTCATTAGATGATGTATTCGAGTCATCAGCATTTGTAAGAGACGAAATGCTTCCTTCAATGGAAACACTTCGTGGTTATGTAGATGAAGCTGAAATGCTTACATCTCAGAAAGATTGGCCATTCCCAAGCTATGGACAGTTATTATTCAGTGTTAAATAATTTGGGAATCAAATTAAATAATTTATAAAGGCAAAGGCGTCTTGGTTTTGAAATAAAAACTGAGGCGCCTTTTTAAATGTGATCCAAAGGATTATATAAAGTAACAAAAAGGAGTTAAAGTTATGACAGAAGAAGTAATGAGTTTCGTGAATGATAATGTATTCGCGGTATGGTTTCTTATTGGAGCGGCACTGGTATTCTGGATGCAGGCCGGATTCGCAATGGTTGAAACAGGTTTCACTAGAGCGAAGAACGCAGGTAACATCATAATGAAGAACTTGATGGATTTCTGTATCGGATGCTGTGTTTTCATCCTTATCGGTTTTAGTTTATTACTAGGTGAAGATATGATGGGTCTTATCGGAAAACCTGGTTTTGATATTTTCACTGCTTATGCAGATTTTGATTGGTCAAACTTCGTGTTTAACCTTGTATTCTGCGCAACAACAGCAACAATCGTTTCTGGTGCTATGGCAGAGAGAACTAAGTTCCTCAGCTACTGCGTATATTCAGCAGTAATTTCAGCACTTATCTATCCAGTAGAAGCACACTGGATCTGGGGCGGCGGCTGGCTCGCACAGTTAGGATTCCATGATTTCGCAGGATCATGTGCAATCCACATGGTAGGTGGTATCTCATCAATCATCGGAGCAAAGATGGTTGGTGCTCGTATAGGTAAATTTGAGAAAGATGAAAATGGCAAGATAGTAAAAGTAAATGCATTCCCAGGACATAACCTGGTAATCGGTGCACTGGGTGTATTCATCCTCTGGCTTGGATGGTACGGATTCAACGGAGCAGCTTGTACATCAACAGATCAGCTTGCATCTGTATTCGTAACAACAACAATTGCACCTTCAATCGCAACTGTAGTTTGTATGATCTTTACATGGATCAAATATGGTAAGCCTGATGTTTCAATGTGTCTCAACGCATCACTTGCAGGCCTTGTAGCAATCACAGCTCCTTGTGATGTAACAGATGCATTTGGCGCTATAGTGATCGGTGCTGTATCAGGACTTCTGGTAGTATTCGGAGTTTGGTTCCTCGACTTTAAGCTCCGCATCGACGATCCTGTTGGTGCTATAGCAGTTCATATGATGAATGGTATCTGGGGAACAATCGCAACTGGACTTTTTGCAACAACAACAGCTCCTGGAAATGACACACTTAACGGTCTTTTCTACGGCGGCGGATTCCATCTTTTAGGAATTCAGTTACTTGGTTTTGCAGCAGTAGCTGCTTGGACAACAGTAACAATGACGATAGTATTTGCAGCAATCAAAGCTATATTCGGACTTAGAGTTTCTGAGGAAGAAGAGCTTGAAGGTCTCGATTCAACTGAGCACGGTCTTTCATCTGCTTATTCAGGATTCAGTATCGTGGATATGTCTAGTGCAATGATGGTTGAGAATGAAAATACAAGCCTTGGCGCTGAGTCATATGAAGAGGCAAGTGAGGCTAAGAAGAATGCATCTGTCCCTGTTGTAAACGCAGCAGATGATATGGCTAAGGCAGGTATCGTTGCAGATACAGGTATTAATAAGGTAGTTATCATTACAAAGCTTTCAAGATACGACAAGATCAAGAAGGCACTGAATGCCCTCGGTGTAACAGGTATCACAGTAACTCAGGTAAGTGGTTGCGGTATCCAGAAAGGTACCGGTGAAAAATACCGTGGAGTTGAGATGGACGTAACACTCCTTCCTAAGATCAAGCTGGAAGTTGTAGTAAGTAAGATCCCTGTTGAGAGCGTAATCGAAACAGCTAAGAAGACACTCTATACTGGTAAGATCGGTGATGGTAAGATTTTCGTTTACCCAGTAAGCCGAGTTGTTAAAATCCGTACAGGCGAAGAAAACTACGACGCCCTGCAGGATGTAGAATAAAGACATAGCGTCTCTTCCATAAAATAGACGTTAAAAAGGCGTGGCAGCTGAGAAAAATCTCGGTTGCCACGTTTTTTTTGAAGTCACTGGGGACAGATCTTGGAGTCAATGGGACCGGGTCTCATTGACTTATTTTGTGACAGATGGTAAGTTTAGTAGCATATTGGAAAGAGGTGTGTATTATGAAGATACATGGTTTGCAAAAGATGACGCTGCTGGACTTTCCAGGACAGGTGGCGTGCACAGTGTTTCTTGGCGGATGCGACTTCAGGTGCCCGTTCTGTCACAACTGGGACATTCTTGACCCCTCTACGCCTGTTATCATGGACGAGAATGAATTCTACAAGTTTCTGGATAAAAGGGTAGGTCTCCTGGATGGCGTGGCCATAACGGGCGGAGAACCGCTTCTCAGGACGGGTATGCCAGAGTTCATACAGGGAATAAAGGACAAAGGCTTCAAGGTCAAGCTGGATACGAATGGAAATCATCCTGACAGGCTGAAGGAACTTGTGAGAGCCGGCCTTGTTGATTATGTGGCAGTAGATATAAAGAATGATAAAGCGAGATATGGCACAACTATCGGTGTTCCAAATTTCGATATTTCTAAATTAGAAGAAACTGTTTCTTTCTTATTAGAAGGAAATGTAATCTATGAGTTCAGGACTACTGTTGTAAAACAGTTCCATGACGAGGATTCCTTCAGGGGTATAGCTGAGTGGATTGATGGGGCTGAAAATTATTATCTGCAGAGTTTTGTGGATCGAGAAACAGTCCATTATTCCGGACTGGAAGCATATGGCCCAGAGCAGCTTGAAATATTTAAATCTATAGTAGCTCCACATGTAAAAAATATAGAAATTAGAGGCGTAGATGTGGACTAAATCGGCGCCAAAAACTGAAACATTAGAGAAATAGGGCGTTTGGAGCCCTAACCACTAGATATAGTGGTTTCCATAATCAACCAACCGCAAGAAATCAAGGGCTTTTATCCCTAGGCGGTTGGTTTTTTAATGCCTTTTACCACTATATATAGTGTTTTGTAAAAAAATATCACACTATATATTGACACGAGGACCTATTAGTGGTATCTTCTTATAGACGGTCTACATCTAGTGGCTCGTTTTATGTGAAAATAAAATCTTAAACTAATATTTATTAAAGGGGAGGTTACTTTACATGTACCGAGTGGTAAAAAGAGATGGTGAAACAGTTGATTTTAATGTAGCGAAGATCAGTGCTGCAATCGAGAAGGCATTTGTAGGATGCGAAAAGCAGTATCATCCAAGTGTTATCGATATGCTTGCTCTCAGAGTTACAAGCGATTTCGAGGATAAGATTAAGAATGATGTTATCTCCGTGGAAGATATCCAGGATAGCGTTGAGAAGATTCTCTCAGAGGCTGGATATACAGAGGTTGCTAAGGCTTATATCCTTTATCGTAAGCAGCGTGAGAAAGTTCGTAACGTTAAGAATGCAATGCTCAACTACAAGGACATTGTAGATAACTATCTTCAGATTAATGACTGGAGAGTTAAAGAGAACTCTACAGTTACATATAGTGTTGGAGGACTTATCCTTTCCAACTCAGGTGCTATCACAGCTAACTACTGGCTCAGCGAAATTTATGATCAGGAAATAGCAGATGCACACAGAAAGGCAGATATCCATATCCATGATCTTAGCATGCTTACAGGATACTGCGCAGGATGGTCACTGAAGCAGCTTATTCAGGAAGGACTTGGTGGAGTTCCTGGAAAGATAACATCTGCTCCAGCAGGACATCTTTCAACTCTTTGTAACCAGATGGTTAACTTCTTAGGTATCATGCAGAATGAGTGGGCAGGAGCTCAGGCATTCTCATCATTCGATACTTATCTTGCTCCATTTGTAAAGGTAGATAACCTTACACAGAAGGAAGTAAAGCAGTGCATCCAGTCCTTCATCTTCGGTGTAAACACACCATCAAGATGGGGTACTCAGTCACCATTTACTAACATCACACTTGATTGGACAGTTCCAAGAGATATGAAGGAAGAGAACTGCTGGGTTGGTGGAAAGCAGGTTGACTTTACTTATGGCGATTGTCAGAAGGAAATGGATATGGTCAACAAGGCATTCATCGAGATTATGATCGAGGGAGATGCAAACGGCCGTGGATTCCAGTATCCAATCCCTACATATTCAATCACAAAGGACTTCAACTGGGACGAGACAGAGAACAACAAGCTTCTCTTCGAGATGACAGCTAAGTACGGTACTCCATACTTCTCAAATTACATCAACTCAGATATGGAGCCTTCAGATGTACGTTCAATGTGCTGCCGTTTGAGACTTGACCTTCGTGAGCTTCGTAAGAAGTCAGGTGGATTCTTCGGTAGCGGAGAGTCAACAGGATCAGTTGGTGTTGTTACAATCAACCTTCCACGTATTGCATATCAGGCAAAGGATGAGGCTGATTTCTATGCAAGACTTGATCGTCTCATGGACATCTCAGCAAGATCACTTAAGACAAAGAGAGAGGTTATTACAAAGCTTCTTGATTCAGGTCTTTATCCATATACAAAGAGATACCTTGGTACATTTAACAACCATTTCTCAACTATCGGTCTTATCGGTATGAATGAAGTGGGACTTAATGCTAACTGGTTACACAAGGATCTTACACATGTAGAGACTCAGAAGTTTGCAGCTGATGTACTCAATCATATGAGAGAGAAGCTCAGTGATTATCAGGAAATGTATGGTGACCTTTACAACCTCGAGGCAACACCTGCTGAGTCAACAACATATAGATTTGCTAAGCATGATAAGGAGCAGTTCCCAGAGATCATTACAGCTAATGAGAATGGAACTCCATACTACACCAACTCATCACATCTTCCAGTTGGTTACACAGAGGACATTTTCTCAGCTCTTGATGTTCAGGATAATCTGCAGACACTTTATACATCAGGTACAGTATTCCATGCGTTCCTTGGTGAGAAGCTTCCAGATTGGAAGTCGGCAGCAAATCTGGTTCGTAAGATAGCAGAGAATTACAGACTGCCATATTATACAATGTCACCTACATACTCAGTATGTAAGAATCACGGTTATTTGACTGGTGAAGTCTATGTATGTCCAGAATGTGGCGAGAAGACAGAGGTTTACAGTCGTATTACTGGTTACTATCGTCCTATCCAGAACTGGAATGATGGAAAGACTCAGGAGTACATGGATCGTCGCGAGTACGATATCATGGTCAGCAAGCTTACACATGATGGTCCTATCAAGAAGATCGGCTACGAAGAGCCTTCAGAGGTTGCTGAGAATGCACCAGCACCTCAGGTTGCAGAGGCAGAGCAGAAGGTAGAGAACAGAACTACAGTACCTACAATGTACGTTAAGGATCATTGTCCAAAATGTAAGGGTGCTGAGCAGAGATTCAAACTTGCTAACGTTGAGTACAGCGAAGTAAATTGTTCTGAAAATATGGATGTTGCTAGAGAGCTTAATATTCAGCAGACACCAACTATCATTGATCCAGATGGAACAAGATATGAGGGAGCTAATGCGGCAGCTGAGTGGCTTAAAGCACATAATGCATAAGGATAAATAAATGTACGATATTATAGTAGTCGGCGGTGGGCCTGCAGGGCTCACCGCTGCAATATATGGACTAAGAAACGGTAAATCCGTTTTTGTTATAGAAAAGGAAGTATTCGGTGGTCAGATAGTTAATTCTCCTAAGGTGGAGAATATACCAGGATTCGATTCTATAAGCGGAGATGAATTCGGAGATAAGATGCTGGAGCAGGCAATGGGCCAAGGCGCCGAGGTTACCATTGAAGAGGTAACGGGCATTGAAAAAAGTGGGGATGCCTTTATCGTAAGAACTATGGAGGGTGGTTCTTACGAAGGCAGAACCGTTATACTGGCAACTGGAACAACACATAGAGTTCTCGGTCTTGAAGGCGAGCAGGATCTGATTGGAAGTGGTATCAGCTTCTGTGCAGTCTGCGATGGTGACTTCTACCGTGATAAAAAGGTTGTTATGATCGGCGGAGGTAATTCTGCATTTGTAGAATCAAGCCTTCTTGTGGATATTGTTAAGGAGCTTGTTATCCTTCAGGATATGCCTTATTTCACAGCAGATCAGAAGCTTCAGGATCAGGTGCTGTCACGTGGCAATGTAGAAACTCATGTGAATACAAAAATAAAGGCATATGTCATTCAGGACGGAAAGCTGACAGGTGTTCAGTATGAAGAGAATGGCGAAGCTAAAGAAGTCAGCTGCGACGGAGTTTTCCTTGCAGTAGGACTTGTACCAGAGAATGGTGCATTTACAAATGTTGCTGAGATAGATGGAAGAGGTTACTTTGTAACTCCTGATATCTGCACAACCAGAACTCCTGGAATATTTATTGCAGGCGACTGCAGAGCAAAGACCTTAAGACAGGTTGCAACAGCCTGCTCAGATGGTGCATATGCGGCTATAGCTGCTTGCGACTTTCTGAAGAATTAATAAGATGTAGGTTCAAAAATAAATAGCATGTATGATATAATAGATAATTGGCTACAAGCTGATTATCTATTATTTTTTAGTGAATATTAGCGGTTTCAGAAAATATGATTTAGGAGAAGGTCGATTGATTAAATTAAATGACATCAAAAAGACATTCGGCATGAATCAGGTCCTGAAGGGTGTATCCTTCCAGATTGATGATGGAAGCATATACGGACTGATTGGTCGAAACGGTGCAGGGAAAACAACCCTTATGAACATTATGTCCGGTCTCATGAAGGCAGACGGCGGAAGCTTTACCATCGACAAGAAGGTGGGATATCTTCCTGACCTTCCTGCTTTCTATGAATATCTCACAACTGATGAGTATCTGGACTTTTTACTTATGAATAAAAATCCAGAAAGAAGGGACAAGCTTCTGGAAACAGTAGGACTTCCAAAGGGTGCCAAGGTAAAGACCATGTCCCGTGGTATGAGACAGAGACTTGGTATTGCTGCGGTCCTTGTAAATAATCCAGATGTAATCCTGTTGGATGAGCCAACAAGTGCCCTTGACCCAGCGGGAAGAAATGATGTTAAGGACATTCTTCTCAGACTCAAGAATGAAGGCAGAACAATCATCCTTTCAACACATATCCTAGCTGATATGGATAATATCTGCGATAAGGCAGGCTTCCTCAGTCGTGGTGTTATTGCGAGAGAGGTAGATGTGGCAAAGAGTCGTAAGGAAAACTCAGCCATGATAGTAAAGTTTGCATCTGAACCAGACCTGGATAAGTTGTACCAGTTCACGCAGGATATAATACAACTGGATGCGGTTACAGTAAGGCTAAATATAAATGAAAGTGAAAAGATAAACAGTCAGCAGAAAGTGCTCCAGGGACTTGGGAATCTTTCCCAGGAGATTACATCTATCAGCAGCGCAGCCGTTTCACTGGATTCTATTTTCCAGGAGGTGTGCTTATGATGACGAATATTAAATGCTGTATTTTGAAAGATATTAAAGAAGTGCTCAGGACCGGAAAGGTGGCGCTGTTCCTTATTCTGGCATTCGGAATTGGTATTATGATAATGGGATTCACAGTGATCTTCACAGATATCCCTGATTATCTGACGGCGGAGCTTCCGGGCTTTGACATCCAGTCCCTGGAAGAACTTATGGGAACGCTTTATCCAAAGATGGTGAGAGAAAACCTTGGCGTATTTTCATACTACATTGGTTTCTTCTATTCGCTGATCACAATCCTTGTCTGCAACAATATAATCCCTCGCGAGAGAAAGAAGGGCAAGTGGATACTCCCTATCGAGCAGGGCTACAGCGGACGCGATTTTCTTATAGGTAAATGTGTAGTCTATGGATGTCTTGCAGGCATTTCTGTTTTCCTTAGCTACATGGTTTACTACTTTATTGCGAATACATTTATGGAGCAGAATCTTCCATTTGGAAATGCATTCTTCCTTGCATTTCTTCATGGGCTGAATGTCTTCTTCATTCTGGACTTTACAATACTTATGTCAGCATGGTTTAACAGCGGCGTTGTTGCTGCTATTTCTATGATTGGTACCGTACTCTTCGTGCCAGATATTATGAATTATCTCAGCATTGGAAAGTACCTTCCAACATATCTTCTGACATTTGTTTATGAGAGTGGAAATAATTACGGATCAATTGTTGTTCCGCTGATACTGAATATTATTTGTTTTATTGCAACTTATATTTTTGCAAGTACGAAGGTGGAAAATGGCTTACATCGAATTTAAATCAGTAGATAAAGAATATCGCGGTGAGGTAAAGGTTCACGCCGTAAGAAAATGCTCCTTCGAAATAGAAGAGGGAGAAATGGTGGCAATCCTTGGCCAGAGTGGTGCCGGAAAAACTACTATCCTCAACATGCTGGGCGGAATGGACAGCCCAACAGGTGGAGATATTCTTGTTGATGGCAAGAACGTGGCAAAACTGAAAAATCGTGAGCTGATACGTTACAGACGTCACGATATCGGCTTTGTTTTCCAGTTCTATAATCTGGTGGCAAATCTTACTGCGGTAGAAAATGTGGAGCTGGCATGTCAGCTTTGCGAAGATGCTCTGGACCCTGTTACGGTTATGGAAGAAGTTGGGCTTGGTGAAAGACTTTCCAGCTTCCCTAGTCAGCTTTCTGGTGGTGAGCAGCAGCGTGTTGCCATTGCAAGAGCAATTGCAAAGAATCCAAAGATTCTGCTTTGTGACGAGCCTACAGGTGCTCTTGATTCCGAGACTGGAAAGAAGATAATAGAGCTTCTTATCGAAACCTGCCGCGCAAGAAAAATGACAACAGTTATTGTTACTCACAATTCTGAAATAGCAAAGGTTTGTAATAAGATCATCCGCATTAAGAATGGTTCGGTTGATAATATTAAGATTAATGAAACACCGCTTTCTCCTGACGAGATTGAATGGTAGTTTAGAATTTGGATAAGAAACTAGAAAATGATAGCGAAGAATACATTAAAAAAGATAAAACATTCCTTCGGTCGTTTTATCTCCCTTGTGGCGATAATCCTGATCGGAGTTGGTTTCTATGCAGGCATCCGACAGTCGACGCCTGCTATTCGTGATGCCGAAAATCGCTTCGTTAAAGAATACAACATGATGGACCTGCATCTTATCAGCACCCTTGGATTTACGGAGGAGGATTTGAAGGAAGTCCGAAAGCTGAAGTCCGTGGACCTGGTGACGGCAGGCTATTCAAAATATGTCTACGAAGGGGAAGATGTAATCCGTGTTCTTTCTATCGATTCTTATATTAATCGCTATCTGTTGTGGGAAGGAAATCTTCCTGCGAAGCAGAATGAGTGCCTTGCGGACAGTCGCTTCTATAAGGTGGGAGATGTTATTTCAATCAAGGAACCGGTGAGTTCGGAGGACGATGAAGATGACGAGCAGTTGACAGAGCATAAGTTCATTGTGTCGGGTGTTGTCACATCTCCTATATATATGGGTACGGATTATGGTAGTACCAACATTGGTAATGGAGAACTGAAATCCTATATTCTGGTTAAGAAAAGTATTTTTGATATTGATGCTTATACAGATCTGTATGTAACCATGAGGAAGACGGATGAGGATATTCCGTATTCAGATAGCTACAATGAAAAACTGGAACAGCTGACTTCCGAGGTGGAGACTATTCAGTCCGAGAGAGAAAAGGCAAGAGAAGATGGACTCTACGAAGAAGCAAAAGAGACGGCTCTTGAAGAGGTTGCTAAACGTAAGGAAGAGATAGAGGCTGAAACCAGGGATGCGGTTGAGGAAGAAGTTAGAGCAGAGATAGATAAACAGCAGGAGGAGACCAAGTCCAAACTTAAGGAACAGGCTGGAAAGTTTGGAATGACATTTGAGAATTTTATCGGCACTCTTTCTGAAACAGTGCAGGAACAATTGTCACCCCTTACAGATGCTCAGGTTGACGTTCTTGTGGATGACCAGATGGACGATGCGCTGGATACTGCTATGGAAGAGGCTGAGAGCAAGGCTCTGGAAGAAATAGAAATTCCTGAATGTAAATGGTTCATACGTAATAGAAATGATGAGGTTGCGAATTATAAGATACTGAGTGATCAGTATGAAGAGGTGGATTCCATAGCGGATATTATTCCGATTTTCTTTATAGTTATTGTTATTCTGATGACATCCAATACAATGTCCAGAATGATTGCTGAGGAAAGAGGGGAGATGGGAACCCTTACATCTCTTGGTTATTCGAATGCCTCTATAATCGGCGGCTATATGATCTATGTTTTTGTCGCAACGATAGTTGGTGTTGTGGCGGGATACTTTATTGGCGTTAATACATTGCCGCAATTTGTTTTTAACTGTTTCCCTATTTCTGTAATGAGTATTGTGGTTAGGTTTAGTCCAATCATGTTCTTTGGTTCGCTGGCTGTCTCCTTTATACTCATGACCGGGGTGACAATCTTTAGTTGTATGAAAGAGCTTATTCATAAGCCTGCATATCTTATGCGTCCGGTACCACCAAAGAGAGGCAAGAAACTTCTGCTGGAGAGGGTGACAGGACTTTGGAAAAGGATGACATTTTCCTGGAAGACGACTCTGAGGAATATTGCTCGGTACCAGCGAAGAGTTTTGATGACGGTTGTAGGAGTTGGTGGCTGTACATTCCTGATGTTCATTGGTTTTGCGCTGAGGGACTGCACCAGCACTGTGGGAAATAAGCAGTTCGACGAGATACATCATTATGATGTGATGGTGATTCTCAGTGATGATTTTAAGAGCTTTAATGATATTGAAGGTGGCAAGGAAAAGAAGCTGAAGGATGAGGGCCTGCTGAAGGATCCGCTGATGCTTCGCCAGGAAATGGTGAAGGTGGAAAATAGCGAAGGCCATAGCCTGGACGTTTATCTTCAGGTGCCGGATGAGGAAAATATACTCTTTGAAGAATATTACACTTTGAGAGAAGCTGATCCAAGAGACGCCGGAGTAAAGGTGATAGATAAGGGACAGGGCGAGAAGCTGACCCTGCCGGAGGACGGAGCTATTATCACACCTCGTATCGCAAGTATTATGGGCTGCAAAGTCGGAGATACCATTCAGCTTGTTGATGATGAAGATGAGACAGTTGATATTATGGTTTCGGGCATCGCGGAGAATTACGTTTCCAACTATGTTTATATGTCCAAGGCGGCTTATAAAAGAGCCTTCAGGCATGGCGTGATGTACAATTCCGTTGTTGCAAAGAACGGGCTGGTTGAGGAATTGGCAGGTGATTCGGCAAGCGAAACGGATAGTGGTAAAAAACTATCGAAAAGACTATATAAATCGGATGATGTGGCAAGTGTAACAACCACGGATTCAGTTCTAAAAAAGGCGAACGAATCAATAAAGGGATTAGATGCGGTTGTAGTTCTGCTTGTTGTGATTGCATCTTTGCTGGCATTTACTGTATTATATAACCTGACGGCCATAAGCATCAGTGAAAGAACCAGGGAGATTGCAACTCTCAAGGTGCTGGGCTTTACTCCGGTCGAGACAAATGATTATATTTATCGGGAAACGATTATCAGTTCTATAATAGGAATTGTGGCAGGACTTGCCGTGGGGCCTTACCTTCATGGAAAGGTTATGGATGTTATAGCGGTGGACAACCTTGTGTTCTTGCGAGAACTGAGGCTGCCAAGCTTTCTGATTGCGGCTGGGCTTGCGATGGCATTTACCCTGATCATGATGCTGGTAACGTTTATAAAACTGTTCTCCATAAATATGATTGAATCGCTTAAATCAGTGGATTAAATTCTGAAATAGATAAGTAAGAAACAAAGAGGAAACTGCTATGAAAATCATCGACATTCTAGATAAGAAAAATATGTCCCTCTCTTTTGAGGTTTTCCCGCCAAAGAAGGAGAGTACATTTGAGAGTGTGGTGGAGGCGACTGAGAAGATTGCGGCCAGCCACCCAGCATTCATGAGTGTAACTTACGGTGCCGGCGGCGGAACCAGCAAATACACTCTTGAGATTGCAAGAAATATAAAAGATAAATACAACGTTCCGACATTGGCACATCTTACTTGTGTTTCTTCAAGCAGGGAGACGGTGCATCAGAGAATTCAGGAACTGAAGGACATGGGAATTGAGAATGTCATGGCGCTTCGCGGTGACCTTACACCAGAGCTGGAGGCCAGCGACCCATCTACCTGGGATTACAAATATGCCATCGAGCTTGTAAGGGAGCTTAAGGAAGCTGGAGATTTCTGCATCGGTGCGGCATGCTATCCAGAGATACATCCTGAAAGCACAAACCAGGAAGACGACCTTCTTCACATCAAAGAGAAGGTAGATGCGGGTGCAGACTTCCTGACAACGCAGATGGTATTTGATAATAACCTTTTCTTTAATTTCATGTATAAGATTAGGGAGATTGGCGTGACGGTTCCGATAATTCCAGGAATCATGCCTATCACAAATGCGAACCAGGTGGCGCGTGCCATCAAGCTTTCTGGCTCATTCATGCCACAGCGTTTTAAGAGTCTTGTTGATTATTTCGGAAATGATCCAGAGGCTATGAAGCAGGCCGGAATTGCATATGCCACCGACCAGATTATCGACCTCTATGCGAATGGAATAACAAACGTCCATGTTTATTCGATGAACAAACCGGACGTTGCGATAAGCATATTAAATAATCTTTCTGATATTCTTGGAAAGGATTTTCAGAGAGGAAGACTTTCATAAATTTTTGAGTAGTAAGATACAATATCAGTATCATAGATTTCTTCAAGAAGGTTTCGGGTCAGGACATCCTGAGTGGAACCTTCTTTTATTATTGCACCGTCCTTCATAAGCAGAATGCTATCTGCAATAAGCGCTGCTGCTCCAATATCATGGAACACTGAAATGACTGTATTCTTATGGGTGGTTCCGCTAACCTGGGTTTCACCTGTGGACCACTTCTTCAGATAATCCAGAAGCTCAGTGTGGAACTTAAAATCCAGATGATTGGTTGGCTCATCCAGAAGTATAATCGGAGTTTCCTGAGCGATGGTACGTGCGAGAAGAACACGCTGAAGCTGTCCGCCTGAGAGGGCATTTAACTCTTTGTCTTTGATGTCGGAAAGACCTGTGATTTCCAGGGCTTTATCTGCTGCCTCCCTGTCCGCCTGTGTGGCTGAGCCCAGGACATCCTTAAGACCGTTTCCTCTGTGGGCATAGCGGCCCATCAGAACAGCATCATAAATTGTGTACGAGAAATATATGGAAGAAAACTGAGGCATCATTGCGATGTACTTCGCAAGCTCCTTGTGGGAGGTCTTTGCTATCTCAAATGACTCAGTAGTATCCTTTGATTCAGAGTTTTCTTTGACGGAATTACTGTGCGACAAGGTCGCTTTACCACTATAAGGAAGAATCCCTGCGAGCACACGAAGAAGAGTGGTCTTTCCAGCCCCGTTCGGACCAAGAATACCCCACACCCCACCCTCATCAAATTCGTGGTTGATGTTCTTGATTATTAAATTGTCCTTGCCATATCCTGCGGATATATTTGTAAGTGATATATTCATATTACCTCCGAATAAGTCAGTAGGGACGGATCTTGGAGTCAGTGGGACCGGGTCTCGTTGACTTATTTTCGTTTTTTGAAAAAGATTAGCATGAAGAATGGGGCGCCTAGCAGGGCGGTGACGGCACCTACCGGAATCTCTCGTGGGGAGAGAATGGTGCGGGCAACCAGGTCTGCCAGGGACATAAACATTCCACCGAAGGCGAAGCTCATTGGAATGACCGCCTTATGCTTCGAACCAAAAATCTTTCTTACTACGTGTGGAGCCACCAGGTCAATAAAACCGATGGTTCCGGTAAATGCAACTGAAACTCCAGTCAGAACAGTGGTCAGAACTATCAGTAAAATCTTATTGAAACGGGTGTTAACTCCAAGTGACATAGCCTGCTCATCGCCGAAGGTCATGATGTCCATTTCTCTTGATTTAAACCAGATGATAATAGTGAAGATGATGGTCACAGGAAGAATTATCTTCACATGTGTCCAGTTCCTCGATGAGAAGGAACCCATCATCCAGTAAAGTATCTGCTGGTAATGATCAGGGAAAAGAGATGTCATCAGGGTCAGGAGTGCATTTACAAATAACGAAATAACCATACCGACCAGAATGATGGTATAGCTATGAATATTCTTATCAATTCGACTTGAGAAAAATATAACGAATAGAACAGTCAGCAGGGCGAAAATAAAACCTGCAAGTGGAAGCAGGAAGCTATGCAAAGTATAAGACTGAATTCCTGCGACAATGACAAATGCGGCTCCAAGGGCTGAGCCCGATGAAACGCCCATTGTATAAGAAGATGCCAGCGGATTCTGGAGGAGTGATTGCATTACCGCGCCGCTCACTGCCAGGGCTCCACCAACCAGAAATGCTACAAGTGCTCTTGGAACACGTATCTCCCAGAAGATTGAAACAGCCATGGGTTTAACCGTGTCAGGGAGTGGTCGTCCAAAGAGCTTGTGCATTGCAATATAAAGAGAATCAGGGAGCGATATTGAAACGCTCCCTAAATTGATACATATAAACAGAACTATTAAACATATGATGATTGATAATATGTACTTTCTCATAATTACTCAGCGTCGGTTGCTGATGCGAATGGGTCGTCGAAGTCTGCGAACTGATCTGGGTAGATGAGCTTAGCCATCTGGATCATAGCGTCAACAACGTGGTTGTTTGGCTGGTTACTTGAATCGCTGTCGATGTAGTAAACTGCATCGTTCTGGATTGCAGTAACATTCTCCCAACCCTCAGCGGACTTGATGACATTTTCAACATCGTCAATATAGTTAACATTTGTAATGATTACATCTGGGTTCATAGCGATAGCTTCTTCTTCAGAAATGCTGATCCAGCTTTCCTGGTCGCCAGTCACATTCTCAGCACCGACAGATGTTATCATCTCGTCAAGGTAAGTTCCCTTACCAAATGTATAGATAGAAGGATACTCTTCAGTAGGAATTGAAATCATGAAAAGAACCTTCTTCTTCTCTGTAATAGTTTCGCCAACTTCCTGAACCTTGGCAATCTGCTCCTCGTAAGCGTCGATGATTGTCTGAGCCTTGTCCTCTTCCTTAACAGCCATTCCGATGAACTCAAGATCCTTTGAAATCTCATCGAAAGATGTACTCGAAGGAATGTCAGCAACACAAATGCCAGCATCGCGTGCGCTCTGATAAACATCCTCTCCACCAGCGTTGCTCATTCCAGATGTAAAGATGATATCAGGACTAAGTTCAATGAGTGCCTCGTTATCAGGAGCCATCATATCGAACTCTTTAACATCAGCTGGAAGTTCATCAGCATAAGCAAGTGAATTTGTATCTATAGCGACAATCTTATCTGCAAGACCAAGATCGATAAGGAATCTTGTTGTTGATGGAGCCATAGAGATGATGGCATTTACCTCATCAGGAATGACGATAGTATTTCCAGCTCTATCCTGAGTCTCAGTACCTTCGAAGGAAGCTACGTTTGTAGTAGCAAGGTCGTCTTCTTCGATTACGTCAGTTGCGCCGTCGCCGACTACAACTTCCTCAGTAGTTGTCTCTGCAGTGTCCTTCTTGCCACAAGCTGTAAATGCAGAAAGGGCAAATACACTGACCATTAAAAGTGCAGTAATTTTACGTTTCATATTAGTGTATCTCCTTTTATATAATTTTTCCGAAAGATATGATAGCATATAAGCCTTAACAAAACCAGCCATAAATGATAAGATGAAAGGTAGTTTTGATTTAGCCGGATTGTTCTATAAATGGTGGCAGATATGATGAATGAATTTGTAATGAAATACGGCGTGAGCATAATCTTCTGGGTGATAGGTCTGTTCTTTGTAATAGTCAGCTATGCGGCGACCAGAACAAAGAGTAGTGGTGTGCCTATAGTTGGTGGAATAATGATCCTGATCGGAGGCCTTCTTTCACCAATAAAGTGGCTGGCGCTGCTATGCTTTGTGGATTATGGCTTTTGGTATTTTCCTATAAGTTTAATATTAGATGGAAAATATTGGAAGAAGGCATCTACCAGGATCACGGAGGCTTATGATAAGCATGGCCTGAAAAAAGGATCCTCAGAGGAAGAGTCAAATGTCAGCATAGATTTTGATGATACAAAGGAACTTGTGTTAAGGGTGCCGGAAACAAAAGATGGCGATTTAGTATGGCGGTATTATAAAGGTCCCTGTTATAGACTTCAGTACCCTCAGATTACATTTGTGATATACGAGGATGAAAATGGAAGAAAGCTGATACTGGTTGATGATCCGGATGAAGAGGCAAAGCTTCTGGATTTTGATAAGGATAAGCTCTTCCTTGGAAGATACTCTAGAAGGGGTAAGGAATACAGCGTAGAAATCGAAGTAAGAAAAAGCGAAGAGAATAGAGCGGATAATAAAGAAGAAAGCAAAGAAGAGCAAGAGGTAACGCGATGATAAATATAAATAGAAAAGAAGTAGAGAGATATCTGGGTTTCAAAGGCGTAACAGAAATTGATGAGAATCTAAGCAAGATAATAGATGAGTGCATCGCCGAAATGCAGGAGCAGGTTAATCCTAAATATACATATAAATCATTTCCTCTGGAGTGGAAGTTCAGCTTCAAATTAGTTCCGGATGAAGATGGAAATGGAACACATAAAGAAAAGAATGTTACCTGCGAATTCTCTGGAATAAAGGTGGAATCCGGTAACCTTCTTAAAAATTTGGATGGTTGCGCCGAAATAGTAATGATGGCAGTAACCCTGGGCAACGTTCCAGATATGCTGGTTAGAAAGGCCGAGGTCAGAGATATGATGAAGGCTTATACTTATCAGGCAGTAGGAGCTGCTATGGCAGAAGCGTGGGCTGACGAAATAAATGAGAAGATAATTGCAGAAGCAAAGGAAAGAGGTCTTTTTGCAAGACCAAGATTTTCACCAGGATACGGAGACTTCCCACTGGAAGTACAGAAGGATTTTGAGAGAATACTGGAAATGCCAAAGACTATCGGTGTAACACTTTCTGATAGCCTGCTAATGACACCAACAAAGTCCATTACTGCAGTAGTTGGACTTACAGAGATAGATTCAAATTGCGAGAAGAGTGGTTGCGAACAGTGCAGCATGGCTGGAAGATGCGCATACGCGAGGTAAGATATGAAAAAGGATTTACGAGAAAGACTAGGAAAAGAATGGCTGTTCTGCGATGGTGGAACCGGAACATTTCTTCAGGAACATGGCCTTCAGGGCGGTGAGCTTCCAGAAACATGGAATGTGAACCATCCAGATGTAATAATGCAGCTTTACGAAGGCTATCTGAAAGCTGGTTCAGATATTTTCAATACGAATACATTTGGCCTTAACAGCCTGAAATTCCCAGGCAGAGTTGAGGAACTTATGACTGCTGCTGTGGACATTGCAAAACAGGCAATGAAGAATACAGGCAGGGAAGATGCATACATCGCGGTAGATATTGGCCCTACAGGAAAGCTCCTTGAACCAATGGGTGACCTCAGCTTTGACAGAGCAGTTGAACTGTTCGGTGAAACTATGGCTGCCGGCGAAAAGGCGGGCGGCGACCTGATCCTTATTGAGACTATGAGTGACAGTTATGAGGCAAAGGCTGCCGTAATAGCTGCCAAGGAATATACAAACCTTCCTGTTATCGTAACTACAGTTTATGACCAGAAAGGTAAGCTTCTTACAGGCGGAAACGTGGATTCCACAGTTGCGATGCTTGAGGGACTTGGAGTAGATGCCCTCGGTATGAACTGCGGTATGGGACCAGACCTTATGATCCCTATGGTAGAGAGAATGGTGGAGGTGGCATCTGTGCCTATAGTTGTAAATCCAAACGCCGGCCTTCCAAGAACAGAGAATGGAAAGACAGTCTTCGATGTTACTCCGGAAGAGTTTTCGGATGTAATGTGTCAGATAGCAGACCTGGGCGTGCAGGTTCTGGGTGGATGCTGCGGAACAACTCCAGAACACATTCGCCAGACCGTAGAAAAGGTTAAGAAGAGGACATTTAAACCTAATACTGAAAAGGATCTGACAGTTGTAACTTCATTCTGTCAGGCAGTTACATGCGACAAGAAACCGATAATCATCGGTGAAAGAATTAACCCAACAGGTAAGAAGAGATTTAAACAGGCTCTCCGTGATGCGGATATGGATTACATCCTCTCGCAGGGACTTGAACAGGAAGATGCAGGCGCAGACATTTTGGATGTTAATGTAGGCCTTCCTGAAATAGATGAGCCAAAGATGATGCGTGAGGTTGTGACCAAGCTTCAGGGCGTTACTGGCCTTCCTCTGCAGCTGGATACAACAGATGTTGAGGCTCTTGAGCAGGGACTCAGATACTATAACGGTAAGGCCATGATCAATTCCGTAAACGGTAAGAGGGAAGTGATAGAGGCGGTTATGCCACTTGTTAAAAAATACGGTGGCGTGCTGGTAGGCCTTGTGCTGGATGAGGATGGCATTCCTGAAACAGCAGATGGAAGAATAGCCGTTGCCGAAAAGATTTATAAAGCAGCAGATGAATACGGAATTCCTAGAAAGGACATTGTAATAGATGGACTCTGCATGACCATTTCTTCTGACTCTTCATCGGCAGTAACAACTCTCGAAACCATAAGACGAGTAAGAGATGAATATCATGGAAGAAGCATCCTGGGTGTTTCCAACATTTCCTTTGGACTTCCTCAGAGACAGATTATCAATTCTTATTTCCTGACAATGGCAATGGTGAACGGACTTTCCTTTGCCATTATGAATCCAAACAATGAGCAGATGATGGCGGCATATAGATCCTTCCTTGCGCTTTCGGACCTTGATCCACAGTGTATGGGATTCATTGAGGCCTATGCAAATGCAACCATGTCGACCATCAGTACAGGCGCTCAGGCGGGTGTTGCTCCAGCTGGAACAATTCAAGCGGGCGCACCAGGTGACTCGGGTGAAGCAGGCAAATCCCAGTTAGGACATGCCATCGAAAAGGGTATGGTAGGCGTTGCTGAAAGTGCCATGAAAGAAGCTATGAAGGAACGGGATGCTCTGGATATCATCAACGAAGAACTTATACCAGCTCTTGATAAAGTAGGTAAGGGCTTTGAAAAAGGTACAGTATTCTTACCACAACTCCTGCTCAGTGCAGATGCTGCGAAGGCTGCATTTGAAGTTGTAAAGGCATCTATGGCGGGTAAGCCTAGAGAACTGAAGGGCAAGGTTATCATTGCCACAGTTAAAGGCGACATTCACGATATAGGAAAGAACATAGTCAAGGTTATGCTGGAGAATTATGGCTACGATGTTATAGACCTGGGTAAGGATGTTCCACCAGAAGTGATAGTGGAAAGAGCCATTGAGGACGATGTAAAGCTGGTAGGCCTCAGCGCACTTATGACCACAACGGTTGTAAGTATGGAGGATACAATAAAGCTGCTCCGCAAGAGAAAACCGGATACAAAGGTTGTTGTAGGTGGAGCGGTCATGACACAGGAATACGCAGATGCCATTGGAGCGGACTGCTACGCAAAGGACGCCATGGCAACAGTAAGATATGCAGATGAGGTTTTTTCATCATAAAAGTCAGAGGTTGGAAGTATGTATTATTTGATCAAATCAACACTAACAGAATGTACAGCAGAAGAAGTGCACAAGGGCGATTATCAATATGTTGTAGTTCTTACAATCGATGAATGGAAGAAAGAGGAAAAAGCGTTCGATATGGGAATTGAACTGGACATAGAGCCAGATGACATCCACAACACAAAGGCTGAGGTGAACTACGATTCCCTGACGGGCACATTTTCCGTGCCAAGCAGAAGTAATATCAGCGGTGATGATTACCAGTATGCATTTGCTTTGGATGAAAAGGGAATTGTTTTCATCGATTCAACTGGCGTGGTTGAAAAGATGGTAAAGAAGATTGCCAGGACTAAAAAGTGGAAGGTGCCATGCCTGGAAAGATTCATCTACGATTTCCTTGAACTCATAGTCAATCGAGATCTTTCTATTCTTGAGAAGTTTGAGAAGGAGCTGGATGCGATAGAGGATGATATGATGGATTCCTCTACAGAAACAAGCCTTGCAAGGGTAAATGAAATCCGCAGTAATCTTCGTGAGCTCCGCATTCATTACGATCAGCTTATCGACTTTGGACAGGAGCTTCAGGAGAACGAAAACAATTTCTTCAAGCCAGAGAATACCCGTTACTTCAGACTATTTACCGACAGAGTTACAAGACTGCACGATACGGCCACATCTCTCCGTGACTTTACAATGCAGCTTCGAGATATGTACCATACTCAGATAGATGTTAAGCAGAACCGCATAATGACTCTGCTTACCGTTGTAACAACAATCTTTATGCCACTGACGCTGATAGTTGGATGGTACGGAATGAACTTCAGATACATGCCAGAACTCGAAACCCGCTGGGGCTACCCAGTTGTAATAATTGCCAGCCTTCTTATCATCATTGGCGGCCTGTGGTTCTTTAAAAAGAGGAAGTGGTTATAGTGCGGGAAAATAGATATAAAAGTGAAGGTTTGGAAGCGCTGTGTGAAAACACAGCACTTTTTTATAACCAAAATAGTTTACATAATCTAGTTGCGCTTTCCATAAATGCAACAAATTCTTTCGTCTTTTTTACTAGTCTGATTTGTATAAAGTGCTGTTTTCACTATTGTAAGATCTGAAAAAAGTACACGAACAATAATAAAACAGTTATATACGGTCATAAACAGCCATATTCGAGCGCAACAAATACCAGCATTTTTATAGTATGAATGGCTAGTTTTAGCCTCGTGTTGGAAGTGTTAGGGCTAAAATGCTGGTGTTTGTTGCACAACATAATGTTTCATTTTGTATATATTTGAGAGTTAAAGAAAGTGATATGTTTATCTCATCAGTAGTTGATTTATTAATTATGTATTTATTGACAATTGGATATATCTAGGATAGTATTGCTATGAATGATGCGATTACACATCTATTGGAGTCTCACTTCCATATAAATGTGAACGATTTTATTGGAGATTCACTTCCATAAAAATGTGAACGATTTATTGGGGTTTCGCTTCCAGTAAATGCGAACGAATGTAATCAAAAACAGAGCAGGCAATATGTCTGCTCTGTTTTTTTGAGGATTATTATGAAGATATCGTTTTATTATGGCGCTACCCTCAACATAGGAGGAATACAATCAGATCTACGACTAGGGTAGGTCTGGTTTTGTTATAAAAACATCCGCAAAACAATAAGAAAAGCGGATGAATATTTAAAAGATTGACATTGTAAAGAAGCTACTATATAATTTATAAAAACATCCGCAAAAATGAGAAAAATGCGGATATTTATCTAAAAGAGGTGATTCATATGATGTCCCGTTCGGAATGCATAAATGTATACGGCTCAGATTATTTAATAGAACAAAAATTGAAAAAAGGTGAGTTATTTAAACTTATTAAAGGGGTTTATTCAACGCAAAAACATGTGCCAGAGCTGGCGGTGTTTTCTTTTAAATATCCTAATGCGGTTGTAACTATGAAAAGTGCATTTTATTTTTATGGATTGACGGATGTAATCCCTGATACGTGTGATCTAGCAACAACACGTGATGCAGCAAAAATTCATGATAAAAAAGTAAAACAGTATTTTGTGGCGGATGATTTCTATGAACTTGGAATAGAAACAGTAAAGTATAAAGGATTTGATATTCGAATTTATAGTAAGGAACGCATGTTGGTTGAACTTGTTAGATATAAAAGTAAACTATCTTTTGATTATTATAAAGAGGTTCTTTTAAGTTTTAGAAGGATCCTACCACAGTTGAATGTCCAGGAGATTCAAGATATAGCTCTTGCGGCACCGAAGAGTAACAAGATAATGGAAATACTTCAAATGGAGGTGTTTTAATGGCAGATATTGAAAAGATGGCAGATTATTATGGACATCTTGGTTATTCAGAGCGAAATGCTGATGCAAGAGTTTGTCAGGATATTATTCTTAAAGCTATTTCAAAGAGTAACTTTGGAAAAAATATAACGGTCAAGGGCGGCGTAGTTATGCGTGGTATTACTAAAGATGTGAGACGTGCTACAGAAGATCTTGATCTAGACTTTATACGTTATTCTCTTGATGATGATTCTATAAGGAAGTTTGTAACTAGACTAAATTGTTTAGAGGATATCTCAATAGAAATAGAAAATGATAAAATTGAAGCGTTATCTCAACAGGAATATAGAGGGAAACGAGTATATATCATAATTAAGGATGATACTGGTCATTCACTTAAAAGTAAGATAGATCTTGGAGTACATGCGAATATGGGGATAGAACAAGATAAATATTGTTTTGATGTTTGTATGGATGATGAGGGAGCGAGCCTATTAATAAACTCGTGCGAACAGATATTTGCAGAAAAAATGAGATCATTATTAAGATTTGGTCCCTTTTCAACAAAATACAAAGATATATTTGACTTTTGCTATCTTAAGGATCATGTGGAAAGAAAAAGATTGATGGAATGTATTCAAATATATATATTTGATGAACCAGCTATGAAAGAAAAGAATATGGGAGATATACGTAGAAGAATATCTGCTACATTTAAAAATCGACAGTTTAGAACAAGTGTTGAAAGTTCAGGAGATAGAAACTGGCTTCATATTGATGTGGGAGAAGCGTTTGATGAGATATTAAATTTCTTGAATACATTAGATTAGTAGACTTTGAAAGTAGACTTTGAGTAGACTTTGGAAATGAACAGGAGATTCTGACAATGCTAGCCTATTATTTATATCCATTTGTTGAAAATCAGAAATGTCGAGAATATACCGAAGAAGAATTGAAGAATCCCCAAGTAGTAAGAGAAGTATTTGATTATTGTCAAATACTTGAGGCATATATTACAAAAGAGGGGTGGGGTTTTCTTGTAAATTATTATGGCTATGAAAGATTATATGAAATAGATAAAACAAGTGGATGGTTTGATGAAAAAACACTTGAAGGATTTATTGAAGCAGTTCAACAGGAAATAAAAGATTCTATAGATAAATAATAACGTCAGTAAACTTATAAAGGATAATTAATTAGAATGAGTGAAAAAATAGATAAAATCTTATCCGGTGCAACCACTGCATTTATTGATTCAACCAATAAATCAAGTGCTGCATATAAACCGGATTTTATATCAAATGATCATACAAAGGGAGTAAAGGTGCTCACATCTATTGAGGAAGAGCTTAAGAAATGTGACTCCTTTACTTTTAGTGTTGCCTTTATAACTCTTGGGGGAATAGAGCCTCTACTTCTTACATTTAAGGAACTGGAAGAGAGAGGTGTTCCGGGAAAGGTTCTTACAACTGATTACAACATGTTCACCGATCCGAAAGCCCTCGATAAGCTGGCAGAGTTTAAGAATATTGAGCTTCGTATGTATCATGAGGATGCAGTATTATCTGGTTCTGAAGTTATAGGTGAAGGCGGCGAAGTCTTAGAAGATGGAACCGGTTCGATACCTGATACAGAAAGAATCGGATTCCACACAAAGGGCTATATCTTTAGGCGTGATGAGACATATACATTTATCATTGGTAGTTCCAACATGACAGGAAAAGCGCTCTCTGTTAATAAAGAATGGAATACCAAGATGGTATCAACAGCTGAGGGTGAAATGTATAAGAACATCCAGTCTGCTTTTGATGCATTGTGGGAAGATAAGAATCATACAAGTAAGTATGAGGATTTCATCGAGGAATATAGAACTAAGTATCAGACTATAAAGAAACAGAGAAAACTTGCGGCTCAGGCGAACCCTGTTGTTTCACTGGAACAATATAAACTCTCACCAAATTCAATGCAGGTGGATTTTATTTCCAATCTTAGAAAACTTGTAGAACAGGGTGAGAATAAAGCGCTTCTCATATCGGCGACAGGTACAGGTAAGACCTATGCTTCTGCATTTGGCATTCGTGATGCAATCGATTATAACAATCGCGTTTTATTCCTTGTACACCGTGAACAGATTGCAAAGCAGGCGATGAAATCATATAAAAATGTATTTGGAAATACTAGACATTTCGGGCTTCTTTCCGGCAACCAAAAAGATATGGATGCCGACTTCCTTTTTGCAACTATGCAAATGATGTCTAAAGAAGAGGTGATGAAGCAGTTTCCAAAGAATAGCTTTCAAACAATTATAGTTGACGAAGCCCATAGAACAGGTGCAGCAAGCTATCAAAAGATTATGGATTATTTTGAGCCGGAGTTTTGGCTTGGAATGACTGCATCACCTGAACGAACAGATGACTTCGATGTTTTTGCAAATTTCAATCACAATATTGCACTGGAAATTAGACTTCAGCAGGCAATGGAAGAAAACCTTCTTTGTCCTTTCCACTATTTTGGAATTACGGATATGGAAATTGATGGAGAAGTAATTGATGATAAAACAGAAATAGAAAATTTCAGATTTCTTGTTTCTGATAAAAGGGTTGATTATATTATCAAGCAAATCAATTTCTATGGTTATTCTGGCGACAGAGTTAAGGGCTTGGTATTCTGTAGCTCTAGAAAAGAAGCTGAGAAACTCAGTGATATCTTTAATGAAAGAGGGTACAAAACAACTGCCCTGACTGGTCCGGATAGCCAGGAAAAGAGAGAAGAGGCTATTGATCTTTTGACAAAGAATATATCAATCGATTTAGATGGAACGAAACATGGCGCCTACCTTGATTATATCTTCACTGTTGATATTTTTAATGAGGGTGTGGATATTCCTGAAGTAAATCAGGTTATTATGCTTCGTCCAACAAAGTCACCAATAGTGTTTGTCCAGCAGCTTGGCCGCGGTCTTAGAAAAGCTGAAGACAAGGATTTTGTAGTTATATTGGATTTTATTGCTAACTATAAGAAAAATTTCATGATTCCAATTGCGCTTTCTGGTGACAGAACTTATAACAAGGATAACATCCGTCGCTATGTAACAGAAGGCGAGAAAGTTATTCCGGGCATATCAACAATTCACTTTGATGAGATATCAAAGAAGAAGATTTATGCATCAATTGATACGGCAAACTTCAGTGATATTAAGTTGATTCGGGAGAACTACAAAAATCTGAAATATAAACTTGGAAGAATTCCAAACCTTATGGATTTTGACAAGTATGGAGAGATGGATGTTCTCCGTATATTTGATAATAAATCTCTTGGTTCATACTACAAGTTCCTTGTAAAGTATGAGAAGGATTACAAGATAAGACTTTCAGAAAATGAAGAAAAGATTGTAGAATTTATTTCTAAAAAACTAGCAAGTGGTAAGCGTATACATGAGCTTGAAATGTTATCTCAAATGTTGCTTTATCAAAATGCACTTGTGAAGGGAATGAAGAATTCTCTGAAAAAGAATTATAATTTGGAATGCTCAGATAAAACTGTGAAGAGTGTTGTAAATGTACTCACAAATGAATTTCCATCTGGGACTGGCAAAAAAACCTATGAGGAATGCGTTTTTATTGAGAGAAACCAAGATGGTGATTTTAAGACTAGCAAATCTCTCCAGAAAATGATTCGTAATAAGGATTTTTATGAGATAATTAAAGAGCTTATTGAATTTGGAAAATATAGATACGAACGAGATTATTCAAAACCCTATCAAGATACTGAACTTGTGCTGTATCAGAAGTATACTTATGAAGATGTTTGTAGACTTCTTAACTGGGAAAAGAATCTTTCGTCGGTCATGAATGGATATATGTTGGATAAGAAGACAATGACTTATCCAGTCTTTATTAATTATGATAAAAGTGAAGAAATAAGTGATTCTACAAAATATGAAGATAGATTTGTTGATAGAAGTGTTCTCATTGCTATTTCTAAATCGGGAAAGAAAGTTAAATCAGGAGATGTACAGAACTTCCTTCATGCAAAGGAACGTGGTATAGACGTTGAACTCTTTGTAAGGAAGAATAAAGATGATAAGATATCTAAGGAGTTTTATTATCTCGGCAGAATGACTGCAACAGGAAATACGAATGAATTCATTATGGCTAATACTGATAAGACTGCAGTGGAGATAGAGTGGAAGCTGGACACTCCAGTGAGAGAGGATATATATCAGTATATAGTTAATGGATAAGATGGAGACAGAATATGAGTTTACACAAGATAATAGATATAACAGAAGCTGATTTTGGTTGTGAGGAACATAGCGATGGGCCTCATGCTGTTCTCATTTTTGATGATGGTGACAAGCTTGAGGTTACGGAAAAATGGATTGCTGAGCAAGGTATAAAAGAAGGCAAATACATTTGGATTCGAGAAGATGGAAGCTATCTCAAAGCTGTTCGAGTTGTTGGTGCTATCATAATGACTGAAACGAATGACGAGGAAACTAATGGATCACAAAAGTTGATATTTGCAACTCAGCGTGGATACGGAGACTTAAAAGATGGATGGGAGTTTCCAGGTGGAAAGATTGAGGAAGGCGAGACTCCTGAAGAGGCAATAGTCAGAGAAATAAAAGAAGAACTAGATACATTAATTAAAGTTGAAAAGTATGTTGATACTATCGAATACGATTATCCAACATTCCATCTTTCTATGGATTGCTTTTTGTGTAGCATAGTGGAAGGCGATTTAGTTCTAAAGGAACATGAAGCTGCAAAGTGGCTGACTAAGGAAACAATTGATTCAGTTGATTGGCTTCCGGCAGATATTACTATCATAGGAAAAATAAAAGAATTATTTAGGCGCTAAGAAATATGAGTAAAGTATTTGTTATACCAGACGTGCATCTTAAACCCTGGATGTTTGAGAAGGCAGCTGAAAAAATTGCAGAAGGAAATTATGATTATATAGTAATCCTCGGAGACCTGGTTGATGACTGGGGACAGGAGAGGAATTTGGATCTTTATTCTGAAACATTTGATGCGGCAGATAAGTTTATTAAGGATCATCCTAATACCTTGTTCTGCTATGGTAATCACGATCTCAGCTATCCATGGGAAGCACTTGAATCCGGTTATTCAGGGTATGCTCATGAGCTAGTTGTGGACAGACTAAAGAAATTCGTCAGAACACTTCCAGAAGGGAATGCAGCATTTATTCATAGGATTGATAACGTACTATTTAGTCACGGTGGTCTTACAGAGAACTTTGTTAGAGCACATTTTGGGAATAATGTAGATGCTGATATTGAGTATATGATCAGATACATAAATAAAATGGGAAAACCATATATGTGGGTAGATGATTCTCCGATATGGGCCAGACCTCAGAATGGAAGTTGGAAGTTGTATCCTTCTGATATGCTACAGGTGGTTGGTCATACACCCGTTGAGTGGCCGCAGAGAGAAGGAAATTTACTTTCCGTTGATGTTTTTTCGACATATAGAAACGGAAAAGACTTCGGTAATTGTTCTTTCGTATGGGTTGATACAGAGAAGATGGAATACCATATAATCGGCTGAGTTGTATGAATTAACGCGGAGAATATATGGACACATTCATAACAGCACAAATGATGATCTTGATTGGAGAAATCAGAACTCTCGTAGTTCTATTGAGATGAAGGATAAATCGAGCAGACCAGCCATAGGTAGTGTTCCAGTCGAGAATATGGATCAGTACGATACTATATTCCTTGGCTTTCCTGTTTGTAAATGAATCATAGGTTTGGAGAATGTATAAGGTGAATACATATTATTATGGAAATACGGAATCAGATAATATACTGATACAGATGGTAGATGACCATGATATGGCTGTGATCGAAAAAGAAATCGAGTATATCCGAGAACTATCATTATCAGATGATTTCTGTCTTGTTGCGATAAAGGTGGACAACTGGAATGATGATTTATCTCCTTGGAAGGCACCTGCTGTATTTGGAAAGGATGACTTCGGCGGAAATGCTGACGTTACACTGAGTAAGGTCTTAGAATATATTAATACTGAAGTATTTGCCGGAAAGAATCAAGCAGATATAAATCTCTATATAGGTGGTTATTCCCTTGCTGGACTTTTTGCTCTTTGGGCTGCATATCAAACTGATGTGTTTAAGGGAGTGGCAGCGGCATCACCTTCAGTGTGGTTTCCTGGCATCGAAGAATATATATCTCAAAATGATATAAAATCATCAGCTGTTTATCTTAGTCTGGGAGATAAAGAATCAAAAACGAAGAACAAAACTATGGCTCAGGTTGGGGATAATATACAAAGAATATATAAGATACTGGATACAAAGGTTGATGCAAATCTCGAGTGGAATGAAGGCAATCATTTTAAGGGGTCGGATCTGAGAACTGCGAAGGCTTTTGCTTGGGTATTAACAAGAGATATCCAACTTTGTTGAAGAGAACACTGAGGCAGAAATACTTGATGAAATGCTGGCTATCCAGAGTGAGATAGAAACCTGGAGAGCCAAGAAGGACAGCGAGGAAGCCAATACCAGGTATAATGAAATGTTATATTATGGCTTGGGAAATGATGAAGGAGAGGAATAGTCTTGAATAAAGAAAATGCAGCAGTTCTAGAGAGATTAAAGCAAGGTAACGAATTATATATAAAGAATAATCAAAATGCCGGCGATGTTTCGCTTGAGTTAAGAAAGAAAACAGCTAAAGAAGGACAACATCCCTATGCCATAGTTATAACATGCTCTGATTCAAGGGTGATACCGGATGCTATATTTTCCGCAGGGGTTGGAGATCTTTTTGTTATCCGTGTTGCTGGAAATGTACTGGATAATCATCAACTTGGAAGTATTGAATATGCATTCTCGCATCTGGAAACCAACGTAATAGTTATGCTTGGTCATACAAAGTGTGGAGCTATTGAGGCGAGTGTTCATAAACATGCTGGTGATGATAAGTTTATTAAGTACATTCTGGAGGATATATCAGAAGCTATTGGTGATGAGACTGATGACTATAAAGCTACGGTTCTAAATGTAAAACACGGCGTTAATGTCATAAAGAATGCATTTCATGATCATCCTGATATTGAAGATGGAGAGCTGGATGTACTTGGTGCTGTATATGATATTGAGACTGGTATGGTTGAATGGATATAAAAAAATAGTGGTCCAAATCTCTGTAAAAAATGAGATTTGGACCATTATTTTTATACACTTCCTAATTCGGTATAAATCATTCCATGCTTTCCTCTGTCAGAACGGTAGAGTGTTATCTTACTTACAGTCATAGTTTTATGAGGTACAGATATTCTAGGAATTCCCTTATGACATACAGCTTTACGGATAAGAGTTATATGTGGAGAGAATTTCTTCCTGTCATATGGTATCTCTGCATCGAATAAATACCATTCGCGACATCCTTTGTTCCATTTGCAACAGATTTGATATAATTATACTTAACTTGTTGTATTATCATAGCATCAGATAAAACAAAACTAAGAACAAATGATTAAAGGATGGAGGATGCAAAAATGAAGGAAAGTATTAAGAATAAGGTTGATTTACTGGTTTCTAACAAGGAAAAAATCGAGAAGGAATTCAAATGGGGTTATTCTCTTATGAAAATCGCAGCGGCACTCGTATTCACAGGTGCTAACAAGGAGGTTGATATTGATAGACTTAAGGAATGTAAAACAGTTCTTAAGAAGAATACTGGCTCATTTTCCAGCTTTCAGAGTATTTCTG
>Ga0247608_10000296_pt1 | contig 87126 bp, 77 predicted proteins | sample 176DNAGHGlowgp2_FD_193490 | JGI IMG/M metagenome (GOLD analysis project Ga0247608, IMG submission 193490) | Sheep rumen microbial communities from Palmerston North, Manawatu-Wanganui, New Zealand - 1766 DNA GHGlow gp2 | ecosystem: Host-associated > Mammals > Digestive system > Stomach > Rumen ... | reverse complement strand
AATGATATTATATCTCATATTAATTGCTTAACCGCTTGCAAAGATAGTGAAAAAATTCGATTTAGAGAAGAGAATACGAATAAATTTGCACATTGTCATCCCTCCTCTCCCCCTCTGTCATCTCGACTAAGCGAAGCGCATGGAGAGATCTTTCCACGTTGGTCGAGATGACAGAGGGCGACTTCGCTCGAAATGACAAAGGGCGACTTCGCTCGAAATGACAAAGGGCGACTTCGCTCGAAATGACAAAGAGGGTATGTTATCCCGACCAACGTGGAGAGATCTCTCCTACTTCTGTTTCACCCAAATCAGCTTCGAGGTGTCATACCCTCTGCGTTTGGCCTCATCAAGAACGGCAACCTTGGTATTCTCATCTAATTGGGGCTTCCTCGCCAGAATCCAAAGATAATCGTCACTCCCACTACCTATGAGCGCATACTGGTATGCCGAATCCAGCATCATCACCCGGTAGTCAGAATAGAACGGTCCGAAGAACGAAACGCGGAGTAAAGCTGGTGTATCAGTCAGTTTCCCTTTACCCTTCGCCTCCTTAGGCTCTCCATTTTTGATGCCAGTATTAAGTACCTCTATCGTACCATCCTCCTGAAGTGTATAGCCAGCCTTACAATAATCCAGCCCCCGCTCAAAGCTATGGTCGAACCTCGCTATCTCATACCACTCCCCCAGATACCGATTAACATCAAGCGAATCTATCACCGAGTTATCCACCGTCAACTGTCCACCACAGCCAACCAAGCCAATCACCATCACAATAAAACCAAACAGAATTTTCTTCATATCACATAGGTATTTATGTTATTCCGCGGTAAAGATAGGCATTTTTCCACAATTCTCATCAAAAACGCAAAAAAATCTTCATTTTCGATGTATCATTTTCGTATCAGCTTGGGCACCGGGTTACACAAATTCTCAAATCACCCAAACAAAATTCTCAAAAGTTGCTCACAAAATTCTCTATTTTACTAAAAATTACACTTAGACATACCTAATACGACACTCATATCCCCTCCCCTTCACAACTTTTATCAGCTCTGCCATATTCCCCATGCCATAAATAATATCCACGACCCTCTCTCCACAAATCAGACACTTTCTCGGCTTTCTCGCCACGTCAATAATCCTCGGTCCTTCTATCATATCGTTTTATATTCTTTTCCCCCACCCCTTTCCCCTGATGAAAGAGAATTGCATTCACATTCATCAGCCGAAATAAGGTGTCCATCAGATTGCATCAGATTGCATTCCGCTACGTTACTTACACAACTCTCTCAAAAGATCTATTGACCTTCTCATCTCGTCCTCCGTCGGATCCGGATGAACTGCAGGATTAGGATGATCTATACAATTCCTTATATACGTACACAAAGTATCATATGTCGTCTGACCGCCATTAGGTCGGTTAAAGACATATTGCTTTCGGTGCTGAGTAGCATCATACAAAACATGGTTCTTCACATAATCATCAGTTTGCTTCACATTAAAGGGCTGACCTATTGAAGGCAAGCCTTCTTTTATCTGAAGAAACCCATACAACTCCACATGATACTCTATAGAAGGTAAGTGGAATGCCAAATAATTGATCTCAGCCGACGTTACCCTTGGTAAAACTCTATCAGCATTTTGCACTAGATGGTGACTTACAGCCCCGTCCACATCCGATGACAATAAGACGACAAGGTGGTTCTCTGCATCCTCAAATGCACTATCAACTACAAAATTGGAATGCGATGCGAAAAACATCTGCGCAGACCTTCGTCCACTACCATCTTTAAATAAGTTCTCATAGAAAGGCAATATCTTTTTCTGCCAACGTGGATGCATGCTCATCTCCGGTTCATCCACGAATATCACAGAGCCCGACAATACATTCAGATTACGTAATAAGAACATTCCTCTATACACTATCTGCTTCTCTCCAGTACTCAAGCTATCAACAGGAATACGATTTGTTCCTTTTTCGAATAAGATTTCCTTATTACCGCCAACGTTATCAACCTCTCCATATTTGAGCCCCCTATCTGCGAAGAATTCATCAAACGCCCTTACAAACCTATATTGCTTTGAATGATTTAGTCTGAAATCCTCTACAGTTATCGTATCCGCATGACTTTTCCCTTCGTTCAGAATTGTATAATCATGTTCATCCTGTGCTACAATGTCCACGAACATCTGTTTGAGCGATGTAAAGTTGTCGTCATTGTCATCAGAATACTTGTTTCCATCCAGTTCGGACGTAGCCGTATGTTTAATCTTATCTGTTTTGTAGTTAGCACGAGCTTTGGAAATAGCACAGCCATAACTTCTCGGGTCTGTTGGATTAGTTGCGATATGTTCAACATCATGCTGGCGGTCTCTATAAATTTCTTCTATAGTTCCAGTTTCCATATCTTGCAACCTGAAGAAATTCCTCACAGTCTGCTGTTCGCTTCTATGCAATGCCCTGTAGACATGGCTATTGGTTTCAAATTCCAGATATTCAAACTCGTCAAAAGATCCAATATTCAAGAAAGTCCCAATAGACTCCATCACAGAAGTCTTTCCAGAACCATTTTCGCCAATTAATACGATATTGTCATATACAGTCCCATCTGGTTTCATAAAGTCCAGTTCCAAATCACCTAGTACTGGGTGATTTTGCCATCTCACTTTTCTAATCTTCATATCGCATATATAATTTCCGTCAAATATAATCAATTATCTCAAATCCCACAACTCTTGCTTGCAAAAATACAAATTTTCTCTCAATCAATCGCCAATTCCACATCTTTTTTCGTATCTTTGCCACCATATTTATTAAATCGCAAACGAAGATGAGAAAATTCCTTCTTTACACAGCATATTTAGCAGCCCTCCTGACCCTGCTCTATTTCGACAAAGCCCTCAACCTTGTCATGTCTGCCATCAGCCACATTGCAGCCCCCGTCAAGTGCAGCGGCATCATCCTATTCGCCATTGGTATAACCCTCATAATTCTCATAGAAAGTCTACGCAGAAGCTACCCAATTTTCAAACAAAAGATAAAGAAACCATCGCCTTCCACCACGCCATTATATAGCGACCAGCCTACCGCCGATGACAAATATGGTCGTGACATCCCTGCCACGCTCTTGATAGAAAAGATTTTCTCCACCTTCAACGCCTCTCAAGCTAGCAAAGGCTCATTTGTCATTAACATCAACGAAGCATATGGATTCGGTAAAACGTCCTTCCTCCATATCTTCGAAAAGCAACTTCTGAAAAGCTCTCAGTCCTTTCTATACATAGACTATCGCCCCTGGCTCTGCGAAAACGAGCAAGCCATAGTCAAAGAATTCTTCACCTTACTCGGCGAAAAACTTAAGGATTACAGTCTCAACGATGACATTACTCAATATATGGCCCAACTAATGGAAGAATCATCCCAAGTAGCCCCTTGGTGGGCCAAGGTTCCTCTTTCATTTATCGCCATGAATATCAAGCCACGCCCTCTACAGGAGATACATGATGCAATCAGAGATGCACTCCAAACAATAGACAAGCCCATCATTGTTACTATCGACGATGTTGACCGTCTTCAGGAAAAGGAGCTCACAGCAGTCCTTAAACTCATCCGCGACACTGCCGACTTCCCCAACATTTTCTATATCGTTGCTGCCGAAAATGCTCACTTACACCAGATGTTATCTCGTATTGGTGTGCAACATCCAGATATCTACCTGAAAAAATTCTTCAATCTCGATTTTCTCTTGCCTGCCCACGAAACCATACAGATGTCCCAACTTCTTGAGAAATTACAGGCAATTTTACCGGCTTATGGTTATGATGCCACGCAAACTCAAGAGGTTGTCAATCGAATCCGTAATATCCAATTAATAGCAAAGGCATTCGATAACATGCGTGATGTTGTCAGATTCCTCAACGCATTCACCATCTCTCTTGACATGTTCGTTGCCAACCACACACTTGTCAACATCAGTCCATTCGACCTTTTCTGCCTAACCCTTATCAAGCACTTGCGACCTGATGTTTATAAGAAACTCCGTGATCGCAACGACGAATATCTACAAATCGTTCCTTTAGGCACAGACAAATGCTATCAAATACACGACAACATTAACATTCCCAAAATACGTGAACGCAAGGAAGCTTTAGCCTTAGTAAAAGGTATTACTAACGATAACTTGTCAAAGTCAAAGGATAAGAAGGAAAATGATGAGGAGAAAGAGCTAAGTCTTGACGAAACGCTTGAAATGAGCCAAGTCACCTACGACGATGTTGTCATCATGCTCTTAGGCATCATCTTCAATAGTCGTAATGCCATTGACAATCGTAGTATCAGCCGTTGCAACTCCTACTATCTTTATTTCTCTGGCAAAACTGAATCATCTCGTCTCTCTTACAGTGATTCCATTAAGATACTTCAAAAACCTCTGGTTGAATATCAGCAAGCACTTGATGAGGTATTCAAATCCAACAAAGACGAAGCATTTATTAACGACTTTGCCTATGCCTTCCAGCAATCTGGCATTTCAAAGACTGAGGGAATGAAAAAATTTAATGTTTTTCTAAAGTATCGCTATAAATACAAAAAATACAGTTCCATTACTAATTTTGACAACGCTACTCAGTTCATCAATTGGATAGCGGCCACAGAGCCTTTCTCTGATTTCCTATATACCATATATAGCAATCAAAATGTGAAACCGCACGAAAAGCAAATAGTCGAAAATGAACTTCGTGAATTCTGCGAAACTGAAGACGACATTAATATGTTGCTTGTTGCTTTTTGTATATTCTCTCAACATCTCTCGTTATACATCTTTTCCCGTCAATTCGTAAACGAGATGCTAGAGAAATTAGTAGATCGATTCATGCACAAATCTCTGAGGGGGAAGGATTTCCCGACCACCGAAGATGTTTTTGACACAATTATTCTCATTAAACAAGAATTCAATATAAGGGATAAATTCAACAAACAATTTATTGACTATATAACTGAAAGTCTTATTCGTTGTAAGCGTTGGTTTGGTTGTATCATCATAAAATATCCTGATGACGACAACATCTATTGGCATCATCGCCATCGTAACGCTGTTATAGGTGAGTATAGTAACTCTGGTAACGAACTGATAATTGCTGCAATACAAAAATTCCCCGAATGCAAAGAAACATTCGAGGAACTCTTAAACTTGCAGAAATTTAGCAGTTTTAGGGATATGAACCTTAGCAATTCTAAGTTTATAAAGATGGCTCTTGAATCACAACGCTCCTAAACCTTATAACTCTCAGGCTGGCGTTCATTCCATTGAATGATTGACATTGTTATCATGTCCATCATCTTGTTGCCATCCTCAAGTTCGTCACCTTTCAGTTCATAGCCATTAGGTTCATAGTTCGACTTAGCATGAACTATGCTATTCCTCGTTGAATACAACATTCTGGCAATTTGTTTCTGAAGACTGGCTAGTTGTTCATCACTTATGGTATCATCTAAGCTATCCCCTTTCAAACTTAAATTCTTTCTTATTTGCTTTCTTAGTCTTTCTGGCACGAACTGCCATAATGGCAAAACATCAACGCAAGTTTGGATAACTGAAATGGCCAGATAATCATCTTTCATATCTTGGTCATACTTTCTTGTGATAGAAAATATAGAATCCAAATACTCATGGTTACGCGCAGATGTTGCTAGCAGGTCCAATCGTTTATTCAATTTGTCATATGCAGTTAGTTTTGCTACGATAGGCGAGATGTATTCAACAATCTTATAATATTGCAAAAACTTGATTTCTTCGTCTTCAGCAGCAAGTGCCTGCTTATACAGTTTCATCATCGGGTTATATGCCATCAAATCAGAAACCTTAACAATGGTATCCGAGGAATTATCATTCTCTTCTTCATCATCATCTTCAACGACGCTATAATAATCATATTTTTGATTCATGTCTATCACCTCAGAAATATATACTGCAGTTCCAAGTGCTTTGGTCAAGAAAAAGGTTATGCGCTCTAAAAGCTGGTCTTCCTCTTCTTTCAAAAGTCTTCTCTCATCCTTATATTTCAATTCCAATGCAGTATACTCCAGACAACAATAAACACCATAGTCCTGATCACAATTCCCGTTTTTAGCATTTACCAGTCCTATAAGAAATGGATTACTGACGATATTCACAGTATAGAAGTCACCATCAAAACCGAATGAGCGCAATTTCCCTTCAAACAAATCCCACCCTTGATAACGCGAACTAATAATTGTCTGCCTAATGTGGTTTGTCCTTACCGTAGTCTTATCAACTTCCACTAGACTATCAATATCCGACATATAGTCAAGAAATTCTTCTGAGCTATAAGACACACCATCATAGTCTTGAGGAAAATCTAAAACGATATCTTCATCCTCGAGCTCATCGGGTATTTCTTCTTCATCTTCATCAAAGTAGTTCGTATAGTCATTTTCTATCTCGTAGTTCTCTTGGAGAAGGTCGAGATACCCTTGTATCTTTCTTCTAGTTTCCTTATCAATCATTTTCATGCCCTACACATATTGGTTAATATGCCTATACCGTTCCGTCATTTCCAACAGTTCCCTAAACTTCTCCATCCGTTCCGGCCTCATCGCTCCATTATTGTACAATTTCTGGTTATGCCTCAGCCAGTTCCAACTATTGCGTTCATCGAGGTTATATTTAGATGGTCGTCGGTGGTTCCTCTCCATATATTCCCTCAATTCATTATATCTTTCTAACCAGCGATCTTCTTGCGTCATACGCTCATTTTATGCTTCATCTGGAGGTCTGCCACCTTTCTTGTCAGCGTTCTGACGTCATCAAGTAGGGCCAAAATATTGTCTCTGTTTCCAGCGGTGACAGTACTTCTTCTCGCAGTAAGCGCATTGTAACTTTCCATCAAGCTGTCCCTATCTGCACCTGAGGTCTTCGTTATTTCCACGTTAAAACTGGTCACAAACTTCTCAAGTTCATCTTCCACGTAGTTCGCATTTTTTCCTTGCAAAGAACTTTCCCTACTGGCCTTATGCAGAAATATCCCAAACTTCTCACACTCCTTCTGAAATCGTGAAAACTCTTCGTACTGGATGTTCTGGAATATCTTGTCTCTCGCCGCCTCCGTAGCTTCTTTTGCAGCAACAGAGGCATCCTTCGCTTTTATAGCCTCCTTGCTTTGTTTATGAGAGATGGCTGCTCCTACGATGGATGCAGCAGCCCCTATAATACCTATTACTGCTCCTAGCCAATCAATTTAATAGATCTTTAAAAGGTCTTTTATCTGCTGCTCGTTCATCAGATAGCGGTTAGGCAGCGTTTTATACTCTTCCCATTTCACTAACATCGCACGATATTTGGGTAGCATCTGACGGTGGCTGTTATAATAGCCGTGCGACAATTCTTCAATCTCAGAGTAACGGTCAAGGTCTTTGATGAAATAGTCTGTGTACGACATCTGTTTGGTTTCATTGTTTCCATCAAAGCCCTCGAACTTAACATCCTCATCCGTCAGCGAACCCTGCTTGCCTTCACGCTTTAAGTTAATGTACGAGTATATAATTCCCCTGTACATCTCCAAAATGTCAAGGACTTCCCGGCACTGATCTGCCGACAGTTCTTCGTCAAATAGACACTCAAGCACATCGCTATAATGAAGTTCAAACCCATACTGAAGGGCTTTGATTAGGTTGTCATAATCGTACTCTTGATCGCCCTGATTTTTCAGTATCTTCAATAAGTAGATAAAATGTGCCCTCTCTGTTCTAGTAAGGTGTATTCCGTTCTCCATATATTTTGTTTTATAAAATAATCTTGCGTCATATCAGGCGTATTGTTGTTTGTTTAATACTACATTATATAGCAGACCACTGAGACCGTCCTGAATGCTTTTACTCAACTTATAATCTTTAATTGGCAGAACCTTTTTCACAATTGCAGTATCAACTCTTGCCTGCCGGAGCCAATCTTCTGTGATTTCCTCTCCTTTTGCCAATTTTTCCTTGGCCTGTCTTAGTATTTCCTCAGCTGTACCCTGAGCGATATACTCATTTAGCTTCTGTAGCGATGTAAGTGCTTGCTCCTTTGTCTTCGCTTCGTAATCTTCTATATATACACATTCGTCATAGTCAGCTTTCTTCTGATACTGTCCATCTGCCATAAGGCCATTTACTTTATGTATCTTTATTGAGAAAATGTCCGAACCAAAACCGAGATTAACCTCCGATTTAGCAGATTCTTTTAATCCCTCATAATGCGTATCCTTATAATAAAGATTCAACACATATAGTGCGGCAAGCCCACGAATAAGGTGTTTAATATTTCCCCTTTCTAGTTTCTTCACCCTGTTATGCTTAACGTCTTGATATGCTTTCTTCCAATCACATTTTCCTCGCTTATGAGCATTATGAAGCGGGTGCAAAACTTTGTTCTCCTCTTTCTCGAAATATATGTCTGGCGACACAACCATAACCACTTTAGCATCCAGATTCCACTTCTCATTGAGATACTTAATACAAACGGTATCAAAATACATATCTTCATCTGGAATCTCCCCATCTCCACCATTAAGCAAATAGAGCTCCTTTGACAATGCCTCTATCTCAATGACTGTTCTAATCAAGAGATCAGCTATTCTCATTGAGTAAACCTCTTGCTGCTCGTCATTGATATAGATGGTATCAGCCAAGCTCAGAAGTTCCCTTTCCAGATTCTTGTATACTTGCCAATATAACTGTGTCATTTTCTTGTTCCGTTTGCTGTGATAATATCGTGGCTCTAACACGCATAACAGCCACAACCCATTATAATAGATTGCAGCTGTTATCCTTATTCCCTCATTCTTTCTATCACCACACTCATCGCACTCTCAATCTCATCAAGCGACACTTGCCCTCCCCACATCCGATAAACGTATATCGGAGTGATGCCGCCATAGTCCATCGAGCACGACCGCGCCTCATTATCCATCAGTTCTTTAAGACGTACTTCCACCTTGTTATCTACCCACTCATTCAAATAGTGAGGTTGTACTTCAAAATCGTTTGCTTCCAAGAACTCATCAATCATCCTGCATGCATTAGACGAACTTCTTTCATAGCCGACAGCATTGATAAGCTGCCGCGGTGTTACAAATTGTGATTGATTTGTTTCCTTAATAGCAATTGCTATAGACTCTAGGTTTGTCATTGTACAATATCTACAAATAAAAAAAGCTCAAGTCATCAACTTACTTTTTCCATTGGGTTTCTTGAGCAATACTATTCATTATTTATCTTTTAATAGTTTATACTTCACCATTACCCCTTATCTGGTTAATATCATTCAATTTTGATCAAAGAAGTCATTAACATCTCTCACACTTTCATTGGCGTCTGCCTGATAATCTGGTGAGACATTCTCTATGATTTTAAAGATTTCCTCAGATTTTAGCACAGATGCCAAACACTTAACCAAATAATCATCCTTAATCGTTTGCACAGAACAACTAACAAATCCAGTAGCTGTTGCCGTCATAATAACTCCCAACTGATATTTCTCATTTCCCTTAAACAATTGAGACAACCTGAACATTTGTCCCGCTTCAAATCCTTTAGAGCACGCGTATAATGCCAATAACCCACTATACGGGACACGTTTAATAAAAGATTCCGCATTAATTTGTTTATTATTGTCACTTGTGAGGGGTTGTATTACAACGTTTTGCTTTTGTATTTGTTCTGATAGAGTTTCTTCTGTCTTCTGCATACGTTCATCAAGTTTCATGGTTATTTCATTTACGATATTATTCATCTGACTCGAAATTACGGAGGAAGTCTTTTCAAGCTTATTCTCGGCTTCCCTAAAATTATCCAAAGTTCTATCTATTTGGGATGAAACATTATTAATCGTACCAAATTGTTTGTATATGTCCGAGCTTGATTGAACAGTGACAAATATTGCGAGTATAGAAAGTACCAAAGATGTAATTGTTGATCCAAACGACAAATAAGTAAATATAGAATTCTCTGGCCCACCATATTTCTCCGTGATAAGCATAATCACTGAGAAGCCCAAGAAACCTGCGATATAGTTCCTGTGAACTTTGATTATTTTCTTAGACATCATGCAATCTGTCGAACCGATGATCTTCCTTTCAAAAAGATGATCGCAGATAATAGCTACTAGTGCAATTAAGGTTGCACAAATAATCATCAAAATAATAACTGTTGTATCCATAGCTGTTAAGTTTTAAATTTTACAAATCATCAATTATATATCCAAACGTAAAGTCCAGATTTCACCACCTAGAGCGACTAAATTAATACTATTATTTCATATACAATACGTAAAAAATGATAGCTTACGGCAATTCCAACATTCCATCTTCCTCATGCTCCACAAACGGTCCTTCCTTAACCTCGAATATCACAGAGTTCTCCAGTGCCTCAATCGTATACCACGCGTCATATCCACACCATACCGCCCGTTCTCAACGCTCAGCACCACCTTTTCCATCACCTTGCCCTCGTCATTATACGTCTAGACCCTTAACTTACCGTTTAGCAAGATAAAGGTCTTGTCTTTCGTCACATGATGATCAGGCACAACCGTTTAAGGTTCTATAGAATTCAAGTAACTGATGGAGCAATGAGCACAGCGCAATGCTCGCATCATCTATGCCGAGTCGTGCCACAGGTCAAGCATCGCTCAACCTGTGGCACTTATCCTCCAACAACTGATGAAAGAGTTCATCCTAAGCCTCGGAAAAACCTTAGTCTTCGCACTTACCTCGTCCAGCAACCTCTTATCTATTACCTTCATCTCTCTACCTTTAGCAATGAGATCTCTTCAAAGGATACCACTCCGTCCTACATGCGATATACATACAATGGTGTCATGCAACCCATATCCATACTCCTTTCCACTATCTTCATCAAGCTTGCATCATGTCCTCTACCCTGAGGGAATCCACTCCTCGGGGTCACCCCATTCTTGCGAACAGAGCGGGCCCATTTATTCGATATGTAGTTCGACACTTCATAAACGATTGATGTCCAATGCATCATGAATGTGGCATGGGAAGGTTGTCTTGGGTTGTAATATTATTGTTTTCGTTGGCAAAGATAAGAAAATCTTTCATACAATCCAAACTTTCTTCGCACTTTTTTCTATGCAGCTCGGGCGAGCAAGACCGGAATCCCCCCAACTCCCCACCTACAAAACCAAAAATCGCCTCAAACCAAAATGGTTCAAGGCGATTATAGTCGATGCCTTCGATGGCCTCAGAGCTCGATCGAGTCAAAGGCCTACTCAAGTATATCTTCCGGCCCCAGCGGCTCATACGGCCCATCCTTCATTTCCAAAATCACGGTGCAACTTTCTGCTGAATGTACCGTATGCCATTGTCCCGCTGGTATATTCAGTGCCATCACTGGGCCATTAGGCGATAGCTCGATGACCTCTGTGCACATACGTTCCTGCTCTTCATAATACTCCACCACCAACTTGCCCCTTAGGCAGACCATGGTTTCCGAAGTCTTCCGGTGGCGATGTATCGGGAGCACGCTGCCAGGCTCGATCGCATTCAGCATCCGCTGGCTTCCGTCCTCCGCGCTATTCCGCAGATCATAGTTTACCCGCAACCTCAGACTCGCCTTGGCCTCCTCTGTCAGTCTATCCAGTAATTCTTGAATAATCTTCATTCCAAAAGGCGGTTCTGCCCGTGGATAATAAAAGCATCACCGTGGTAAGCCGGAAGAATTTCTATATATGACATGACTCCACTGTCAAATTAGACTTATGAATACACCTATCCCAGAGCCTTTCCCTCCAAGCTATCAATCAACTCTCTGAACTTTCTCGTCGTCTCGTTAAAGCCCTCCGCCTGCTCTGCATCTTTCACATTTTCAGCAATGGCAGCATCTATCTTATCAAACATCTGTCTGAAATGCGCAAATGTCTCGTGCATCCTCCGGCGACTCTCCGCTGATTCCAACGCCAATATCTTATTCACCAATCTGACAATATCGTTCATCACAAACAGGAAATCTTCCAAGACTTTGATATTCTCGCGTTTTACAGGTCTTAAGAAATAGCTCAAAACTAGAATTGCATTCTCTTTTCCAGCCTTCCTGTTCGTCTTGATATCGCTGAACACTGCAGCCATTTCGTCATCCTTCAGATAGTCACACTGCGACAATCTCTCAAGCCTTTCTTCTATTGCGCTCACCTCATCAGCAAGCGTTTCGTCACCCATTTTTGCAAGTTCAGCTTTGACCGCACGATTCCAGAAACTCTTATCGCGAGCCGCACCACTGAAACCATACAATTTCTTAAAACCTTCATGGGCATACAAGAACAAGTAAGCAAGATTCTGCTGATATTCCGCAAAGGTCTCCGAGCGAGTAAAAGCGAGGAATATTGAAGTCAAGTCGAGGTAGATATAAAGCACATGCGCTACCATATTGTTATCCACCAGGAACTTCCACTCAGGAACCTGTGTCAAATCCCAATTTTGTTCACTTGCAATCTTTTTAACCGCCCCTATCTGTCTAAACAGTCCATCAACTATTCCCTCATAGTGGACAAGTCCATGCTTAAACGCCTCCAGTTTCTCTTTATCAACCGAGCCCGTCACCTCAAACCGTTGCAGGGGCATAGGCATTGCCCACGACACATAATAGTAAAAACCAAGCTTATTTCGCAATTCATCAACTAACACAGAATGCATTGGCTGAAGGAATCTCATCAGGGCGCCAATCCTATCAGTAACGTTTCTCTCGTTAACAGGAGTCATTAACTCATAGAACTCCTCTGGGTTATCGCTGAAATGTTTAGCCACATTTCTTTTGTCGCAATCTTCATTATTGACGTATTCGTTCCGAAAAATGTCCCTATACTCTTCTATATCGACACACTTCTCTGGATATAACTGTCGTAAAGTCGGTTCTATATCAAGCCACGGTGTTTGCTTTCCATTAAATCCATAAAGGTATTTATACATTTCATGGGCGGTCACCAGACTTCTTCGGATGTTATATTGCTTCTCAACCCCAAGTTCTGCCTTTAAACTTGCTCTGAGTTGTACACAAAGACACAAATTCGCATAGCATACATTTGCATGGACACGAATAACCTTGCTGACATATTCCTTATCAAGGTTAGCTATTGACTCCATCATACCTTGACTCAAAGCTTCCAGAAGAACCATATCTACATACAGTTCGTGATAGCTCGACTCCATTGTCAGTTTTAGGTTAGCCTTTATTCCCTCAATCTGCTCTGGTGTTGCCGGTTTCCTGTTATCCGTCTTGTCCATATTCCTACCGAATTATACCCATTTTCTATATCGCAGTCAACGCCACTCCCCTATGTCTGTTCCTAATGGTTGATTCCATCGCTGGCGGCACAGCCGGGGCTACGTTTAGTCCAAGAGAAGTGCAAATCGAATTAAACACTGCTCGCAAGCTATCATACTCTTGCATCAGCACTGCTGCACACGTTGATGATGTCACTCGTATTTTTACGTCCTTAAAGTATCGTGTTCCACCTACGTCAATTCTTGTCCACCTTTCAAGCACAGAGAATTCAATGGCCTCTTGGTTCGCACCATTCACTACTGTCATCTCAAATTCGTCCTGATGGTGTCCATCTCCGTTGCAAATCGTTCCTAAGGTATCTGCAATAGCTTTCAACTTATCAATTTCAGCAAATGCACCCTCAATCTCCGCCTTAAATACCGGTGTATGGGCATCGTCATGCGACATCGGATTCATCAAGCGGCTGCGATATATTTGCAGCGACGGCAGGGCGGCAAGAGAAATGTTATACAGCGTACAGAATTGGCCACACAGATTTCCTATCATGCCGTTCAGATCATCCAGCACAGTTTCACCTGTTGTTTTCCGTTTGAGCAGCAAATTCTGCGGCAGAAGCCTTTTCAATTGCTCTTCGCAATACTTCCTAAGATAATTGGCAGAGGCCGCATAGTCACATTTTTCAAAATGCTCTTCAGCCTTCTCACGATATGACTTTGATGGATAGAATATAGGCTTTGGTGCCATGCCTGCTTGCCTCGACTTGCGTTCATACATTTCATAGAATTTCCATTCGCTTTGTTTCCTGCTCTCTTGTATCAACGTCTTCATCGTCTCACAGAAAGCCCTGTCGTGTGTAAACACCAACAACTGCCTGTCATTAGCCTTCTTCAGCAGCAGCTTGATAATGGGTATTCTGGCACTCATATCAAGGCTGAGCAGCAAATCGTCAATGCATAATACAGGAGAAACGTCTCCGGTCGTTATCAGCTTAAAATCAGATATGGCCAGTCTGATGGCGATACCAATGCATGTCAGTTTTGCTTCATTGAAGAACGTGGCCAGATGCTGAACGTCTGTTGACCATGCAGGTATGTTGGCATCTGTCACATGTGCCTTGAGTGTTATCTTCGGATTATGTACTTTCCCGTCACGAGACTTGGTCCTGTTTGGCTTCAGCAAATTGAACGGGATATCTGACACATTGATTTCAATGGTTACGTTAGGCAGCTCCAAGTCATCGCGAAGCATCTGGTTTGCAGAACGTTCCACTTGCATTAGTACTGCCTCTAATTCATTATGAAAAGCCTGAAGCAGACTTACGAAACGGCTGTATTCTGGTGTTCCCTTATTAACTTGGCTTCGCTTTGTTTGTGGCAGTCGTACGCTTTTGATATAGTTCCACCATTCCTCTGCCGTTCTGCCTCCGGTTGCGGGTCGTGTTCCATTCACATCCGTATACGGCTGACGCAGATACAAATACTTAAATATGTTTTCCTCAAAACCACCGAATAAGTCAATCTCCCGACTGTTTTTCTGATATATCAAGTCTGACAGCATCCGATAGTTGAACATATCAAACGATGCCGCGGTATATGTCATAAAGTCATCACCAGCCGTCTGAGTTGTTATCTGGTTGTTTGATATCTCGTATAATTTAGGAGCCGTCCCTGCACTATCCGATACAAATAGTGTTTTGACGCATGAGTCATCTGCAGCAGCACAATATCTGTTTCTCAAATGTTGGTCATCAGCAAGATCAAAATACTTCTGAACATCTGCTACAGGTTTCAAACGGCTTTCCATAAGGGTATAGAGCCCCCATACGATGGAACTCTTTCCCGAGCCGTTCTCACCATAAAGAAGGATGTGTTTCTTCTCTACGGGGAAAACAAAATTTTCATTAAAGAACTTGAAGTTCTTCAGCTCTATCTGCTGCAGATGCCAGCCCATGGTGCTAACCCTCGTTATTATTTGAAAGTACGATTCTTGCCTTCTTCATGTTGTCCATAAGTGTATTACCCGGCTTTAGTAATATATCAACAAGTTGTTGTGCTCTCTGATCTTCATCTCCTGACGTGCTTTGCATTACTTTCAGGTAAGGAGTAATAAACTCTATGCCCGTTTGATCTTTAAAATCTGGTTGGTACAATTCAAGGCATAAATAGTCTCGCAAATTAGAGAACAAGTTCAGCTGAAGACGTTCCTCTCGTGTCAGAGCCATATCTTTAACTTTAAGGTGAGCTATAAGATGTTCCAGTTCACCTAGAGATTTCTGAACTTCCAATTGACAATAGGGCAACTTCAGCGTTTTTATTCTCTCAATGGTCAACATCGAACTCTTGGAACCGTCATTGTTGAGGTATAATCTGAACAGCGAAGAGTTCATGAGTAAGGACAAATATTCTGCAATTACCAAGTTGTTGGGTTTGACCACATAAGCAGGCGCCATTGATGACACCATAGTATTTACGAACACATATCCTTCTTCTAAACCCAACTTCTTAGGCAACAACACATGCTTTCCTCCGGTAGACAGAGCTTTCGAATTTGAGTATGTCATCACCTCCGACAACTTCCCTAACACAAACAAATTGCCATTAATCAGACCGTGATCATCCACTATTTCATCTGCTTCTGGATTTGTTTGTTTAGTTATCAAATCATCTTCAATCTTCAGCAATTCTAATATCAGCAGCACCAGCAGCCTAAAGTAAGCACTCTTATGAGCATTCACATTATCAGGATTGGCATTGGCCCCATGCATGTAAAGATTCCTGAGGGCAGGTCCATTGGTGTATGGGGTGTTGTACATGTAATAATCAAAATAGTTTCGTTCTTCTTTTGATAGCAGGTATTTGTCTGCCTCTACCCATCCTTTTTCTGCCATCTCCTGAAGGATTTCCTGTCCATACACACCATAAGCCTCGACCGGGCAACTATGATACTCGTACAAATGTCTCAACAGCCCTATCTCCATCTTCTTCTCAACATAGAGAATACCCGTCGTATCTTTTGACAGATACCCTTCGTCGATTAAATAGTCAATATCTCCTAGTTGATACTGTGCATAGTTGTTGTACTGCACGTTACCCTCCTGTTCTACCAGCAAATGATAGAACGATTCATAGTGCTTATCCTTAAACGGATCTACAAAAGACAACAGACTTTGATCGCTAAATAGCAAATGAAACAAGTGGTACAATTCCCCAGGTCGGTCTTTTATCGAATAGTACCTTATTGGGTTGGTACTCTTTGCACTGGTAATCCGAACCTGTTCAGAAGATATCTGCAACAATTCTTCATTAACCGATCCTCTCATAGCATATTGGTCGTACCTCTTGGCGATGGCATCTATCTCAGGGGCTATGATTCTACACTTCTGTACCCAGTCATCCGACTTTTCCAGCAGTGACAATTTCGTAGAGGGATAGCCATATTGTTCCTTTAAGTACTTTTCATAATAGTCCTTAATGGCAGTTTCTATGCACCGTCCATCTGATTCCAGCACATTCTGCATGGCTTCCATTTGCAACCGTGAAATGGCTTCATGGTATCTGAAAGCCATATTGATTGGATAGGAATACCTCCCTTGCATAGAGATCGCACGCTCAAAAGCTCCAGAATCAGAAAGCTTCGATATCAAAGTCACCATGCCATCGCGGGTCAGAAATTCAAAACCATACCGACAGTAGCGAAGGAGGTCTGCGCCCTTAAACTGCAGCATGATGGCTTTTGAATAGCACAGGACGGGTTCCCCCTCATCATCCCGATCAACCCATTTAAGTGGTTTACCTGGCTCTTCACTTATTCTTACTGAATATTTGAACCTTACACCAGTTTCTTTGTTGAAGTACTTGTCATTCAGCTGTCTTTCAACAGTCATTGCTTTTAAGACAACTTCATCGGAGAGTCTTAAATTAGCATCTTTCTTCGCGACAATGACCAATCGGACATAGTTTAGGTTCGGTTCTTCCGTGTCCAGATAATCTGATATTATCTTTTCTCTGTCTTTAAGTGTCAGTGATGTCGGAAAGAACAGATGCTCTCGCTCTCCCAAGTTGTTCTCCTCAACAAACTCAGTAAGGAGCCATTCTGCTGTCTTTTCATTTTCTAAAAGAAGTTGTGCTACTATCTTATCATGCTTACGTACTAATCGTTCCCTCCTCAGAATATCTATTAACTCATAATCATTTTCTGATATGGCTGCTTTTACCGACTCCAGCGTCATAAAACCAGTAATATTAAACTGATCTATGATTTCCCAGAAACAATGTCGGTAGCCATGTTCTATCTGTTTGTATGTGTCGGGCCAGATCTCCCTGTCAATATCGGTAAAGAATCTGATGATTGGCTCTTTATATCCTCTAATCTCCTGCAGCGTTCTGTCCGACCAGTCTTTCATATAGATTCCATGATCTACGAACTGCCAGATGTTATATAGTTCTATAACATCATTAATTTCGTTTGGCCTCCATCCACTACTATATTTCGCTATTACCTCTTCCGCCTGCTGGAGGTAATGCGAAATACTCATATCATAGGTCGAGAAAAAATGTATTCTATCTCTCATGATCATTATTACTTTCGAGACTCGACGCTCAATTTTCAAAGTATATGATAGCAATCTATCAATTCATAAGTAACTTTTTCCATCAGTGCATTCAACTTATCCACAATATCATCCTCACTCGACTTGCAGATGCTAAACGAACGCTCAGAGTATTCACCATGGAATATCTTGTTTCGGGTGTAATAGGCATAGTAAGCACTAAGAATAGCAACAACATCTTCATTGCGAGTAATTGGATTTGCCAACTCTGTTGTTATATGGCCACTAATGGCTGCGATGAGATGGTGTGTAGTCAGTTCGTTAGTACGATATACTAATGTATCATTTAGCATTTGCATCACGCGCTCATCATGATATGGCAACACAAAATAGTCCCTGTATTCTTGGTATCTGCCTACTCCAGCACTCCTTTTGAAATTATTGAATATTTGTAGTTTCCAGAAGAATGCACGAAATTCTGCATACGTCATGCCATTAACATGATGACACGATTCTGTCAGATTGGCGGCATGCCCTCTGATAAAGCTTCGCAATGACTCTAGCCTCTGTTTCTCCTGGGTTCCAGCCCCATGATGTGCCTTAACACTTAATTGCTCCAAACAACTCCACAATCGGGAAAATTTTTCGTAGCGGTCACTCACTGTCCAGGCTCCTAGCCAGTGTGACAATATCGTCTCGTAAAGATGGCTACTATTACCAAGCCCGTTCTGCGTTAGTAATCCGAGGTTAAACTGATACATGGCAGTCACAGGCAGCAGATGCAGCGGCTGATTCTTTTCATCGTACTTAAGCTCAGTGATTAGTGTTTTAACGTTCTTGACAATCCGATGAACACTAATACTATACACACGGGCTTTCTGAACATTAGCCGCATAATATAACAGCAATGCACGCTTCATTTGAACATGAATGGTATTGCTGGGATTATTCTCTATCTCGTCTTTCTTCTGAGCATTACTCCTTTCGCATGCTATCACTATACAACTACTACGGAACTCGAATTTGTCACCTGGATTGCCGGCATTGCAATTAGGGTACTGTGCGTATTGTGTATGCCCTTGCAACCTGCTTCCTATCGATGTACTAATTTTCACTCTATAGCTCGGCATATTTCTCCAAAATGTTAGTTATTCGTTTTTTTATAGTTATCTCATCTAAGTTTAAGGTACATACCTCATGGGAAAACTCATACAGGTCTCTGGCTGCTGGTTGCAATTTCACTCCTGCCCACATTACGTCATTCTTACTCAGAGCTTCCAACTCATCTGTCAACATCTTCGTATTCACATGATGAAAACTGAATTGAACACCATAGATCCTGATATACAAGCAATCTTCTAAGAGATTTACCCCTATCTCCTCACTGAGTCTTTCCTTACCTTGTTTAAATAAGTCTATTACCAGCCTTATCACATTCGGTTTTATCATCCCATAATTGACCAACCCTTTGTATTCTTTCTTCTTTACCAGCGAATTAAGATAATTCAAGGAGCTCAGCCTCAAAAACAAATCTTGCTTCGTTCCTACGTTTATTTCAGCATCTACCATTATTCCCTTAATCTCCTCTGCCAAAACGCTATTGCCATCAACTTCAATCCTTTCCATATGCTCTTCCATCTTTGCCATACCTATTTCCATTAATAGGATAATCATTAACCATGAACCGCCATTGCCCCCTTAACCATTCCACCAATCTCCAATACCAATGGCGTGAAATAAGGACATCATTCAACGATATAATCCTATAATTAGTAATACCTTCAGAACTCATAAAACGGCTAATCGCTTTTTTATCTTCCTCCGAATAGGCATTGGCTTCCACTATTACCTTTGTCTTATCCACACTCTTGAATATCTTTCTGAAATAAGGTAAGTCAACATCGGAGAATGAATGACCATAAAAGTGTATATGAGAAACATCTTTCAATCCCTCAAACCAACTTTCATATTTCTTGATTATTTCATCTACCTTTTTTCGTTGCTTATATACACCATCGATTGCAGCTCCTTTGCCCGCTGTGTCACAAAATCATCACCCTCGTCATCGTCATTATCTGGCTTATCGTTCTCGTCCATCATGTCTTCAAGCTCTTTTTGACTCAAGCCATGTCCCAGTACCAACTCATCCTTTCCGTCACCTTTTCCATGAATATGTAAAATCTGAGATTCCGTAATATGATACAGTTTCTCCAACGTCAGGGAATAGTTGAAATTGACGAATGAAGATCCAGACCTCTTTATTCTAATCTTCTTTTCTTCGTTGCCAAATGATAGCGTAGCTACCCAATGAGCAAAAGCCGTTCTTATCTTTGCGTAAGCCTCTTCAAACTTCTGCTCTACAGCAATCTCTGCGTCATACCAGTCGGCATCTCTGAAATCATCACTTCCAAAGTCTGGGTAGTTTTCTCTAGCTTCTTCTAAAGCAATCTCCAATGTGTTTGCAGAACCCAAGTTCTCTTCAAAATGCTTCCACCAGTTGCTATCACAATAGCCAAAAATTTCATCTATGGTAGTCAATGTATCCCAATCGTTTACTTCTTCCAGCCAATTTCTGAAGTTCTGATACCCGCTTGGTATATCATGATGCAAATCAAATCCGTTTCCTATAACATAAAGGTGCTTCATTTGCTGTTATTTATTGTTAAATCCAAGATTCTTGTAATTGGTTTTCGCTTTGGAAAAAACACCCCGGCGTACCACTTTCATCTCTCCGCCTTTAACATTTTGATTATCGCTCTAAAACTATCACCCAAAACGTCTTAAAGATCAGCCCTACATTATACTAGAACTCCAGATTCTCCACATACTCCATATATAGTCTAACCTTCTCCTGCATAATGACCTCAATGTAATACTTCTCCGGATCCTCAGCCTTCTCCATCAACTCATTCTACTTACGATATTTGATCGATGCCAGGTCACTGATCCAAGCCTTTCATCCAACACATTCATCTGTTCAGGCGTCCAGTAATCTCCATCCCCCACTCCTCGGGGTCACCCCATTCTTGCGAACAGGGCGAGCCAATGACTTCTGGTATCTACTTTACACTTCATAGATGACTGATGACCAATGCACCAATGATTAGTAGTAACCGATTGCAAAGATACATAAAATTTCTCAAACTTCCAAATTTTGCCATGTTTTTAGCAAACAAGTGCGAAACCAGTACCGAAGTTTGGAATAACTCTTCACATCCTGTTTTGGAGATCTCTCCATGCGCTTCGCTTAGTCGAGATGACAAAGGGGCAGCTATCGCTCGAAATGACAAGGCAGCGAGCACAATGCAAAACTCTTATTAATATTGACGAGTCGCGATGGAAATGGATATTGTCGTGTCGCGATGGAATTGGACGTTATCAATTCGCCTCAAACCATTGCGGTTCAAAGCCATTGTTCAGCTATCTTGGAAATGATTCTTCTGTCATATTGTATCTTCGCACCACTTATCAAATCTGTTGAATGATATTATCCGCTCATTATCAGAGATAACAGGGTATCGAGAAATCACAAAATGCTCTACTTTGTCTATCCCCAGTTTCCCTTTCAACAGATGCTCCCTGTCTTTCTCCTTGCGAAGTGCGGCTTTATAATAGCTGATCAATTGTTTGTTCCTCCTACACATTGTTGTAGTCTCCTTCAATCCTATTGTTGAGACGTTCATATAGTTGTTCTTGCACTGAAAGTTGTATATGGTTCCATCCTTCACACACACCACATCAAATTCCTTACGTTCAATCCGCTTGCAGTCATTCCGCACTTCAAAACCATACGTCTTTACAAGATTCTTTACTTGGTCTTCAAACACAAACCCCGCATCTATTTGATACTTCCTTCTCCGTCGAAGCATCTTCATAACGCAGTTTGTATAATAGCGAATAAGCATAAAATAGGTAGAATAATACATTCCTTCCATCTTCACGAAACCATACCTCGAGTTCTCTATATCGTCAAATTCCTCCATCTCTTTGTACAACTCCAGATTTCCATAAGTCCTACATAAACGTTCAAACTCATTTTGTGGCACTTCTATTGCGTAATCATCCCTGAAGAACTTTTTCATCTCGTTCATAAAGGCCACCAGCTCTTTATAGCTCTCTTTCTCAGTTATTCCATACCTCTTATTATATGCTATTTCATTCTGCATTGTCAAATCCAGCTCATCCTTCGAGCATATGGACCTCTCTTTTTTCGTATCCCGTTCCCCCAACCGGTCATTTCTATATAGCTCCAACTCAACTGGGGTCAACTGCTGAGGCTCTAAGAAATTCATGTCCAGATGGGTATATTGCTGGCAAAACTCCATCTTCCCGCTCAAGCTCTTCTTCCCATAAAAACCAGGCAAGCACTGTGCTTCCATAATGGCTTGGCACCCTGTAGTAATGTTCATCAGAATTCCAATCCATTCATTCATCTTATTCGGAATATCCTCTTTGTTGAAAGTATTATCTCCTTGTGCCCAGATGGGTATAAGATTCAGAATGGTCATAACATGAAGTCGTCTTGAGTGTAGAAAAATCAGCAGGTCATACAATGTCTCTACAGACCATTCATTTATCTTATTCCCATCAAAATCAGTAGGTGTATATCCCGTAAACAAATCTGCTAATTCTAGAAAACGAGCATTGACCTCTTTTCCAAAATTCTTCGCAACAATCGAACTGACCTCTTCCAATTCGCTTTTTCTTTCCAAATGGATGCGTTTGAGATCTTTTTCATAGGGGGCGCCAAACTCATACCTAATATTTATAAATTCTTCTAATTGCCTTACAAAGTGGAGCCACGTATCGAATAGTGATTTACTGTTGTAGCCAGACATTTGTTCCTTCAGCACATCAATGCTACTATTCACAGCTATCGTCAGGTAATCGATTAACTCTTTTCCTTCAATCACCTGCTTTATTTTTATCCTAAGGAGTCCACCCCCTATTGGATTGCCTTGCTCATCCTTCAAAACTTCTGTTTCAATGCTAGTCTTCATGTATTTCCTGTTCAGAGTCACTTCGAAAAATCTTCATTGATGACTGGTATCCAATGCATCATAAATAGCAGCACGGAAAGATTGCTTCAGGTTGTAGTCCCATGCGTAACCATCGGCAAAGATACACAAAAATCTGAAAACTTCCAAACAGCTCCCTATATTTTTTTATTGATAGCATTTATAAAACCAAACCAGCCCTGACTTGCTTTTTGCAAGTCAGGGCTGGTAATTCTTTGGTGACTATAACAATTATCTCCATCACCACCCGACCTCTGGTCGTTTTGTTATTCCGACAAAAAAGCAGCTTACACATGTATCGGCTCACTCACCCTGCTACAAGTATATTGGTAGAAATAATCAGCAATTTCCCTCCATTCGTCCTTGAAATAAATCTGATAAGAACTTTGCTTGCCAAAGTCCAATTTAAGATATTTCTTAATCAGGTCATCCTTGATTTTGGGATGTATTTTCTTATTATTCTTCTCGCATTGCTTAACATACCTATCATAAGTACACTTTTTGACGTTATAGATTTGCTCGTATATTTCTTTTGCAAAAGTATTGTAACCAGGTTCTGTAATATTATTAAGCGAAATTCCATTCTTCACGTCATAAAATCGCAAATAGTCCAAAAGGTTCAACTTTATAATCTTTTCCATAAAAGACTTGCCTTCTTCTTTACTTCTTTCATAGATAAACAAAGGAGGTAGCAGGTTCTCAATCTCATGAACATTAATAATCTTCAGCTTAACATATTTACCATTGGTATAGGCTGCCTGCACAGCTCCGCCAGTAGCACCAACACTCCCGCCTGGATACTTGATATCCGAATCGGCAATAGCTAGGGAAAGAGTTTCATTATTCTGAAGTTTGGTGAGTTCAGAGCCCATCGAATACCCACTTCCATGCATCGGTATATATGCCAGCCTATCCTCTTCAACATTTTTGATTATCTTGGTAACAACTGCATAAAAATCAACATCGTTAGGATTCTCTGCCAAAACATGTATCGGTTGGACTGATTTTGTTAGTTGAAAATAACTAATCGGTAGTTCATATTTCTTGCAATCATCATTCAATACAATTTTGTAAGATACAGGAACATGGTAATCATACGTCTCATAATTATAAAGATAGTGAAGTGCCAACTTAGCCCTCTCTTCAGATATTTCTGATTCAAAAGCATCATAAAAGTCATCACTAATAACAAGTAAGTGATTACCCTCATAATACCCTATCAGCAAGTTTGTAATTCCATTTATCACTTTTGTTTTATCATCTAACTGATAGGTACAAAGATCATTTGTCAATTCAAACAACATAAGCTTAATCTAAAAAACCAATCGGCCAATTTCCTATACGCCCATCCTCATTATAACAGGTTGAAGTAATTTTAGTAACGCCATCCTCTTTTTCAAACAAATAGATTGAAACATCCTTTTCACTAATATTACACTCTTTTTTCCTAATTAGCCTACCTATTCTATTTATTATTGTTGGGCTATGAGTTTCAATGATGATATTAAGATCATTATTCTTCTTCTTTGACTGTTCGACAACATTTATAATCATATCTGCGAATTCTCTTTGCATTGCGGGATGCAAATGGATCTCTGGCTGCTCAATTGCGACAGTATTGGGTAGTCTACAATATTTACCATCCCTATTTGCCAAATCCCATAGTAGTGTTGCAACGGGCAAAACTTGAGAGAATCCAGAACCGACATCTACAAGATTATCGACTTCCCCATCCTTTGACACGATGATACTTTTATTGTCCCTCCCTATAACCGTAAAAACGGCCCCAAAAGAGTCTTTCATGAACTTTTTGTATTTCTTAAGCTCATTATCTGACATGCCTAGGATATATTCCATCAAATTTTTACCAATAGGATCTACAGTTTCAACAGACAATTCTTTATTTCTCATATAACGTCCATAATTATATCTGTATGGAGCAATATAATATGAATTATTAAAAAAAGAATGGATCATTCCATCCACAAACTTGATTGCTTTCTGCAGATTAACTAATATCAGATACGACAAAACTTTCTTAGTATCCTCATACTTAGAACCGAAATGACTCAGAAGCATTGTAAAGATCGGGTTGTCTGTTTTCCTTTTCCACAGATTCAAAACATCATCAACAATAAGTGATTTAATATGAAATAAAGCATTAAAATACTTCTCATTGACATCAGGAACGCTTTTAAGAATCTTGTTCAATTGTTCCTGTATCTTATCCATTTCCGAATTAGGAATTAGCATCAACCTAGGCAGGAAAGTAGATTTCCTATATGACCAATCCAAACTACCCCCAAAGAATTGTTCTCCATCTATCTTAATTGTGAGAGGCTCTATATCCTTGCTTTTTTCTATTTCAATACAATGTTTTTTAAATGTCAATATTATTTTCTTTATAAAAGTCTCATTTTTATATGAGTCAATATACACGTTTGTCTTTACTCTCTTCAATCCATCTAAAAAAAGATTCGGACTCATATGTATATATGCACAATCTATACAATTATCTGTTTTACAACTTGGATTAGTGCTTGTTTTCTCAATATCAAACCCTAACATAATAAATTTGTCATCAGTAGCATGTCTACTAAGAGCTGTATCAAATTTCCCAAGATCATAATATTCATCAAACCACAACAATGGCCCACGCATTCTATGATTTATTGTTTGTTTCATCATAGGAAATAATCGAATAAGTGAACTTTTACCCGATGAATTTTTCCCCAAAAGGATATTCACACGATTTACAAGAATATCGCCAGAATTTACAATACTCCTGAAATTTTTAATTGAAATAGAATTCATAAGCCACAGTTATTTGTTGAATTATCTACCATAACACTATTGGGGCCTTTAAAATCACCCTCATTATCATTCCTTGTTAACTTAATCAAGTCCCAATCATCAAGTTTTTCTGCTAACTATACGCGTCACAGCCTACCTTACCCCGCACAAAATAGACACATACAATGTACTCTATTCACAACTCACATAATAGGTATCAGCAGCACTCTAAACCTCAATCCAGATTATATCATGTCAAATAAGCTCTTCGCCTGTTTTAAGTTTGCATTTTTCTGACCATTCTTGTTAAGATCATCATTATACTCTTTCTTAATCCAAAATAGTTCGGCTTTCACACTCCTTGCATAAGCCTCCAATGCCTCTCGCCCAAGAACAATATCCTTTGTATCGCCAGGAGGGCAAATAACTACATCTTTTCCGTCAAGTTCAATTAACTCACGCTGGTCTTTCTGCTGCCCATACTTTTCTTCTGCATTTGCAAGCGGATCACCATGAACCAAACTCCTAAGATATACACCAAGGGTCTCACTTTTGCCACATTGCCCTCTACCAAATAATCCAATAATCCTCATAATTTTCAGGTTTTTATATTAAACATCTTATTTCTCTTCCCCCAAACCACTGATTCCCGGCTTTTAGTTACGTTGTCTTTCATACCAATCCACAGCAAGTCATGGTTAGCCTCATTAATGGCCTTGATGATAGCCGCGTTATTCTCTTCCGAGGTTGGTGGGTCTTGTATTTGCCTTACTTCAGCGGACCTTCACCATGTCCTTCAATTCTTGGTTCTCCTGAGCCCGCCCGTCCTCGCGTTTAACATTAACAAGGGAGTGGATCATAGTTATGGGTGAGCATCCACTCCTCAGGGTCACCCCATCCTTGCGAACAGAGCGAGCCTTGGGATCCTATTTCCGGCAATACACTTCATAGATGACTGGTATCCAAATGCACCGATGATTAGTAGTAACCGCTTGCGAAGGTAAGCAATATTCTCCATATTTCCAAATTATGCCGCCACTTTTTTCTAAAAACCTAATCAAATCTCCCTCCCCACCCTCTTTTGAACCTACATATGCCCACATCATTCCTCCGCTCGACTCCGTTCGAAATGACAGAAGGCGTGTCATCCCGAGCGCCCTTATTGTCATTCCGAGCAACGTCGAGGGATCTCAGAGATCTCTCCATGCGCTTCGCTTAGTCGAGATGACAAGGGGGAGAGGGCGCTTAATCGAGATGACAGGGGATGTCTCTCCAGTGAAGGGGGAGGGCTTTTATGCAGGGTTATAATAGCTCTTATACCACTCTGCAAACTTGCGGAGTCCCTCTCTCAGTGTAATCTTCGGTGTAAAGCCGAAATCACGCTCTAGGGCGGTGGCATCGGCGTAGGTGGTGGGGACATCACCGGGCTGCATGGGAACCAGTTTCTTGTGGGCCTCGAAATCGAAATCTGCGGGAAGGACACCGGCACGTACCAACTCTTCTTGCAAGATGTTCACGAAGTCCAACAGGTTCTCAGGCTGACCACCACCGATGTTATAGACTGCGTAGGGTGGGATAGGTAGGCCATCATCGCCTTTCTTACGCTCTGGAGCACCTTGCATTACACGATATACACCCTCTACGATGTCATCGACATAGGTAAAGTCACGACGGCAGTTGCCGTAGTTGAAAATCTGGATGGTTTCACCTTTTAACAATTTGTTGGTAAAACCAAAGTATGCCATATCTGGACGTCCAGCAGGGCCATATACCGTAAAGAAGCGCAAGCCCGTGGTGGGGATGTCGTACAATTTTGAATAACAGTGAGCAAACAGCTCGTTGCTCTTCTTGGTTGCTGCATACAACGACACAGGATTATCCACACGGTCGTCAGTACTGAATGGTACTTTCTTGTTACCACCATATACAGAACTTGAAGAAGCATATACCAGATGCTCCACAGGATTGTGCCTGCAAGCCTCTAAGATGTTATAGAAGCCAATCATGTTACTCATGATATACGCATCCGGATTCGTAATCGAATACCTTACCCCAGCCTGTGCAGCAAGATTTACCACCACATCGAACTTATACTTCTTGAATAGTCCATCAATCAGAGCCTTGTCAGCCAAGTCGCCCTTGACAAACTCATATTCAATTCCCGCAGGCTTAGCCTTCTCAATCTCACTAAGCCTATAATCTTTCAGTGTCGGATCATAATAATCATTCAGATTATCTAGTCCAACAATAGTACCCTCGCTCATTTCTTTAAATAAGCGTAGCACCAAGTTAGAGCCGATAAATCCAGCACTTCCTGTAACTAATATGGTCTTCATTCTCTAATCTCTTTTAAAAATATCTCTTGTATATACCTTCTCCTGCACATCATCCAGTGCCTCGTCGTAGCGATTGGCAATAATCGCATCACTCTGCTTCTTAAACTCATCGAGATTGTTCACGACACGAGACCCGAAGAATGTTTCGCCATCCTTCAGCGTAGGCTCGTAGATGATGATATTGGCACCCTTGGCCTTCACACGCTTCATGATGCCCTGGATAGCGCTCTGGCGGAAATTATCACTATTGCTCTTCATGGTGAGTCGGAACACACCGATCGTCACCTCCTTCTCAGCGCTCTGACTCCAGTCGCTATTGGCAGTATAGTAACCTGCCTTGCGCAGCACTTCATCAGCAATAAAGTCCTTACGAGTACGATTACTCTCCACGATGGCCGTCATCATATTCTGAGGCACATCCGCATAGTTGGCCAGCAACTGTTTGGTATCCTTAGGCAGACAGTAACCGCCATAACCGAATGAAGGATTATTGTAGTGCGTGCCGATACGCGGATCCAGACCGACACCCGAAATAATAGCCTGCGAATCCAAGCCTTTCACCTCTGCATACGTATCCAACTCATTAAAGTAGCTCACACGCAAAGCCAGATAGGTATTGGCAAACAGCTTCACGGCCTCTGCCTCGGTCATGCCCATAAACAAGGTATCGATATTCTCCTTGATAGCACCTTCCTGTAGCAGACCTGCAAAGGTCTTTGCCTTCTCCTCTGCCTCTGGATTACCAATTGCTGTAATAGCAGCATTCTCCTCGTCCCACTTCCTGTTTCTGTCTGCAGGCAGTATCTTTGGATAGCCTACGATGATGCGGGAGGGATATAGGTTGTCATACAGGGCCTTGCTCTCACGCAGAAACTCCGGCGAGAAGAGCAAGTTAAACTTCTTTCCTTTCAACTCTGGATCAGTCAAGAACTTCAGCGCATACTTCACATACAGAGAACGGCAATACCCGACAGGGATAGTACTCTTAATCACCATCACTGCATCAGGATTCACACTCAACACTAAGTCAATCACGTCCTCGATATGATGCGTATCGAAGAAATTCTTCTGCGGATCGTAGTTGGTAGGAGCTGCAATCACCACAAAGTCTGCATCCTTATAGGCAGCCTTACCATCCAGCGTTGCCGTCAAGTCAAGCTCCTTCTCTGCTAAATACTTCTCAATATACTCATCCTGAATAGGCGAGATCTTTTTGTTGATTTTCTCCACCTTCTCAGGAATTACGTCAACAGCTGTTACGTGGTTCTTCTGTGCCAACAAAGTGGCGATACTCATACCGACATAGCCGGTTCCTGCTACTGCAATTTTCATTGTATAATAAATTTTTATTCGTTAGATTCGTGAAATTCGTGTTCGTTACTTACCGTATTTCTCAACCGCTTCGTAATAGGTGTCTAAAGACCCTATATCGAACCTTCCTGCGCTCATGGGCCAAGCATGCATAGTGGTGTGCTCCACCATATAATGCGCCAAATTACCTGGCGCATCCTTGCCGCAACCATTCTCTACAGAATGCCGTACCAAGTCGAGGTCTTTCTTCAAATAGATATAGAACGGTGGTACTGCCCAGTGGCTCTTAGGCACCTGAGGTTTCTCTTCCATTCCAAGTACCTTGTGGTTAGCATCTAGTTCCACAACACCTGTACGCTGCAGTTTCTCTATTGAAGGCTGCTCGTGGCACATTATGCAACTCGTTTGCTTCTCTTTTGCAAAGTCCACAAACTCCTGGAATGAGAAAAACAGCAAGTTATCAGCTGCCACTACCAGCAAATCATCATCGATGTGGAGTTTATCCATTGCAAACAGCAAGTCACACACAGCTCCAAGACGAGTCTCGTTAGTCTCTGTACCATCATCAACGATGGTAATAGGCTTGCTATAGTGCAAATCCTTCTTCCAATCTTCGAAGATACCTGCAAACTTATGGTTTGTAATGATAATATGCTCATCAATCTCCGGAATCCTGTCAATATCATCGAGCATCCTTCCCAAGATAGTACTCTCCCCTATCTTCAGCAACGGTTTAGGAAAGTTCTTCGTCAACTCCCCCAGCCTCGTAGCATATCCAGCTGCTATAACAACGTTTTTCATAATTTTCAATTGTCAATTCTCAATTTTCAATTATCCACGAATCTCGCTCCGTCATCACTCTTACAGAAATACACCTTAAACGAGTTCTTATACTGCGGGAACTGCGCCAAGTATTTCTCTGTTATTTCTTTCTCTATCTGCTCCTTCTTTGCTGGATCAACGAGGGCTATGCATGCCCCTTTGAATCCAGCACCGCTAAACCTGCCTCCATAAATGCCATCCGTAGTCAGCATAGCATTATAGATGGCAATCAATTCAGGACTTCCACACTCATAATTATGTATAGAACTCTCACATGAAGCCTTACTCAGGCTCCCAAACCACTCCAGATTTCCTGTTTCCCAAGCTGTGATACCCTCTCTTACGCGCTTATGCTCTGAGAAAAAATGCTCCGCTCTGCGTGCAAACCTCGGCGGCATCTTATCACGATGTATCTTAAACATATTCTCGCTCACATCCCTCAAGAAGGTCTTATTCTGCTCCTTTAGTGGTATATTCTCATACGCCTGCACCAACCAAGCAGCAGTCTTACACTCAGCCACTCTCAGGTTATAGTCACTGCCCATCAGGCTACGGGTTAATCCTGAAAAGAAGATTCCGAGTTCAAAGTCTTGCATGTTGGCAGCTTTGGGTATCAGGCGATACTCATTACTCTCACAATCCAGCATCAGCAGATGATCTTTCTTACCCAGTGCGATACAAGCTTGGTCGAGCAAGCCGTTATTCAGCCCGATATACTCACGTTCCGCCTCCGAAGCAATCTTCATCACCTCAAAAGCCTCCAGCTGTATGCCATTCGCTTTGGCGAACGCCATCACGTAAGCTATCAACACAGCTGCACTACTACTGAGACCACCCACGGGGATAGAGCCTTTGATGGTTCCAGTGATACCGGTCTTCAGCTTGAAGCGCTTTTGCAGGGCGAACTTGGCACCACGTGCATAATCGCCCCAGTCACCCTGCTTCACCAGTGCCGGTGTAGCAATATCAAACTCCACATGACCTGTAAAAGTCTCACTGTCCAACACAACGAGGCTCTCACCTCTTCCATCATCCGTCTTACTTCTTACATCGAAGTAAAGATCCACGCCCTTATCAATCGCAAAACCCGTCACCAGTCCATGCTGATGATCCACATGCGCCCCTAATGGACACACCCTATACGGGCTAAAAATATGATACTGATATTCCATATTGAGGGCAAAGGTAAATAAAATATTTGTTATTCACAAAGAAAACACCCTAAAAATTCATTTCCGCCCCATTTATTGTCATCTCGACTAAGCGACGGAGCAGCGAGAGGAAAGCAGAGCTCGCTCTGGCTTTCCCGAGACGCGACAGAGTTCGACGAAGTCAAAGTAGCGCATGGAGAGATCTCAAAAATGACATGATTCAAAAATGACATGATTTAAGAAAAATTAAAAAATCCACAGAGATTCTATAATCTCTCTGTGGATTTAAACGACTATCACCACTCCTTTTTAATAATGGGGTCATGGGGCCGAACCCCAAACGGATCATGGAATGGTTTTATGATATGCAGATTCGGCATATCCCTCATAATTTATTCCCTGAACTAACAAATCATTTCGGAGTTTTTAAGCATCGCATATCGTTCTATCAAGGGCTTTAGTTTGTTTTGTCCATAAGTTAACCCATTGTAATATAACCACACCAGTTCATACCGCGACAATGTAGCCTTTAAGTCACGTTGGCTATATTCTTATAGGTAATACTCTGTGCATTTTTCATATTAGTGCATAACAAACCATTCTTGATGATTGAATCAAAATTACGGATATCTGTAAAATGGAAGATGTATCCTCAATTATGCTCTTGTGGTGCTGCCATATTTATAAATCATCAGTTTTTTGCCGCTCTTCTTCACTTTCACGACCCCCGTCGATCTTTTACCTCTATAACTCCGACTTTCAATATTTTGCAGAAAACGTATACAACTTATTATTCTCGAAATCATAGAATCTCACAATATCGTCAACAACAAATATCCTGAATGCGGCCTTCGTCTTAAAATCAAACCCTGTATACATCTGGCCCTCAGAGCGTATCATCACGATACTTCTCTCAGCAAAATCAACAAGTTGTGGCAATTTTCCTCCAAAGAAGTTCCTTCTTTGAAAATCAAATACCATCAACCTTCCAGATGGTTGGTCCACCTTTTTAAACCAAGATATACCGAAAGTATCATTACTAACGACACATCTGGGCGTTTTCTTCTGATTATTTAAACATGCGCAGAAAAAAGCCACGCATGGTATTCTGTCATTGTTCATTTTTGAAAAAATGATAAATTTTGCTAGTTTCATGAATACGTTTGATTTTTTCTATACCATCAACTACCGAAATATCCTTTTCCTGGAAATGGCAAAAAACTCGCGCATACTCATTATAAATGTTTGTCATAAAGATACCTGGGTCATCAGTTCCTATAACAACTGGTGGCATCAATGCACCATCGTCTTCCGCTACCCATCTTGTCAGATGATATTCATCCATCGTCTTATAGTAACCTATCCTAAGGTTACTTGAAGGTAATGTTTCAATAACTAACCCTCTTGCTGCAATATATCTTAACACGATGCACTGTATCTCCTTCATTTGTTCTATAGAAAGAATCTCTCCTACATGAACCTTTATCTTCTTATCATAGTTTACTCTGCACTGCTTATAGTCTTGGCAAATGGTCGAAGCATGATATTTCCGCATAATACTGTAAAGAGTCTTATCTGCAAAGAGTTTTTCTACTTTCTCTCGTTCGTCCCCCTTTTCCAGTCTAAAATAATGAGAGCATATCGTCATGTCATTCATATAATCATATGGATCATATTTCCTTAAGTTCCACGCTTTTACAAGCTCCAATTGTGTGTAACTGGCACCGTAAATCTCATGACATAACTCTTGTATTTTACTCTCAATGCCCAATTGCGCAGTGCCAAGTATTTGGTTATGTTCTTTCCTTATCAAATACCAAATAAAGACCAAATCATCCAGTAGTTCTCCCTGCGACATGAAACAATGTTCATGTATCCGCTTTACCCACAATGAAGGCTCTATTCCTACAGCCACACAATGTCCTAATCGATCTCCTCTTTGAAGCCCCAAAAAGTCAATCGCCTCCACAATAGCTCTCAGTCCACTAACTAGATGCCTGAAGTCTTCACCTACATGATAAGTAAAATGTTCAACTCCCTTTTTCCTAAGATATCTGAATGTTGGTGCAAACACCTCCGCTCCAGCATCGAGTTCACTCGCTGCCGCATCTATACCACATACTATCTTGGCATAATGGGGGTTCTTTAATGTTTCCGCTAAAGCTACTGCTTTTGTAAAAAGGCTATTTCTAAGCTGAGAATGTCTTATAAAAGTCTTTTTACTCCTGTTTGTTTCTGGCTCCTTAATAAAATGTGCGACAAGTGCTAGTTGGCTATGACTGATATCTTTTCCTTCACTATTTAGTATGGTCTGTGCCTTATTCCAACCCTTTTCAATTAGGTTGATAATCTTCTGGTTCTCACGAACCTCTTTCTTTGGTGAAAAACGGCCTTCCATCAAAGCCCACACAGGATAGCAACCCGTACCTATAAGTTGCAAAAATCGCCGTTGATAGTTTCTCTCAACTCCGTCTCTTAGTGGTGCAATAGTTATACTTTGGAATTGTTCAAATCCCCATTGTTGGTGCTGCATAACCACCATTCTATGTATTACTCCTTTTATCAGAAGGTAATGGTGGAATAGCGACGCAAAATCTTCATTTTTTCCCCATCTCAACTCATTAAGCGCATAGAGATAAAACAAGATTTCATCAACCATCGGTCCATAGTTACTCTGAACACCCCAATTACCCCAGATATGGTGCAATTGATCTACTTCAGTGCCTTTAGGTAAAAGTCGTCTGGAAATAACCCTCACCATTTTTGTTCTAAGAGTTACAGCATCTTGTAGTCTACCTAAAAATTGCTCTGAGTTAAAGTTTGGAGTGGTAATTGTTGCCAGTTTCTTGACCTCACGTTTATGCGCTTTTTCTTCTATTAGTTTAGCGCTTTCATAGGGATGTGCCAGCATATATCTCCAAATAATGTCTGTTTCCGTAGATCCATTTAGGTGGATATGTAGGTCTTCCAATCCTTCTATGTTTTTGACCCAATAATCAAAGTCTGGCAGATAAGGAGATAGTAGTGAGGTATGGGTAAATGGCTTGAGATACAACTCTGTAAACTTTTTTACTCCATCAATAGCATCTTGTGAATGAAATACTTCCAATAAAGAAGCTGCAATGAATAATGATGGCGGCACCTCCACTATCACATCCATCCACTCAGAAAAAATTTCTCCTTTCACCCTAAGCTCTTCGCCCTTTCTTATAATGTATTTTCGGGCTATCCTCTGCGGTATTTGCAACATCAGCTGCGATATGCTGTCTATTCCTGCAAGTTCTTCCTCACAAATACCCTCATAATAATTGTCCGGCATTTGCATATCATTCCTTCTTAACATCAGCATAAGCCTTACGCTGATGCTGTCCATACCCACACAATGATTCCCGCCTTTGGTTCTTTCATAATCCAAAAGCGACTCATCGTCTGCATATATCTTCAGGACTGCAGGTATCATTCTATTTCGCTAAGCTTGATAGTGCAATATTGTGGGTAAATTGAGAAATTGTTCAGTTTGTCCTTTGCCTTATTATAGTCAGCCATTACAAACGAAGCTACGCCATTGATTTTTTCTGTTATGTTTTTAATGCGCTGCTCAAGAGTCTGTTTCTTTTGCGCAAAGTGGTAAATTTGTGCTTGTACCTCGTCTTTCATGTCATACAGTTCTTCTTCATCTGTGTACATGGTCGCATATCGCTCATTGTCCGCATCCACAGCCGTTATTAGCGTCATAGACTGGAATGCCGCTACCACCTTTGTTTTCTCATCTATCTCTTCCTTTAGCTTTTGCGCAGCTTCCTCATCCTCATCCTTTACAATATTATACTTCTCATTAAGAGCATTAAGCTCTGCAATCTTTTCTTTTATTTGTTCTATCATCTTGATTGAAGACAGCGTTTTAACCAAGCCATCCAACTCTTTCTCTACGTCTTTATTTTCTTCATTCAGGCTTTCCTGCTCTGTCAGCCATTGGTCATACTGTAAAATAGACGAAAGCACAACTGAATCATCAGTGTCATCAAGTGTCATAAGATTAATCACAAACGGATTGATGTATAATTGCAGCAGCGGACATTCTATCAGCCACCTCGAAAGGCTATAAGTCGCCTTGGGTTTTTCCTTGCTGTAATGCATGGCTCTCCAATTTTCAATAAATATCTGAGTTATATCTCCAATATGATTCACATTAATTCCCTTTACGTTTTTCTCCAACGCATCTTCTACGATGGCAGCATTGATTAGTGCCAATATAATGTCATTCAGCTTTGTTCCTAAATTCAAATAGCGCTGCTCTTCCATCTGAATAATTGTAAAATAGAATCGGGTAAAAACTCTGTTTATTTTCTGAACAGAGGCCGTCACGTCCTTTACAGCCCATTTCTTGGCTTTTTTCAGAAAGTTTTCCACCTTTTTCAGGTCACCGCCACCATCAAGATAGCTCCAAGGCCTGTCTTTGGTACGCTCAGATCCATCAAAATTCTTAATTTCTGAGGCTGGCTCGATATAGTTTCTATATTGGCCAAGTTTTATCAGGGCCGTCTGGGCATCCCAATTTTCATCATTTTCATGTAGTTTTACCTGATTCACAAACTCAGACAACACGGCCATCAGTCTATAGATAGACACGATGACTGTTTCCGAGTTCTTGGCATCAACCGTGCCTTGCATCGGTATCAAAGGCAGAAATTCATTTTTCTCAGCCAATTGAGCTGGTACGCTATTACCTATATAAATACAGCCAGGCATCACCATGCCACCTTTTCTATAAGACTGACCTTGGAAATAAGCCTCGCTTAGACCCACACTTTTGCAAATACCTGTTTCAGTGTTCATTCTACTAAATTCCATCAGTTTTTTCAACTTCTTTGCATCAGTTTTCCCTCCAAGTTTTTCCGCTAGCACTTGTGTATAGCAGACTCTTGCCCAATAATCGAAGATGAGATAATTATCATGTCTCAGATAGTCATCAAACTTTATTCCAACGGCTAGCAATGCCTTGTTCAGAATTAAATCCTTTGTTTGAGGCATAAAATTACAAGAAGTAAATAGTGTATCTGAATGAACCAAGAGCCTAAGCATTTCAATTGTATAGGTATTTCTACCAGTAATAAGTTCCTTGGCATTATCCGATTTTTGATAGATATCCGTAGAGAATATACTCATCAACCCCCCTGTTAGATACTTCCTTGCTTCTTCCGTCTCTTTTATTTCTAACGACATCTTTCTGAGAGTCAAAATCCTGATTTGAGCTCTCAGCGAAAGGCTTGTAATAAAGAGTGCCAGTTCCTCTATAGACACAGATTGGGCACCCAATTCCTTAAGCATTCCCTTATAGCATTCTACCAGCGATTCTGTTTTACCATTTGCATCCCTTACAATAATCTGCAAATCTCTTAGGTTTAGGTATTCTCTAATTGTAAGTAAACTGATTCGATTTTCGGGCTTAAGTACTTTCGACATATACTGGTTTTCCAGATGGTCAACCATCGACGAAAACTCTGCAGGGTGATTTTCCGCATATCGCGCCTCTTTTAATATATATTCTCTGTCAAAGAATTGCCACTGATATTTCCGCACCAATGCGGTATACAGCGACTGATCACCTGTAATAATCGTAATAATCTGTGGCGACGTCAGGTATTTACGTATCATCTCAAGAATCTCGAAACCTTTCTTGAAATCAATATCTATATCATCAAAAGATATCACGATACACTTTTTCCCTATCATCCTAAGTGACTGCCTTACATATTTATGGAAGCTGCTTTCCAAACTATTGCAGTCTTGTGCTTGCTCTATGCCCTGTAGCGAGATATAGTCATCGTCGTTCCATTCCTCATACAGATTATCCCGTCCTATACCATCTATCGTTTTCAGTCCTCTCAGCACCGGTTTTTCAAGTCGGATATTTTCCTGACGCATTTCTATGTCAAGTGCAGATGAAAAGCCCTTTGAGCGATCATTTACTTCTTTATCTATAGCTTGATGTATGCTGGCCAGAACATTTACAAAGGGATGCTGTTTCATCTCAATATGAGATGGGTCTATCGGTGGCAGACACAATGCATCCTTATACTGGGCCTCTATTCTTTTAATCATAGAATACATAAAGGAACTCTTTCCTGCTCCTCTACTACCAAACACAGATATTGCATTATGCATTTGGCACAGTTCTTTACAAGGATCTTCAGAGAAAACCTTTGACTGATTATATAGGCGGTCAAAAACATTCATGGCCTGTCCCATTATCTGGGTATGTATCATCTCATTATCTTCGAGAGCTCTCGCTTCTGAATAATCTTTGGTAAAGTCAATAAAAATATCCATATCATCAAGTTTTTTAATTATTTATATAATTGATCACTCCATCAGGTCTTTCTTCTTCAGCTCACACCCATATTAAGGTTGTCTATTCTTCTTTGTCCCGGGCCAGCAATAGAGGTAATCATCTTATTAGGGTCTCCTAACAGACACATGCCTGTTCACATAAATCGCTCACAAACTTACACATCGGCCTCTTCACAAAGTCCTTTTCCTCCGTATAGATTCCAAGTAACAATCTCAACAGATATGACTGGCCTTCCACGCTTCTTTATATCTTCCTTCCACCCCTCAGGGTCACCCCATCTTATGACAGGGCTATCACCATCCATTCCATATCTCTGGTCCTTCCATTTCATCGACGATTGATCTCCAATGCATCATGAATTACTTAACCGCTACAAAGATACAATTAAATATGTAAAAAGCAAAGGAATTAGATTTTTTTAGCTATTTCGAGTGTGAGTATCCTCGAGACATTGTCTGAAAGATAGTGTGCATATCAAGCGAAAAAATCCTCCTTTTGTCATCTCGACCAAAGTGGAGAGATCTCATCACCTCATATAGGTTAATCCGGGGGGGATTAACCGAAAACACACCGCCCTACTATTATTATAAATCGAAAAGATATGTTTACGCTTATATATTTTAATGGAGCATTTAATCGTCCAGACTCATTATTGCCATTTCTGGAGAGTAATGTGGGAAAGGACCCTCTTATGCAAATAGACTGTGTGACCCCATATCATGGTACAGAGCAGGATTTGATAAATGAGGTATGTGAATATCTAAATGGAATGAACCCTCATATTGAGGTAAGCTATAACGTGACGATAAGTATGAACTTAGAAAAAAGCATTGATGGTACAAATGTAAACTATCTGGCTTTACAATTGCAAGTAAAATGAAAGGAATAGTATTAGCCGGTGGTTCTGGCACGCGCCTTTACCCCATTACCAAGGGGATCTCAAAGCAGTTGATTCCTATTTTCGACAAGCCAATGATCTACTATCCAATATCAGTATTGATGTTGGCGGGTATTCGTGAGATTTTGATTATCTCTACTCCTTATGATCTTCCTTCATTCAAACGTCTGCTTGGGGATGGGAGTGATTATGGATGTCAGTTCGAGTATGCTGAACAGCCCAGTCCAGATGGCTTAGCTCAGGCATTTATCATTGGTGAAAAGTTCATTGGCAATGACTCCGCCTGCTTAGTGCTTGGCGATAATATTTTCAATGGTAATGGTTTTACAACCCTCCTCAAGAAAGCAGTAGAGGATGCAGAGCAACAAAATAAAGCAACCGTCTTTGGTTATTGGGTAAGTGATCCTGAACGCTATGGCGTAGCAGAGTTTGATAAGGAAGGTAATTGCCTCAGTATTGAGGAAAAGCCTGCAAAGCCCAAATCAAACTACGCAGTTGTAGGATTGTATTTCTATCCCAATAAGGTAGTAGATGTTGCTAAGAATATTAAACCCTCTGCTCGTGGTGAATTAGAAATAACCACGGTCAACCAGGAATTCCTGAAAGAAGGTAATTTGAAAGTTCAGACATTAGGCCGTGGCTTTGCCTGGTTAGACACGGGCACTCATGATTCTTTAGCAGAAGCATCAACCTATATTGAGGTGATTGAGAAACGCCAAGGTCTCAAAGTTGCTTGCCTGGAAGGTATCGCATACCGCAAAGGTTGGATTACTGAGGAAAAGATGCGCGAGCTTGCCCAACCCATGCTGAAGAACCAATATGGTCAATATCTTCTTAGAGTAATAGAAGAACTCAAACGCACATGTAATCCAAATATTTAATATTTTAAGATGTAATCTGACTAATTTCAAAGGTTATCGAGTACAAGAAAAATTAAGAACAAATACTCTTTGAGCAGTATAAATAATTATCATAGGAAGTGCAATTCTACCCATTACTCTTCGAGCCCAACCTTCACGAGGTGATATGGGGTGGCAATCAGCTGAGGCCTTATAAAGGGCTGGAGCCTACTGATGTACCTATTGGTGAAAGCTGGGAGATAAGTGCTGTACCAACAAGTTCCAGCATTATTGCTAATGGAGAACTGAAAGGCAAAGATCTGATTACCGTAATTAACGAGAACCCAGATGCCATTCTTGGCAATGCTGTCAATGAGAAGTATCACGGCCAATTACCATTACTCGTCAAATTCATCGATGCCAAGCGTGACCTGAGCATTCAGGTACATCCCAATGACGAGATGGCCATGCGCGAACATGGCAAGATGGGTAAGAATGAGATGTGGTATATCATCAAGGCAGAAGAAGGGAGCCACCTCTATGCAGGCTTCAAGCAGGAGATTACCCCCGACGAATACCAGCGCAGAATAGCCGACGGAACCATCACGGAAGTCCTTGCCGATCACAAGGTGAAAGCTGGTGATGTCTTCTATCTCCCTGCAGGGCGTGTCCACGCCATCTGTGGTGGCATCATGCTGGCAGAAGTCCAGCAGTCTTCAGATGTCACCTATCGTATCTACGATTACAACCGCCCTGGCTTGGATGGTAAGCCTCGTGAACTGCATACGGAACTGGCGGCGAAAGCCCTTGATTACCATGTCGAGAAGAACTATCGAACTGAATATAGTGAGACGTCAGATAAAGCTGTCCAGATTATCGACTCCCCCTATTTCGATGTACGCGTGATTGAAATCAATCAGCCCATGCATCGCAACCTGATTAAGTATGACAGTTTCATCATTTCCATGTGCATAGCAGGCGACTGTAAAATCAGAATCAGAAGTACTCAGGATGAGATAATCCTGAAAGAAGGTCATAGTACCCTGATTCCTACAGCAATAGCAGATTATGATGTCATACCCTTAAATGGCTCATCAAAGCTGCTGGATGCTTTTATTGACAATATGGATAGGAGTCTTACTCATAAAGTTACAAGTTTTCTTCATATCAATAGTTCGATATAATATTAGATTTTTTTATTATTATTGCTAAGGCAAGGGAGTTAAAAAGAGTTAATAATAGCAATGCCTTACAATAACTGAACAGCGAATTAAAGAGTCCTCATGTGATTAGATTCTGTAACTAACTATGTACAGTATAAAGAAAATCGTACAAGCAAAACTAATGTCCGTAAGCTGTCAATTTTGACGTCTTGTGTATGAAGTGGGAAAATGATACCTTTGGCCTCGTTTTAAGAATGAGACAAATGGTATACAGTAGTAAAGATTTTGAGAGCCTTTGGTTCTTTTAGTCGGCGTTCCGCCTTTGTAAAAGCGGCAAAGCCGAGCGTTCGACCAAGGCTGAGGGCCTTCCGAAGAATATCTCGAGAGAGGAATTCTTGGACGAGCCAAGCGGCAAAGCCGAGCGCTGCACAAAGCACGGAGTTCTTGGACTAGCCAAGCGAGCGGAGCTCGAGCGGACTTCCCAACTTTCGACAAATGGTACATAAAGATTGATGAGTATGCAGGCTTCGGTGGATCCATATGCTTCTATGGAAAAAGACCAGCTGATATCAATGATACACTTCCTTGTTAAACGCGAGGAAGAGCGTGCTCAGGAGAACCAAGAGCTAAAGGATATGCTAAAGGAACTGAGGGATACCCATAAGCAGGATGTAAAGACTCAAACAAACCTGCTGAAGTCTATCGACAGACTGACCAATCAGGTGGCCGATCTTACCACTCAGAACCGAATGATCAGCGAGAGGATAGCTGAGCTTGCTCAGGCTTTCCCGAGTCGAGAGTGAGGAAGATGAAATCAACAAGACCCTTCAGCAGAAAGTCAACGACCTGCTGTCACAGATATCAGTTGGCAACAAAGTCCGCTTTGGCTCTACTAGCCAGAAGGGTACCAAGAAGAAGGCTGTGCCCGTACAGGACAGAGAGAAAGATAAGGAGGGAGAGTATTCAACAAGTACCATATGAATACTCCGGTGTATCGTGAGATGGTACGCCTGCTGAACAACAAGATGAATGTCAGCCGTAACACTGTATACAACTGGTTTGTTAAGGGCTCCGACCACCTTAAGAAAGTACTTCCTGTACTGAAGGAGAAGCTGCTTGTCAAGGGTGCAGTCGTTAATTGTGACGAGACCATAAATTACCATACGTTTATCGAGACCTGCAAGATGTGTGGCATATCCACATTGGAATATTTTAAGGAATTCTTCAAGGCTGCGAGTAAGCGAGAACAAACGAAAGTCGTGCTTTCAGTTTGTCGAGCGTGAGCAGTCTCAATTAGAGATTAAGGCAATCATGCAAGGAAGAACCGATTACGAAAACATGTTACCGATGACCATCGGTATTAAAAAATAATAAAGTTTAATCTAAATTAGACGCTTCAGGTGGCGCGCTCGGCTTTGCCGCTTCGCTCGTCGAAGAAAGCTGCCCTAAACGGCTGTTGTTATACCTGGACGTCAAAATTGACAGTTTACATAATTGTATTACTGAGCCCACTTTAAAAAGTAAGGCATATTAAAAATGTTTGCTTTTGCACTAAAATAGTCTCTGTTTTATGCCGATTTCTGGAATATTTTTGTCCCTTTACATCATCAATCAAAAAGGAAGACGATGTTTAAGAAGACAGACCCCAACCCTCAACTGGACATGTTTACGGCTCCCATGATGCAGTTGGGCAACCGTGCCTCCAAGAAGTATTCCGACCCTAATGCCTGGCACAACCAGTTCTACAACTTCGTGACCACGAAGATAGACGAGGAGATATTTAAACCGTTGTTTCCCGAAGGAAAGAAGAGCGGTCGTCCCAACGCCTCCATTCGCATTCTTGTGGGGATGTCAATTCTGAAGGAGGGCTTTGGGTGTAGTGACGAAGACTTGTTCGAGAAGTGCGAGTTCGACCTTCTGACACGCAAAGCCCTTGGGCTGGGACTCCTGTCTGACGTGGCTCCCTCGATAGACACCTATTATCTGTTTCGTCGCCGTATCTGCGAATATGAGGAAGCAAGCGGTGTAGACCTGATGCAGAGGTGCTTCGAGCAGGTTGCAGGAGACCATGTGCGTATGCTTAAGATTTCTGGCAAGTGTGTCCGCATGGACAGTAAGCTCATCGGCAGCAACATTGCCCGTCAGTCCCGCTACGAGTTGATCCATACCACGCTGGTCAAGTTCCTCAAGGCGAACAACCTCTCTGTTCTCTAACCCGAGCAGCAGGAACAGGCAAAAGGCTATCTTGAAGAGGATTCCTCGAAGACCGTATACCGCACCGATGCCAATACGCTCCAGAACCGTCTTGCCTTGATTGGCGGCTTTATTATGGAAATCCTTGCCGCATATCTGGATACAGCTCCTGTATATGGACTGCTTCACCGCCTTTTCGATGAACAATACACCATAGAGGACGGCAAGCCTGTGCTTCGCGACAAGAAGAGCGTCAAGGCAGACAGCCTTCAGAATCCCAACGATCCAGATGCATCTTACCGCGACAAGAACGACCAGAAGGTGCAGGGATATGTGACCAACATCACGGAGACCGTGGAGGAGGGCAAGCCCAGCATCATTACTTCCGTACAGGTTGAGACGGCAGTCTTTGCTGACTGTCATTTCCTTCAGGATGCAGTCGGAAACAGTGAGAGAACCGGTTCCACTATAGAGGACTTGTATGCCGACGGAGCCTACCAAAGTCCTGAGAACCGTGAATTTGCCAAGAGCCATGATGACATGCAGCTCAAGACTGGCAAGATGCAGGGAGGATGCCGCTGGGAACTGATTCCACATGATGAAGACGGACTTATTGTCAGGGATATTGAGACTGGCAACACCTTTGAGGCTGTCAAGGCCGTCACCAAGCAGGGAACAAGAAAGCGGTGGCGCATCCCATGGGAGAACAAGAACGGTTGGCGCTACTTCGAGGACAAGGACATCAAGGCATATCTGCTCAGGAAGCAGATCGAGAGTCTGCCTCCAGAAGAACAGCACAAACGAAACAACGTCGAGGCGGCCATGTTCCAGTACAGTTTCCACACACGCAACGGCAAGACCAGATATAGGGGCCTGCTCAAGCACCGCATCCATGCATACAGCAGATGCATGTGGATGAACCTGCGAAGGATAGTTATATTCCAGATTTCAACATTTCAAAGACCGATATTTGCTCTTTATGAGCCTCTCAGAGAAGCTTTCTACTGGCTGGAGTTGGTTTTTACAAACAAAATCCGAATACCAGTCGTTAGCTATGTTTCACTCGGAATGTCAGCCAATGACAAAACCGAATATCAGAATTTATGTAAAACTGCCACTTTTTAAAGTGGGCTCATTACTAAAGTTTCGCAAGTGATAGTTCACCTGCATAATTTAACTTAAAATAGTAATATAAATTGCTTCGAAGTTTGTTTAACTCACTGAAAATGAGAAATTTTATATTCGCCAAGGAATAAAGTTCAAACTTAGGAGCCGTGAGCAATGGTACAACAATTATTTCAGACTTGAGAAGTTTTTTCTCAGAAAATGCAAAAAATCGTGCAATTAACTCGATTATGGGAGTAATGGAACACATAAATATACGCTCCAGCCAGGTAAAAGCAGAGAAGCGAGCCAACTGCAAGTTCAGTAACGAGCAGGTGCTCTCTCTGCTGATGCTGTTCCCATTCTTTGTAGTCAGGAATGCATACCAATACTCGGGTTCGGCCTTAAGCCGCCTGTTCAGTTGCGAGAAGGACATGTTTTATCGTTTTATGAATGATGGTAATATCAAGTGTCGCTAGCTGCTGTATACGATGAACCTCCAGCTGCTGCGTAAGATCAGCCGCAGTACGGAGACTGAGCATGACAAGCCTAATCTTTGAAGAATAAGCGAGAGTGACGATATTTCTTCATACATTCATGTAGGTAAAATTCGCTATAATTATTAAAAAAGCAGAGATGAGAGAAAAACTTAAACTTTTATTTCTTTCCTTGTTGAAAATTGTACTATTCCCACATATAGTTCTCTTTCTTTTATCACTTAATCGTAAATTGATAGAAGAGGATTTAAAGGTAATGAATCAGAAATTCAACAAACAAATGCCAATGATAACATCTTTGGTGTATTTTCTGTGGAAAAATGTGTATTATAGGAACATATTTTACTCTAGAATTGGTGTTTTATCAAACATTTGTTCATGGTATTTAAAAGGCGATAAGACTTTCTTTCCATGTAAGAATCTGGGGGGAGGTATTTATCCGGCTCACCCCTATGCAACTATATTAAATGCTAAGAAAATAGGAAGAAATTTCTCATGCAGGCAGTGTACGACATTAGGAAATAAAGCAGATGGAGAGGGTGGACTTGGACCGACAATAGGTGATAATGTTTACGTCGGAGCGAATGTTTGCATAGTTGGTGATATAAAGATTGGCAATAATGTGGTAATAGGTGCTGGATGTGTTGTTACAAAAGATGTTCCAGATAATGCTGTAGTTGTTGGCAACCCTGGACGGATATTAAGATTTCAGACAGAAAAATTTGACTTGTGAGTAAGATGAGTAGTTACAGAAGAGAAATGATAACCGGCGTATTTTTTTCAGCAATAACTAGATATGCTAGCGTTGTAGTAAATCTCTTGGTTACAATAATATTAGCTAGGTTAATATCACCGTCGGATTTCGGTGTTGTTGCAATAGCTATGGTATTTTCTACTTTCTTCAACATGCTCAGTGAAGCGGGAATAGGGCCGGCTGTTATTCAGACAAGGCATTTAGATGGTGGTAATTTGAGATCTTTGTTTACATTCACTATTTTTCTTGGCTTATTTCTTACTGTTTTATTCTATTTTTCTTCAAACCCTATATCTTCTTTCTATTCTGATAAAACTTTAGAATCAATAATAAAGATATTATCTATATCTGTGTTATTTCGATGCGCTAGTATTGTACCATTAAATCTCTTAATGAAAGAGAAACGTTTTAAAACGATTGCAGTTTACACTCTTTATAGTCACATTTTATGTGGTGTGATTGCAATTGGATGTGCTTATGGTGGAATGGGAGTTTATTCATTACTAGTAGTACCAGTATTAGGGTCCGCCTTACTATTTGGATCATACTATAAAAATTATAGGATAATTCCAACACTTAATCCAAATCTACAACCGTTAAAAAAGATATTCTACTATTCTTTATATCAATTTTTATTTACAGTAGTCAATTATTTCTCAAGAAACTTTGATAAACTTGTAGTAGGTAAAGTTTTTGGTTCAGAGAATCTTGGCTATTATGAAAAATCATACAGGCTAATGATGATGCCTGTTGGTTATCTCAGTAATGTAATATCTTCTGTTGTACAACCAATATTTGCAGAATATCAAGATAATAAAGAATGGTTGGCAAAAAAAAGCTTAAAAATAATAGAAATCCTTGCTTTAATTGGCTTCCCATTGTCTGTTTTGCTATATATGAGCAGTACAGAAGTTATTATCACTATATTTGGTAACCAGTGGTACGGAGCTGTTCCTGCTTTTAAAATACTTTCTATTTCTATAGGCTTCCAAATGATTTATTCACCTCAAGGTGCTTTTTTCCAATCTGCTAATGCAACAAAACTTATGTTCTATAACGGTATGATAACAGCTGCACTTAACATATCAAGTGTATTATTCGGATGTTTCCTTTTTAATTCTTTATCTATCTTGTGCTACGGGATTGTGATATCCTATATTGTCGTATTTCTTGTGACTTATTATTTTATGTGTAGATACGTATTTGAAATACCTTTTTTAAGATTTCTGAAAACCTTCAATCATTCTCTTTCTATTTCTGGAGTCTTATTGCTCCTTATTTGGCTATCAGATTTATTTTATGATACTCATGTACTATTAATAAAACTTATGATAAAGTTTTCGTTGTTTTGTGTTGTACTATTGATGTTTGAATATTATAAACCGACAATAAGGGACTTTAGGAAAGCTAGTGGAGGTGTCAATTGAATTATTAATGTATAACAAATGAGTTAGGCACGAAGAACCGTGTGATGGGAGACTATCAAGCACGGTTCTGTGAGAGGGGGGAAGTCCCTCTCCTTACTCGACCAGGGGAAATAACTAATGGGAAGAAGTTTTATATATAAATTACAGGGGCTTACCCTATTTGCCTATATTCTTCTTTACAGTACTGGGACTTTATGTACAGACATGATGGGTCTTCCCGAGTCATCGCTATTTGTAGTAAAGTTTGGAGTCTTTTTGTGTTTGTCATTAGCTTTATTTTTTTCTCGGTCAGAGAGAATTGTGCCAAAGACCATTAATATCTTTGTGGCTTTGTGCTTCTTATTTTATACTTTTCAGTTACTTGTTTTTCAAAATACTAATATATTAAGGCAATATGTAAATCTAGCAATATTTTATTTTATTGCTACATATTCAAATAAACATCTTTATTATTATTTAGAGTTCTCTATCTTATTTTGTACAATCCTATTATCTTTGCAGGTATTATATTTGGGATTAACCATGGGAGGAGAGGTGTATTACCATAGGGAGGAAGCATTTGTTGATAAGCCTTATTTTACTCATCTTTACACATTAACTTATATTATATGCTTTTCAAATATTCTAAAGAATAATAATAGGCATATTTACATGCCTGTCTTGTTGTTCACAATGGTAATTAATTTGTGGATTGTTCACTCTAAGATATCCTTATTTATGGCTTTTGCCTACGTCCTTACAATTACACTCTTCGGAAATAAGCAGTTAAAAAAGAAACTGATGGCATATGTAAAGATTGGATTGATTATTGTACCAATTCTGATCTATTTATTTCCAGACATACTCCTTCCTGATGAGATAAAATTTGGACTGAACACAATAACGGGTAGCAATATGTTCCAAGTAGACGCAAGTATTTCAAAACAGGAACAAATGGGAAATACATACGAGATACGTGGTGCTATGTGGATATATTGTATGTCACTATTTTTTGCAAACCCTCTGTTTGGAATTGGCATTGGTAATTTTGAGGAGACTAATGCACGTTCTGGAAACTTTTTCAGTGATATTACAGAAACAGAATCTTCTCTTCTTTCCATTATAGTAGAAGGAGGTATTATTTATTTACTTATGTTCCTGTATTTATTTATTATTGTTCTAAGAAAGGCATATTATAATTTTACGAGATATAACACGATACAAGATATTGTCGCGTTTGGAATTTTCTTTTCATACGCGATTATGATAATAGGGAATGATTTTTTCGATTCCTTGTTTTGGTTAGTTAGTGGCTATTTAGCATTTATAATTTGTGATAACAGAGAGTTATGCAAAACAAAAAAATGATATGGCTGGAAGGACTCAGAGGAGTTCTTATGTTATATATAGTGTTATATCACTATACCCAGAGGTATACGGAGTTGTTCTCAGCTCCAAGTTTTGCTTATTCTTTTTCAAACGGAGGCGAAGTCGGTGTTGCTATTTTTTTTATTATTTCTGGCTATTTGACGATGCTTTCGTCAAGTAAAATAGATTCAGAAGGCTGGAGTAATTGGCTAAAGCGAAAGTATCTGCGTCTTTATCCACAATATATCATAGCCGTTATATTATGTTTTTCAATTGTTGGTTATTTTGGACTCTCAAATAGAGAATTCACCTTAATTGATTTGGGGCGTGATGCATTCATGTTGCCATTGATATCTGCAAGAGTTGATCACGCTCATTGGTATGTCACGGCATTAGTCGGGTTTTACATATTCTTCCTTATATTATACAAACTAAAGCTCCATAAAAATATATGGACATACATAACAATTCTTCTTATAAACGCCATCTCATATGTAGCATCTTTAATGTTAGATGGGAAATTACCGGAAATTCTTAGCCTAATGACGACATTTTTTATTAATGCAAAACCCTTCTTGGGGGGGGCGATTCTTGTGTTATATAAAGAACGAAAAAAAGGTTTCCTTTATGTTGTACTAGCTTATTCTATCTACTTGAATTTCTTAAATTATAAGATTCTCCCCTTTGAGATTATATTTCTTATCATGATTTTCGAGCAGTCATTTGGTCTGTATTCATTCTTAAACAAGATTCTTGCGACAAACATCTTGTTAATAGTTGGCAAATATTCCTTTATGTGGTATCTTGTTCATCAAAACATTGGTTATGTTGTAATGAATCAGATGTGTAAATACCCTATCAACTACCAATTTATACCATATATTACAGCCTTTATCACCTTCATAATGGCAGTTTTATGCATGGAGATATTAGATATTCGTAAAAAAAATAAAAAAAATAACATATGATTATATTAATGCCTCACTTATATATGGGGGGAGCAGAAAAACAATTTAGAATGTTTTTTTTAGAGCAATATGAAAGAAATAAAGATGCCTATATAATAGCATTGCACTCATCTCCCGACGAGAAGACAATTAACTTTAAGAATAAGTATAAGAGCCATGTCATTTTACATGCCCTTTCCAAAAGTGGTAGGTGGTTTTTTCTATGTTCATATTTCGCTATTTTCTGGGATGTTTTAAAACTACGATGGAAAAGGCAGGACAAAATCATAATATACGAAACTTATTGGCTACCAATGCTTCCTATTCTAAAAATGCTTGGCTATAGAGTTATTTATTCAGAAAGGAATTCCGGGCACCATAATTCTAAAATATCTTATGAACTGATAAGAAAATGTGATGCTATAACAACAAATTCACTGATGGCACAGACTATTTTACGGGAAGCCACTTCACGCAATGATGTATATGTGATTAATAATGGCGTTGAAATTCCTTCTCAGAGTTACTACAAAAAATATAAAAAAGGAGAGGAGTTAAAGATTTTGGTTCCTGCAAGAATAACACCTGAGAAAAATCAGTGCGCTCTTGTTAAGGCTTTTGCTGCTAACAAAGATATCAATGTTTTTTTTGCAGGAAACATTATTGACCAGAATTATTTAGAGGAACTTCAAGACTTGATAAAAAAATCAGTTAACCCACAAAATTTTAAAATTCTAGGTTTTGTAGAAAATATGGATCAATTATATCGTGAAACACATCTTGTCGTTTTACCATCATTGGAGGAAGGTACATCCAATGTTATTTTGGAGTGTTTTGCTAAAAGAATACCGATTATTGTTTCTGGCATAAAACAAAACTTGATAATGGATAGAAATAAAATTTTTATATTTAATGCATTAGAGCCAGATAGTCTGAAAAGATCTGTTCTTTCTTTTAGGGATATGCCCCCTCTGGAGCTGGATCTAGAATTAGAGAGAAGTTATAATTATGTTCTTAACAATTATTCAGTAGACTTAATGGTTAATAGTTTTAATAAGCTTTGATTATGGATAAAATTATTGTTGATGCTAGGTTCCTGACAAAAGAAAGAAATGGCATTTTGCGTTATTCATTGAGTATATCATTAGAACTCCAAAAACTGTTTGGTGACAAAGTTATCTTCGTCAGTTCAAATGATATTAAATATGATGATTATAAAGATATGCTTAGTGTAGAAATTATAGGCACACATACCGGTTTCCTTTGGGAACAATGGGATTTACCAAGATATCTGTTGAAATTGGGCAGGCCTAAGCTCTTGTCGTTGTTTGGCATTCCTCCTATACTTTATTCTAACAAGTATACTACAATTCATGATATCACCTATATACGCTTCCCGAAAACGTTTTCAAAAAAATTTGTATGGTTCTATAAAACCTTTATACCATTGGTAATAAGAACTAGTAAACATATCTTTACTGTTAGTGATTTTTCTAAGAAAGAAATAATTTCCTACTATAAAGTTGATCCGAAAAAGATAAGTGTAACATGGAATGCTGTAGACGAGTCATTCAAGTTGAACAATTCTTGCAAGAGGTACGATGAACTATATATTCTGGTTTTGGCATCAGGTAGGAATAAGAATCTGAAGTTTGTTATTGATGTATTTGAAAGACTTAATCAGTTATATCCAGATCTAAAACTGATACTTTATGGAAATGTTGGAACTGATGTCTTTCGGGAGAATAATATTAAAGTGGACAGAAACTTGATTCCTAAAATTAGCATATTGGGAAAAGTTTCCGAAAAAGAATTAATAGATTTATATTATAATGCTTGTTTCTTCTTATTTCCTACTAAATATGAAGGCTTTGGTATCCCGGTAATTGAGGCTCAGACTTGTAAGTGCCCAGTTATTGCATCTGATGCAGCATCAATGCCTGAGGTACTAGCTCAATCGGCAATTTTAGTATCTAATGAAGATATTAGTTTTTGTGTTGAGTCAGCAAAAAAACTTATCGAAGATGAAGCCTTTAGATCGGAGATAATATCCAAGGGTATTGAAAATGTTAAGCGCTTTTCATGGGCTAATAGCGCAAAACAAATAGCAAATGTTTTATTATAAATACTTATTTGACTTATGAAATATGCTTTTAATGGACGCTTTTTAACAAAAAAAGTGACGGGACAGGAGAGATATGCTTCTGAAATAATAGCCGCTATAGACAAAATTTGCAAGAAAGATGAGTTTTGTGTTGTTACTTCCGAGCATGCCACCAATCTTCCAAAATATAATAATATTGAAATTGTTAAAACTGGTTATCTTAAAAGGGAAGCGTGGGAACAGTTCTGCTTAGGACCTTATTGTAGGAAGCATCATTTGAAGTGTATAAATTTGACCACGACGTTCCCTTTATTTCATTCAGATGTGGTCAGCTTATTTGATATGTCTATTTTTGAAATAAGTCATATGTATTATCATACTTTATATGGAATACTAGGAACAATCTGGAAACGTTTTCTTTTTAAAGTAGCTGCACGCAGGGCTGAAAAAATAGTGACCATAAGTAATTATAGTAAGAACAAACTTGAGGAGATTCTCCACATTCCAAGTAGTAAAATATTTTTAATTTACCCTGCTTGGCAGCATTTCAAAAAACTTAAGGCAGACGATACCATCATAGAAAGATTGGGGCTAATGAATAAAGAATTCTTTTTTTCACTTAGTAGTCTATCTCCACAAAAGAACTTTGTTTGGGTTAAGGAAGTCGCCATTAGGAACCCTCAAAAGCTATTTGTTGTCACTGGTAAGGCAGAAGGGTTCACTAGTTTCGGGATAGATCAAATGGAAACAGAGAATATAAAGTTTACAGGGTATTTGTCAGATAGAGAAATTAAATCTCTTATGCAACATTGTAATGCATTTATTCATCCAGCCATCTATGAAGGGTTTGGAATTCCACCATTGGAAGCTCTTTCTTGTGGTGCTCGCTTAATTATTTCCACATCTACTTGTCTACCTGAAATTTATGAAAAGTCAGCTCATTATATCGACCCTTATAACTATGAGGTTGATTTAGAGAAATTATTGTCAGAACCCATTGAATCAGCTTCCAAAGTTTTAGAGAAATTTTCTTGGGAGAAAGAAGGGGGAAAAATGTATGATATTTTAAAAAGGTAAATATGAAAAAAGCATTTATTACAGGTGTTACAGGTCAGGACGGCTCGTTCTTGGCAGAGTTGCTGCTTGAGAAGGGGTATGAGGTACATGGCATGATTCGCCGTTCATCAACAGAGTTTCGTGAGAGAATCAACCACATTGAGAAGGTGCCAAACTTCCATCTGCATTATGGTCATCTGGGTGATTCCATGTCCCTGATTCAGATTATCAGAACCGTGCAACCCGACGAGGTGTATAACCTTGCAGCTCAAAGTCATGTAGGCGTATCGTTTGAATCACCTGAATTCACAGCCGATGTTGATGCAACAGGTGTACTCCGTATATTGGAAACCATCCGCCAATGTGGACTCGCGAACACCTGTCGTTTCTATCAGGCATCCACTTCAGAGCTGTATGGTAAGGTAGAGGAAGTTCCCCAGAACGAAAACACGCATTTCCATCCTTACAGCCCCTACGCAGTTGCCAAGCAGTATGGTTTCTGGATCACGAAGGAGTACCGTGAAGCGTACAACATGTTCGCCTGCAACGGCATCTTGTTTAATCATGAGAGTGAGCGCCGTGGCGAGACCTTCGTGACTCGTAAGATTACGCTGGCAGCAGCCCGCATTGCCCAAGGCAAGCAGGACTGTCTGTATTTAGGTAATCTGTCATCGCTTCGCGACTGGGGCTATGCCAAGGACTACGTGAAATGTATGTGGCTGATTCTTCAGCAGGAACAACCAGAGGACTATGTGATAGCCACTGGTGTGCAGCACTCTGTTCGTGAGTTTACGGATCTGGCATTCAAACACGCAGGCATCCAGCTGAAGTTTGAGGGTGAGGGAATCAATGAGAAGGGTATCGTTGTCAGTGGACCTGAGATTCTAATAGGTAAGACCGTTGTGGCCGTTAGCGAGGAGTTCTATCGTCCCACCGATGTGGTTAACCTGTGGGGTGATGCTTCCAAGGCTAAACGGCAGTTGGGCTGGGATCCCGCCAGGCAGACCGGTTTTGAGGACCTGGTACGCATCATGGTGGAGAGCGACATGAAGAAAGTCTCAAAGGAATAGGATGCCCATGAAGAAGGCGATAATAACTGGTGTATATGGCCAGGATGGCAGTTTTCTCTCGGAATTTCTCTTAGAGAAAGGCTATGAGGTCTATGGAGCGGATGTGCGGATTATGGACAATCCGCCGAACTACTTTGCGAAACTTTTTGCCAATCCTAACTTCCATACCCAGACCGTTGACCTGACGGATACGCAGAGTGTGCTCAATCTTGTAATGGAAGTCCGTCCGGATGAGATTTACAACTTTGCGGCACAGAGCAATGTCAAGGTCAGTTTCGACAAGCCAGAGCTGACTTCAGACATTGATGCCATAGGTGTACTGCGTATCTTAGAAGCAATCCGTAAGGCTGGCCTGACGGAGACGTGCCGTTTCTTCCAGGCATCTACCTCTACGATGTTTGGTAATGCGACAGAGATTCCAGAGAATGAGAATACCCCTCTTCATCCCAATGATCCCTATGCCATCTCGAAGGTGTATGGCTACCAGATGACGCAATTGTATCGCAATGCCTACAACATGCATGTCTGCAACGGCATCCTGTTCAATCATGAGAGTGAGCGCAGGCCGGAGATTTTCGTCACCAGTAAGATTGCCTTGGCCGCTGCACGTATAGCCCATGGATTACAGGACAAGTTGTCACTTGGCAACCTCAATGCCCTAAGAGACTGGGGATATGCCAAAGATTATGTAGAGTGCATGTGGTTGATGTTGCAGCATGAAAAGGCGGATGACTATGTCATAGCCACAGGTGAACAACATTCAGTCCGTGAGTTCTGTACTTATGCCTTTAAAGAGGTTGGGATAGACTTGGAATGGCAGGGAGATGGTCTGGACGAGAAAGGTATTAACAAAAAAAACGGCAAGACGGTGGTGGAAGTTGACCCGAAGTTCTTCCGTCCTACAGAGGCCAACGAGATGTATGGCGACCCCTCCAAGGCAAAGAGTGTGTTAGGTTGGAATCCGCGAAAGACATCCTTTGAAGAACTTGTACAGAACATGGTTAGCCTGCATGTCAAGGAAGTCAGAAAGCAGATGGCTGCGAACAGAAGACTGTCAGAGGAACTTCCCGCACGCCTTGATTTGGCTGGGACATGGATAGATCAGCCTATGGTCAGCAAATATGCTCCAGGCTGGGCCATCACCATCTCGCTGGAGCCTACCTTTGAGGTGAAACCACGTTTCGGACTTGGTACCACAATACGAGACACTATCAAGAAGATATGGCCCAAGCAGGTGCCTGACATGGATCCCGAGATGCTGGCAAGGCTTGTATTCTGTTTTGCAAACAATCCGGAGAATAATGATGGCGTTCTATCAGGTGCGCAGGATGCTATAGGGATCTGTGTTCCTGGTCTGGCTCGTCACTATTACAACAATCGTTTCTGGCCAGAGCGGATAGAGTCGAATGATGATGAGGGCATACTCACATGGATAGAAGAACATATCTGTATGATTCCTATGTTCCCGCGTCGAACAGACTGTGACTTGATGACCAATAAGGATATTACCCAGCAAAAGGTTGAAACTCTTGCCAAGGCAGCCGAGAGTTGCTGGAATTATATTCTAGATCGGGACCTAAACGGCTTTGCTTCATCTTTCCGTGCTTCTTTTGAAGCGCAGGTAGCCCTTTTCCCAGGTATGATACAGGCAGGAATAAAAGAGTATATTGATAAATACTCCGAAATGCCCGGTGTACTATCATGGAAGATATCTGGAGCTGGAGGCGGTGGCTATCTTGTACTTGTTTGTCAGTCACGTGCGGCATTCCCAGTAGGAGCTATCGAACTTCATATCAGACGTGGGAAGTTGTAAGATTTTATAACTGGTTTAGTGTTTGTAAAAACAATTAGTAAAAATGGCAAAACATTTAGTTATAATGGCAGGTGGCATCGGTTCCAGATTCTGGCCGATGTCCACACCACAATGCCCGAAACAGTTTTTAGATATTACTGGTAGTGGACGTACTATGATTCAGCAGACGTTTGAACGTTATGCAGGAATCATTGATATTGACCATCTCTGGGTAGTGACATCAAAGAACTATAAGGATTTGGTATTGTCGCAACTTGAAGGAATCAATCCTCAACATGTGCTACTGGAACCCTGTATGAGAAATACGGCTCCATGTATCGCATATGTCAGCTGGAAAATTCGCAAGGAAGACCCAGAGGCTGTTTTTGTGGTTGCTCCGTCTGATCATCTTGTGCTGAATGTGGAAAAATTCAGGGGCTACGTCAAGAAAGGGCTCGAATATCTGGATTCATGGGATAGCATACTCACGATGGGAGTGGCTCCTAATCGTCCTGATACAGGCTATGGATATATTGAGCAGGGGGAGGAAATGTATGAAGGTGCAGGCATCTTCAAGTTGAAATCATTCCGTGAGAAACCTGACCTGAAAACAGCTATCAGCTATCTACAGCAAGGTGGTTTTACCTGGAACAGTGGTGTGTTCATGTGGTCTGCCGAGACAATTGTCAATGAGCTTTGTAAATTTAGTCCGGAGATTGCTTCCATTATGGATAACATAGAACCTGCTATGTTTACCGACAAGGAGCAGGAGGTTGTGAACGAGTTATTCCCACAATGCACGAAAATCTCCATCGACTATGCAGTGATGGAGAAAACAGAACTCGCATATGTCATGCCTGCTGAATTTGGTTGGAGTGATGTTGGTACGTGGGGGTCCTTACATACGCTGACACCCCAAGACGAGAACGGCAATGCTGTTGTCGGTGACGGAGTGAAGATGGTTGAGAGTGAAGGCTGTATGGTCAGAATGCCGAAAGGCAAAAATGTGGTTATTCAGGGACTGGAAGACTGCATTGTTGCTGAACATAATGATGTGCTACTTATTTGCCAGTTGAGCGAGGAACAACGTATCAAAGAATGGCATGACTGATGAAGAAGCTGATATTAGCAGTTCCCTTGTTACTCGTTCTTTCAGTAATGTCAGCAATCGTGTTTCTGCTACAGAAATATTTTTGGGGAGGACTTGCTGTATTGGTTTTTGCACTGGCTCTTAACTGGTGGTCAGAGACATTTGCCCTTCATCTGTTTCGAGAGAAAAAAAGAAAATACGATTTTAGGATACTTACCTATAATGTCAATAGGGCACACGAGACTTCGACAAACAAGGGAACAACGGAAGAACTGATTGCATTTATATTGGAACAGGATGCTGACATCGTATTGCTGCAAGAGTATAATGCGGAGCTGTATCCATTAGTTCTGGAGCAATTAAGTAAGGAATACTTGTATGGGAGTGGCATAGATGCGACGAGTAGGTTTAAGTCTGTATTCAGTAGGTTCCCCATTGAAAGTTGTGAGCAGCTAATGGTGGACTCCCGAAATCCAGAATATGAGGTATTCCAGAATGCCATCTATTGCAAAAAACAGTACAATGGTATGGAGATTATGCCCATCTGTAAGCTGTTGCTTAATATTAATGGACACAAGGTACAGGTTTTCAACTGCCATCTGATGTCGAATAACTATTCGGTAGTTATAAGGAATCTTCGTAGGAAAGGAGTTTTTATATGCAAAGGACTTTTACCTATTTTAGCGCGAGTAGATTTTGGCTATAAGGCTCGCGAATTGCAGACTCGCGTTATTAAGGAACGTGTAGATCGAAATGATCCAACTCTGATCTGCGGTGACTTTAATGATGTTGGTGGCTCTTCTCCTATTAGAATATTACAAAGTCTTGGGATTAAAGATGCATGGTGGAATAGAGGATTTGGATTTGGCTTTACTTATCATGGTTATGGTTTAAAATTCAGACTCGATCATGTATTATATACCCCAACAAAAATAGAGCTTGTTAATATTAACATACCAAATCTTTTTTTTTCAGACCACAATGCCATAGTCTGCGACTTCATGTTCCCCAGATATATTTGATACTCTATAGGCAACATCTTTTAAGTCATGAATTATTAATTTGAGAACAACATAATATGAAAAAAATACTCTTAATAGGAGGAGCTGGATTTATTGGTTCTAACTTAATTATGGAACTTCGGAATAAAGACTTTGAGATTCATGTATGTGAGCCGGAAGGAGCATATACTGGTAGACTAGGCAATCTGCCCGTTGTATTGCACACATCCTCTCTGAAAGATACGGTGACCATATCCAGCATAATAGAAGATTGTGGAATTTGCGTGGTAGTACACCTTGTGTCGACCCTGATTCCTGGAAGTACTTACGAGGACTACAAAATCGAATATAAGAATATGATCTTTCCTTCTGTCGAATTGATGGAGATATGTGCGGAAAGAGGGGTAAAATTCGTCTATTTCTCTTCAGGGGGTACTATCTATGGTAATCGTAATGATATGTTTCCATTTGTGGAGCAAGATCCGATGGCTCCTATTTCCTATTATGGATGGTCAAAGCAGATGATGGAGAACAGCATTCTATTTTTGCATCGTACTAAGGGACTAAAATACCTCATCGTTCGTCCATCGAACCCTTATGGACATGGTCAGAATCTTTATGGAAAGCAAGGGCTGGTAGCTGTAGCAATTGGTAAAATATTGAAACATGAGCCTGTAGAGGTTTGGGGCGATGGCTCGGCTGTTAGGGACTATATTTATATCGATGATCTCGCAAAGATTTTTGTGGATTTGTTAAAAAAAGACGTAAAAAATATAACGCTCAATATAGGCTCTGGTCGTGGATATTCTGTCAATGACGTATTGGCATTCTTGAAGATAGTGACACAGCAGGACTTCAAGATTCTGTATCAAAACCCACGTCCAGTAGATGTCTCGAATATGGTACTTGACGTTACCAACCTCAAAAAGTATGTAGATATTGAATATACTCCATTTATGGAGGGAATCAAGATGTTTTATCAAGAATCATTGAAACAATAATATGATTAAAATAGCAATTAGTGTAAATAAATGCGACTCTGGCGGACAGAAAAGTTTGGTCATGGCATACATGAAAAACTTTGACCAGAACAGGGTAAGGTGTGATCTTATAGTAGATGCAGACTCCAATAGTATTCCATATGAAGAAATGAAAGAACTTGGTGGTGGTTTGTATGTGATACCTCCATATCAGAAGATTGTGGCTCATATGAAAGCCTTACGTAAATTGTTTATGAAGAATCATTATGACGTACTTTATGCTGCAAACAATACAATGAATTTATTCCCTCTTTGTGTTGCATATTATAGTGGAATCAAAGTAAGAGTGAGTGAGAGTTTGACAATGGCATCACCATTAGAGAAAAAAAAGACTGCAATGAAGACTGTTCTGAAACAGTTTTCTCATTTATATTGTAATTATTTCATGGCTAATGGTAAGGATTGTGGTATCTATCAGTTTGGCAGGAAAGCATATAATGACGGAAAGATTTCGATATTCTTATCACCTGTCGATGCTAAAGCAAATACATTCGATCCTGTATTAAGAGAAAATACGCGAAATAAATTTAGATGGGAAGATAAAATAGTTTATGGCTTTATTGGTCGTTTCGCAGCTCAAAAAAACCCATTATTTCTGATAGATGTTTTCTACCATATAAGCAAGAAACAAAAAGATGCTCATTTTGTTATAATTGGCGCAGGAGCATTGGAGGATCAGATGCTTGAAAAGATAGAAGTTTATGGTATAAAAGAGAAGGTTAGTTGGCTTGGCAGACGAGAGGACATAAGACAATTTTACAACGCCTTTGATGCCTTTATTCTCCCTAGTATTTATGAGGGATTGCCTGTCGTAGGTGTGGAGTCTCAGGCGGCAGGCTTACCTATATTCTTCTCAGATGCAGTTACATCAGAGGCTGCCGTTGCAGAATTAGGCCATTTTATTAGCTTGGACAAATCTGCAGAGAATTGGGCTGATATTGTGATCAAAGAAACGTTGAAAGCGATTCCTAATCGCAGAGGGAGGGAAGATGATATGAGAAGAGCTGGATTCGATGCTGTTTCAGAAACAGAACGGCTAACAGAATACTTTGAAAATGCAGTGAAAGAACAAGAAAAGAAGTAAATATATGAATTTTATCATCACAGGTGGTACTGGGTTTATCGGTACTCACCTAACGAATCTATTAAATGAAGTGCATCCAGAGGCCAAGGTGTGGAATCTGGATATCGTGAAGCCTGGTACGCCTAATCCTGTAGTGAAAAACTACAAGCCTGCAGTGAGAGATGGAGAGAAGCTTGGCTCGACATTCGTGGAGTGCGATATCCGTAAACCTATAGGAGTGTTACCCTTTACTCCAACTCCGGAAGATGTGATATTCAACTTTGCCGCCGTGCATCGTACACCAGGACACGAGGATATTGAGTATTTCGAGACGAATATCCGAGGGGCGGAGAATGTATGTGCTTTTGCGGAGAAGTATGGCATCAAGAATATGGTGTTTACATCATCGATAGCGCCATACGGGGCATCAGAGCAGTTGAAAACTGAGGATACGCTGCCAACACCCAATACACCATATGGTATATCGAAGTTAGTGGCAGAAAAGATTCATATGGCTTGGCTAGCCGGTGGCGCAGATAGAAAGCTGACTATCGTTCGGCCCGGCGTTGTGTTTGGTAAGGGTGAAAATGGAAATTTCTCACGTTTGTATTGGGGCATTCGTAAACACACATTTGCATACCCAGGACGAAAGGACACCATCAAGGCCTGTGTTTATGTAAAGGAGCTGGTTAGGTTTATCCTGTGGAACGTGGAAGGGCGCAAGACTACGTTTGATATATTCAATTGCACCTTTGAGCCAGCATATACGATAGAGCAGATTGTTAAGGCCATGAAAAAGGTAACGGGATTGACCCAGAGTGTCCCATATATCCCAAACTCTGTAATCATGCCAATGGCTGCTTGTGCGAAAATGATGGGTAGCCCGATGGGCATTTGCCCCGCAAGAGTGAAGAAGCTCCAGGTATCCACAAACATCTGTGGCAAGAAGATGGCTTCTTCTGGCTATCAGTTTAAATGGACGTTTGAAGAGGCGCTGGCTGATTGGTTTGCAGATAATAAAGAACGATACTTAGAATAAACCTGAATCGAAGAGCGCGGATCAAAATTGATCCGCGCTCTTAGGTATTGTGATAAAAACTCCTTCATAGATTAATATATCCCCGCCACTTGATCAGCGATGACATCCCAGTTGTATTTGCCCATATCATAATCGATGCGTTGCAGTGGCTGAGAGGCATTTATCTCTATTTTAGCAGCCAAGGCTTTTATATCACCTACCTCATGGTAGCACTCCTCGGGTAGCCCCACTTCAAGGTTAGCGGGAATGGCTGACGTAATCACTGGCAGATGATAGCTCATGGCCTCCAGCAGTGCGATAGGCAACCCCTCGTGCGAGGAAGGAAGTGAATAGCAAAGCGCATTCGTTAACAGTGAGTGCAGTTTCTTTCCACGGATGAATCCTGTCAATACGACACCATTTTTTCGAGCCATTTCCTTCAGTCCACGAGAATAGTCATCCTCAAAGTCCGTATCACCCGCCAAAACCAATCGGATATCTTCAGGGATTTGGTGCTCTGCCTTCAGTTGAGCATACGCCTCCACCAAATCATGCAGATGTTTCTCTGGCACAAATCGACACATGCCAAGGATGTATTTCCCCTTCTCGATGCCCAGTTCCTCGAAATACTCTGGATAATCACAGATTTCCGGATCTGGTACACCATTATAAATCAGGTGAACATTCTCTGTCCTGCCACATCGCTTGGCTATCAGATCTTTGATTACATTCGAAATCACAATCACGTGGTCAGCATACTTACATCCCATCCACTCACCCAGCTTCAGCATGGTCTTGGCAGCAAAGCCCCACTTGTCGCGGTCATAGTCTGGCCCATGGTGCGTAAACACCACCTTCATGCCTAAAAGCTTGGCGTATGGCACCAACAACGCAGGTCCGATAGCATGGATATGCAGCACATCCGCCTTGAGCTTCTTCGCCTTGTTAATAGCGCGGAAGGTATGGATAATGGCTTCAAACGATTTCTTCTTAGGCGTTTCTATATCAACCAGTTTTACCCCCTTCCATTCTGAAAGAGAATCGTGAACGTAGCTCTGCCTTCGAACCACCGTTACATCATAACCTTTCGCCGCAATCCTCGGGAATAGTTCCTCGCAATGCGTCTCCACACCACCCATAATATTCGGAATACCCCGGGTACCTGTCACAACAATTTTCATGATTTCTTTATTATTTCTCGGATGAAATAATTATCTTTGCACCCGAAATGAAGCGTATTCTTATATTTATCAAGGAATCTCTGCAATATGTCGGCATTATTCTCCTTGCCTGCATATCAGCTCTTTGGCTTGCCATCACGGGTAAGCAACGTCACTGAATTTCTATCTTCCTGTCTGTTTCAGCCTTCGTTGCTTCATAGCCTTGTGATGCCACATCTGCATTCACGATATCCTCGCCACGCTTACCCTTCAGCGCTTCTTTCGAGTCTGCCGAAAGGCCGTTATTAATCACTGCATTCATATCGCAGGTGGAGAGTTTATCTAAGTCCTCCTTCGATACCTTTCCATCACGATAGTCTCGGCAGATAGGCAATTCATACATCGAATACTTCATGCCTAGCATCGACTTCAGTTTATGTACAGCCACCCAGGGAATCACCCTGCCGATATATTTATGCATGGCGGGTGAAACCGATCCAATCATCCAACAATCGCGATCACAGCAACGAACCTTCTTACGCACCTTTTCAGCCTCTGGAGAATTCCAAAGTTCATCCCATGTCTGGCGGTTCAGGTTTCCCATTACCTCTTTATCCTTTGTACCATTACACGGCATTACATCCCCATACGGATCAATAAAGAATGTGTCGAAGCTCATATCGCAGGGCAACAAGCGTTTTTGTCCATAGATATAGTTTATCAATCCATGATTGAAATAGGCACGGAACCATTTCTTTGGTGAATTACTTTTCAACAGTTCGTTCACCAGGTTCTCAAAATTCTTTGCAACCATAGGCCTATCCTTAATGATATTCTTCGCCTCCACAAAGTAGAACGAGTTATGAAGAGAGGCTGTTGCAAACTCCATCCCCATATCATTGGAGATCTTGTAGAGCGGCACTAGGTCTGGTGCATTCTTGTCCTGCACAGTCATACCAAAGCCCACATCCTTCATGCCCATCTCACGTAGCTTCTTCAGCGTGGTATAGCCCCGCTGGTAGCCGTCGTTCAGTCCGCGAATCTCGTTGTTCGTATTCTCTAAGCCCTCTATCGATATACGGATGCCAATCTGCGGGAACTCCTTGCAGAGGTCAATGATACGATCTGTAAAGAATCCGTTTGTCGAGATGACAATACGATCACTCTTTTTATACAGTTCTCTCACCACCTCTTTCAGGTCTGTGCGTATAAACGGCTCGCCACCCGTGATGTTTGTAAAATACATCTTCGGGAGTTTCTTAATCGTCTCAATTGAGATCTCTTCCTCCGCTTTCGAAGGTGCCTTATAGCGGTTGCACATCGAGCAACGTGCATTACACCGGTACGTAACAATCACCGTACCATTTAATTTCTTTTCTGTCATATATTAATTCTTTATTATTTCGTTAAACAAATTCATCAGTTTGTCATAGTGTATAGCAGGCGAATATTTTTCCACCAGTATCTGATAAGCAGCGTCGCCCATATACTTAGCATCCTGTTGATGCTCATATATATAGGATATCTTGCTCCGCAAGTCTTCTATATCCTGATATTTGAAAGTCATTCCAGTCTTTCCGTCTTCCACCATATACTTCAAAGATCCGAAATTTGTTGCTATTACGGCCTTCTTATAGGCATAACTTTCAAGAACCACATTCGGGAAATTATCATACCATTCAGATGGCACCAACGTACAAAGACAACTCTTTAAGTATGGTACAATCTCCTCAAATGACTTTTTGCCTAGGAACTCTATATGATGTTGCTTACCTTCAAGATACTGCTTCAACTCTTCTTCATATCCATCATTTGAAAAACCAATTATCTTCAATTGATACCCGGTATTCTCAAAAGCTTTAATCAGCGTCATCAGCCCCTTTTGCTTCTCTATCCTACCAACAAATAGAAAATATGGTTGATATTCTACCTTTGGATTCTCCTCCTTCAGATTAAAGAATGTCGGAATATGATATAATTTTTCCTTTGGTATCCCGTACTCATTTAATTTACTTAGCGTAAACTCTGAAGGAACAACAAAAGCATTGATTTTCTTGGTAACTCCCGTAACATCGTGCAACCATTTAGCCATCATCTTGATACCTGAGTATACAGTAGAGTTCATTACGCATTTATATTTTACACAGCTCATGCGTTTCCCTTTCAGACAATCCTCACATACTCCGATCTTATCATTATAGAACAATGCATTGGGGCACATATACTGGAAATCTGAGATGCGATGTACAACAGGAACTTTCCTCGTTTTTGCTGCATCAATAATACTCGGTGACATTTTATTATGGAAATGCATGATATATACCAAGTCTGGTTTCTCATTATCTAACAAAAGCCCAAACTTTCGTTTTGCCTCTAAAGAGTAAAACATTCTTGTAAAAGATTTTAGAACCACCCGAAGGCTTTTCTTCTTTGCCTGAGCAAAATACACCTCATCATCAACAATATCAAGGAAGTATTTCTCATACTCCCCAGTAGGTTGATTCCTCGAACTTTTAATGGAGAATGGAATTACCTCATGCCCATTCTTTTCCAATATCTCTTTGATATTGAAATAGTAACGTTCTGGACCTCCTGATATAAAATATCTATAGTTAACTAATACTATTTTCATTGATACTTCTTTCTTATTTTGCTTATCTTTCTCTGAATTCTCTTATCACTCATTATGATAAAACGCGTAGTTTCATCACCTGTCAGTTTTCTATATCTTTTTATTGCAGCGGCTGTTGCTTTACCTAATGAAGTATAGCCTTTTGCATCATTTGGAATACGAATAACGTCCTTAGTACCTCCATAATTAGATAAGATATAATCTCCACGTACAATATAGCAACGATTACCTTGCCAAACATTCGACTGATATTTCCCTTTATATTCACCACTACAATAAAAGTTACCACCTACAAATGTATTGTTACGTATGATCATTCCTTTATTGCCTTTGTAATTATTACCGAGAATATGGCAATATTTAAAACGTGGAGGATAATTGAAGCCACTCGTTTTTCCACTATTTATTACGGTGTTATTCTCAAAAACACATCCTGTGTAAACTATATTATCGTCATTTCTAAGAAAGTCCTCCCAACCTTGACAACAATCAGCAATACAATTCTGCCTAACAACAATGTTTTTAGGAGCAGCCTGTCCACAACCAGATGCTTGAATTGTAACTCCGCAATCATAACATCTTGATATTCTACATTTTTCTACTGTACAATCAGATATGTTTGATGACACATAAAACTCTATCCCATTACCAAGGGATGTGAATTTTTCATATCCAACTTGTGTCATTCCACCAATACCATCAATCACACAATTTCTTATAATAGTATTTGTTCCAGAAGCAATACCATGTTTACCAAATCCTTCAATTCTTACTCCGTCGATAGTAGCATTAACTATAGAAACACCAGAAGTGCCTGTCGAAAACTCTAAGTGCAAATCATTAGGGTTTTTTGAAAGACGAAGATATAAATAATCAAAATCAGATGGGAAAGTTTCTTTTGATTTGAAATGTTCCGTTTGCCAAAAATCCCAATCTTCTCTCAAATGATCCATCTTCTGGACCTTTCTTCCATGTATATGGTCTTTCTCAATATCATGTATATTCCCCACATTATTCAAGTATGAAGATTGCGAAACAGAACAACTCCCTACATATGCCTCTGCAACCATTGAAATACACCAAACATTGGGTTCAACCTGCTTCCATATCGGATGAACGATTTTTTTGTATCCAGAAATAACAGGCAAATCACCAACCCCATAACTTGACAAATATGCGTTTTTCAATCTCACAACTTCATAAAAACAATCTCCTCTCCTAAGCAAGATACTGTCTCCTTTTGTTAAAGCATTTGCAATTGTTCTAACAGGATTTACAACTTCTTGACCAGTATTAGAATCATTTCCTAATGTCGATGACACAAAAACCACCCTATTATATGCCATCCCTCTTGTATTTAACATAAAGAGGATGCATATTAACAAAATCAACACTTTAACGTAGGTATACCTTGTCTTATTTCGAGACAAAATCTTCAAACGCATTGGCCAAATATTCTTTTGTTCTAATCGTATAAACAGAAATCCTTTCTTTCACTTTTTTATAATCAGTCTTTTTACTAAAAAGATCATATAAGTTCGAAGTTTCATTGGCGCGAATTTCTTTTATTCCCAAATTTTCACACAATGAATCTATTCTAGAATTTTTAGATGAGGCACTATTATCGCTATATCTGTTAAAAATAACAACTGCTTTTTCACATATCAAAGAGAATGCGCAACCATGAAAAGAGTCTGTACAGATATATTTAGCCCCTCGAATCAAATTAAGAAATTTGTCTGGATCTATATCGTATGGACTAATATCTCCGAATTGCTTATCATAGTCTATGTACGAATTTGAGAACTTTATTGCCACAATTTTTAAATGGGTTCTTTCCGCCAATTCCTCAACCCTTTTCCTGAATTCGACATTATCTCCCAAGAAATATGTAAGGATATATGAAAAATCATATAAACTCTCTATTGGAACAATATCTTCCCATTCTTCCTTTGTGTAGAGAAAGACAGGATCCATCAATACTGGGACTTCCCTTCCTGTGAGTTGTTTAACAATATCTCTACCTTGATTCTCACGAACACTTATATACTCAATTCTATTGAGATACTGCCTTGTACGTTTTAATTGATACCAAGGAATCTTGCAAACTCCAAAACTTGATGCAAAAGAAATCTTTCTAACAGAATCTGGTACAAACATCAGATTGTAAAAGTTAGTTCCTAAGCCTGCTGGTGACCATAATTGGTCACTACAAGTAATTACTGCATCATACTTTTCTGCAATTCTCTGTAAATCCTTATAATAATCAACTTTAATTGTGTGTGACTTAAAGTATTTTTCAGAATAGGCATCAAACAACTTATTTCTTTCACTGATCTCAGGTATATTCCTTATTGCTTTCCTCTTCTGAAAAGAAAGCAACTTGTCATTGACAAACACCGGATTAAAAATTCGCGGTAACGCTTTCAATTTAAACAAGAGGCCTTTCTTGTTATACTGAATTATCTCATAATCCAGCCCTAAATCTTCCAAAACTTTAATAGTAGCTCGAGCTTGAAGCTGGCTACCATAATTTTTCATCATGTATTTTAAACAAACACCAATCATTATTTTTCTTTCTGTAAAATAGTAATAATAAACCATAAATAGCTATGACGCCCGATGATTCTTTGAAAATGGCAAATAATTTCTGATATATAATCTTTAATTCTGGGTTTCTCTAATTCTTTATTATAATCGGGAACGCTTCGCCCTAGCATTTTATCCATTATTATCACCGCATGAGCCTTTCTCTCTTTTGGATATAACATCGTTGCTTGTGAACGATTAAGAATATCTGCTTCTATATTATCCATATGTATGTAGCCTTCATAAGCAGCCTGCGAAAACAATCTCTCCCAATATTCAGAACGCGAAATCCAAGAACTGATTCCTACATGATCGTTAGAATAAGGTTTTATATGAATATCACCAAAACACACATCAGCCAAAGCCCCATAATGATCTATACATGTTAAACAACGATGCGGTTTAAAAAAACTTCTCAACATAGGAGCATAGTATTTACTAAAGGGAATAGTTACTATTTTATTAGTTATTACTTTCAAACTACCAAGACATCCTTCATCACGAAAGGAGAAGTAAGAGATGGCTGATTTGTTAATTTTGTATCTCTTCAAAATGTAATCACGTGCCCCAAAAGTTCTGTTAGAAGAACAATAAATAGAGAATAGTCCTACAACATGTTCTTTGAACTTTTTATCAATTAGCATTCTTTTCCTAAATCCTTGTATATGACAAGGCAATCCAACTATAATATATTTTCCGTCATTTGCGACAATTTCATTTCCTAACTTATTTAAGGCAACAGGACAATATTTAGAACTCTTAGCTGCCAATACTTCCTCTTTAGTCTTGGCTATATATGAAACTGGGGTTATATGGTCATCTCCAAACCCTGTTACAACAGCCCCATCAATAATACCTTTATCCAGTAAAAAAATAAGCATCTGACTTACCATTCCTCCGCTAGCACAATGATATCTTATGTCAGAATCTAGACTATATCCTGTATGGAGTCCCACATATTTTCCAATATATTTATCTTCCTTCAATCCTCCTGCATCAAACAATTGGTCTGCATATGATTTTAACGGAGTCCCCATTCCTGGGCAGACTTTCAGGCATCTTCCACACTTTCCCCCTAGACATAATTCTTTGTCAACACGAGGTCTGTTCTCACCAAGTATCTGCTTTATTAAAATAGCATTCTTGGGGCAAACATCTTCACATATGCCACACCCCGTACACATTTGATTTGATACGACAATGCTGACATTCTTTTTATCTTCCATTCAATATCCTCCTATATTCTTCAAGATAGCGAAAGGCAGTATTAGTAATATTATAGTTGCTAATTGTGTATTGGTATGCTTTTTCAATAAGACGGTAATCATATCTGCCAGAAAGGAAATCAATCATGCGATCAGCCAAGTTTTCTGCATTATCACTTTGGAAGGTCATCCCTAACCTTCCACCATCCAAAATTTCTAGTGGGCCATCAATATTACTAATAATTACAGGCAACTTGGCGGCACATGCTTCTGCGACCGTCAACCCAAATCCCTCCCATCTACTAGCCTGAATGAATAAATCGAATTCACAAAGATGTTCTGACACCCATTGGGGTTCCTTAAAGCCTTCAAACACCACCTGATCTGCAACATCCAACTTCTTCGCTAACTGTCTTAGTTTATCAGTGTCAACACCCCCTCCAACAAAATGCACAATCAAGTTCTTATTGATTCTTTTTTCCTTTAAAAGAGCCAATGCTCTCACAACAATATCCTGTCCTTTTACATTTAAATAGATTCTAGAAACAACAACTGCATGTATATCTTCCCCCAATTGATAATTAGCCTTTATTCTAATAGAATTACAATCTATACCATTTTGTATAACTATGGTGTTGGGATTTCCCTTTCTAACCCAGTCATCGTGAACAGCTTGTGATATCGCATATACAGCCTTATACCGCTTATAATCCTTAGGATAATCTTTCATTCCATGGATGGTAGCAATTTTGGGCACCGAAGAAAATACGACCTTAATTAATTTCCCTGCATGAGAATGGATAATATCTGGATGATATTTCCAAAGGAACCAATTCAAACGAATAAAAGGCAAAACAGCCTTATGCCCTCTTCTCCTTCCAAGATAGAATACCTTAATCCGAGGATCTAACTCTTTCACAATTGCTTCACTGACATACGTATCAACCTCAAAGATGGCGACTTCATGTCCCTCTCTTATTTGTAAATTTGCAATTTGAGCTAGTAATGTTTGTGCTCCTCCTATGCCTAACGACCAAGTTAAATGTGCTATTCTCATAATCAACTATTGAGGACGATATTGTTTTTTTACATGAAGTGCGATTAAAAGTTTACCAACTAGACCTATTATTTTTGCTATTCGGGGATAACGCCATCCTTTTACATCAAGAACTGCCATACCATTAACATGTTGATTAAAAGTATGCATGCCCTCTCTATACTTCTTGTGGTTGGAATTAATGCGAGAAAGCTCTTCAAAAACAAACTTTCCATCAGTTAAACTCATTTTTTGGAACACCAAAGCATGACCATAACTATAGTTGGATTCTTGAGCTGGTCTTATCATTATTCCTTTATAATTAAAAATTGAGCCAGCATTTCTTCCGATGTTTTCATCAAATACAATTTCTTGTTCTTTTTTGTAACTACCCATTAATTCATCCGCCTTCCATATCGTTAGCTTTTTCCCGTTTGGTGTAGGAAAGTAAGTAGAAAACAAAAAATAATCATTATTATTCTTCCAGATGGTAGCATCTGTTAATTTCTCATCTATTATCTGCTTTAAGAAAACCAACTCTTTCTTTTCTGGATCATATCGATAAATACTCCACCCACCAGAGTGATAATTCTCTGGACATACAAATATCTCATTAGCTTCTCGAAATATCATAGGAAAAGAAAGATGAGTAGGTAAATCGATTAAGATTTTACAATCTGTAACTAACCACATCTTACGGTCAACAGTCAACATAGCTATTCTGCCACGATGCACTTTAAAATCAAACTCTTCAACCAATAGATGGATTATTTTTTCATCATAGTCAAGAATAAAGGGATCTGCAAACCACTTTTTCCCTTCATAAATACCATTACTAATCCAGTGAATACAATTTCCCTGCAAATCATCAAAACCATTCTCGCAGATACCTAATAACCACGATGATTCCTTTAGTTGACGCCAATATTTTGTTAGTTTCATTTTTCTATTATAAAATGTATGTATTTTAGTAATCATACCAAGTTCTCCTGTTAGTGGGTCATCCCTAAAACTAATCAATTTACGTCTTAGGAAAACAATTCTATATTTAATTGTCATAACAAACAAACTAATCCGTCCCTCAAAGTATTGTAAATATTGTTGCTGATATTGAGGGTAGTTCAATAAAGAGAACGAGTGTGATGCGTAATCATAACAACCTCCACGAATTAAAGCTCTTTGTTTTCTAAGTAGATAATTTTTTTTTGAACTATTTTTTTCCTCTTCAATCAAATTCTTTAAAGCATAAGCAGCATAAAATTGATGATTACTCATCATAACCCCATCTTTCACTGCACAAGCAGAATTGTCATTGCGTCGATAGAGGTATACAATATCTGATATATGAACAATACTTTTACTTTTAACTGCGACCTCGGCAAGAAAAATAGCATCCTCAGAATAAGCGAGTCCCGGTATGAAACGAATATTGTTATTTTTAATAATAGCGGAACGAATCATATAAGCCCATAATGCAGGATGAGACATATTATCTATAACACAAGTAGAAGAAAAAGAATTATAAGTATGGTAAGGAAAGATCTTCCCATTTACATAAACGTTACTGCCTCCCAACACAATATCAGTATCATTCCATGACACTGTTTCATAGAGTTTTCTTAAAGCTTCAGGTAAAAGAATATCATCTGCATCTATAAATGTTATCCATTCTCCTTTTAAATTATCAAGAGCGACATTACGAGCAACACTTACTCCCCTATTTCTTTGGTGGAATACTCTAATACGACTATCTGTTTGAGCATATTCGTCACAAATCTTTCCAGAATCATCCTCACTTCCATCATCTATTATGAGTAATTCATAATCACAAAATGATTGTTGTAAGACAGAATCTAAACAGTCTCTAAGATATTGTGAACAATTATAAACAGGTATTATGACAGAAATCTTTATCATTACTTTTCTATTATCTATTTGAATAATACTTTTTATCAACTAATTTATCAAAAATCAGAGGATCAAATACAATTGAGAGTAACAAAAAATAGAACAGATACAAGAAATCACCATCAAGAGAATTATTTGTTGAAGCAATTAACAAGAATGCCATAGAAACAAACAACTTATTAAAAAGATTATAATTCCTAAGAAAATATTTAAAAACAAAATAATATAAGATTGTATAAATTAATAGAAAAATCAATCCACACGATAACATATAGCCTAACCAAAAATTCTCCAGTCGATAGAGACCCGTACTGAATCTTATCGCCATATTTTCTTCAAAGGTATGACCATATAAGAATTTATCAATATCATAGTATCTAAAAAGTTCCCATGCATTCAATCGTACCTGAGAACTATTTTCGTCAAATAAGCCAATATCTAACAGCCTCCCACCTAAACCAAATTGAAAAATAAAGATATAACATATAATAAAAAAAACTAGAATAGACCAAAATAACTTTACTTTTACAGAAGATTTCACTCGTTTATTCATAATCAACATATAGTGCAAATACACAAGAAGAAGGAGAAAATTACCATCAATGCTTGAACGAGCATTAAAACAAAGAATTGATAAAAAACCAATAATCCACAATAAAAATTTAGATGACATTTTTAAATTAGATATCAAGATAAAAGACATCGCTGTACTTACCAGCAAAGCATTTCCTAATGGATGTCCATGCAGTGATGTACTACGATAATCCCCCCCATTTCTTCAATTGAGAAAATGACCTCAGAATTCCATCCAAAGACATTCCTTCCTATAAGCCTTTCAAATACAGCTAAATTAACCTCAGCAATATACGCAAAGAAAAGTATCGTTACAACGCTTCTCCAAAAAAACAGTTATTTAGGCCTTCTAAAATGTGTGGGGGTGGGTAAGGCTGTCATCAGCACTGGAGCACCCATTATAGTCAGTGCCAGTTGTCTGGTGCCCTCACCCCGATCAGTAATAATTTTGAATGTTGCAAACGTGATAACGAAGAGAAGAAGTATAAGCAAGCTGCGTGTTCGAAATAGAGAAGGCAAGTAAGTTAAGATAGGATATGCAGAGAGGGCAAGCAGTCCAAGATAAAACAATTTTGTATCAATATCTAAATAATTGAGTACACTTTCACCAAAGAAAAAAAGCAAAACAGTAATCAATTTGTCAATTATGAGTTCCATACAACATCTTCTTTTATTTTTAAACTTTTTGGTTAAGTTTTCACCATAGCTACGTATACAACAAATAATATAGAGATAACAAGATTCCACTGGTCATCTAATGTAGAATACGTAAAGAATATTGGTCCTACCATCAGTATTTTACCCCATAAACAGATGATAGTCAGTCTTGAAAGTAGATTTTTTGCTATATATTTATATACAATGATAACAAACAGAGACATTCCAACAAAGAAGAAGAAACCTCCCCATCTTCCGAAATCATCATAAAAATTGCTGATAAATGTATAGAAAATATTACCTGGTTTTCCCAAAGAATCACCGAGTGCCCATGATTGATCTACAGAAACCTGTTCACCTGTAAATAGAAAAACGAAGATTTTAAAAGTGACAGCCCCCCCTAATGTATTTTTTACATACCATTGAATTGTATCGAAATTGAGAGTGCCTTCTCCTGCATATAGACCTACCCATTCCCATATACTTGTCATAGCCGTAACATCTTTAGCCGCAAAACGACTTATTGTTACGACTGTAACACTTAAGACTGCAACAGAAATTACGGCAAGGCCATATTTGATAATATCCTTCTTATCCTTGTCATGAAAGAAGTTCTTAAAGACCATAAAAGAGAATACAAGATACAAGGCATTCTGTACTAATTTTGAGCGTCCCCCTAATGACATGGAATGTATCCATATTGTCATTAAAGATAGACATAGAATGAGCGCCTGTCTTTTTCGCCCTCTTATATACTGCACAAAAATAAGAACAGGAATAATATTACTGAGTCTCCATATTATCAGGAAAAACTTTCGACCGAAAAAAGATAAATACTCAACGTTCTTGTTACTACTCAGAAGCTGTTGGTCGTACAAATTGGCAGCATTACTACTTGAAAGAGCCTGAGGTAATTTTATAATAGATTCAGCAAACGGTAATAACGTACATAAAATTATTAGTAGAGACATTGAGTTTAATAAAGTATATTTATCAAAAGAGTATTTCTTCTTATTACTATAATATTTGCAATCATGAAAATATATAGGAAGAAGAACAAATGAAAAAGAGAAAAACAAATATATCAGTGGCTCAGCTGTAATATTTGAGTAGTCTCGGAACACCTCATTACTCATGTCATAGTAAATAATAGACAAAAATGCTGTAATAGCCAAATACGCTAAGGAAAAGGATGTCGAACTAAGTTGTAAAATCTTCTCTCTCTGTTTCGTCTTGTAAAAAACAAACAACCCAACATAGCCTAAGAAATATGTTGTCAAATATAAATTACTAAATATCTCTTCCATTAGTATATATCAGTTACAATTAAAAAACTTATATCTCAGCCAGGACTCTGAGAGAAAACATTTTTTCTTTGTTTAATATTTGTGTTAATCGACTTGAATATTTGGTTTTATATTCAAAATTCTTATTATGGTCTGACTCTAATAAATTACTTTCCATGTTGAGTTTCTTTAAAAAAGAAACAATGCGTCCAGTTCCCCTTTTGTCATTCTTCATGACCACAAAGTCCTTACCAAAAATTACACTGAACGCACAGGCGTGAAAGCTATCTGTTATAACAAATTCTGCATCTTCAAATCCTTTTAGCCAACATTCAACGGAGGGTGCAGTTCTCTTCTCAACTGAAGATGTTTCTTTTATCATTTTCTCATTGACACTAAATGGTTTCAAATCCCTTTGCTTTGCAATACTTTCAACAAGTTTTTTCTTATTAACTGTTGGATTCAGCAAATAAATCAGCATATTTCCTTTACTCTTAGGCTCTTTATTTGCAAGGTCTATATAAATATCTTTTTCAAGCAGCATAGTGGGATCAAGTACATTTGAGCTTTCTATATCAAGATACCTCTTTAGAAGAGTTACGCCAGATTCTTCCCTCACAGAAACCACATCGAGCATTTTGGCAGCTTCTCTGCAACGTATAGTTTCTTCTTCCGTGTATTCCCAAGTGTCAACACCAAATGAGGCAGCATAAACTATACGTTTTATATTCCAACCTTTTGTGAATGCTAAGTATGCATCTTCAATTCCAGTATTCCATTGAGCTTTAAAATAACATGGTCGCCACACCTGATCGCTACCAACTACGATGCAGTCATAGTCCGTTTCTTTTATCTCATGAAGACTATTAATAATTCGCTCATGGATATATTTCTTTCTAAAATCCCATATTCCCTTGTTTATGACAGGTGCCTCCTTATTATAGCGACGTTCACTGAAGATTACTACATCTCGTCCAAGTAATTTCTTTATTATCCTTTTGGGTATATCCCGCCATTTTGTTTTTGAGGGGAGAAATGGCCTGTTAAGCACCTCTACCTTATGTCCCATCCGCTCCAAAACAGTTTGGAGAGCGAATGCCTGTAGAATTCCTCCATAATTTGTATGCAGTGTTAGTGTCAGTACTCCTATTTTCATATCTCAATTACGTAAATATGTAAAAATGACGTATACGCTCAAAAGGGTACCTTTGGGGCACCGAATCGGGCTTTTACGCTAAATTTTGATTAAAATTTTAGATTTCTTTATCTTTTGATACCAATCGTCTGTGTCAGAAGACTAGCATTCTCAAAACCTACGGAATGAGCGAACAAAGTTCGAGTCTTGTTATTACCTGTTAAGAGTTCACTCAACAGCTTCTTAAAATATTCTATCGTTGAGATGCCATTTATCTTACATGTCTCGATAAAGGTATGGAAGATAGCAGACATCTCTGCACCCTTATGGCTGCCAAACATCAACGAGTTCTTGCGTTCCGTTGGTAGCAAGCCAGCATAGCTGGAGCGCTTGCGTTCGACTGTCATCGAACGTATTGATGTCTCATCACAGTTCACTGCAGTACCAGCCTCCAAGGCCTTGGCCTTCAGAGCAGGAAGCATCTTATACAAGAACTTCGCCACCTTGTCTAACCAATTAGTCAGAGTCTTTTCGCTAAGCGACATATTATGTGCAAGCATACGTGTCAGTTCTCTATGCAAAGGTGTACACTCTGGTACAGAAAAGCTATCCTTCTGTTCGGTACGATCAACTCCTCCAAACGATTTCTTCGCAGTTATACCCTTCTGGCTTCTCGAGTCAAAACGATGCTGGTTATTCAGATCGTTACGGTTCATCATATCAGTCAACTGGCGACGCAGTTCCTCGATTGAAGCTAAAGCAGCATCCAGTTTCTTGCTACTCTCAGCCAACTGCTTCTGAAGAGCCTTATTATCTTTACGTGCCTCCTTAAGGTCAGCCTTCATCTCATCAAGAGATTCTTGCTGCCGGTATATAATCACATCTTTGTCCTCTTGCAGTTTTATAAGAAAACAGATTTGAGATACAAGTTCGTCTCTATTCATAGTGTCAGTCCCTGTGAAGTGTTATAAATATAGAATAATACGTCTCCGGTTCCGATGTAGCCGTACACCCCTGAACGCAATATTGTCTTCTGTTATTGTTGCCATTGTACATAATGTTTTATTCGGCAGCCACTCCAGCTATGCTAGCTTCGCTCGTCGAAGAAAGGTAATCACTTTATTCAGCCCCTGCCGCTCGGCCATGCCGCTTTCATAAAGAAAGAATACGTCTTTTTTTCATGCTTACAATTAATCTGATATCTGAAAGTACTTGTCTAGTAAAAGCCTTCGCACCCTCTTTATTCATAAAGTACGCATCTCTAAAATACTCATCCTTCGTAAATTCTGAATTAGCTAGATAGTTAAGTACCTTTACTTCTGGAGAATCGAGTTCTTCGAGGAAGGATGTAATGTAGTTCAGAACGAATTCTGATGAAAAATAATTGTTTAAAGACTCATGTGCTGGAGGCAATACGACTACTGGTTCCAAATCACGTTCTTGACAGAAGGCAATCATCTCTTTCACTATTTTAAGACGACTTTTGCGGCCTTCCAAATTCACCTGACTTAGAGGAGCATTGAGATTAACAATATCAAACTCCTTCATCCAAATATTAATCCAAGATTTTGCACTCTTCTCAAATTCTTCTTTCGATTTGCATTGTATATTATATGAGTACATGTTGCAAAATTGAACATCATTTATAAGTCGTTTAATTGAATGCAAAGGCATCGAAAGGAATGGATGTTGCCTCCTTTTTGCTACAGATTCATAATTGTCAATAAGAGCTCTATCCAAAATATGGTAATATTTATCGTTGGCACATTCAGCCCATTTCCCGGTCACAGAGAGACCGGAAAATGGGCTGAATGGAATTAAAACAATTCCATTCTGCCTGAGAATGCTGAAATATTGCTTCAATACTTTAAAAGAGTACTCCATTGACTGAGGTTTTAGAGCCCAATTAAAGGCTTTCACATCTAATCCATCATAATCGAAACAAAACACTGCAGATGAACTACCTAGATTGACTACATCATAGTTGCGTTCAAGGTGATCGCGATACCACCTGTCACCAGGATAATTCTCAATGTTAGGTATGCTGTTACGATACCAGTTTGTTTCCTTTATTCTACTTTCCACACAATTAATTGGAATCATGAGAACTCTACGAATAATTCTTCTTATACTCATATTAATATCCCGGACAATTACACGATTCTATATGATACTTATAGTCGATATTCAAAGAAAATATTGAAGCCATTTCTTCTTGAGTTAGTTCAAAATCAAATATATCAATATTTTCTATAAAACGAGTTGGCTTATACGATTTGAAAATAGGCATCACATCGCCTTGCTGAATATGCCAACGAAGGATAATCTGCCCTATTGACTTATTATATTTCTCGCTAAGTATCTCAAATATATCTGCATTCTTTAAAGGATCAACCAAACGACATAGAGGCGCATAAGCTTGAAGTTTAATATCATGCGACCTCATATATGACTTTAAGTCTACCACGGTCCTGAGAGGATGATATTCCACCTGATTAACCATTGGGGTGAGAACATCCGAAGAATTTAGAAGTTGTTTAAAATGTCTCACCCTATAATTCGCAACACCTATCGCCCTAACCTTATCAGTCTTTGCATATACTTCAGACATTTTCTCCCAAGTTGTCTTAAAGTAATCAGGATAGGGCCAATGCATTAACCACAAATCAACATAGTCGGTTTTAAGGTTTTGAAGCGATATTTCTATCTGTTCTTTTATATTTCCGGCAATCTGTTGGCTATTACCAATCTTCGTTGTCACAAATATATCAGAACGAGATATTTTTAAATCCCGCAGGACATCTTTCAAAACAGCTCCTACTATTGACTCGTTACCATAGTCGCGTGCTGTATCTATTGCACGAAAACCCGCCTCAAGCCCAGCTCTCATAACAGAGTACAATTCGTCATAGTTCATCCAATTAGTGCCAATTGCCATTACAGGCATCTCAACGCCATTGTTTAACTTTATTGTATTCATAATCAATGAATCTTGGATTTAATGAAAGTAACAGTTTTCTGACGCATATCTTTATTCATTCCAATGCACCAAACTGTCGCAGCTATTGATATGGTAGTTAGGCAACACGTTAGAATCAGCCGCACAAAAGATGGCTCCATATACCTGTCATACAAGAAATATGGCAATATTAGCGAAGCCACAGTTACAATTGCACAACGGCCATGTACGTTATGTAGATAATCAGCTATATTATATTCAACATATTTGCGAACGATAAAAACACTGATAAACTCCGACAGAAACATCGTTATGTTTGCTGCCCAGAACACGCTTTCAGGTTCTCCCCCCATCTTAAGGAATACATATGCAAGGGGGAATGCACAACAGAGAAGAGTTCCAATCACCACATTGGCTAAAAGGAGTTTGCCCGTAGCATGGAGCACGATTGTTCTAGGGGTTTTAAGTGTCTGTATAAGGCAGAGAATTAATACTAATATTAAAAATGAAACTGAGTGATCTGGATAGTTTCCTAACCACAAAGACAATATATAGTCTGCTTCAAGACAGATTGGCAAAACAAGTAACCACATTAGATAATATGAAAAATTACTGCTCATATACACCAGTTTGAACATTTCCTTTATCTCCCCTTGAGCATAAAGCTTAATAATCTGTGGCCTCACTGCAGTCATAAAATTATTCGAGAACTGAGTAACAGCACCTTGAACCTGATAAGCAACAGCACGAGCCGCATTGACTACTGGACCGAAAAAGACATTAAGCAGAAGGTTTAGACCTTGGCCTTGGGCAAGTACGGAAACGTTTCCAATGAGGTCGGAACCTACAAATTTAAACATGTCTTTATATAATGCCTTTTCTTTACATACTTTAATTCTACTTTCAGGATATCTACTAATACAATATATTCCATAAAATAATACTATTCCAATATTAATTAAAAAGAGCAAGCTTGCATAAAACAACAATTTGTCAAATGGTGAAATGACTAGCAAGTAAACTACAACAAGTTTTAAAATAACCTCTACTATTCCTACATAAGCATATACCTTCATGTTCTCATGAGCAATAATAGACGCATTATAAGGAACTTGGGTTAAAGATATCAAAGTTGAAAGAATTGAAATTTGATATACCCAGAAAGCTGCATTTAATCGCTCCTCTGGTATAACCATCTTCTCATAAAAGAACCACAAGCCTATTGTCTCTGCTAATAAAACAATAATAATTCCAATAAAGATATGAGTAAGTAAAGCCACATTAAATATCTTATTTAGTTTTTCATAGTTTTTCTTGCCCAATTCAAAGGTAATGTATCTGGAAGTGGCTGCACCCAACGATCCGTTTAAAAAAGAAAACATTGTTACTATGCCTCCCACAACGTTATAAAGGCCGTAATCCACAACACCAAGAGTAGCCAGTACTACGCGTGATATATACAATGAAACTCCCATTATCAGGAACATCCTGAAATATAGGAACATTGTGTTTTTTGCTATGCGTTTATTATCAGACATTCGAGCAGAAAATTAATACCATTCAATATTTTCTTTCAGCACTCTTGCAGGTGAGCCGCCAACCATCGAGTATGGAGGTACGTCCTTGGTCACAGTAGCATTGGCTGCGACAACAGAACCTTCGCCAATTGTTACTCCTGGCATGATAGTGCAACCTGTGCAAAGCCAACAATGATCACCTATGTGAACAGATGCATGATTTTTGTATGTATCGTTAATAATAACATGAATACCATTATAATCACGAATGCTAACGTTACGTCCAATTCGAACCCCATTACCAATAGTAATTTCCTTGGCACACATAATAGTAAGGTTAACATTGCATGCACCTTGACCAATTGTAAGTTTTCCGTTATTAACTATTTCAATGCATGCACCACTTCTGAGAAGATATGCACCATTGCCATAACGTGTGAGTGGCCCTCCATGAATTGTTAATTCTGTACCGGCTGCCATCTTCAAAGCTGTTGGGTAGTGAAAACCTTTGATTTCTGAACGACCGAGGATTAAATCAGCCTGCACGTTAATCTTCGCTGTTGGTTGAATATCCAGTATTACGTTTGGCTCCACTTTTATTTTACCTCCCTGTAGGGAAGTGTTCTTACGTTTATTGATATAAAGAGTGTTATAGCAGGCTTGAGGATTACATAACAAATGGATACAAGATTTAACCATGTAGTAAACCTTCTTTAAACAAGTCTTTAATAAAACTTTAGGATTCAAAGAGAACCGCTTCCTAGTTTTATTTGATTTGCCTTGCGGATAATACTTCTCAGTCACGTAATCGAAATCATGTGTATCTAAATCCTCAAAGAATGCCTTGCGGTCTATTTTTGCAGGTTCTATAGACTTGCGAAGTGCAATATTCCCACCAAGAATTGACTCGAATGGTGTCTCAATGAATTCTAGCTTGTCTTTAACACTATCAAAATAAGCCTCACCTTTCTTGGAGTTCAGCAAAATCATTGATGTACCTATATTGTTGTCCAAGTTTTTGTCAACCTTCTCAATACCCCAATAGTCGGCAATGGTTATATCGGCAATACGTGGAAAGCCCTTAAATTTGCAGTCATAGCATGATGGACGACAAAAAACATTGGTATGATAACCACGTCGGAAATCATCATCCATGAATACCCCATAATATGATTGTCCATTTTCAAAAGTTACCTTGCGTGTAAGATTACGCCAGCCAAGTTCCTTGTTTTTTGCCTTGACATAAACTACCTTACTATTGTATCTTTTCTCCAAAGAATCTAAGTATGCACGATACACTTTAGGAGAATTGACACCACGACAAATAAAGTCAACTATTACAAGATTATCGTAATCTTTGCGCAAAAACGCTCTTAACGCTGCCATCTGGCATGGTGTACCACATGCTAGAACTTTTTCGCCTTTCTTTAATATCTCTCGTATTTCTGCATACAGACCTTCTGCATAACTCTCCAGATATTTACTACTCCTTAGTTTCTCCAGGTCTTCAGGATTCTTTGTGACATAATTATGAACACCTGTAAATCCCTCATTGTAGATTACACCAGAAATATAACCACCCTGTTCAAGCATAGCCTCTGCCATAGCCGTATAAGCACCGCCAGATGTACTATTCCAGCGCACACGCATGTTCTTGTGTATAGCAGCTATTGTATGACTTGGTTTGGGGTAATCATTCTTTTTAAGATCTTTAATATTACATATTGGACACACCTTTTCGCAGAGGTGACAATCGGTACACTTCTTTTTATCCACCTCAGGATACCAGAAGCCCTCTATATCTGTCTTGAAAGTAATTGCCTTTTGTGCGCACACGTCCCCACAAGCATTACAGCCGCAGCAATCTACTTTATTTTTTATTTGAATCATTATCTATTAAGAAAACTATTTGGAACAACTCAATTAAGTTATTATTTTCTATATGGATACAATACGCCTAGGCATTATACATATACCCCTACTGACAAAGGGGCAGGTAAGTGACATAATAGTATTCAAGAGTTTACTGCTTTGGGGAAATTCAAATAATCCAAACGTGATTTAATTACTTCATTTAATGATCTTGCACGGATTAATCGATCAACGCAAACAATCTATGCATTATTTCATTTGAATTGATTCACTCTCCGATATTTATCATCTAGAGCCATCAAAGCCTCAATTTTCTCCTTTCTCTCAATAGGAAGATCGCCTTTCGACATGAGTTTGATGTTTCTACGAAGCCAATGCCACAGCAATCGCTCCTCAGCATAGTATTTTGATGGACGGCGGTGGTTGGTAGCAATGAATGCCATCACCTGCTCGTACTGCATCTGCCAGCGCTCGGATTGGGTCATTTAGGAAAACTTGTGACTGTTACGCTTTTGTTATATTTTCAATATGCAGATTCATATCTATAACGCCTTATACTACTGTTTTAGATAATCGCATCTCAGCATTCTTCATCCCTCATCGGAAACAATCCTTACACATGGAGATTGTGTTTCTCTGCCTTGTCTGTTAACAACTGTCTGATTTTCTACTATCGCTGTCTCACGACCCTCTTTAAAATTAACATTCTTTCACTATGAAGGGATAAGAAATCTTAAAGCTATTGCCCATTCGGGTAAAAAGTGGTATTTTTGTATAGAAATGAGCGGAAAAGGCTCAATTTCCCGGATGTCTGATGAATGTCTGATGAAACAGGAAACGGTGTTTCCGTTTTACACTCAGTATCAGGCTGTTATGCAGAAGTTCACATTAGCTTTATAATCTCCGGGCGCGTACCAACATTAATCAGGAGCTTTAGCTTGCCATTCTCTTTAAATTATGCCATTATATACTAATATTGAAAAACTGATAAGGAGCTGCAATAATGATGGAGTTGCTCTCTTACAACCATGCTTACTGTAACTCGCTTATCAGTTAATTCTATTCTACTTTCGGTTAATCCCCCCCGGATTAACCGAGGGGTGGATTACTATGGTTTTCGATACAAATATACATAAACAGACTTCTCCGTTGCCCCATTAGCATCATGACGAGGCCTACCAAAATCGAAATTATGAATGTTATGCATATCAGATTCAACCGATGCAGCAATTTCCATATTATCACATTTATATGCCACAGATTTTTCTATTGCCTGACCGTTATGGTCCTCACGCTCATGATCAGCAATGCGTTCTTCTGGATTCTCAGCAATACCACAATAAAAATCATCCCGAGCATCATCAGTTACTCTATTTGAATTATACCATCCAAGTAGAATACTTTCAATGCTTCCAGCGCTCATGTTATGTGCATCATATATTTCCATCTAACGATTTTTCTTTTTAGACATTATAAAAACCTTGTTCACTATCAGCTTTCTTAGAAATTTCATGTTCATGCCATGTCAAACTATTATCATGCAGTTCCAATTGTTTGTCACGTTTCCGATTTTCTCTATTATCAGAATACCAAATTACTGCAGGCGCTACAACCGTTAAGCCTGACAAAAAACCAACGACATACTCTCCTTTGAGAAAAGAAATAATCATACAGGCAAGTGCGCCCAAAATGACAAAAAGCATTAATAACGATTTCCAATTCATAAGCTATCAATCTGGGACGTCAAAAGACCTTTTCTTTAATTTTATTCCACTATTTCATTGACCATGATTTCCAAGGTCGAGACCAAAGAAAGATAGAATTGAGGCCAAATTACCCAAGAAGCCTAATACTCCCCCAATAACAGACAGGATTAGTACAGGTTTACCATCCATCTTAAATGTTTTTATATGCATAATCTGTAATACCTCAGAAAAGAACATCAAAAATGCTTCTATTCCTCGGAAAGGCCAAAAAACAAAAGGAAGGAAGAGTTGTATTAATAGGAAGCCCCCTTGGTTTTTCCTTTTTTCATCCCAATTGAGATAATTGGCACACATCTTCCTCACTAAATCTTCTAAGATTACCACATTATAGATTTTACAGAAAAAATAACTGAATTATTCCCCTATTTATATTCCCTGCTTATCAATTCAGCAATTATTACACAAATGTACCTAAGTATTCTGAGAGGCGGAGGGCTATCTTGCCTCTCTTTATTACGTTATGCTTGAACTTCAAAGCGTTAAACTCCGTGACAATGTTTCTAAACACGTTAACTGTTCCTTTATATTGTGGTAACACCTCAGTCTCTGCTTTGGTAATTACTTTCACTATTTCTTCTATAGAATTGTAAACAGTATCAACACCTTTTCCTTCTATCGGAATTGCAACTTGGTTGAGTTCATCAGTATCATCCCACATAAATGCAACAAAAAGAGGGAGATTTCCTGTGTCTTTCAAACCGAAGTCGCGCAATACCTGCATGTTTGCCTTTGGTTCAACCCATGTCGGCACCATATAACTAATAATATCGGAACTACTTGATGATGGAATAGAATATTGACCTTTTCTCAGTGGTCTCACTGCAAATATCGGCCAATTAGCCCCAGAGATACTGTCTAAAGCATTCCAGAAATCCTCATCACGAAGTACCTTCGCAACATAAGGGTCCTTATCAGTATAGAGTATGAAACCATAAATTCTCGAAAGGGTTTTATCACCCTTCACCAGATCTTTTATGATCTTCAGCCCACATTCCTTTTCAAATGGAAACATATCTTTCACGTACTTTCTTAATATAAGAAGAGGTGTGATAATATAAAAATTACCAACCAAAGATATCGGAATGCGTTCCCGTCTGCAGGAACAGCAGTGTGAGTTCATTGTCATTTTGCTCCCACGTCATCAACCAATTGGGTTCGATGTGGCATTCCCACTGACCCTTGTGGCCACCCTTCAGTAGGTGCGGCTTATACTCAGCAGGGAGCGTACCAGTAGCAGAAAGCAAGCTGATGGCCCGCGTGATGGCATCCATCGGTAGCCCACGCTTGGCACACTTGCGCATGTCCTTCTTGAATTGATGTGTATAATTAATGCTATACATCAGCCAAAAATCTGTTTCATCATGTCATCAACACTATCGGCATGGTACACACGCCCATGCTTGATATCTTCCATCGCCTCCTTGTAGCCCGCGGTCTTGGTGATATCCTCGTTCTTGGCCTTGGGCTTGCGCTGCACCTTTACCGATGCCACGCCCTTGAGTAACTGACAGGCCTTCTTAATCTGAGTCAACAGGCTCTCGTCCTGCACATCTAAAACTATTGTTGCCATATGTATTATTCTTTATTTATTATTTACTCGGAATCCTCGTCATCATCGGAGGTGAAGAGGGGGATGAGGTGGCCTTCGGTGTGGATGGCCCAGGCGGTGGTGGCGAGGGCAGCCAGAAAGAGGAAGATCAGGCAGGTACGGGCACGCTTGGGGCCGTCTTTCTTCACAGGCACGGTGGCAGGCTGAAGAGTGGTAAAGGCAGGGGTTTCTTCCTGTACCTTCATCTCGGCCTGCTGTAGCTGAGCAACCACCTGCTGATAGATACGCTCCTGTAACTCCATCTCGTTTTGGAGGTCAGCCTCCTTGGTCTGGGCGTTCTGAGAACTGACATTACGATGGGAGTCGGCATAAGTGGCGTAGCGGTCGCGAGCCTGCTCGTACTTGGCCTTGGCCTCGCGAGAGAGTTTCAAGTTGTACTCATAGTCGACACGAGCCTTTGAGGTTCGGTAGTCGGTGATAAATGACTGGAGCATCGTCTGTACAGAGTCGGCTATCGTGGCGCAGATGAGGGGATCCTGATCTGTGACATTAATCGTGATTACCATGGTTTTCTTATCGACATCGCAAGAGACCTTTTTCTCCATAGCCTTCACTATCTTGCTCTGCTCCTTGGTGAGCTTGAATGTGTTGACCTTCCCATTGGCGGGATCCTCATCTTTCGGGAAGAGATCGAAGAAGGCCTTCAAACCAGCTGACCACCAGGGTAGCTTCTGACCATCTTTCAGATAGTCGTAGTAGGTCATGACTTCGACACCGGTGCTGTCGTCTTCGCGCTGCACCTTGATGGGGAAGAGTGAAGCGCGGAACGTCACGCTGTTCATCAGGTCGGGGTAGAGCGTAGGGAGGAGTGCATCGGCTCCAGCACTGGCTCCGCCCAGGTTTATACCGAAGCTGCTGGCCAGGCTGGCCAGAGAACCGCCGCTTTTCACGCCCATGCTGGAGAGCTCGGGAGCAAGCATCACTGTACAACTGTAGTAATTGGGGATGCTTAGCATTAGGATTGCTGAAATCACGAATGTAATGGGGAGAACTTTATAATAAAGTTTGCGATGTTTTTTAACATCGTTAAGCAAATCTTTATAAGAAGGTTTTTCTACCTTAACTTCTTTATTATTTTCCATAAAGAATTAATTTATATATTTTTTCTTTTACCGATTACCCAACCCTCTTGGCCAAGAGGGCTTCGAACCTTTTCCCAAACCCTTTTCCAATCGTTGGAAAAGGACTTAACTGAAAATTTCGAGAAACCCTCATTTTCAGAGTTTTGGTATGGCTCGCAAAGCCTGTGCCCCTAAAGGGGCGAGCCATATATTTTTTATGGCTGCGCATGTAATGAGCCCCTTTCCAAGGGGCGGCGACAGCGGGGATGTTCAGATACTTATCCCGACCCTTTGATGGGTCGAGGATACCTTAATGTACGAGCGACAGGAGGAGCGGTTGCATCCTCCCCATATAGGGGGAGGCCTTGGAGGGGGTGGATGTCTCTTGGTTCATTCTCTGCGCCAGAGAATGAACAACCCCGCTTTAGGGCCGCCCCTTAGCAAGGGGCTCAAAATCTTCGCGCCGAAGAAAGGAAGAATTACTTTAGCATGTTGGCGATGGAGACGAACATCGTGGCGAGGGAGGCGAAGGAGGTGCCAATGCCAAGCCACTGGGTGAGGCTGTTGGGATCCTTCGGGCCCTTGGTGGGGACGACGATCTCGCAGCCGGGCTCGATCTTACCCTTTGAGGCCTTGGCGATGGTACCATTCTGATAGAGGATATAGGTATGGCTCGCGCGGGCACGCCTGCCATAGCCACCGGCCTGCTCGATATAGTATTTGTAGCCCTTCCCATCCTTGAAGGCAACCGTGTTCGGTTTCTGGATATCACCCGAGATCCTGACGGTATGGTTGAAGCGCGGGATAATCAAACGGTCGCCATTCTGCAACTCGATATCCTCGTCGCAGCCAGGATTAGCCAGGGCTTCGTCGAGATGGATACCAACGCTATAGGTGGTCTCCAAAGCCAACTGCTCCAGACTCAGAGAGTCTTTAGAATCAGCAGCGGCTGACTGTCTCGCCAACTTAATCAGTTCCTGCATACGGGCACGTTCATCTGCATTCATCGTACGAATGAGGCGGGCACCGCGGACATAGGCGCCGGGGATGATGCCACCGGCCTCTTTGACCACATCGGAGAGGCGCTGGTTCTTGACACTCAGCGTATAACTTCCCGCGAAGGTAATCTCACCCTCGACACGAACAGCGATGAGTTCTGTAGATTCAGGACTGCGGCGGACAGACACCACATCGTAAGGCTCGAGGGTAAAGCTCTTGTCACCGTCGAACTCAAAGCCAGGCTTGATGGAGAAGCTGAAGATCTTGGCGATATCCGTTGAGGCAGCCGTGGCCTCAGGGTTGATCACACGGCGGGCCACATCGACTTTCACGGTCGAGGCTTTATCCGTCAGACCACCGGCCTGCAAGATCAGGTCTTCGATGGTGGTATTCTCGGCATATTCGTAGGTACCGGGGAAGATCACCTCGCCATCGATGGTCAGCGTGCGCAGATTCATGTGCTCTGCCATCGTGGGGATAAAGAGCACATCCTCATTTTCCAGCGGCATGTCGGCAGCCGTGCCTTCCAAAATTCCCTTCAGGTCGACAGAGATCACTTCCTGGGTGCGGTTGGCCTTCATACGGCGGAGCACGGCGCGAGAGATCATGGCCTCTTCGGTCACACCCTCCACATAATCTAATAAGGTACGGACACTGGTAATCTTCTCACCCAACTGATACAGACCGGGGCGATAGACTGCGCCCTTCACCTCGACCATATTTTCAAAGCGGTCGTAGATAGTGTCTACTGTCACCACATCGCCGTCGGCCATCTTAAAGGCATTGCACTCAAACTCCTCGACATTGAAGACGCTCTTCATGCGGCCGTTATTACGGAGCACGCGCACCGACTTCTTGTAGGCATCGTTGGCGAAGCCGCCACAATAATTTAATAAGGTGGAGAGGCTCTCACCCTCGCGCAGCTCGTAGGCCATCGGGCGCTTCACACGGCCCGAGATGTCGACGATGGCATCGTAGGTGCCCACCTGGATCACATCGTTATCAGCCAGGCGCACATTACCAGCCAGACGGCCATTGAGGATAAACTGGTAGACATCGACCGTCGAGATGAGTCGGCCCTGACGATAGACCTTGATATTACGCAGCGTTCCCAGATCGTTGACACC
>Ga0247608_10000295_pt1 | contig 87178 bp, 79 predicted proteins | sample 176DNAGHGlowgp2_FD_193490 | JGI IMG/M metagenome (GOLD analysis project Ga0247608, IMG submission 193490) | Sheep rumen microbial communities from Palmerston North, Manawatu-Wanganui, New Zealand - 1766 DNA GHGlow gp2 | ecosystem: Host-associated > Mammals > Digestive system > Stomach > Rumen ... | reverse complement strand
GCTTCGAGCTGGAGGATAATCTGGACGATTCTTGCCTGGGCTTTTTTGACATCGGTTATGATCACAGGACCCATAAATTCCATGTCTTCTTTTAGCATTGTTGCATAACGGACTGGCAGGTTGCGGAAGAACTTATCCTGAATTTCGGGTGAAGCTCCCCTGAGAGCTTTCGCTAATTCCTGCTGATCTACGTCGCGGAGAGTCTTTTGAAATGCACGGTCATCGAGGTTGATAATGTCTTCAAATGCAAAAATGCAGTTGTTGAGTTTTTTCTGGAAAATTGGAGTCTCGCTGCGGAAATTGCGTATTGCTTTTTCAGTAAACTGCTGGCCGGAAAGAATCAGGTTTTCTTTCAACTTTTTGTAGTCATCATCAAGGTTCATTCCATTAGCAGTGACGATATGCTCAACTTCTGAAACAACCTGAGATTCTGATTTCTGATAGCCTTTAGCAAAGGCCTCAACCTGGCGGCGAGTGTCGGCATCCATGGTATTCAAAAGACTGATAGCATCTTCGGATTCCAGCCCGAGATACGCGATTGCTTTTCCAAAGCTTACAAGATACATATTGCTGACATAATCCATCAGTACTTTGCGGGTTGCTCTGGTAATGTCGCCCATTGTGGTTTCAACAATAGTCTGAGCCTTCTGTTCTGCAGATAATTCATTTTTCATAAGCATAGCCTCCTTCGTATTTATATGATTAATATACGACAGGTAGACTATCACGATGAGATAGGCTGAGAAAATATTTTTATAAATATGTGGATTTTTTATACAATCGGATCGCTACAGAACTGTTTTCTTTTGCAGCTTTTGCAGTGGGCACCCATCCAGACTTCATCGAATTGGGTAGCGGCATTTTTTATGAAATCTTTGTTGCTGCTCAAAACCCCGGCTTCGAAATTGCGGGTATTTTCGCCTTTCATACCGAGGCCAGCTCCGGTGAGATTTGCAGAACCGACATAGGCTGTTTTTAAATCAAAAATGATAATCTTGAAATGAACGCGGGGGCAGAGGACTCTTTCAAGACCTTCGATTAGGGCGGGGTATTTATCAAAGTCTTCACGGAAAGCAGGCCCTGGTTCCTTTGCGTGAATGAGGCGGATTGCAACTCCTCGTTTTGCAAGATCAGAAAGAACTTCCAGTAGAGGTTTTGTGCCGCGGCCGTCTTTTACATAAAGGTCTTTTATATCGGCTGTGCCAATCCAGAGAGTCTTTTTACAGTCTTTGATTTTTTCTATTACTTTCTCGTAGTGATCTTCATTTGCGATGTACTGGTATTCAGGTTCAGTTGCCTGTTTTTGTTTTATATAGTCTGCGATTTCCTTAGTCTGGGGGTTAATTCTGGCAGGCTTTTTGGGTGAGGAGATTTTCTTTTCGGTAGTTTTTTTCTTAAACATATCCCATCTCTGATTATACAAAATCAATCACTGTTCATATAGTCTTCTGGCAACGGGCATTTCTGTAAATATGTCTGATAATTCTGGATAAGTATCACAAAGACAAAGCATATGGTTATATTGCTTCCTGATGATTTCAAGTTGCTTGGATATGTATTCCTCGCGGGATAATACTGGATGTGGAGAAGGCATTTGACCTTTCAATAAGATCTCGGTCAGACGGCTTTCATATTCTGTGCGAACTTCAGTTTCTATTTCTTCTCTGAGTTTTGATACAAAAGCTGCACCGGAAGACTTTGCTTTCTTGGCGTTATCAGTTTTTACCTTTTTTGTGCCAATTGGCTGTGTACCGCCGGTAGCAATTGCGTTGTTTGTTATTTCATAATAATCCATATATGATTACAACTCCCCAAAATTTTCTTTTGTAAAGATTTCAATATCTCCGGAAGCTTCGAGTCTTAGAATGGTATTGATCATTCTTGCACGGCAGGCATCAAGTCTGCTCTGAGAGATAAAACCCATCATTTCAATATCGTCTTTGAGCATTTTTGCAGCTCGTTGGGACATGTTTCGGAATATTTTATTCTGGACCTCTTCTGATTCATATCTAAGGATTGCTGCAATTTGTCGCTGATCCATATCACGCAAAAGTTTTTGGATATCAAGGTCACGAAGGTAAACTATATCTTTAATTTCAAAAAGACATTTATCAAGTTCTGGTTTCAGGACGGGTGTTGTTGTTCGGAAATTATGAACAGCATCTTTTGCAAAATCTCTTCCACCGGCAGGGAGGTTTTCTTTGATAATCTGAAAATCATCATCGCAGGAAACTCCTGCAGTTTTTACAATATGGTCTGCTTCAGCAACAACAGCTTCATCTGTTTTATGAAATTTTCTGGAGAGCTCAAAGATTTTATCTCGGGTATCGTAATCATAAGCCTGCAGAAACTCATCGGCTTTCGTGTAATCAAGCTCCAGATAAGCAATTATCTTTGCAAGACTTTCAAAATGCTTTTCCTGCAAATATTCCTGTAAAACCTTCTGTGTTTCCTTCGTAATATTGTCCATTGCATAAGAAACCATAATTTGAGCCTTGCGGCGTTCAACAGATAATTCGTTTGCCATAAGCGAGCCTCCTTGATACCACAAATAATAGCAGGGGAGAATATCATTTAGTGATATGTTGATATTTTAAAATAAGATTTTTGAACTCTAATGAGGAAAAGAAATCATGAATTTTATAAAAACATTATTTCAGAAGACAAAGAAAGACTTTGAAAATATCCCACCTCAGGTATCTGATGAAGTCGTATTAAATAAGAAGGCCTATGAAATTGCAGAATCTTCGATGAAAGCTCTATTAGAAAATAATTATAATCTGCATGGTATAAAATACTATCGAGACAATTCTTTAATCTATCTAACAAAGCCAGTAAGCTTAAATTATGGAAACAGAGTTCCAGAAAAGACCTATCAAGTTTACATCACATATAACGAATTTCTTCGTGATACAGAAGCATTCAGAGCTTTTATTGAAAATCCGCATGAAAGAACACAGTGGAATTTCAGCAGTAAAGAAATCAATTATGAAAGTGGAATGTTTTTTAATTTTCATACCTAAAATATCATTAAATGATACATCCGTTATGTACATTATCCTCAGAAATTAATTCTAAGGAGGCCCGATATGGTTGAGTTTCATAAAGATGGTAAGAATGGAGAAGCAAAGTATTCATTTACAGATTTTGATGAGCGTGTTGGAAAGGTCTTTGAAACTGCTTGCAGACAGTTGTATGAGACAATTAAGGAACCAATCTTGCAAGACTGTAAAACTCTTCGCTCTATTATAGATGAGGTTGCAGCTCAGGAAGAATTTTATGGAAAAACCTATGATAGCAAAGAGCTGTTTTGTGGTTATGCAGAAGATGACAAAATGCACTATATGGAAAGAGAACTGGCTCGTGAATTTTCTAATTTCATTTTTAATTTTTATAAGAAGGAATGTTTCCCACTTGGGGTAATGAACGACATTCAGAAACTTGGAAATGAAGGACGTGATAAGATTGAAAAGAAGCTAGCAGAAAGAAAAGGATATACACGTTTCAATCGTGAATTTCATAAATCATTTCTGGCTTTTGAAGATATTGTTCGTTTTGATGGAAGAAGCATCCAAAAAATTCTGCGAGATATTTCTAATTATGATTTGGGTATTGCTCTTAAAAACACAAGTGATACCTTCAAAAAAGCGATTAGTTGCAATATGAGCAAGCGCGCCGAACAGTGGTTATATGATTACATTGATGACCTGGGGCCAGTATTGAAGCGTCAGGTTCAGGAATGTCGCCAGAAGATTCTACGTGTAATGGAAGATCTCTATTCTTGTCATGAATTAATCTGGAGCGATGAGTGGACAGATTAACCATTGTTTCATAAAGATAAGGAAGTGGCAGTAGGAATTACCTGCTGTCATTTTTGCATTTCTCTTCCAGTTTGTGCAGTTCTTCTATAATCTTCTTGGGATTATCCATAAAATCCTTGTGAAATATCGGAAAGCTTCGTTTATTGATTTCTATGTCTGTATATAAGAGGCGGCTTTGAATTGAAAACTCGAGCTGAGGATTTTTGGCTTTTTCATTATCATAAATGGACTTAATAGCATTTGTGGTGATGCCTATAGATTTTTTTGTCAGTCCATGAGTCTTTTTTCTGATTTCTTCGATTTCGGACAGGAGTTCTTGTTGCATTGGTTTCCCGGAGAAGAACATCTCAAAAATATCTAATAGGATTTTTTGTAAAAGCTGAATATCACAATAATCAAATTCAAAATTAATTGATACACAAGGGCTGACGCTTAGCTGGATTTTCTCTTTGTAAAAAGTAATCAGAATTATTTCATCGGTAATTGAATGATTTTTTAATGAAATGCTTACATTGAAATTTCTTGTACTCTTCTGATAATCGTAGTTAATTCCAATATCGTAATGATTCTTTTGTTCTGAGAGAAAATCAATAAAGTTGTTATGAATTACTTTTTTCGAAAGTCTGGTCTGGGCATGTTTCTGTGAATCGGGCATTAATTCAGGGTTTTTGCTTATCAAACTATTCAGTAAACTTTTCCAATATTTGGCCAAAGGATTAAGAATGTAGTTTTCAAACTCCCTGTGAAGCCAGTTATAAAATAATTCATCATCATGATTCATAACTTGTATTTTATCGCTGCCCAATATCATTTAATGATATAGACGAACAGTAGTATGTTTGTAATACGAGGAAAAAGAGTTTTGCTTGAGTATCACTAAATGATATTCAATTCAGATAAACTCCAGGCATAAACGGAGGTAAGGTTATGAAGAAGTCAAAGAAATTATGTAGAACTAATGCTACTGCAATCCTTGAGTTTTTTAACTTTAAAGATGAAACTTTTGCTTTCTTTTATGAAGTTAGAAAAAACAACCTCGTTAAGTATTATGTGAACTGCAACAAGAAAGTTTATGGGCCGTATGAAAAGGTAGGAAAGAGTCATGATCCAGAAATTGCAGACTTCAATGGTGAAAGCTACAAAACCTTTGCCTGGGAATGTGTAATTAACGATGAGGAGTATATTTTCATAGGCGGCAAAAATTGTGGCAAGAAAAAGATTCCAACATGGGAAGAGACCATGGCTCTCTTAAATAAAATGTGTGAGGAAATAGCCGAAATAACTCCAAATGAAGAATATAATGAAGAAGAACATGTGCTTCATAACTATAAAGAACAGATTGATTGGTTTATAACGCCTTCTAAAAAACTTGGACCGTATTATCAGATTCAAAAAACAGCATACAAAGATGAATCGCATTTTCAGTTTGTTTATTACAAATCAAAAGGCGATAAACATTTCTATTACAATTTGGATGGAAAAGAGTATGGTCCGTTCTTAGGCAGGGAACCAATTCATTGCCAACTCTTTTATGACAGAAAAGGCCGGGCAATTATAAATAACTTACCGGAAAAATATATTCTGATTGATGGAAAAAAGACGGACTTCTTTGAAGGAAAATGTATAAACCTTTCTTACTCAGAAGAACCATTTGGATACGAATTATTAACGGGAGATAATTACCCTTCTGTAGGAAGTGAAATAGTCTACAATGGAATTCATATACATCCAGATGGCGGCGTCAAGTTTTTGAAAGATGGTTCAATAGCTTATGTTAGTAAACCTTTATATGAGCAATCTGCCTGGTGCGTTAAAAATAGTGAAGAAGAACTTCAGGTATCGGCAAGGTTCGATGGAGAACAGTCTCGAATCGTCGGAAATGCACTTTTCTATCTGAGGGGAGGGGTTCCATATCTTATGCTTGAAGGCAGAGAATACAATGGTTTTGCCCTTACGCATGATATACATGTTTTTGAATCTGAAACAAATGGAAAAACTGGTTACGTCTACTTAAAGAAAGGTCGCGTGTATTTTATTGAAGTTGAAGACATCCATCAGTCCATTACTCCGATATCATGTTATACAAAAGGCTCAGAGTATTATGAAAATCAATGCAAAGAAATTGATAACATCATGAAGCTCGTAAAAGAAAAACGCATTGCCGGGGAGTGTAAGATTTAAAAGAATCTTATGATAAAGAAATGAATGAAAATTATCGCGCATTATTAGAAGCTGCATTCCCCTCTACGATTGTTAGATCCTGGTATATGCTACCTACATCAGAAAAACTTTCTCATTCATTCCTTGCACGTTTAATAGTCTTAAACAAGTCTTTGACTATGGATGAAAGAATAAAATGTTTGGAAATTCTAAAAGCAGAATGTAAGGATTTATATGTTGATGCTGAGTTAATACCTTTGATAGAAAATGAAATTAATGAGAAAGTGGAGTTATATCATGAATTTATAAAGCCTGGACCTCGGATTTTTTATAGATCCGAGGCAGCAGTAAACTGTTTCACTTCTTCATTAGATAAAATAATTAAAATTTCTCAAGAGAATAAATGGTTTGATTCAATATCTTACACGATAACAAGAAGTTACATTGATGCAAAGGATTATGAAGATGAAATTATGGGTATTTATAATAAATCGGGAAAAATCTTAGATATATATGAAGATCCAGAATCTAGTTATTTTCGATTCTTAGACAAACCAGGTATTCTTTCATATCAAAATAAACTTATAATCCCAAATTATTTTAGACCAGGAGATGCTGTTTTTAATATACTTACAAAAAAGACTGGAACTGTACAAAGTGTTCTAAATTCTTATATAGCTGTTAAAGAAAATAATACTGAGTCTTCTGAAGACACAAAACTGTGGTATATTCCTGAAATTGAATATGATATTTAAACAGATATTTCAAATCAGATAAATGCAATATCACTAAATGATATTCGCCTATGTCATACTCTCCTTATCAAAACTTAAGGAGAACCAATTATGAAATTAGGCGATTTTAGAAAATTGACAGCAAATCTTTCAGATGATACTGACATTGTAGTGGAATACTATGATGAAGAAGAAGAGGGCAGTGTGGCCATGCCAACTGGAAAGATTACAGTAAAAAGTAATAAAGAGATTTGGATTGGACAAAGATTTTCAGAAACTGTTGTGTTCATTGAAGACTCTGGGTGTCGCTAAGAAATCTGATAAACGGGAATGATATCGGATGAAACCAGAAACTTTGCGAAAAATTATTGATATAGATTCTCGAATGATAGATTTTTTTAAAGAGTTTCAATACTCATATTTAAACTTTGATTATGAGAATTTACTAAAACTTATATTTGTTCTAGAAAATAAGCCAATGAAGTCTATTTCATTGTTTTGTAAGGAAGATGCAGATTTTGCAATTACAAACCAAAAGAGAATAAATAGTATTCTCAATAGTGTACGTATATTTTTAATGGATTCGAAACTTCTAGGCTATTATCACTTTAGTGACCGTTCCGTTTATCCTCTGATATGTATTGTTTATCATCAGTTTTATAAAGAAATTTCATATTGGGAATTTGAAAACTTTTGGGATAAGAATCAAGATGAATTCATTTCATTTAAAATCTGGCTTTATAGATTTTTACTTTTTAATAAATCAAGTAACAAGAAAGTTGTAGATCCTCCTATCGAAGAATTACTGCATGTTTTTAGTGCATACCCTGAAGAATTAAAACTTACTGTAGAAACTTTAGATAATTGTAATACTGATTTCGTATTATATTTATTAACCGATAAGTATTTTGATAAAGACTATATGGGGCATTGTATGTCACCTTTTGTATTAAAGCCTCATTCTTATTCCCCAAGATATATAAATGATATACGAAATATTGATATAGTAAGTGATCCTTCTATCTTACCCTTAAAAGAAGTCCTTTCTTTTGAAGACTGGATAAACCATCATGTTATAGATAAGTCTTTTTATATTAAGAAATCGTTGATTCCCGAAAATGAAGAACTCTGGACTGAAGAAAAATTTTCTGAGTTTTGTGAAGCTCGTGGAAAGCTTATTGTAGAAAAGATAAATCAGATTTTTTCTGAGTTGGCAACGGAAACTCCTTCTAATTAAGATTCAAAAATATCATTAAATGATATTCGCGTTGTGTAAGATGAAAATACTTCAATGGATGGAGGATGCAAATGGCACACAAACACGAATCAAAATACAAACTTGCAAAGCGATTTATTTATGAACTCAAGCAACTCACTGCAGGCGTTATAAAAGGAATGACTGCGGAAGTTTATTATTCTGAAGCAAAATCATTGCGGGAGCTTTTTGATTCCTTTGCGATTATTGAAGAGTTTTACAGGCCTTTGAAGTCCTATTGGGAAATAAAGATTGCTCTTCAGAAGTATGCACGGTTTGTGGATAAGAAGCTGCCGTATGCAGATGATTTCAAAAGAATGCTGATTCATTGTTTCGTGGTGATTGAACAGATATATTTCTATGAAGAATACGGTTTCTTTTCGACAACTGTTCATCCGAGAGATGTGCCAGGGGTGCCGGTGAAATGTTCCTGCGGTTGTCTTCCATTCTGGCCTCTGGAGCCTGTGGTGGATGAACATGGGCAGGTCATCTATAAGAAAGTTATTCGGTTTTACAATAAAAACAAAATCCGTCCTCTTTGTATGACAATCAGCAGCAAGCCGGAAATTCTTGAAGGCCGTGAGAAATGTAACCTTTCAGATGAACAGATTGAGCAGCTGAAAATCTTTGTCCGCAAAAATCGAGACATCATTAAACGGCATTACAAAGATGAAATTGATAGCATGGAATTTATTGATGCCCTGAAGAAACGAAATAGGAGGAATAAGCAATGATTAATCCAGAAAATCTTCCAGATATAATTGAAAATTTGACCTGGCAGGATGTTCAGAGAAGTTTTGTTTATCCTCCCGAAAGATCTCCTGTTCGGCTCTTGAAAGCAGAAACAGGTCTGCCGGTTAATATTATTAATGTAACCTATGGCGTCTTTTTTGAACTTGGCCTGATAGAGTGGATTAAAGTTCAAACGAATACGAATGATGCAATTGATGACAATAACTATGAAATATTCTGGTTCACCGAAAATGCGGAGACTATATTGGAAGATACCAATATGACGGCCGATCTTCTGGAAATTGTCCAAGACTACATCAAGAAGTCTTATGCCGACGAGAACTCTCTTCTTTATAAAACAATGAAGAAACGTAAAGAAGAGTGGGAAAGTGATGTAAAGAAGATGAAAGAGGAAAGAAAGGCTAAATAAAATGATGCTGGATTTTAATTTTACATGGAATTATTGGCATAAGCTGATTCATGAATATTTTGAGGAAATTTATAATTTAAGAGCAAAAGAAGAAGACTATGAAGAATTGAGAGATGTGTCACCTGAGTGTATTGAAGATTATCTATATAGAGGGTTAAAACAGCAATATGAAAAAGTCAGAATAGAATCTGATCTTTGCTGGCAAATAGGAATTACACTTCAAGAGGAAATCATGATTGTTATTTCTGGTGTTGCTGGGAAAACTAATTTGTCTGAGGCAGAATTAGTTTTTTACATTTGCGACTCTAATCATGCATGTGGAGAATACGAACATATAAAAGATATAAGAGCCATTTTTCAAGTCTGTGCAAAGATAAAGGATAATTTGATAATAGACTTGTATATTCTAAATCAAATGCGTTTAGAAAATCAAAAAAAGATACGACTTTACACTATGGCAAAATCTCTAATTGAAGCATATTCGAAAAAACTGTTAGAACCATTAGGTTATAAATGGCAGTTACTTAATCTAAAAACCTCTTTCATCCTTAAAATACAAAAAGAAAACGGAGCTAAGGTGGAAATAGAAATCAAAGATGATAATTACGTGAAAGCGCCCGAACTCATTAAAGAATCAATAAATAGTTTAGAAATGATAGATAAATTTCTTAGCTAAATCTCATTAAATGATAGACTTCTCTGCTAAACTCCCTAAATACAAAACTCAAAGACTATAGGAGGCTTTGTATGTGTAATCATACTGATGTAACAGCACAAGAATTGGCGATGAAGTTAGTTGATTATATTGAAAAACGATATAAAGATTCTAATTCTATAAGCGGAGTTAAGTCTGGTTTTCCAACTATTGATGCGATTACTCATGGATTTCAAAAAGGAAACTTAATTACTATTTGCTCGAATTTATGTTATTACAAAAATTGTTTTGTAATGCAATTACTTCACAATATTATAACAAAAGATAAGAGTCGTTTTGGGTTTGTTTCTTATACTATGAATGAACAGCAATTTGGTTTAGCTATGTTATACCGAGAAACGTTGATTCCAGTTTCTAAGATGGTTACAGGAATGATGAATGAACAGGAAGTAAAAAATATTCAGAAAGCAATAGAAACTATTTTTACTTCAAATGTTGTTATTCCAAGAGTATGTTCATCCTCTTTTGATGAATTATGCAATATTATTCGGGAATCTGTTGAACGGTATGATTTAAGGGTTATTTACATTGATTCTTTGAATACAATTCCAATTGAGAAAGAATTTGGTAGTCAAAAGAATCGAATAATGAATATTATTAAGAAATTGAAAATGCTGGCAGTAGAGTTAGATATTTCCATCATTACTGATTATTTCTGTTATGAGACTATTAGGGATATATTTGGTGGTAATATTGATAATGAAATTCTAGTTCAAAAAACAGGTTTCGTATATACATATTCAGATATTGTATTGCAACTTCAGAATATAACGGAGAAGAAGGGTATTTGTTCCAATCGATATGAGCTTGAGATTTGTTGCAGTGAGTATGGATTAGGCAGATGTAAATATTTCCAATTTGATTCAAAGGAAGATAAATTTCTGGAAGAGGAAGAAAAATAATAACTTACAAATACTTCGTCATTGCCTGGACTTTCTTCTTCCATTCGATTACCAGTTCTTCTGGGGCGAGAGGAATGATGTCTTCACCGTATGGGAAAAAGTCTCGGAGAATACCGGGCCACTGGTTGCTTGTAAAGCTTACATGGAGGGCCCCGTCTTTGTGAGGAAGCTTTCCTTTGTATTCTTTTACAGTTTTGTCTTCTCCAAAGTCTGCAGTTGAATAATACAGTGCCGAGCCCTGGAAAATGAATTCGCAGAGTTTCTTTTCATCATTTGTCTGAATACCAAAGATTCCCAGCGTCTTTTTTTCGTGCATCCATTCTTCTTCAGATGGCAGAGAAAAATGAGTTTTTACCAGGCGGAGATTTTTCATTCTTGGAACAACAAAAGTTCTGCGTACTTTTTCATTCGGATTGTCCCACTTACTAACCATGCCGGTAAGGTACCACTGCTCACGATCATAGATCAGCTGCCACGGTTCAATAGTACGTCCCGAAGATGCCATATTATTGTGAATCGAGTCGTAATCAAACTCGAGCATAAAATTATCTTTAAGGGCAGAAAGAATTATTTCCCAGGTTGTGTCATCAACGCTGTCTACAACTCGTTTTGCCATTACAATGCGGGTTTCAAACCACTGCTTTTCGCGCAGATGAGAGTTTTTGAAGTTTACCTGATTCACATCAATCATTTCTGATTTTACAGGCGATTCAAAGCTTTCGCAGATATTTAAAAGAGGAGCATAAAGTGGAGTGTCCTGAAACATTTCAAAAAGTTTCATTACCATTCCATAAGCTGGCATTTCTTCTTCGGTAACAAAAATGGCAGGGAACTTATAAAGATGGCTGGAGTAGTGGTATCCATCATATTCACGGCTGTATTCAAGAGGCGCATGATAGTTATTACGCAGGCGGCGGATATCGCGGTTTAAGGTTGCAACTGAAACCTCAAGACGTTTGGTGAGGTCTTCCACTGAATAATATTTATCTTCCTGAAACAAAGCATCCAGCTGAAAGAGGCGGAAAATCTCTTTTCCCGACTGTCTGGTGTTATCATCCTTATCTTCTTTTGACATAAAGATATTATAACACGGAATTTGCAGAGAAATTCAAAGAAATTTGCTGAAATTCGTCATTTTGATAAACGTTTATCAAGAAATTTCCTTTACAAACAGGATTTTATGATGTATATTATAATCAAGGAGACTTGATAAACGATTATCAAGAAAGCTTTGGAGGATATATGTCATTCGCTAAACACCATTTTGTAGACAAGGCATTAGAGCAGTTCAACTTTCGCATTGGAGACAAAGTTTCTGACCTACTCTTAGTACTTACTGCATACTATGCAAAAAAAGCCTCTGTTAACGTAAGCTTCAGTGTTTCAGAAATCCTTGATCAAAGCAAAGCTCCTTCTTTTATAAAGGCCTGCTTTGAAAAAAATAATAAGGGCTATTTGAAGTGCACTCTGGAAACTTTTGAAAAAGTTACTCTAGAAGATATGATTGAGTACATTAATCATAAAATTGAAAACAGAACTTTGTACAGCCACGACGGTACAGACGCTACATATTTCCCTCAGCAGATGAATGATTTATGTGCAAAATTTCTTGAGCTTAAAAAAACAGATACACTTCTTGATCTGGGTTCTGGCATTTCCTCATTCCTTATCAATGCAAAGAAGAATTACGGCGTTACAACTGCAGCAGGTATAGAAATTGATGAATCGGTTTATGTTTTTGCGAACATTCTTGCTGCAATCAATGAACAGGAAATCCAGGTTTGGAATGAAGATGTTTTCACATTCGATAAATTTAAGTTTGTTGAAAAGCTTTTTTCTTTCCCTTCATTCAACCAGAGAATTGAAGCACCGCATATCAAAGAATATGTCTTGTCAAAAAATATCAATGGGCAGGATTTTGCAACACAGGGTGAAGTTGCCTTTATCCTTAAAGCTCTAGACTTGCTTAGTGAGACTGGAAAAGCTGTTATTGCAATCTTACCTGGCCTGCTTTTCAGAGAGAATCTTGCAAGCTTCCGCGAGTATCTTGTAAAGAACAGATATCTCGAAGCAGTAATTACTCTGCCGGATTCAGTTCTGGTAAATACAAATGTTCCTGTTGCTCTTTTGATTTTGAGCCACAACAACGACAAGGTAAGATTTGTAAATGCAAGTTCTGTTCACGGAAAATCACGCCATGGCGGAAGCTGTCTTATGGACGAGCATGTAAATGCAATCTACGAAATGAGTAAAAAGAAAAATCACAATGCTGTAGATATCAAAGTTGAGAAGATTGGAAAAGACGGATATTGTCTTCTTCCAAATACTTTCCTTCTGGAAGCAAAGCTGCCTTACGCAGATGAATCTGTTGAGTACAAGAAACTTTCTGACCTTGTAACACAGAAGATTTACCGCGGCGTTCAGTATAAAGCAAATGTACTCGACACTCTGCTTACAGAAGAGGATACAGATTTTTATTACTTCTCATCTAAGGACATTCAGGAAAACCGTATTTGCAAGAATCTGCAGCACATGAGCGAGATTTCCGAAAAGGATCTTTCTCTAATATTAAAGAATGATGACATTCTTCTGGTACTGGCAATTACAGACAATATAAAAGTTGCGGTTGTATCAAATCTTGATGCGCAAAAGATTTTACCCGCAAGTAATTTGTATGTAATCCGTCCAAATACAAGTTTAATATTACCGGTATTCTTTAAGCTTCTATTGGAATCAGAAAGTGCAAGAACGATTCTTAAGGAGTTTAGTGTTGGTACAGCCTTAAAGACTATCAGCGCAGAGTTTCTTAATAATCTTCTTATTCCAGTTCCGCCTCTGGCTGTACAGCAGGAATTAGTAAAAAAGTATAGCAAAATCGAGTCTGAGCAGGAACAGCTCAAGAATCAGCTGGAAGTTCTTTCGCAGAAAAAGAAAGAACTTATTGAAGCAAGTATTAACGGATCCTAGGCCTTAAACTTGCAAAGCGAAGCCGGATTTATTCCAACTTGCCGGGGCTTTGTACCGGCTAAAAGGAGAATCTTATGAAAGCGAGAAATGTAACTTATTCTGAATTCCTTGAATTCAGAGTACAGGACGTTGTTTCGGCAAATGTGAAATATTACATTGCAAGAACAGGTTTTACCGCTGAATATCTCAGCAATATAACAAATCTGTCTATTGCTACTATAAATCGTCTGAAAGCAGGTGAACATCTTTCCCTTCAGGGAATTTGTGCTCTTGCGGAAGCCCTGGACATTGATCCTCTATTGTTTTTTATGGAAAACGAAAATGCAGGAGGCTATGGATATGGCATCAGACGCAATGTGGTATAAAGACGGAATATTTTACAACGTCAAAACAACCCACGTAAACTTCTTTCTGAATCATCCTGATTTGCTCGGTTTTAGTCAGAAAGAAAAAGAAGCATTATGCGTAAAGAACGGTCTGGCAGCAGATTCAACTTTCTGCCCGGAACCAAGTGTGCAGAGAGACAATCTGGTGCTGGCCGTTCTTAAACGCGGTGCTGTTCGAATCAGATTTTACGGCGGCCAGACTTCCGTTCAGTGTTACGATCACAACAACATCTTATGTTGTACTCAACTCAAAAACTGCGTCGCCGGCGGTATGGGAAAATGCTTCGGTAATTTTCTCACAGTAAAAGACACTCTTGGCTGGGGCATGGACCTCAATAACATCGGCTGGGGTGTTCAGATAAGGGATTTTTTGAAATAACGAAACTTGTGTAGGAGAAAAATCATGGAACTTACAAACGAACAGATTATCGGACTTTTACCTTCAAAAGCAGTCCGTGAATATCTTACAAAAATCAACTGGCAGTTCAGTGAACGCGACCGGGATATTCTCTACCGCTATCTTGAATTGAAAGAAGAACCATCATACAAAAATGATTATGTCACGATTCCTTTTCCGTTCAGAAGCGGCGACCTTGTTTATGAAATTGGAAACGAAAAAAATATTGGCGTTTTCTGCAGCTGCAAGGATGATGAAGACTTTTTTGAACTTGATAAACGAACAAAGGATTTTTCGGACTGGATAGATGCCGGAAGCACAAGAGTAGAATTTTTGGAAAGTGATGGCAAGTTTAGCCACCATCATCCCCATGCATACAATCTCGAATTTGCTCAGTTGCCAGATGATTCCGATAAAGCAACTCAAACGATAAAGGACAATCCGTACAAACATGCACTCCAGATTGCTTCTGAATTAATCCGCGGAACAGATAGTTCAATAGAGTGTTTGCAGATGTATTGTGAGGCGTATGCGGAAAAACTAAAAAAATAACACCATCTCACTAAATGATATAGTCTTCTAATATTTTGGGAATAGTAAGATGACTAATAGAAGGAGGTACGTTATGAGTGAAGAAAAGAAAGAAACAAAGAACAAGGCCAAAGATAATGTTGAAGAAATACTTAAGAGAATTGATGAAGGCGAAGATCGTGTCTTAAATCAAAATGAAATAGATACACTTTTGACTGCAATTGCCTCAGATGAAGAGTTTAAGCCTGTAAATAGAACTCGTAAAATCAAGATTTATGATTTCGAACGTCCAGACAAATTTTCAAAGGAAGAACTCAGAGAAATCTCAAATGTTTCAGAAACTATTGCTCGAGAATTTACAAAATACTTTGCCTCGGAATATGAAATCTTTCCAAAGTGTCATGTTGCAAGTGTTGATCAGCTTACTTGCGAGGAATTCCTCAGAAGCATTCCGATGCCAACTCCTTGTATAAATTTTTCATGGATGGATAGCGAAGGCATTTTTGAAATGGATTGGGAGGTCTTTTTCAATGGCTTTATGGGTGCGAAACTTAAACGTCCTCGTGATATAAATGGTCTGGAAAAGAATTTTTTTATAAGAGATATATACACTCCTATTGAGGAAATTATTCACAGAGAATTCTCGAATACTATCGGCAAAGAAATGCCTGCAATTACAGAGCAAGAATTTGCTGATAATCCGCAATTCCTTTTTAAATACAATTCCCCAGCAGAGATGGGTATTCTTGTTACATTTGAAGTCAGCCTTAATAATGTAAAAGAATTTATACAGCTCTTTCTTTCTGAGGATTTAGTGAAATCTCTCAGAGAAAACGGATTTTTCTCTGAGAGAAAATCCTTCCAGAAGAAAGGAGAGATTATTATTCCGCTTACATATCCTGAACCAGATACAATTATCGAAGTGGGTCGTTTCCACCTGGAAGATAATTTCAAAATCAAAAAGAATATGATTTTTGAATCGAATAAACTGGCAGGAGAGCCTTTAGATATTTTCAAAAATGGAAGGCAGGTTGCATTGGGCGAGGCAGTAATAATTGATGATAATAGGGGAGTACGCGTAACTGAAAATGTAGGGACTCCAAAAGAAGAAACTTTCTATAATACAAAAATCCTTTATGGTGGCTGCAGCACAGAAGCAGAAGAAAAGTTTGGCGAAGGTCGAATCCTTGAACTGCGAGAATGGTGGAATGAACCTGCAAAAGTCATCAAAGACAATAAGGTAATCGCCTATGGAGAAATCTTAGTTATGGACGAGAGCTTCGGAGTTAAGATTACTGAGGTTGTGGAGTAGGAAAAAAAGAGGTGTAGAAGTTTCTCTGATTAAAAAAATTTTAAGAATTCTGTTGGCGTGTATACAGGAATAGTAGATTGCTTATAGTCTTTTTTATTTCTTGTGACAATACATTTGCAATGGGCCTTTCTGGCAACATAGTACTGAACAGCATCTTCAAAATCATGCCATCCAGAATTCAAAGCGGCCTTTGCAACTTTTTTATCTGCTTTTGCAATCGAAACAATTTCCATGAGAGTCTGGATTTTCTGGATAGATTGATTTACATCTTTTAGATTTTGCCTAATCAGATAAAAAAGATCTGTAATGGAAACAACAGAAATATAGCCCTTAACAACTTTTGTCTCAGATAATTTTAACGCGGCTGAAGAATCTACAACAAATTGTTGTCTGTTTAGAAGAAGATCAAGCACAACATTAGAATCATAGAATACTCTCATAAAGCAGACAGTCTTTCCTCTTTTATTTGATCTATTGTGTAATCTTTATCGCCGGCAATGCCAATGAGACTTTCAGTGAGGTGCATATCTTTTGAACGAGTTTTTCTGCTGAAAGGATTAAGAGAACGTTTTAATGCTTTTAAAAGAGATTTCTTTTGCATCAAAGAAAAATCATCTATTTGCGAGAGCATTTCATAAAAAACAGCATCAGACATAAGCACCTCCTGAATTATTTACTTTAAATTAACACCAAAAATTGAAAAAAACAAGTTATTTGCATTATTTCAGAATTTTATCATTAAATGATATAGACGTTTGCTATCCTTGTAGTATCAGCTGATAAAAAATCAGACTGAAGGAGGATTATATGTCAAAGTGTAAATTTTGTGGTTCATCATCATTTGGAAGCTGCTCGTACAGCCCTCATGGAAAGCATGAACATATTACAGATTCCGGCCATTGCGCTTTCTGCGGTTCATCATCTTATGGCTCTTGTTCTTACAGTCCGTTCGGTAAACATATGCATGGCAGCGACGGAAAGAAGTGTAAGTTCTGTGGATCAACTTCAACAGGTTCCTGCTCATACAGTCCACACGGAAAACACGAAAGATAATTGATCATCAATAATACCGCCGGATTTATTCCAACTTGCCGGGGCGTTGTACTGGCTAAAAGGAGATTATTATGAATATTCAAGCAATGAAAAGAGCATATAGGAATCATCATTTTTGGCGTGATGAAGAAAAGCCTGAAGTTGAATTGAAAAAAGCAATTAAAGACTTAGACAAAGATTTCTGGGAATCTCAAAATGAAAGTTTTCTAGAAAAGCAGAAGGATAAAATTGTGGACACAAATATTACTTCAGAAGCTGCTGTTCTTAAAATACGTAAAGAAATAAGAGAGATTGCACATTCGAATAATTTGGTATGTTCTTTTCTGTCTCAAGGCGACTATTATTATATCTCTATAAAACCAAGTCAGATTAATGTGGAAATTGGGAAAGATACAGGAAGTATCGCAGTATCACAACTTCATTTTCATACAAAGCAATTTTTCTATTATGAATGGCAATCTGCATTAGAATGGATTCAAGATTATCTGGCGATTGATACAGCAAGTCTTATAGAGAAGAAACGTACTCTGAGAAAAAAGATTTTTGTTAATTACAAAAATGGTGAAATTGCAGCTGCGTCTATAAAATCTTTATGTGAATTACAAGCTAAGAAATCTGGCTTGAAATGTACAGTTGATTCATCCTGTTTAAGCACTTTCATTCAATTCTATAAAGAGGATAAGAACTCCGAAATAGAAAAAGGTGTTATGGCATCAAATGATGCAGAAAGTTTTTACCGCGATTTACCGCAGAATCCCGATGGGAAACGTAGCAATATAATTGTATTAGCTCAACTTCGTATTTATCACAAAGCTTTTATAGAAGATCCATCATTCTTTAGGGAGTTTATAAATAATCCTTATAAGATCAAGATTGAAAGTAAAGTTGAATGCAAGACGTTTCAAAGTATTACAAAAACTCCAAAAGAAATTCTCGTAGGTGATGACAACAGCAATATGTGTCTTTCTTGTGCTATTGGAATTTTGAATAATGTTTCGGAAGATTATAAAACAGAATTTGAAACCTCATGTAAAAGGAGTGGCCTTGCTTTTGAAGAGATTCACACAAAAGAGAATAATATTATTTTTTGCTTTATGAATCTGACATTAGACGATGCAAAGTATTTTTTTGGAGCTCGTAAACTTAAAACCTTTGTTTTCATTCAAAAGCAGTATTCGATGGAAAAAGATTTATTTTTCCTGGATATAAAATTATTGAAATGGAATGCAAATGAACAGGCTTTTGAACCAAGTGTTCAACAAAAGCCTAGAGTAGATGAGCCAACTTCTCTGCAGTCATTCTTTAAATTATATAATCCTGATTTACATTTTCCATATTCTCTCTCAGATCTTTCTAAGCTTTTCTTTCAAAAATATTCATGGAAGACTCCATCAAGATTAAATGAAGAAGCTTATGTATATCTGGTGAATGCTCACAAATATTCGGGTTCAGCCAGAATGCGTTACCGTTGCCGTATGTATCACAAACCACAGACCTGGGAATTAGAAAACGGTTTGCGAAATCAATATTACGAAATGTGGAAAAAAGAAAATTAAAATTTTCCAATTCTCACTAAATGATATTTCCTTCTCTTACTATATTTCAGAAAACAGATTTTAGAAGGAGTGGTATTTATGGAAAAGCAGACAAATAACGAAACACCGTTCAAACTTATGATAAGCGGATCACGCAGCATCAAAAATCTTAAAATGATTTTTGATGAACTGGAGAAGATCTACGTTGCACATCCAGATCTCATTCTCATTTCCGGTGGTGCAAAAGGAGTAGACTCAATTGCAGAAGAGTGGGGCAGGTTCCGTAAGCTTCCAATAGAGCAGCATAAGCCTGACTGGGCACAATATGGCAAAGGTGCCGGCATTGTTCGCAACAAAGAAATGGTTCTTGCTGCAGATTATGTTCTTATCTTTTGGGATGGAGAATCGAAAGGTACAAAATCAGTTATTGATTTTTGTGAGAAGCAGGGAAAGGCTTTTTTATTAAAGAAAGTAGAACCATTAAAATAATCACAATTAAAAGTCTCTCTATCACTACCTGATAGTATCACTGCATATATTTAATACAGAACATTTACGGAGGATTAATATGAAAAATAAAATTATAAACTTTATGAATGAAACAATTTCATTTATAGCGAGGCTTCTACCTTTTATTGTTTTGGGATTACTGATTTCTTTGATTTCAGTACCATTCCCAGCATTCTGCATTGAGGTCATTTATGTATTTAATCTCTGCTTCGCTATTTATGTTTTTCTGTATACACATCTCAATAAGTATGTGAATATTCATTTTTATGCCCGTCTTGTTCAGGTGTTTTGTATTGTTACATGTGCTGCAGCGATCGCAACTACAAGAACATTTTTAAGTGCTGAAACTTTAGAAGAACAGATTCCATTTGTTGTATCTGTCGGAGAATGGATATGTAGAGACAATTATATTTGTGGCTTCATAGCAACAGCTCTCATTTTATTTGAACTATTAGCATTTTGTGCCACATATATAAATCAGGCAGATTATCACGCAACAAAAATCCGAGCAAAAGAAGAACTTGATTTTATAAAAGAACTAGAAGAGAAAGAAGCTAATAAAGAAATAAGCAAGAGTGAATCATTAAGCAGATTATCAGAATTCCGTATTGAGCATTGTTATTTAGGAGAAGATGTTTTTGGAGCCAAATACATTATAGGTTCTATGAAAGCTTTTATTCTTCTTTATATTCTTGCAGTTGGCGGCGGAGTAGCTGTAGGTATTTTAGATTTTAAAATGCCATGGGAGGAAGCACTCAATCAGTACGTAATGCTTGCAAGTGGTTATCTTGTCTTTTTCGCTTTTCCATTTTTTATTGCAACATTAAGTTTCAGATGGCATTTCAAAACTTCAAAACAAACTATCACTAAATGATATTCCGCTTGTGTATATTTAAGCTGTAAGAGAAAAGCAGAAGAGGAGAATGAATTATGATGAGACACAACAAAGACACTATTTTGGGAAAGATTATTTATCTCACAGAAACCCTGGAAGGCAGCAAGCTGGAAGAAGAAGCTCTTAATAAGACAAAAACAGAGTTGGCCGCAATTTGTGAATACCTTGGAACCGATGAGATTACAGCTATATTTTTCTCGGTGATTTTTGTTTTGCAGAATCAGAGAGAGCAGCCTGTGAGTCTGCACGACATCGCAGAGTTTCTCGATTATTCATTCTTATACATCCTTGAATACCGCAAGAACATCAGCAGCCTCGAAGAGATGGGCCTCATTTCTATGATGAATAAGAAGAACGTAAGTCCACATCCGGAAAACAACGGCTACCAGATAAACGGAACCGTTATGAATAATGTGATTGATGGAGAGCCAATCTTAAAACTGGAAAGGGGAGATGAGACCACCGAAAGAGTCCTTGGCGAAATTCAGGAAGTTCAAAATTATTACATGGAAGGCGGCGTTATGGATTATTTCGAATACAAACGCCAGATTCTCACTCTTGAAAAAAAATATGGAAGAAATAAGTTCATTCAAAATGCCTTAAAGCAATTCTCAAACGATTTTGATTCTCGCAGCTTTCTATATTATTTCAGTGTTGCATTGATCAATGGAGCAGAGGCCTGTGCACCACATAGAAGATACGGATATTGCGAAACAGAAGCTTTTATGCTTCTTGCGCCTGGCAAACGTATTTCCAGAAAGAAGGGAATGACAATTGATCGAAATGATGTTTTGATCATAAATGACTATATTAAAGCTGCATACCTCGAAACAGATGAGTATTTCCATGGCAAAAAGCTCTTGAACAGATCTTTCAAATTAACAGCAAATGGAATCAAAAAGTTATTTGGTCCTGAAGCCAAGCTTTATCTGGATGAAACTAAAAGCGAAACAGAACTCGATAAAACGATTACAGCTTTGTCGATGCTCTCAGATATTTATGAAAGCACAGGAACATCGAAGAATCGCAAACTTGAACAACTCAGAAAAGAGGAAGAAGAAAATCTGGAACTATCTTTCTTTAAGAATATTCAGAGTGCAATCAAAAATGCTAATAACAGATTCTTTTTATACGACTGTACAAATGACTTTTTATCAGGACACAAATCCAGCCTTTGCAGTACCTTGAATGATCTTTATAGTCATGATGACAGATATTTCTCACAGCTTCGCATGTTCCTGGATGAAAAGCATCCGCTTCTTACACAGGGCTTTCTGGAAATAGAAAAGAACGACGTTATTGAGCAGACAGAAATTGGGCTAGGGGACAAGACCATTGATTTACTCTATGGAACTAATGCCGACTTATACAAGAAAACATCTGCTGCAAAGAATGTAATGCTGCCAGAAAAGATGAAGGAAAAGACACTTTTTTATTCAGAAGAAGTACAGCAGCAGATTAATATGCTCACAGAAAGCTTTGATCAAAAGAACCTTGAATCAATGCAAGCCCGGCTGGAGCAGAAGGCTCTACCAAAAGGAATAGCAGTTTTACTCTATGGGGCCCCGGGAACAGGTAAAACAGAAACCGTATATCAGCTTGCAAAAAAGACAAACAGAAAAGTTCTGCATGTAGATATTTCTGAAGCAAAATCTATGTGGTTTGGAGAGAGCGAAAAACGCATTAAAAAGATTTTTACAGATTATACTAGACTTTGCCGCGAGTGCAAAAAACACAAAGAGAATACTCCAATCCTGCTTTTCAACGAGGCCGATGCCCTTATATCTAAACGAAAAGATGTAAGTACAGGAAACTGCGCTCAAACAGAAAATGCCATTCAGAATATCCTTCTTGAAGAGCTTGAAAAGCTGGAAGGTATTATGATTGCAACAACAAACCTCTGTGAGAACATGGATGCAGCCTTTGAACGCCGCTTTTTGTTCAAGATTAAATACGATAAGCCAAGCCTCGCTGCACGTACAAATATCTGGCTCAGTAAACTGCCGGAACTCAAAAATCATGATGCAGAACGTCTTGCCGGCCAGTTTGATTTCTCCGGTGGAGAAATAGACAATATTGTACGCAAATGCCAGATGAATGAAATTATAAAAGGGGAGAAACCTTGTTATGATGAACTGGTAAAAATGTGTAATACCGAACGCCTGGAAAGCCGCCAGGAACACAGGATGGGTTTTTTCGGTGCCTAGATTTGATTAAAAAGATAAAAGAGGGTAATATACAGGAAATATTGAGGGATTTGGTAGACAGAATCGCAAGAATATTGCAATTATAGTTAGAAAAGTTGCGAAGCTGTCTACTATTCTATACTAATTATAATAAAAGGGAGGCTTTTCGATGAAAACAGCGATAGTATATGCAAGCGTACACCATAAAAACACGGAAAAAGTGGTAAAAGCTATAGCCGAAAAGCATCCCGAAGTCGAGCTGATAGACGCTACAAAAACAATCCTTAAAGACTTGGCATCTTATGATCTGATAGGCTTTGCATCCGGAATCTTCTACAGCAAGTTTCACAAGGCCTTGTTGAGCTTTATTACAGATAATCTTCCAGCTCATAAGAAAACCTTCGTAATCTATACCTGCGGTTCTGATCGTTCAGCAGCTTATCTTAAGGAAATCAAAGACCTGATTCAGTCTAAAGATTCTACACTTGTCGCAACATACTCATGTCTGGCCTATGATACCTTTGGCCCATTCAAGCTGATTGGCGGATTAAACAAAGGCCGTCCGAACGAAGATGATATACAGAAGGCAATAGACTTCTATGAAAGTCTTAGTAAATAAAAAAACACTATATATAGTGTTTAATAAAGTAATAACACGCTATATATAGTGTTTATAATAGAGATTCTGTCTACCAATCTATTATTCTACCATTCTACATCAGCTAAATAGCGTTTTAACAAGAATGCACAGAAATATGGAAATGTATGAATATTGTTTTCAAATCCAACATTTCCATGAATCAATTTTATTCCTGTAGTAATATCAGGATATGAATCGCTCTTAATAAGTGTAACAAGCGATTTTGCACGTCCATTTGTAGATTTTACTTCTACCGGCACCAGAGACTTTTTAGTTCGGACAAAGAAATCCTGTTCAAGGGTCGAATTGTCTTTTTTATAATAAAACAGTCCATATCCTTGCTTACAGAGAGCTTCTGCAATTACATTCTCGTATAAAGCACCCTTGTAAACATTCATATTCTTATTGGCACGAAGATCTTCCTGGGCTTCTTCATCAAGATTTGCAACTAAAAGGCCTGTATCGCGAAAATAAACCTTATATTTATCATCCTCTTTACTAAAACATGAGCGAATTTTTGCAATATTTCACTATTTTATGAGCGAATTATTCCATGCAAAACACTATTTTATGAGGGAATAATGCCCACCCTGTCGCTGTTTTATGAGGAAATCACACTGCCCTCCTTTTCAGCTTTCTGAGCTCCATTATAAATGTCAAGAGTGCCAAAGAACGGCACTGTAAAATTATTTAAAACTTTAAAAATATTAAATTAGCATCAATCAACTTTCCCAGCCAGTTCCTCTTGCAGCATATTTGCTACAAGGTTCATATAAACAAACATCAAAATAGATATTTGTTCAAAATAATGTAGATACAGGAAGTTTTTGAGATTCTGATTTTTCTCAATATTTTTCTGTATTTTTGAAAAAAGACTTTTATCATAATGTTTCATAAAAGGTCTGTACTCTTTCATGTAGTACTCATAAAGTTTCTTTTCTATTTCGCTACCAAAGACTGTCTTTTGGGGAAGAGTCGACAAAGGTTGTGTTTCAAAAGGTTGTGTTTCAATGGTATAGACAGACCAGGGATTTTTCAAAAATTCCTGCTGTTCAAAATACAAAGCAGTGACTGAGTCAAATTTAATTCCCAGACCACTCTGTCCTTCGAGCCCAAGTGCAGGATCAGCCCAAAAACCTAAATATGACTCTGCTTCATCATAAGCAGAACAACGACATGCATCATATTGGACTTGGACAGAATCGAAACCATTTTCTCTAAACAGATATTTTAAGCGAGCTTGTAAAACTGCAGGCGGATACAGCAAACTCTTTGACCAATTATTCATCGTCGCTTCGGCTTCAAGTTCCTTTATTGTTTCAATTAAGAACTTGATTTTCTTTACCCCGGAAGCAAGGCCATCAAACAAAATTGCAGTACCACATGAATACAAAAAGCCATTTACAATTTCTATCTTGGAATCTATTAAAAAGCTTTCCGGATTTGCATATTTGAGCTTGTCTTCATTATTTGGAACTGGCTTAATTTTTGATTTTGACAGTCCCAGATTTTTGAGACACCAGTCTATTGTTTCCTGCTTGCTTTCGGGCTTCTTCTTGTTATATTTTGCAAGAACTTTTACGTCCCAGTTTATGCTTTTTGTAAAGTCTGAAACTCCTTCAAAAAACTCTTTTGAGCCGGCAAGCCATTGCAGCTTATGATCAACGAGAACACCTTCTAATGAAAAATATATGGTCATAAAAATCTCTCTTAATTATCGGATTTGAAATTCATCAGGCACATCATATACTGCTTCATTTTCACGCAGATCAACGGCAATAAGCGTGTCTACTGTAGTATTAAGAAAATGAGCAAGTTTTACAAGATTATCTATACTTGGCAGATCTTTTCCTGACCTCCAGTTATAAATAGCCTGAGGCTGTTCAAAACCAAAAAGATTTTGAAGGTCTTTAATTTTCAGGTTACTGGCCTTGATATAATTGGAAATATTATTTGCTGTTTCTGATGGAAGAATTACTGGATTTAAAAAATGCTTAGAATCAAAAGTCTGTTTCATACAATACCTCTGGAGTTTTGATTTAGGCATAGCAACGCCACACCTTCTGCATTCAAACTGAATGCAAAAATAAAAGAAATTAATCTTTTCAAAACTCCGTATTGCCACCACGGACTTATATCTAAACTAGATATGGCATGAAAGCAACTTGTGCTAACATCTTCAGAATAGACGATGTCATGCCATATGTCAATAATTATTTTTAAATTAAAGCGCAACTTGAATTTTTGTAACTTGGTTTGTGAAACCAGGGCCCCAGTTCTAAGAACGAGACTCTGGCCGATTACACTCTCCCCTATCGTTCTTCAATCACTATATCTGAAACTTTATAATCATTTCCAAAATCAGAATAGGATACAGAACGGATTACACCATTAATATTCACAGCCGTGTCTTCTTTCAAATCAATATAGGAATCGTTGTTGCTCAAAACTGAGAAAAAATATGCCTTTAAGTTCTTATCAAAGAAAGAGAACTTAAGCTCGTATGCAAAGCCCGGAGTTTTGCTTTCATCAATTCCCCAGAAAGAATATTTTCCAGAAATTGGAAGTCCTTCGATTGGGTGCTCGTTGTACCATTTCTTTGCCTTAAGTTTATTAGCAGCAGTTTCAGAAACCTCGCAATAATATCGTAGTGCTGTAAGCATACTTGCATCTGCTGCTGCAAAGTCTTCTTCAGAAGTTTTTGTACAAAGCTCAATGAGTGAATCTACATACCACTGTGCAAGCTTATCAAAATACTTTGCACTCATATCACGAATGTCTCCAACAGAAGAACCATCTGGATTGCAGGCATAGGTCTTGAACTTTTCGATTTTTACAAGGAAGCCATTTTCTGATTTTGAAATTGCAGCCCAAGATTCCTCGCAGGAATGTCCAATTGCAATTTTTGAAATCACCTTCATATGGATTTTGTAAACATCATTTAAAAGGTCAATTGACTGAACATCCGGCAGAATTGCCTTTACTTTTGTGTCACTTGCATCTGGCTTAATGTCGAGAAGAAGTCTTACTCCACCACGAAGAGTCTTCCCTTCTGGGATTGTTCCCTCTACTCCCTTGATTTCTGTTTTATCCAGACTATTAGAAAGCTTCTCGATATTTCCGAGAAGACTATTTGATTTTGCAAAAAGACTGCTTGCAAGAACAGCACACGAAATTGTGATTAAAATGATTTTTTTCATATCATCCTCCAGGGATTTTTTTTATTTCCAGCAACTGCTGAGTTGGCCCTAGTGTAAGACCTTTCCTCTGCTTTGTAATTAAAGCGTTGCTTGAAAATGACGTTTTTAAAGTCTGGCTTGATTCAAGTCTTGCTTTAATTACAAACTCCAAAACCTGCATTATTGTTGAAGCATAGATTTTGAAGAAGCGAGGTGATGAAATGGAAGTTAGTAATTCATACAGTGGTCTTATGAAAAAAGAAACAGATAATGCTTGTCTCAATTTTCAGGATAAAACTTTATCATCCTACATTTACATTAAAAACTATCAGCAGATTAATCTTGAAAAGAAAGAACTGGCAAAGGAGTTTATCTGTGGTGTTCTGGATCACGACTCAATAATTACCTTGAGCGATATTTATCTTTCAGTTCTAAAAACTTCTGAGCATGAAAAATATGAAGGCTTAAAGCATGGTGATGGTTTTGATCTGGATGAGGTAGTTACTTCTTTAAGTAAGGATCTTGAAGAGGACTATCAGAAATATGGAATTATCCTTTACCTTCTGGACAAGAAAAATGAAAAAGAATATCCGGATACAAATCCCTTAAAAGCAATTCTTGATAAAGAATATTTTAAGGATTTCTTTAATGGACTTGAACTGTCTTACTCTGAACGAGTTCTCTTTGTTCTGGCTATTGCAAATGAAGAATGGGGCTGGCTTTTTCCCGAGTATAAGAATGATGAATATAAAGCTCACCTTTTCTGTCATATTTGCGAGATAAATAAAAAGGATGAGCTTGCCTATTCCCGAAAGATTAATAGTTTGCTTATTCAACTGGGACTTTTTTCTGCTCCCTGGAAAATCAGCAGCTATGTTTATTCATATTTTATGAATGAAAATCCGGCCTTCATTTGCTGGATGGTTCTACCTCCAAAGTGTTGTGATATTTATGATTACAAAGAAACTGGCAGATTAAATCAGAAAGAGCTGGAAATAATGCGAAAGCTGAAAGGCTTTATGGTTATCTGCAGTGACAGTGATTACAGAAACGAATACTTTTTAGCTGATTATTATCACGATTGCTTTGATGGAATTTATGAGTTTACACAGATGTATAAGGGTACAAGCAAAGCTGAACTGGAGTTTTATATTTATGTACTTTCATTAGAGATTAATCATCATGCTCTTTTTATTAATAAAGACTTATGTAAACTCTTGCTGCAGGAGGAATCAGAAAATCCGCTTGCACAAATTTTTCATAAAAAACAGAGCTACTCTTCCATCTTAGAAAATGTCAAATGTCCGGTGATTCTTTCTATGGAAAACTTTACGGAGAAAGACAGGGAACACTTCCTTGAGAATGGAATTGATGTTCTCTATACCATGCAGTTGAAGCTGCCGGAAAAGCAAAACTATGCAGAACGTTTTGGAGTATTTTATCTGCAGGAGGAGCTACCTGTAAATCTCCTGGTTGATGTTGCCCTGGAATGTGATTCGCTTGCAATTCCGCCAGATCAATGGAGTGCTGTTTCTAAGCTTCTAAAGTCTGTTCAAAAACTCAATAAGGAAGAAGCCCTTGAGCTTCTCAGAAATAGATTTAGTAACGGCGGCAAAAACGATAAGCTCCGCAAAAACTCTCACTACTGCGTTGATGCATTAAATACCACTGAGCCTATAAACGAAGTTACTAATGCGCTTAAAAATGCAGATGAGTACCAAAAAGGAGAATACGACGAAGAAAGCGGAATCAAAGTACTGCTATATGGTATATCTGGTGGTGGAAAAACGGCCTATGCAGAAGAGGTGTCTAAAAAAATGAACAAGCCTTTGAAAATAGTTCGTCCTTCAGAAGTCCTGAGTAAATGGGTTGGAGAGACAGAACAGAATATCTCAAGACTTTTTAAGGAGGCAGCAAAAGAGCATTCAATTCTTTTGGTAGATGAAGCAGATTCCTTCCTTCACAACAGAGGAGATTCTGTAAATCATTTTGAAGACTCAAAGGTAAACTCCTTCCTTATTGAGATTGAGCGATACCCTGGAATACTTTTCTGCAGCACTAACCTTCCGGATATTCTGGATAAGGCTGTGGACCGCCGCTTCAACTTTAAGGTTGGCTTTAAGGCTCTTACAAAAGAAGGCGTTAGCCTCTTATGTAAAAGTTATTTTTCTTCCTTCGAGCTTGATGATGCTCAGGTTTCGGAAATCTATAACTCTGGAGAAGTGACTCCTGGAGACTTTGCTACCTTAAACGGAAAGCTGCGCTTCCTTGCTCCAGAAAAACGTAATTCGGTTTATATCACCGAAGAGCTTTGTAAAATTGTTCGCGATAAAAAGCGAAGTTATGAATCAAATAAAATTGGCTTTGGAAACTAAAATCAAGGCAGAGGAGAAATGATATGGAATATAAGACAGAAGTACAAAGAAGACTTGGAGAGGTGCTTGATGAACTCAACATCAAGGCTACCTATTATAACAAAGATGGAGTTTTTTCCATTGAAGAGGGAAACTTTATTATTTATGAAGATGAAACTTTAATCCCAAATTCGAAGACTGCAGAGCAAGCCCCTCACAACATGATAAGAATCTTTGAGGATGGTACTCTTAAATTTATGGATAACTCTGATGTTTCCTTAAAGTACTGCAAGGCTTGTAAGAAGTTTTCTTTTGGTAAAAAGGTAAAAAGAGGTGAAGATAGCTGTCCATTCTGCAACGGAAAGTCTATAAGATACCTTTCAAATAATTCAAAGATACCAGGCTGGTTTGGAAAAGAAGATGCAGAAGAATCTCTTATTAATGAGCACGAAGCTGAGCTTCATCTGGCAAATTGTTATACAAGAGAAGATGAGGTAAGGGCTAATATAGAGAAGCTTCAAGGAAAGGTTTGTTATATAACAGTAAGCTCAGAGAAAAAAGAGCAGTTAATCCAATTAAAAAATAAATATCCAAATATGACAGAGGTAATTGATTACCTTGTACAGTGTTTTGAGGCCTCTTGTTTAAGAAAGTACAAAGAGTTAGTCTTTCGTCCTATAGTATTGGTTGGTGGACCTGGCTGTGGTAAAACCAGCTTTGTAACAGAAGTTTGTATGATATTGCTTGGCCATAAGGCCGTCAAAATCGATTTGGGAAATGGCATGCCTCACTTTGCCGTTACAGGAAGTGATCCTAGCTATAATCATGCAAAACATGGGCTTCTCATAGAAGCAATGTTTAAGAACGAGGAGCATGGTCCCTTAAAGAATCCTATAATTCATTTTGATGAGCTTGATAAGATTCATCAAGATGAAGATTATAGTATTGAGACGGTATTCTATTCCATTCTTGAAAAAAATACAGCTCGCCGTTTCTTTGATAATTTCATTGGAATAAATGTTGATGCTTCTGGGGTAAATTATATTTTTACTGCAAATACGCTTGAAAATGTCCCTGCACCAATCATAAACCGATTAAGAGTTTTTCAGATTCCAGATTATACTCATGACCAGCTTAAGGCTTGCGTAATAGATAGCTTTTATCAGAATTGGCTCGTATACAACAATATGGAAAAGGAGTTTTTGCCTGCAGTATTATCTGAAGAAATCAAGGAAGAAATCCTTTCGGAATCTAACGATGATCCTCGTAATATCGAAGATGCCATAAACCTGGTTTTTAACAGAACCATGAGAAAGGACGAAAAGACTGGCCATGTAATTGCCCTTTTTTCTCCAAAGGAATATTTTATGGGCTGGCAGCATTTCTGTGGTAAGAAGGAAATCTCAAAGAAGTCCTGGAAGCTACCTAAGAGCTTCATGTCGGTAACTTATCCAAATGTTGAAAAGCTTGCACTCTATGTAGATTAAAAGAACACGCCTGAGTTTGATTTTACAAGTGATTTTGAATAATTATCAAAGATTTTCTTAATTTGTGTGGTATAATAGTAAATTATGGCAAACAAAAAAAGAGAACAAAGAGAAAGTCATGTAAAATCACTCAGACTCTTGCAGCTGGAAAAAGCAATTCAGAATATGAATTATCCTAGTGTAGAACGTCTTATGAAGGAGCTTGAAGTGTCTCGCCGTACAATTCTTCGCGACATCGATGAACTCAAGCTTTATTACAATGCTCCGATTGAATATGACCGTCTGCGCAAGGGCTATTACTTTACAGACGAAACCTTCTTTGTACGCAACGTCCTTGTGAGCGAAGGTGAAGTTGTTGCTATGGCTGGCATTCTTCCCCTACTCGAGCGCTATGACAACACACCCCTCAAGGAAACTATCACAAAAGTTTACGACACAATTTCTCAGATGCTTCCAAATCAGGTTCAGGTTCAGACTTCCCTGCTCAACGAAGTACAGTTTATATCTGACCCTATTCCAAATATCGACAGCGATGTTTTCCATAAGATTTTCGAAGCTATCAAACAACACAAAACCATCAGCTTTGGTTACCGTTCTATCAGCAGTACCGAGCATACTCCCCACTCGCTGGATCCATATAAGATTTACTGTCAGAAAGGCGACTGGTATGCTATCGGCTTCTGCCATAAACACAATAAATACAGCACCTATAATCTTTCACGCATGAAGGATATTGTGCTTTGCGATGCTTTTACTCCAGATCCTGATTATGAAAAGAAGGTTCACATCGACCCATACTTTGGCATTTGGAACAACGAAACCGAAGCCATCAAAATTGAACTCCTTTTTGATAAGTCTATAAACACATACATTCTCGAGCGCACCTGGCACAAAAATCAGATCTGCCGCCAGAACGAGGATGGAAGTGTCTACCTCAGCTTCGAGTCAAATCAGTTCCAGGAAAGTCTTTACTGGATTCTCCGCTTCGGTTCTGCAGTCCAGATTCTAAATCCGCCAGAGCTAAAGGAAGCCTACAAAGCCGAACTCAAAAAGATGTTGAAAAACGTGCAGTAAACTATGGAACAAAAACCCGGCTGGACCTACAAGTTTGTTGAATCTCTCAACATGCAGATTGCAATCAACAATTTCACCGGCATTATGTACACCGAAGACAAAGTCAAATACTCCCAGGAAGAGCAGCGCCTCCTGCAAAAAATAGACTTTGAACTCCCCCTGCCCGTTCATATTGTGAAGAAGGCCTTTGAGGGGACGATTGTGTCTCTATAGCAATTGGAGCTGTTATGTTTGGAAAGAAAAAGAAGAAGATAGAGAATAAAAAACAAGGAGGGGAAAGTCTTCCCCACGCTCCAGCCCGCAAGCGGTCTTTCGCTACCCCTTCTCCTAAGGGGGACACCCCCTTAAAATCCCCCGCCACGGCTACTCCAGAATTCCTCTACATTTCCAACGAGTCCCACTACGACCAGGTAATCGAACGCATAAAGACCGTAAAGAAAACACTCTGGATAGGCACTGCCGACATCAAAGACCTCTACGTAAAAGACGGCCGCGGCACCAAGCCCTTACTCGAAGTTCTTTCTGACCTCGTAAAACGCGGAGTCGCAAAACAGATTTTTACTTTGTTGTGTATACTATCATGAATCTATTTTCAATATTTCATTACAAAAAGACTCTGCAATTTCAATACGATCTTTCAGTTTGTTGTGGCGGAGAATCATATCGTTTCCAATAGAATATTTCAACTTTGTCAATGCCGGCGAGAGATTTCCTGAGGAAGTTTAACACCGGCAGCGACAGTTGATTGTCCCAGCGATATCCACGTTGATAAGCAGGGATATTGAAATAATAATCTTTACATAGTTCAGAAATTGCTTTTGTTGTCAGTTCCATAAAAAAAGCTCCTATTTTTATCAATTATAACATCACCATTCCCTTAAATAAACGGCACCAGATACATTGGGATGCAGAAAATGTCAGTGTCCTTGCGGTATTCCTTTGTGTAAACCAGGAAGCGGTTGCCAATATGTTTTGAAAATTTTTCGGTAAAAATATCCATCGATTTGTGCTTGTGGTAATCAGCAGCTTTTGCTTCAATCGGACAAATTTTATTCTTACGAGAAATAACAAAATCAATCTCGTAATTATGATTAGAAGTTTCACTAGGAAAAGTATGATAGTAGAGCTCATCACCTTTTGCAGCCAGCATCTGGGCAATTACATTTTCATAGACATAACCAAGATTTGCCGGAAGCTTGTCAGAAAGAAGTTTTTCATAAATAATATTTTCGGTAAAGTCCTTGTCCTTAAAACAAAGAGTTACAAAAAGTCCTGTATCACAAACAAAAAGCTTAAACTTTTCTAAATCAATATTCTGAGAAAGCCCTGCTTCCGGTGCATTTGCATGATAAGCAACATTCACAGTTTTAGAATCACAAAGCTTTGCAATGCGTTCAAGCATAGTACCGGCTCTAGCATTTTCTATCACACTCGAAACCTGATAGCGCGAGGCATTCTTTTGAAGCTCTGCCGGAATATGATCAAAAAGCAAAGATGCCCGGCCGGTAGAATCAAACTTCATAAAATCATTTTCGTAGAGTTTTAGAATATCGCGTTTAACCAGGTCAACCTGTGTAAAATTGTTAGTTGTCAGAAAAGCTTCAACAGCCTGCGGCATTCCACCAACAATCATATAGAGCCGGAACTTTCTCATCAGGTCCCGGTTTACATCATCACCCAGAGACTTCTTTTCCTGCCAGATAGTACGTCCCATTTCAAAAACATTAGTCTGTCCAATAGCCCAGCAGAACTCTTCATAATCCATCGGGTACATTTGAATCGGCCGCTCTTCACTTGGAATAAGAATATCTTTTACATTTTCCTTGATAGAAAGAAGCGAGCCCGTTTCCATATAATCATAACGATGATCTTTTACCAGAAGTTTAATAGCCTGCCGAGCCAAAGGAAAAAGCTGCACCTCATCAAAAATAATAAGAGATTTGCGTTCCTTTAGTTCTTTGCCGGTGTAATACTGAAGCAGGCGGAAAAATGAATTCAAATCAGAAAGGTCATTAAAAAGATTTTTGATATTCTGAGATGCAAATGCAAAATCAATCAGGATATAGGATTCGTATTCCCTTTTTGCAAATTCTTCAACAGCAGTAGATTTTCCAATTCGTCTAGCCCCCTCCACAAGCAGAGCTGTATGCCCGTCAGAATCTTCTTTCCATGCCTTAAACTTATCCCAGATTTTCCTTTTGAAAGTTTCCATACCTTAGATTATACAAAATCCCCATAGGAAATCAAGCAAAAATGTGCAAAATCCCCTTACAATCTTACCACAAAATGTGCAAAATCCCCATAGCTCCACCTGGCGATTTGGCGATTTTTCACTTGGCGTTTTGGCAAGTTTTCATTTGGCGTTTCAGCATTTTTCACCTGGCACTTTGGATCTTTTTCATTTGCCCCGCCAAATAAAGAGGAACATTTACCATATCATCCTGCTCTTTATAGGGTAACTCCGAAAAGCGAATTGCAAGCTCTGGTTTCTGCTCTTTTCTGAAGCGTTTAAAACTTGCACTTAGGGTATTTTTTCCAGCCTTGCATTCAACAGGAATTATGTCACTTTCATTTTGAAGCAGAAAATCAACTTCATAATTTTGTGCCGGTGAATAATAATGAGGGGGTACATCAAATTGTGGAATTAACTGTTGTAAAACATAGTTTTCTGTAAGAGGGCCTTTAAATTGAAACCCAGAATCAAGAATAATATCTTTGTTAGAAACTCCTGCTGCATATTTTAAAAGACCAACATCAAAGAAGAAAAGCTTAAAACTAGAAAGATCTTCGAAAGCTTTTAAAGGATGCTCCGGTTTTGTTACATCATAAATTCTAAGTACAATTCCACTTGAAACAAGCCATTCTATAGCTTCTTCAAATTCCCGTGCCCGTGCTCCCGATTTTACACATCCATAAATAAATTTTTCATTTTCTTTTGAAAGTTGACTTACAAGGCTTCTAAACACAAGAAGAATTCTTGCAGCGTTTACTTTTTTATTATGCTTTGCAAAGTCATTCTCATAAATATTAATTAATTCTTTTTGAATCTGGGCAACAGTACCGGAATTTTTTTCATTAACCCAGCTAGAAACACACTCCGGCATTCCGCCTATAATTAAATAATTATGATACTGCTCTATAAGCTTTGTATGTTGAATTTCTATGATATCTTCCGGTTGTGTTTTTTCAATATATTTTAAAAGACCCGGCTCTACAGCTCCTAAGAATTCTTCAAAATCCATAGGATATACATCCAGCAGATTAACCTTACCTACAGGATAGCTCATTGCATCCGCAAGCAGTGTTCCCAAAAGGCTTCCTGCTGCGATTATATGATATTCATTTGCTTCTTCATTAAAATATTTTAGAGAATTAAGAGCCTTAGGACATTCCTGTATTTCATCAAAAATAATAAGATGCTTTTTTGGTTCAATTTTAGTATTATAAATCGTTCCGAGCAGGTCAATAATTCTGAACGGATCTTTATTCTTCTCAAAAATATTAGAAAGTTCTTCTTCCTTTTCAAAAGAAAAATAGAAAGTCTTTTCATAATAAAGCCGACCGAACTCTTTCATAAGCCAGGTTTTCCCAACCTGTCTTGCCCCCTTCAAAATCAAAGGTTTTCTTCGTTTAGAGTTTTTCCATTCTAAAAGTTGACTCAATGCCTTTCTTTGCATATTCCCATTCTACGCTATTTTTACACAAAAATAAAGAAAAATATTGCAGTTTTTACACATTTTTATAACTTTTTTTGAACAAAATTACACCTTTTTGCACATAAAAACCAGCCAAATTTACACATTTTTGTATCAGATAAAAATCTACATCACCACAAATCCGCCGCTCTGCGCATATTTCCACATATCACTAATCAGTTGCGGTTTATAGGTTTTAAACTGATTTTGAACAAAAGAAGAATCCAGTTTTCTTAAAGCATCATTTCGAGTCTGAATAACCTTTACATATTCCATTCCCGGAATCTTATTACTCTTTCGGATATTGCAGGCCGGACATGCCAGAACAAAGTTCCATAACTTATCTTCTTTTATAAAGCTCCAGGGAATAAAGTGGTCCACATGAATCTCATGCAACTTCTTTCCGCAGTAGAAGCAATTACACTGTTCAAATTCCTTATAAAGAACCTGGCGGAATACAGACAAATCATCGCGGTGCGGAGTTGCCAGTTCAAGCTTATCCAGAAGCTTTACAACAACCGCTTCGTCATTTATTTTCTCAAGAAACTTAGCCCAGGCATAATAGTTCAGCTTTTCAATTTCCACCTTATACTTAAGCATAAAATCAAAGGCATACACATTCAGGTAGATTCCATCGCCCTTCAAATCAAAAGCATAAAGACAATCCTGAAAATCCCTGTGGAGGGCACCAATCACATTTCTTCTACAATCGCTGCTAACCTGTTTGATGATAGCTTTTCTCTGAGCTTCCGGAATCGAAGTAAAAGGAATATTTGCAAAAGCAGGCTCTTCCTGAATTAAAGCCATGAAAATCTGTTCAATTTTGGAATACTCGCTTTTACCATCCGGCAGCATTTGCCTTAAATGATATTTAGTAATCAGGTTCCAGTAGTTTTCCGCAAACTTCCCGAACAAGTTTTCATAGCTGATGAAGAGAGAATAATCCTCCTCTTCACTATTAAAAAGATTATCAAGAATCGATTTTATGAGCCCAAATTTATATGTAGTTCTCTTGGCCGAACTGTCAGAAAACACATAATTGAACAACATCCAAAAAGTATCTTCGCTTATCGGGCCTTCCCGGAATGTCCCGGAAGTTTGCTTCCATCCTGCTGGCATATGGATCCTTATTCTTCAATCATTTCAATTTATTAATAGTAACTTGATTAGAATAATCTTCCATTGTTTCTAAAATCTTAGTATTGTTCCAATCAATATCAAAATCTGATAAATACGATAAAACTGGTTCATATCGTAATTCATTTATAGGCAAAGCTTTATTAGCATTTAGCTTAAAATAAGTAGAAATCCAAGCTTCTTTTGCAAATGAAGAAGTTTGTAAAGGTACACATTTGCTAAATAAGCCTGGTTTTTCTCGTTTTATAATATTTGCATTTAATGCAAAATAAAAAACAGCCTTTAATGCAATCTCCATAGTTCGATTGCTACCATAGGTGGATGCCATTGTAGAAGTAATATATTGGACATTTACAGTATCTTGTGCATTGAAAAGTTTAGCAAATGCAATTAATGAATCCATAACAAAAGGATATTTTAGGCATATTAAGCTTAGACAAATTAATTGTTTATCAGTTTTTCCAAGTTTAGAGAAAGAATCTGAATTATAATTAGCTTTTAAAGCTTTTTGAAGATGTGTCTTATTCATAACAACGGCATATAAGGAATTTGTGGCTTTTTTTGCCCTATTGTCACCTTCAAACACCTCGTGCATCCTGGTAAACAATTCTTCTTTATTGATATCCCCAGTTGCTAGAAATTCCAATATTGCTTCACTCATTAATTCATAAGGATAGTACATTTCAATTCCTATCCGTTTTGTTTTTTCAGTCATTTATTTTATTACTCCCACAGGTATCATTAATTCAAGAATATGGCTTCCGCCATGAGTTATAACTTTTTCTCCGGACGATCCAAATCCATTTGTATCTCTAAAGTAAACAGATTTATCTTTTTTCCCTAATTGATATTCTTTGTTGTTTTCGATAAAAGAAACCGCCTGTTCTTCTGTATCAAACTGCACGAATCTTTTACTTTTAGAAAGCATCACAGTTTTTTGTCCAGCTGTCAGTTTTAGATTCAATTCAGCTTCTATGTTTCCATGGTCGGTAGAAATATAAACTTCATATCCTGCATTTCTTAATTCTTTAATAGCATCGCAAATACATGATTTTTCTATCCATAATTTTGTATTTATAAAAAGCTGCTCATATCCCAGAATATTTCCATGCATCAATTCATCAAGGCCGTTCGTAACAAAACCAGCAACTGTTACATCATAAGAAGGAATCTTTAGTTTTTCGTTATTTTTCACAGTTTCATATAAAACTTGATATGATTGTTTTTGATGTTTTTCAATCCAATACTTTTTGAACAAGTCTCCTTCAGTTCTGTTATTTATTGTAATATCAGGTTTCTTTCCAGCAAAGATGGATTGTCGAGCCCAGGCAGTTATACTTGGAAGCCATGATAAAGTAGGCTTTTCCTCTACTGAAAGTTTTTCATTTTCAAGACAATGCTTTAATAAAGTCCATTGCCAATAGTTCATTCCATCAATTACAATAAAAGCAATTTTGCTATTCTTTGTGCTCGCTGCAATATAATCCTGAACTTTATCAATGGTAATTGGATGTCTAAGACCACTCATAGAAAATAGAGATTCATAATGATTGTTTACAAAAAGTTGAAAACGATTATTAATTGTATTTAAAAGTTCATTGTATTTTCCAAAATTATCCTTTTCGTTCAGCTCAAAAACTGCATATCCTAATTCACCAAGTTTTGGAGCAATTTCAAACCAATCCTTATATTGTTCTCCGATTGATTTAATCCTTTCAGATAGGAAGTCAAATAACTCATTTATTAATTTCTGTAAGTCTTTGTTCTGCTTAGATTGTATATTATTTTCAATTGCACCTGTAATCTTCAGATTTGCAATTTCTTTGGCAAGCATAGGATTTTCAAGATTAATTTCCTCGCTCTTTAATTCTTTTACAAATTCCAAAAGCTTTTGCTTATCAGTAAAGTCTTTTACTTTATTCCCAAAATAAGGCTTACCAATTGTTTCTAAAAAATCATTAATTGCCTTATTAGTTTTTTCACTGTTGGTATAAACAGAAATCAAAATAGCAAGACAACGCTCTTTTGATTTATTTTGTTTCCAAGCTTGCAAATCAATTCCATATAAGTTTTCCAGCATAAATTGAACTGTTTCTTCATATGATAATTCATTAAAAATACTAATCGAATCAATTGTAGATAAAGCATTAAAACTAAGGCCACTAATTGCATTTTCATCAAAGTTTCTAAATACTTCTTTAGGTTTAAGATCAACAACAAAAGCTGATTCTTTCATATCATCAACCAAAGTATATTTACCAGTAATAACCAGAATTGTTTTATTTCTGTCTCTAACCTCAAGCTCATATTTCATACGAACTCGTATACCTGGTTCAACAAAAATAAGTTTATAATCTTCTTGAATTAATCTATCTTGAACTTCTGAAATTTCTAGATACTTTTGAGAATCAATAACAATAATAGGCTTATCGGTTGAAGGAGTAACCTTCTGTATTATCGTTTCAAACCATCTGCTCATACAATTACCTTCAACATCATAAGACATTCAAGTTCTGGTATAACCTGTTTGTCAGTTTCATAGTTTGAAATCCATGTTTCATATTCAGACTTATATTTACGTACTCTATAATTCTTAATCTGCTCAATTCCAATACGTTCAGCCTGTCTAATCTGGAAATTAAAAGCTTTTTCTCTGTTTTCTCTCATTGTAATAGAATGAGCATTTATATCATTCTCCATAGAAGAATAAACAGATTGTAAATGTTCTTCTGCAATAGGCTGCATTTTTTCAAATAATTCTTTAGAATTCTTATCCTGTCCATCAACCTTCGCACCAAGCTCTCCCATGCTTAATTTTGTCCATAAAGCCATTGAATATGGCGCAAAGTATTGGTTTTCTAATGAAATAAATATTGGTACAACTTTGCTTTGCTTTTCATACGCATTATGAGCAGAAATATTCCATAGCATAAATGTTCCAGCCGCATTTCCTTCTTGTGGAACTTTAATTACCGGAACTGACACATTTTCATTTACTGGAACTGCTTCAGAAAGTATTTTCTGAATTAAATCACTTTGGATTGTAAGAAGTTCCGGCACCGGATTATCCAAACTAACTTTCGTATCAAATGTATAATATTTTGGAGGTTCATCCTTAAATAAATACGCAGCCAAACCATCAAAGGTTAATTCATATTTTATATTCTTATCAAAGAAATATGCTTCACATAATTTTCTAAGCCAAACAGGAATTGGGCTGTGTTTAATCTTTTCAGTTTCAGTAAGATTAATACTTCCATCTTTTGTTGTAGGCAGTTGTTTTTCAGTTACTTTATAATCTGCAAGTTTCTCTTTAATATCGCTAAGCCATTCGGTACTTTCAGTTTCAAACTTACTAGGATCGAGCAAAGAAGTTCTGTAAAGTTTATTTACAGTATTGATTTCAAGAGTGCTATCCAAAACATCATTTGTTTTATCAATTCCCATTTCAGCAAGAATTGTATTAAGTTTGGTTTCAATAACTTCATAAACACGGCTGTCGATGGAATTATCAATCATCATATTTATTGCAAGAACTTCATGGCTTTGTCCAATACGGTCAACACGACCAATACGCTGCTCAATCATCATCGGGTTCCATGGTACATCATAATTGATAACAATATGAGCAAACTGCATGTTCAAAGATTCTCCTGCAGCATCTGTTGAAACAAGTATCTGAACTTTATCTTTAAATTTCTTAAGAGCTTCCCCACGTTCATCTGCATCCATCGAACCGTTAATGGCAACAGATGTATAACCACCACGATTTGAAAGTTCCTGACAAAGCATATTCTGTGTAGAAGTAAATTCCGTAAAGATAATGAACTTTAAGTCCATATTGTTTTCAGATTTTTTAAGTTCATCAAGTCTACGCAATAAGTATTCAAACTTTACATCAACCTCATTTGCTTTACAGTGTTTTGCTTCTGTAAGTAAATTTTTTAATTCTAAAAGTTCTGTTTCATAAGCGGCAGCTGTGTTTTGAATCTGTTCATTTACTTTCTCTTCAAAATCCAAACTAAGCTGAGCGTCAGCATCTTCTTCCAAAAGTTTTTGAGCCATATTCTCATGAGTTAAAGCCTGATTTTTTTCAGCTTCAAGTCTGTTTGTACGTTTTTCAATTGCATCTAAAATAGCCTGAGTTGAAGAAGACATCATTCTCTGGAACAAAACCATTACAAACGCATACGATGTATTCTTTGTTTTTGTTGCTAAATCAAATCCTTTTTTTACATATTCAGTTACAGAATCATAAAGAGCCTGTTGAAGTTTTTGTTTTGAATCATCATATTGAGCAACAAGTTTTTCTGTACGTCTTTTATTAAAGAGTGGTTTTCCAGAATAATCTATTGCCTGGCGTTTTTCTGTTCTAACAACGTAAGGCTCAAGCTCTTCAAGAGTAGGCTTTGTTTCACCACTAAATGCATCATCGTTCAAAAGCTTCATAATACGGCGGAAATGATCCGATTTTCCTCTGTGTGGAGTTGCAGAAAGAAGAAGCACATTTGGAATTGCAGAACATAATTCTTTTGCCATCTGGAAGCGACCAACATTTTCATCGCTACCACCAACTTTATGACATTCATCTATAATCAATAAATCAAAGTCAGCATTAATTACGCTTTCAATTCTGTATTTGTTATATGCCTCTATTTTTTCTTTGTTCCAGCCGCGACGACTTTCAAGAGGTCTTAAAGAATCCATGGAAACAATTATTTGGTTATTCTGCTGCCAAATATTTATGTCATTATCAGCATCCAATCTACCAAAGGTTTTAGCCATAGACCCAATGAATTCAGAATCGTATATATGAAACTTTTCATTAAAATGCTTTTTTAATTCAGACTGCCACTGAGTCATTGCAGAAAGAGGAACTACAATCAAAGTTCTTTTTACAATTCCACGAAGCTTTAATTCTTTAAGACAAAGACCAGCTTCAATAGTCTTTCCCATACCTACTTCATCTGCAATCAAGTAGCGGCAATAAGCTCCGTTCATAACTTTTTCAAGCGCAAGAATCTGGTGTGGTAGCGGAATTACATTGCTTTCATAAGGAGAAAGAATAGACTGGCTAGTTATTTCATTTTTTATACGAGCGGCCATTGCTCTGTACTGCAAGTTCTGTAAACTTACTTCTGGTGTTTCATCAATAATTTCTTCTGTACGTACATCTATAGTTTGGCCAGTTGCCAGAATGCGGATTTTTGTAATTGATTTACCGAATACTGTTTTAGAGGAAATAATTTCGATGGGTTGGTTATTGTATTGCATGTTTATTTATCTTCTTGTTTTATATTTTTTTCTTTAATTTCAGGTACTTCAAAAATCATTGGAACAGTAGAACTAAAAGCCTTACCCGCAGCTACCGCTTGTCTAAATTTTAATGATGGTAAAATATTTGCAATTGAATCACCATAATAATTTGCTAAAAAATCTATACTTGTTTTATCATATTCGGTAAATGAAACTATACTGTTACATTGAGTTAAAACAGTCTTTGAAACATTTGCTGTTCTCTGTGCTATAATTAATAAACCAACATTATATTTACGACCTTGTAAAGCAATTTGAGAAATAGCATTCATAGATGCCTGACTATTTTTATTTGTATCACTAGCAAAATTCCATTCCGGTATAATTGTGTGAGCTTCTTCTAATACAATACATAATTGTGGACTCTCTTTATTATCCATGTTTTTCTTTGCAATACTAAAAATTTGTTTAAATAAAACTCTAGTAAAATCAAAAATGTTTTGACTATTTTGAACATCAGGAAGTTCAATTATTTTAAATTGTTCTTCTGATGATAAAAATGACTCAATAGCAGTTTTTATTGTTCTGACTATTATCTTTTTTGCTTCGGAAAGAATCTCTTGATTTCGTTGATTTGGAAATTTATCCATTTCAATATTTATTGTATCAAAATTTTTATAGATTTCTTTTTCTTCATCACCTGTAATAAATGGTGTTATATTTGATAATTTTTTCTTATGTTCTCCAGTAAAATCAATTATAAAAATTTTTCTATTACCAATTGTTACATATTGTTTTACTAAATTTCTAACAAAAACTGATTTTCCAGTCCCTGTTACTCCTAAAACAGCCATATGATGTGTAATAGCTGTATTAATATCCATTAATACAGGGAAATCAGTATTAGGAACTTTACCAAGTTCTATTATACCTTTTTGAACTTTAGATAACTGAGGCTTCGACGCTATATGAACTGGTGTATTAATAGATGGTACCCAACCATATTTCTCAAATCTATTATTTTTTTCATCCCATACACCTAATTGAAGAGCAGTTCCAATTATCATATCAGACTTGTTCTTTGCTTCTAGAGCTTCTTGCTGAGTTAAACCATTAAAAATTTGATAAATTACTTTTTTATTTCTTTGCTGAACTTCAATTAGCATTCCAGATTCAACTGGTATTTTGGAATCGTATATAAATGTAAGCTTATCAATATCACTATTCTCATAAACAATACCAATAAAGGTTTTTAAGAATGAAATTTCTTTTCCTTCAGGAATATCAATTTTATAAACGACATCTTCTAGTAATTTTTTGTTTGGGTCCGAAATAACTTCTTCTAATCCATTATCAATCTTTAATACTTTAATCCATTGTTGTTCATTTAATAAATAAGATTCTATAACAATTCCTTTTCCTGTTTTTTTATTACTTTTCAATTTGAAAATTACTGGTTCAAATAAAGACACAGTTTTTCTTTGTTCAAAAGGAAATAATTTTATTAAAAGGATATCGCGGCCTTGTACTCCAAGTATGTTTCCTATTGCTGTAGATTCAGCTTCTTGTTTCTTTTTAGTCAATAATTCGGCAATCGTTTTTGCTAAGGATGATGTATCTAATAAAATTACAATTAACCAATACCAGAAAATAGGTATATATTTTTTATTTGTAATTCCAAATTGCAAAAATGCGCCCCAAAGAAAGAAAGCTGAAAAAAGTACTTGAGGTGAACCAATGATTCTATTAATTCTAGAAAAAAATTGAACAGATTTTTTTTCTTCATTTAATTCATTTCGTCTTACCCACATCAAAATATATGATGAAACTAACAGATAAATTACAAATCCAAAGAAAGTCCAAAAAATCCAGTCTCTTTTTGATTGTTCAATTAATAATAAAGCAAGAAAACCGGTTACACCATTAACAAATATATTTGTATCTTTTGAGAAAAATGGTTGATCAATAAGAGATAATAAAATTAGCATTAACAAACCGGACGAAAACCATAAATCAGATAATGCAAACAATATATTTCCAGTGCATAAATGAGTGACAATAATTAACGCGATTATTTCTAATCCAAATAATACTAATCTGTATCTCTTATTCATTTTTAAACCTTAAACTTTACTACTAGCAATATCATAATAATTCAACAGCGTTTCATCTTCCGTGAGCAGATTCTCCGGAATCTTATCGCCAATTGTTACAATACGCTTAAAGTCTTTTTTCTGATAACTGTCTTTAAATCCTGCTTTTATTGCTTCCAATCGAACATCTTTAAGTTTCTTTGCTCTTCCGCTTTCAATTTGAATACAATAAGATTCCCATGTTTTAAGCAAAGCCTTTGTCCTGAGTATTTCTCTATCTTTTGCTTCATTAAAATCTGGTACTCGCCATCTTTTATCTTCTGTTTGAATAAAGTTTTCTTCAAGTACATCTTTTAATTCAATTTGAAGTTCACCTTTTTTTACAACAGAATAAGCTTTTCTGTAATCAGGTTGAATTTCCTGATAGGTTTGAGGATTATTCTGCAATCGATAATTTAACCAGGTAATTGCAGATCGTTCATCATCAATTAAATCAAAGTTTAAGAACCCCTGAGCTGTATCAATTTTGTGTTTGATTTTTAGATTTTGATATTCTGTAAGTTGTGCTTGTGTAAATACCATTCCATCTTCTTGAACGAATCTCTTTTTTAGTCCTTCTTGAAAATCTAGAGCATCTATAGGTAATGGTATACCAGCCATTAAAAAATATGTAATTACTTTGTCATATAATATTTTCGGATTACGTTCTGCAACTGCAAATGACTTTTCTTCTTTAATTAATGGTAAAGAAAGATGTTCTAGATAATCAGTTACAAATTCCCAAACATTAGATAATGTATCTTGAGATTTTAAATCCTCTATAAACTTTTCAGATGGTTTATAACATTGTAATATCAAATCTTCATTTACCGCTGTTGTTGTTGTCATTCCAAGTAATCCAGGTCTTTCTTTATCGATTGCACCAATACTAGAAATAATAAAACCAGCTTGATTAATCGCTGTTCTAATTCCATTCCATACAGCATTCGAAGTATTCGAAAATTCTACAGTCATCCATTTACCAGGTTTTAAATAATCATAAAAGTTTTGAAATGACTGAACCATTAGACGCATATATTCTGATAGCCCTTTATTTTGACAATCATTTTCAATGGCTTCATTTTTATTATTTGTTTTAATTTTAAGCCAACTTTCTGACAAAAAATTTAATTCTGAATACATAATATTTGCGCCAAATGGAGGATCAACAAATATATAATCAATAGAATTATCATTTAATACTTTATCTGTAGCTGAGTTAATGTTTATTACAGATTGATTTGTCAATTCAAATGCTTTTTCGATTTTTTTTAATTGATATTCAAACTGTGATATAACCTCATTTTCTACGTGCATTGGTGGATAATATAAAGTATTTGCCATTGGACCAACTAAAGCACGACTTCCATGTTGAGGCATATAACGATTAAGTTTTGTTAGTTTAGGTAACATTGATGTAAAAATAAATTTTAAAGCTTCATTATTTCCGATAAGTTCATTCAATCTTGATAAAATACATAATGTTCTTGTTTCATAAAAATCTGAGACATTTTCAATGCATAGATGAACTCCAGCTCTCCATGTAGCTCCCCATTCGGTTCCTTTATCAAGCATTTTGTATGTTGGTATTGAATTAATAGGTTCTGTCTCAATTTTTTTTAATATTTCCAAGTCTTCTTTATCAGGTGCTTTTTCATAGCGTCCTTTTCCATTTGAATCTGAATAATTTATCAAAACTGGAATATGATCTATTTTACTTCTAGTTGTATTAGAAAACTTATCAAATATAGTTACTTGCTTTTTTTTCAAATCTGTATTTTCAAAAATAGAACCACATTTTTCACATTTTATAGTTTTAGTCACTGAAGCTGTTTTACCTGTTTTAGTTACTGTAGCTCTATAATAATTTATTGTTTCACCACAGTTATTACAGATGTAATTATCAGCCCAGACAACATAATTAATAATTCCTTGTGAACCGTCTGTATGTTTTGTTTTATACATCCAGCCACATTCTTCTTTTATTTCCCTAATTAGTTTTTCAGCTTGTTTTTTAAAAAGTGGAACGTTTACCTTTGAATTATAATTATATGCAATAAAACTTGCGATTGGACTTAAATCTGCACAGATTGAATTTCGTTCACCCCAGATTGGTTTAGGATATCCATTTTCTGCGAATTCATCATTTATGGTGTTTTTTAAATCTTGATCTGCATGTCCGCACATTTTAGCAGCCACACCCGTCATTCCTGTTCCACCAAAGCCATCATAAACAATATCACCTGGCTGTGTGTAATGCAAAATATAACGCATAATTGCAGGATGAGGTACTTTTGTATGATATGTATGAGCATTATAAATAGCGTTATTCTTTCCTTCTTTTACATCTGAAGAGTAAGGTGTATGGACTTCAAAAACATCTTTACGAAGTTTCTTGAGTTCTGGAGTTTCCTTTTCTTTTTCCCATTCAGCAACAAAATCATTAAGCCAAGGGTTCGGGCAGGCTGTGTAATATGGCGGGTCGGAAAGATTTATAATGTCATCATCTTCACCGATTGGGTAGCCTTCCAGTTTTTTGAGTTCTGGTAACTTTTTGCGAAGTTCGTCGCGGAAGTATTGACGACGTTCCATGTCGTTGGCAAAGGTTTTGCCAAGAACGGTTACGGGGGTGTTGTCTGTGTTTTTTAGTTCAAGGTTTGTTAGTTCTTCATCGGTGAAAAGGCCATCCATCTAATTACCATCCTATAACTGATTTTTATTTGTTTCTAAGAAATATAAAGCTGTTCCATAAAATTCTTGATATTCACCAGAGGAATTTTTTGTTTTCCAGCTATTAATAATTTGGTTAATATCATATGGAATTTTATTATTTTTTAGCATTTGTATAGAACGCAAAATACCATCTTGAATACTTTTTCTTTTATCACAAAGATAGTTGTCATTTAAATTCAAAACCTTATCCAATTGCTTGTCAAAATCTGTATCAGAAGAATGAATTTTTCCATTAGGCTCATAAGTAATACCAAGTAAACTATGATGTGCTGTATTTGATGGATTATATTTTAATTGTTGATTTTGTATTTTATTTATATGACCTCGAAATGTATCACAATGTTCTGTTGTTTGTGTTCTACCTAAACAACATCCCAACATTATTGAATAATCAACCGTCATACGTAAATTAGCTTTATTACTTGCTTGAGTATCCCAATGTTCAATTTTCATATGTCTTCCATCAGGTTTTATTCTTTGCATACAATAAGCACATACGTATCCTTGCTCTTCACAAAGAGATTTCTGTATTGCAGGTTTTACACCTTGTGTCATACCGTCAAAATATGGGGTTAATCCAATAGAGTTTCGATCATTTATGTAATTTATTAATTCTTGAGGTGTATTATTTTTTAAAATAGGAACCATTATTTTACTCCAAACAAAGTTGTAAGCATAGCTCTTAATTCTATAGATTCAGGAATAGAACCATGTGTCTTTTCATCAAGTTTTCTTAAGATTTTATTTGCTTCTTCATATTCTTTGTTAGAAATCATTAATGATATTTTATCCAATTGCTTTCTCACTTCTTTATTTTGTGATAAATCATTCTCATCATTATTCATAAGTTTTCTGATTACAGAATTTGTATCTAGACCATAACTTTGGTCAGGAACTGTAATCTTGTAATTATCTAATAAACGTATTTCTTGTGGCTCCAATTCTCCTAACACTTGTGGTGAATGAGTTGTAATAATAAACTGACAATTAGGAAATGTTTTTACTAGGATACTTGGAATCTGTCGTTGCCAAGATGGATGTAAATGCATTTCAATTTCGTCGATTAATATTATTCCATTTGAATTAATAATATCTTTTACATTCATTGGTAAAGCTTTATAACGAACAGAACTTGTAATAGCAAGCTTTCTTGCAATATCACCAATTAATAAAATAATTGATTTTTCACCATCGGATAAATTTGAAAATGAGATTTCTTGTTTTCCATTATCTACAAGTAATATATTCTCAGTTCTATTTACACGCATTTTGTATTTTCGTTCAAAAAAAGATTCTATAGCATATCTTACAGCTTCTAATTCAATATCATAATCATAACCTTTTATATTGTTTTTATGCGCCATAAGTATTCTTTCATTTTCAATATCTTCTCGCCGTCTAAACCAAGTAAAGAAATCATCGTATTTTGTAATTTCTGTGTTTATATCAGAATAAAGATCATATACATTTGCAGCAGGCACTTCTTTATTTATGGAAGCTTCCATATTAGTTGTATCCCTTGTCGCTGTATAATAAGAAAAAACCGGATAATCGGTATCTTCAATAAGATTTATTTTTTCTGCCTTTGTAATTGAAGAAACTTTTTTACCATAATATTCTATTTGGTAATCAGTTATATATTCCTCTTTGTTTATATAAAAAGAAGCTTTTAATTCTGCATTACCAGAAAAGTCTTCATAATTAAAATTCTCTCTATGTATATCATTTTTCCCGAGAGAATAGTTCTTCTTATTTGTTAATGATGCTTTATTAGCTAGCAATGATAAACTTTTTGCAATTGCCTGTAAAATTGTAGTTTTTCCTGCTCCATTTATACCAGCTATACAGGTAATATGATCTTCAAAGGTTAATTCTAATTCTTTGAAACCGCGAAAATTGTTTAATGAAATTTTATGAAGTTTTATCATTTTCTATACTCCTTATTTTCCGCTCAAAATAATACGAATCTTGTTTCTATCTTTTCCAGCACATCGGTTTTCAATGTAATGATCAAAAGCCTGCTTTGCTTCTTCAACTCCCATTGGTTTTGAGAAGATACTTGCAAAATCAGCGTTTGTTAATTCAACTTTTTCAAAACCATTTGAAAGATTATTAATAATATCTCTCATCATGTTGCAATTATCTGGTGAAATTTTAGCAGTACCATTTTTAAAGTTTGTTGCCAATGTCTTCTGGTCTCCAGTAAGCATATTCAAGTTCTGGTCTATTCCAGGATCATTGAATGTTGCTTTAATTGCATCTTCCCATTTTGTATAAATTGAATCTAACTGTTCTTCTAACTGTTTTACAGTATAAGAAGGCTTGTCGTAATTTTCACGTGGGTTAAAGTCCTGGTAAGGATTTTCTTTAATCTTTTCCTTTGTAACTTCTGCTTCTGCTGGTTTCAAACTTGTAATAGTATTACGCCAATTTTCAAAATCAGTTTTATTCAAGATAGAAATATCTTTTAATACTTCACAAATCTGTCTTGTATCACTGTTCAAAATACTATCACGCTTTTGAGCGTCAGTGTAATTCAAGCGGTACTTTGTGTACTGTGTAAGATAATAATCAGCATAAGAATCAATTAAGCTGTTAAGCAATGCCTCGTATTGTTTCTGTACTTTATCATCTGCCTGTAATTTGTCAGAAAGTTCAGCAATTGCATTTTCCATATTGTCATATAGAGGTTTCTCACTTTCGACAACATAGCTTTTTGCTTGAGTCATGTATTTGATAAGTCCTTCAAACTTATCAGCTTTTTCTTTAAGAGTAGCTACAAGCTCGCAATATTGATATGCATTAAATGCTGCTTCCAGTTCTTCTTCTGTATATTTAAATCCTTTAAGTTTTCCAAAGGTATCAAGATTACGAATAGTATCTAATACAGTAATTAAATTCTGAAGTTTTGCAGAATAATCAGCTTTAGTTGAATCATCAATTAAAGCAATTCCGTTACAACGTATTCCATCTGTTAAGTAAGAAATTGTTTTTACAACATTGTCACTATAAGTTGTAAGATTTTTTGCAAGACTAGAGAATGTAGACTGTTCTTTTAAGCTTGATGTTAAATCCGGCAAACCTAAACAACTGAAAAGTTTCTTAAGCGGTTTAATTGGTAAATCAGATGGAGTTTTAATTGTATTGAATAAATAAAACTTATCTTCATCAAGAGTAAGAAGCTTTTCTGCAATGTTACTTGCAGTAAGAGTTAGATCACCGTTCCAGGTAATTTCAATGTCACCATTAAATACAAGAGCAGCTAATACGACAAACTCTAATTGGTATTCAAGTTTATAATCACAAGAATAATACTGATTCAATGCCTGGTAATGTGTATAAATTACATCTTCACGATTCAATACTTTTCCAGGTCCGCGGTCTGTAAGCATCTTCTTTATTGAATCAGCATATTTAGAATTCTGAATATCTATTGAAGTTCCACCTGCTAAACCTAATCCAGAGAGAATAGCCTGACCATCACGGTTCTGTACATTGTATTTTACAATTTTTGTAAGAGCGCTCTTAACTCGACCATTCAAGTTTTCAGGTGTATTTGCGCTGAGCAAATCCTTAAACTGAGGATATTCAGGGAATTTAGAATTAAACTTTTCATCAAGGATTGTAGACGTTACAGCACTAAAGAGAGCCAGCTTGCTTTCGCCTTCCTGTGGGAGCTGATAACTTCTAAGGGGAGCAGATTTTCCTTTGTAAATTACATTCATCTTATCCGCAAAGTTTTTGTTAAAAAGATCTCTTACACGATTACGATGCTGGTCTGCCTGGTCCTGGAATAACTTCTTTTTGTCAGAAGAAGCGTCATTGAGTTTTGCCATGCTGGATGCATACAGACAAACTTCATTCTTGAATGTCTCATCAAAATTAGAGAAGTCAAAATAAACTTCATCGTCCAAATCAGTTCTATCCAACTGAGAGAACAGCGGACAGAAATACATATAAAATTCCTGAATTGGTTCTGTTGTAGAACGTTCATTAGGATTACCAAAGAAAATATATCCTAAGCGGAATGACTTTGTAGATTTCCATTCGATTGAATAATCCCAAATATTAAATCCAGTTCTGTAAGGATTTGCTTCAATACCAAGTAAAAACTTTAATATATTGAAAAAATTCTGATCTATAAAAGCTGAATCTTTTCTAATGTATTCTGCATAATCTTTTACAATTTGCTCAACATTTATACCACCTTCTGTTCGAATATAAAAATCTTCAGATTGGACATCTTTTACAACATACTGCCCTTGTGTTGCTGTAATAAGATTATTTGCTGTAGTTGCAATTGTATCCTGTAAAAAATCCGATTCATCAATTCCCATAATAGTAAAACATAAGTCTTCTTTTAATGTAAAGGATGTAGCCCCAATATGTTTATCTAAATCATCGCATAATGCTTTTATAGCAAGAGCATTTGTAATTCTTTTTGCAAGCGGTATTTTTGTTTTTAGAGCAGGTATAGAATTGAAATAATTATTTATTTTTTCTTCAATAATCTCAACTTTGTCATTAATAGTCGCAATGTCAGGAATTGAAAGCATAGAAGAATCTTTGCGTAAATCTTCAAAATAACTATCATAGGTAATAAGACCTGGATTATCTTCAGGTACATCTTGATTAGCCAATGTTTCAAAACGATAACTTAAAATCTTTAAGATTTCTCGTTTATCCTTACCCTGTTTAATCTGTTGAAATGTTGAAATATAATTGGGATGAACTGGAAATAATTCAACATAATCATTTAAATTAGTATTAAGACCATCAAAAAGATGTGAGAATTTATTTAAGTGTTCACGGATTCGAGCTTTTTGTTCTATTGTTTTCTTAAGAAGTCGATTTTTTACAACGAATGCAACATCTTCTTTAGTAATAAGAACCTCATCAAATCTATCCTGCGCATGATTTAATGCCTCACTTGCATGCGCAAGCAGAGGATCTCGATAAAGTTGTTCCTGAACTCCATATATAATCTTAAACCTTGAATCTTTACACATTTGCCCCAACTGTCTAAGTGTCATCAAGTCTCCATTAACTTGTCTAGCATCTCGACTACGCAAATATTCCAGCAATTCATCAATAACAATAAGAAAAAATTTATTTGGATAAACTTCTTCAAATGCAGCCATCATTTGTTGTAATTGTTCTTTATATGTATCTTTAGAATTAGAATCAAAATGAAAATCAACATTTATATTCTCTAAATACCTTTCTATACGTGAAAAAATAATTTCATGAAGAGGTTTTTCTGTTCCTACTTCAAAACGAAGTACCTTATATTTTCCAGCAAAAGATTCAAATTCTTCTTTTATCTTCTCATTGTGAACATATTGTAAAAGATCCGCATCTTCTGCTACAGAAGCAATAACAGACATAAGATGAGATTTACCTGTACCAAAACTTCCAACAATAGATATACCTTTTTGTTCAGGTACTTTCCCACTTGTATCTAAGTTTGGAATTACAATGGAAGAAAGAATATTTACCATCTTTTCTGAGAAAATATAAGTTTGTACATTTTGTTTTCTTATCTCTTCATTATCATCATCAGTAAGTTGAATGACCGTTATTAAAGGTTCAAATTGAATTAATTCAGAATATTTCATTTTTTATACCTCTTGATTTTAATTTAATGGTTCTATGACACCTTTTGAAAATTCTATTTTGCTTTCTGGTCTCTCAATATTCCAGAAAAGTTTGTTTCCATCTATTAAATTGAATGGCCCTTGTAAAACAAAAACCTGATAATCCTTTGCATACTCTAACAAAAATTTTGGCACATCTAAAGAAAAATCCTTTTCTAATAATATTCCCAAATTTGTAAAGACTATTCTAGTTTTACTAGGTTCTATTACACTATCAATAATCTGCCGGAAATAATAAAAAGCATCAAACTTTGATTCCTTCTCAAAATCCAATGGATTCTTTTTATATTCATTCGCAAGAACTTTCCCAACATCTATAGAGCAACATTGATCCTGCTGTTCTTGAGGCATTTCCTTTGTTACATAAATCTTGTTGCGCATTCTTATTTGTTTTCCTCAACGCCATTCACTACGCAAATATCACCTACATCACAATTAAGTGCTTTGCAAACTTTTTGAATGCTCTCCATGGAGACAAACTCACCCTTATTCATTTTGGCCAGAATATTTGAATTAATACCGGCTAAAGGTATTAGATCCGTTTTCTTCATATCTTTATCGATAAGTAGTTTCCAAAGTTTTTTATAATCTACATTCATAAGCAACCCTACATAACAGTATATCATACTTTGGAAACAACTCAAAATAAAATATCATCAAAAGATGATATTTTATTAACACACTATTCTATACTTCCATCCTTAACCATCTGCATATATTCCCTCAAATACTTAAACGTAAATGGTAAAACCGTATAATAACAGTCATTCCTTACAAAGCTAACTGCCTGCATTTTAAGAATATCTTCATATTCACATTCTTTTTCCCATATGACATCTCGAATAATACAACCAACAGGTAAACTTTGTGGAAGTCCGCCCTCAGAACCATCTTTTTTTCGTCCAGCTATATAAGAAAGGCAATCTATGTCTTTAGCTTTTAAATGTTGTTCATTATAAACTGGCCTTCTTTGATAGAATGTCTGAATATCTGTAATATTACTCAACTCATATCGGTCGTCATATCGAGCGTTTCTAATTTCATTTGCAACAAGAATTCCTGCATCCTCCCTTATGAAATCAATCACTTCTCTTAACCAATTTGTTTCTTTTGCATTTGCACCTTTAAAAATACCAAGATTATTTAATTCAAAAAACTTTATATTTTCTCCAAGTGGTTCAATTTCTTCAAGAAGTTTTGAAAGTTGATACTTATCATTTTTCATTTCCATATGTTTTTTAATACTTTTTCTTACTTTGTCCAAATCAACAATCTTCTTCTTATCTACCAGAGGAATATCTTGAGAGAGTGTATCTACATCAGGAAGTGCATGAGCTTGTGTTCTTATGATTAGATGCTTATTATTTATATCTGAATACAGCATTCCTTCAATTTCTTCCCCAAAACGAACTACACCACTTAGGTCTCCCTGTTCAAATTTCAAAAGTTCTGCATATTTATCAATAATTTCTTCTTTCTCTTCGTCTAATATTTCTGGATTCATGGTTAAATCTGAATATTTAAACCTATCAAATTGCATTTTACCAGAAGTATTCAGAGTACAGCGATAAAAATTATAATCTATTGTTTTATTATTTGAATCTTTTATAGCATCGTGTATAACAAACTTATACGTCTTATGAACTGGTTCATTTATGTGATACGTAATACCATCAACTACACTTGCTTTGACTTCTAGTTCATTGATTATTTTATCAAAATAAGGCTTCTTTTCTTCTCTTGGATCCTCAACTTTGTAATCTTCTATAGTTATAGTTTGTACAATATTATGCCTGTGAATTTCTTTATAAGGATCTTCTTGGACAATAACAGATGAATCTTCTTTATTTTTTTTAATCAGATCTTTGTAATATTTTTCATTATGAATGATTACAATATTAAATTGACCATCTTCAATAGTTTCTGCTTCTTTAGCGATAAAACCTTTTGCTGCAAATAAGCTGATTAACCCATCTTTTACAGCAGAAGCTCCTTCTACTCCCGGCCAACAAATAATATTGATCTTACGTTTATTTTGTCCAAAAATCTTACCTAATAACTTTCCTGTATAATCATAATTATTCGGTAATCGTTTTGCAGTAAAGGATTTATCCGGTATTTCTTCAAACTCTAGAGAGAAATATTTTCCAAATTTCTCATTCATATCCTTCATGAATTTTGAAATTGCAAATATGCGAGTTTTTCTTAAACGACTTTCAGATTGAATTGCAAAAAAATCGGTTGAATTATGATGATACGGCTCATTTACATGTTTATTATATCTATTAAGGTTCTTATCAGTTTCTTCATTGTAATACCTAAAGATACCTTCTTTATCTAGAACGAACGGTCCTCTTGGATCTTTCTTAAAAGTTACTAAATTGAATTGTAAATATAATTCTGTAGAAAACCTAAATTCAATAAATGACAGATATCCTTTACTTTCGGAAAATTCTGAATTAGTTGTTTTTATACGATAATAGAGTTTGCCGCTCATATTATTATATGAATCATATTCTGTATTAAATAAAGAATTTGCCAAAACTTGGTATAAAGATCTGTCATCAATATAGGTATAATCTTTTCGTCGTTCTTTATCACAAAATATTGATTTCGTTATTTTGACATGATTTGTAATAAACGTATGCTCTTCTTCATATTTTTTGAGTTTTTCTTCTGATGTATCCTGTGCTGCAAAAAGAAATAAACATGTTTTATTGTTTTTATATGCAACCGCCTGAGCATTTAATTCAGAACGTTCTTTACCTTGGATATCTTCGACTTTAATAAATTCACCTTTTGGCTGAATTATTTTTTTGTAATCATACTCAAACTGATAAACATCATAATCATCAATAATGGCTTCAAAATTATTTGGTTTTACTATTATTCGTGAAGTTTTCATATTATTTCCCTTCCTTTCGTAAATCTTCTTTCTTTATTGCTTCTAGTGCTTTCCAGTTTATTGCACCTGTATTTTCATCTAATAGATTTGGAATCACAATTATTCTCTCATCATTTATAGTTTCTGATTCCAATAAACCATCTGCTAGAATATTTACAATATAAACACGTTTTCCATTGCATGAATCTAATTTCTTGGAAATCTTTTCTATCATGTAGTTTCTATCTGCATAATAATATGGCCTCCAATGCTTAAAATCGACATAGACTCCTGGAGCAATTTCAAAATCAAATAATTCGAATTTGTCCATTTCTGTAATTTTATAAAGCTTAATTCCAAAGTGTTCTTCAAAAATAAATTTTCCCGCTTCTTCCCCTAAAGCTCCCTTATAGATGTTTTGATAAAAAACCGGTGTCATTATAAATTTTGCTTTTTTCCAACTTGTTGCATATTTTTGAGTTTCAAAATATTCCTGCATTCCTGGACATTTCAATATCACCTGTAAACGACAATCTTCTTCACTAACTTCCTGTACATTAACAGGCTTATCTTCAAAAAATCCTTTTAAATTTCTTTTTAGTTTAAAATCATCTTTTGAGTTTACAAAGTCTATCAGAACCCGCCCAAAATCATTTCTCTGAACAAAGTAATATCTATTTAATGGAATATATCCTTCAAAGTAAGTATATGAATATATTTGCTCTGTATTTGTTGTAGGTGCTCTTAATGCAGCGATTCTGGTTCGTTCCCAAATTTCTGCATTATCTATGTCCCAGTTATCTTCTTCTTTTATCATTAAGCTATTAATTAACCTATTTGCACGTGAACAATTTTTTTCTGCTCTTCTAGTTAATCTTTCTATAGTCTCATTTTCTTCTTGCGGTATCGCTTCACAATATTTTGCAAGTTCTTTCAATTCTGGTGTTAGGATATGTTTTTCTAGCTCCGTTTTATCGATGCTTGTTAAATTCTTATTCGTTATATATATCTTTATATTTTTGTTTTTTATCATTGTTCTACTAATTCGACCAATGGACTGCATGATAATTTGAAGATGCTTGTTCTTTACAAGAGGAATGCTATTAACCTTATTTAAGACTCCATAGTAACTGTTTTCACTAAATTTCCTATTATCGAAAATATATTTGAGCAATAGTTCCTGTTCTTTACGTTCTATATAGTCCTGTTCATAGGCATCTTCGATTCTTGAACAAAGTGATACCCGTTCAATATTCCTTTCTAATGTTGTTTTTCTTTTTTCTTCGTCCTTTTTATTAAAATTCTGGTGTGTAATATCTCCCAAAATAATTCCATCGAAATCTGTTGTATCTTTTCTTTCTTGATTATTTCCAATCGAAACATATTCTGCAATTTTTGATGGATTATACGGAAAATTTAGATTTTGCCCTGCCATAAGAGTCTGATAAGAACTAAATACCATACGTTTCTTGCCTGATGATAAATCATTCATCAACTCTTTTTTCTCTTCTTCAAATGTTTCCGAACTTTTTAGAACAACAATATATTTGCTTTCATCCTCTACAGCCTTTATTCCGCTAGATTTGATAATTTTTGAAAACGCTGTTTTGATTACATCCTCTTTATAAGCAGACTTTTCATTTTTTAATAATGGCCAATTTAAAAAGAGCCAAGCATGAGAGTTTTCATCCTTCCAAAAATCATTCATTGCCTGAATTACATCCAAATATCGAATGATGCTGTAATCGTCTCCTGCACATTCTTCTTCCAAATAGCGTCCAAGTTTTTTTGCAATATCAGGATGCATATAAGTTTTGAGTATTTTTTCAGCTATATTCTTTTGTCCTTTTAACGTTTCATATAAATCAAAATTTTTAAGTAATCTTATTTCTGCTTTTACACCTTTTTTTTCATAATCTTCTGAAATCTCTTCTTCTTTCCTCTTTATTGAATTAATAACATCTGTAGACAATGTTTCATAAGTTGTTTTTAGAACATCCTGTAAATAATCAAGATTATAATTATCATAAGTCTGAACTAATGCCGTTGCACTTATCCCTATTACATTTGCTTTCTGAGATAGAAGTTTTATAAACTTTTCTGCCGAATCATGTTTTTGAGAAGTAAAAATATTAGTTTCTTCATGATGTTTTGTTGAATCTTCAAAATGATGGATATCAAAGCCATGATTATAATATGTTGTATCAGGAATGATGTCAGATAAAGTCATATTCTCTTTTTCAGCTTTCTTATAAGGCGAATAATAGACTTTATTCTCCATTATATTTTCTGCATCCTGTGCATTTAGCATAAATACCTTTAAAATTGTATATGCTGCATCTTCTTCTGAAATGCCTGTAAGTTTTGAGTATTTTTGAGCCCAACGTTTTAAATAACTTCTGAAGTTTCTGAAATATTGTTCTATTTGCTCCAATAGAGATGAAATAGATATATACTCTTCCTGAAGTTTCATCTTTTCTGTATTTGAGTAAAATTTTATATCAATTCTTTCCGTATTGTTGTTAGGAATACCAAGAATATTAACCTTTTGTGAATCTTTTAATGTATGAAGAATTTCATCGTGGAACATAAAGTTTTGGTTTAAATCTTTATATTCATCAGCAAGAAGAAAACACGATGCTATTTTGTATTTTTCAAATAAATCCTTAGCCTTTTCTTTTAATGTCTCAAAACCTCTAGGAGATTCTTTTTGACCTAATGCTTGTTTTATTGTTGTTGAAGTCTCACGATTAAGACCTTTGTATAATTTTGAAAACAGAAGCATCTTATCATACGTTGCCTTAGCTGCATTCTCAATTAAAACATTTTCTATAGTGTTTTTTGTTGCATCAAATTCATCTATAAAAATAATTGCATTATCCGTTATATCATTATTAATAAACTTATAAGAATGACTAATAATTGGAGAGTTACCGTAAAGGAACTTTGTCATACTTAAAAGGAAAACTGTAAATTTTTCAGTATCTACAGCTGGATATAGTTTTCTTATCCATTGATATTTAGTATCAATCAAAAAACTTCTCTTATATAATTCCTCATCTTCAATATTTTCTGGAATTGTAATATCAAGCTTCTTACTTTCAATTTCAAGAAATTTTGTAAGTGCATATCTAAAACCAGATTCTGCTTCAGAAACGTCTCTTTCTGCTTCTTCTTGATCACTTTTTTGATAAACCTGGTATTTCTTATTGGCCTTTTTGATTCTATTTAGCTTCTCAATTGCTATAATAAGATTATCATATTCATCCCACTCTTTAATTATTCGTTCAATTTCATTATCTATCTCTACAAAATCATCTTTTAAGAAAAATTCTACATTCTTATGTATCTGCATGACCTCTTTTTTGAACATCTGGTCATCTTTATAAAGATCCCTTAAATCTTCATAAGGTAAGTTTTTAATCTGTGTTGTGATGAAAAAAATATTTCGAGGTTTTATACTTTTTTCTCTACACGCTTTCATGTACTTTACAATCCAGACGAGAACATTATAAGTTTTACCTCTTCCTGTCGGGACTTCTATAATTGATAAACCTTTTTCTTTTTCGCAAATACGCTCTAATTCTTTTTGTAAAATCTCTTTCATAATAAAACCTCAAAAAAATCCCACTTCACCCATTTTATGGTCATAATTATATCAATTTAATTGTCAAAATTATGACAATTTGTAAAAAATTTGATAAAATATTTTGTATGAGTGAAGCAAAACTTAATGGAATATATTTAATCAGCGATTTGCTAGAGCATAATAAACGTCCAACTTTCAAAGAATTACAAACTCAATTAAGTCGACATTGTTTAAGATCGAGCCAGAAAACAGTTTATAGATATCTAGCCGAACTAAAAAAAATGGGTGCTCCTTTAGATAAAGACCCTGCAACTGGAGAATACTTTTATTCAATAGAAACTTTTCGTCTAAAAGCAGGTGTAATGTCCAGCCAAGAGCAAATAAAAGTTGCAGGATTAGTTAAGAATCTTTTATCATTAATCAAAGACAGCCCTATTTATGATGAAGCTGAACATTTACTCTCAGATTTAACAACGATATTTACTGATTCCTATCATGATGACTATTTAAGTAAAAATGAAACAAAAATTGAATTTGATTCTGACAAAGTTGTTTTTCTGGGGCCTCCTGTTGGAAATCTGAATAAAGAAACTTGGGATGCAATTTATTCAGCAATTCATAATAAACAATTAATAAAATTCTCATATCAATCTATGCAAAGAACACAACCTGAAATACGAATAATTCAGCCATGGCAACTTATTTTTGATGATGGGAATTGGAATGTTTGGGGATACTCTTACCATGTCAAAGCTCCTCGAATGTTTACTATTTCTGAAATGCAAGACTTCTCCTTATATGATGGAAAAAAAGATGCCTTTACAGTTCCCGAAGATTTTGATTTCCGAAAAACTACACCTGGTGCTTTTGGTTGTTATGCCACAAAAGAATGGAAAGAATATAAGTTTAAACTTACCGGATACGCAAAACGGCATGTTAAAAATCGAACTTTTGGTGAAAATCAAAATATCGAAGAAACAGGCGATTCTGATAATTCCATTATACTGACATTTACCAGCAATCAGGATATTCCTATTCTCACAAAAGCCTTAGGTTGGGGTAAAGAATGTACAGTTCTCGCTCCTCTTGAATTTGTTGATCAATGGAAAGAACATATTCATAAGATGCAGCAAAATGCTTCTTCCATACCTTAATTCAATCCAGCCATTCTAATTGTGGAACTATTCTTGGTTCATATATCAAAGTATGAAAGTTGACAAACATAAACTCGAAGGCTATATTTATTTTACCTTATATAGTAATTCATCTGCTTTCGCAGGTGTCAATATTATTTTATAAGGAGTGCAAATATGGAAGCACAAGAACTAATCAAATCCTTGAAAAAACAGGTAAAAGAAAATCTTTCTACAAAAGATTATCAGACTGTCTGTTCTATTCTTGGAAACATCAAATCTGCGTATGAGAATGAGTTTCTGTCTACTCAATCTTTTGAAGTAGCAAAAAGCTCTGTATCAAAAATGCAGTCAAATTATTCTAAACTTTTGAAAATTCTTCCTAAAAAGAAACTTTCAAAAATAAAAGAATTCATTAGTTCTTGCCAAAGTGAAGTTAACGCTTTCGGTCACCAAAATCATCAGCATCTTCAAAATTTACTTGAAGAAACTGGAGCGAATATTATGGGCGTTCCTGCCTATATGTTTTCTGGTGATGCAGATGACTACGACGAGTATTGGATAAATCGTCGCATGGCAGAAGGCTTGCATGAACTTGGCATCTAACATCTAAATTATTTCCATATTGCTTGGTCATAGTATGATTTAAGGTATAGTGAAAACACTGGCATACCTTAATTTTTCTTATTTGCATTCCTTAGTAAACGCACTCAGTTTTGGGTGCGTTTTTTATTCCCCATAAAACTCCCTCATCTCCCCACCATAATCCGCAATCCCCTTCTCTCCCCACTCATACTCTCTGTTAAATGCTTTTGATAACAACGGAGCAATCATACCAAGAGTTTCCAAATTCCACTGATAACGAACATCCGGTGTTGGACAGATATTCCAATCAGAATCTTCCCTGTCATAATCGTGTTCAAACTTCGAAATATCAGAAACCAATTCATTCTTTACTTTTAAGATTTCTTGATACGACGCATTTTTAAACTGTTCTGTATACTGTTCTGGTGCCATCATCATAATTTTATTCCTCCTCTTCCTCTGTTTCTTCTCCATTAAAAAGTGGTTCTACTACATATTCATGGAACTTGTCTGGGAACTTTTTAAATATTAGCTGAAACTGTAATAAATCTTTTTCCCAACCCATTTCAACTGAATTATATTTTTTAAGAGCTTCTTCATAGCCTTCCATTGATTCGGTAAGGATATTTGAACCTTCAATCTTCACGCGACCAAACTTGAAGGTTTCTCCGGTTCCATCGAGAATATGACTGTTTGATATTTCCTTCGGAAGCTTTTGTAATTCCTCTTTATTTTCTTTTATGAGTTGCTTTATTGCTTTTGTTTTCATATCACCACTCCCCTTCTCCAAACTCCCCGTACATTTCATTCATAGCATCACGGTCTCCCATCATTGCATCATCTGCAACTTGGGCATAATAAGAATTGTAATCATCAGAAGGATCATCTGTAAAGTAATCCCTCTCCCCTCGAGCAGCTCTAGTTTCAGAATCGGAATATTCATCAAAATCATCATCGTAGTCATATGCCCGGGCATATCCGCCATGATAACTACTTTTTCCGCTGCTTCCTGCCTTACCAAGAATCAAAACAATGCCAACGAATAACACAAAAAGAATAAAAACTCCCATATCCTACCCCTTTATGCAACCTGCATTTCCTGAGTATTCATAACTTCAGTTGCCAGCTTAAGCCAGCTTTGAACCTCGATATTGTATTTTGAACAAAGGTTAGCAATTTCTTCATTATTAATAAGGCCGGCAAGCGGGGATGCTTCCAAAAGCTGCAAATCTTCGGCGATATTCTCGATGGACTTTTCTTCTGATTCTTCTTCCTGTACGGCTCCTTTATAACCAAACTGTGACAAAAGCTCCGGTGAAAGGAAGCTTGCCAATGAGCAGTTGTATTCTGCTTCTTCCTTCTGATTAACTGGGTTTTCTTTTGATGGATTGATGTATTCAAAATCGAGTTCGAGGCTTTCTGTGCAGAAAAGCTTATGAAGAATGCGGGCCGTGTTGTAAGAATCACTCAAGGCTGTATGAACCTGGCCTTTGTACTCCATCTGAAGAAGTCTCATTGCAGATTCCAGACCAACTGATGTCTTTGATGAAATAAGCTTTCCAAAGATATCCTGCAAATCTACAAAATCCTGCAAAGTTGAAAAAAGGTCATAACGATGCTTGCCCTTTGCCTCAAGCTCGCTCCAAAGCTGATTAAAATCAGACTTGCTCCAGCAGAAGGTTGTAATATCCCCTTCCCCACGCCAGTAACAGAACTTGTCGAAAACAGTTATAAAGTCATCTGCCTTTTCAAGCTTCTGATTTGAAATACCTGTAAGCTGATTGATGGCATGGTTTACAGAACTGTAAACAGGCTTTACATAAGAAGAAAACTCGCTGAGCAGATTATAGTTTTCATCCAGCAAAACAGCACCAAACTGAATTACTTCGCCGTTTGCGCCTGGAATGCAGCTTCTCTGAGATGCCGTAAATTCTGTCATTTCTAGGTCGATGCATACATAGCGTTTGGCAGGTGTCTTGTGCTTCTTAGAAGCTTTCGGCAGATCCTGCTTAATTTTACTCAAATCAAGCTTATAGGAATAAGCATTTGATACATCTAAAACGTCGTTTTTCTTCATAAACAGCCCCCTTTTTCAGCCTTCTGGTTTACATTATAAAACGCAAGGGTGCCAATGAACGGCACTGTGATTCGGGTGGCTATAAAATATAACGAGGCCATTTTGAATAAATTACCATTCCTTCAGTAATAAATCTCTCTTTTAAGAAGAATTGTCTGAACTTCATGAGGTGCACTTTTAACTTCAGCCTGCTCTTCTACTCGGTGTGGAGCTGGTTGCGGAACAGGTTCTGTGACCGGCTGACTTACGGACTGAGCCTCAGCTTCCTGTCGATGAATTGACTGAAGCCCATCTGGTTCAAGCAGAGCCATCATCTGGGCATGGGTGAGATTTTGCGGGCGAGGTTGAGCCTTTGGATTTTTTGCTTTCTTCTTCTGATCAAAATATGACCATAAAGAGAAAATCATAGATGGAATTACAAATACCAAAAGAAAAACAATAACTAAGAACTTAATCATACAGCACCTCCTGTTCTGAGGTACAATATAACCGCTTAGAATATCATTTAATGATATTATTCCTAAAAAAGTTCTACTCCTGTTCCAAGCACGTGATAGTAAATCACTTTCGCGAGAACTTTCTTTCCAGCAGCTTTTATGGCACGTTCGTAACATTCAAACTGGCCGGAATAGATTCCTGCATAATGGGCGTTCTTTGGATCAAGTACATCATCTTTTGTTCCCGGAAATGATTTAAAATCTAACAGCACTACCCCATCACTTGTTTCCCATATTAAGTCGATGCTTCCGGTGTAAATCTGGCCATTATCGAAATGTTTGAAAGGAACTTCGTGGGCAGACTTTCCGTTACCGTATGTTGTAGTAAGATAGTTTTCAAGATTATCCCAGGCCTCAATTATTTCTGTCGGATTAGGGATTTTTGTTTCCATTCCGGAGTTTTTTATAATAGAAGAAATGCCTTCTATTGTTTTGTTATTTTCTAATGAGGCAAATACATCGTGGATGCAGGTTCCCACTTTATCAAACTCCCCTGCCCCTGCTTTTATGGTGATTCTTTTTCCAGAACAAAAGAGTTCTTTTGCCTTTACAGATTTATTTGCTGGAACCTTGCTTGGCTGCATGTCGCGATTTTCTTTTTCAGTTTCTGGATTTGAGTTCAAAACATATCTTAGATTTGCACGAGCTTCTATGCTTTCCCCGTCAGCCAGCTGTTTTTCTTCATACAAGAAAGGATGCTTATTATTGAATAAATCAATTGTTTTATCCGCTTCGAAATTGTAATTATCCGCAACATTACAGCCCAGACACTTGAAAATGCTTAAGGCCTTATCTTTTCCTTCTGTTGTAAGAATGAGCTGATCTTTAGCACGGGTAATTGCAACATAAAGAAGTCGGATTGTTTCTGATTTTGAAGTGGCACAGATTGATTTATAACGCTGTGCATCCTTTATCTTTTCTGCCATATCATCTGCTACATTTGTATTTCCTGTAAACAGAGTTGGCATAAGATTAATTATCATTGGCGGATATAAATCTGTTTCCGAAGGAGCTGTTTCGTGATACTTCTGCACTCCAAATACATCGTATTTGAAAATGCTCTTATCATCTTCTGCGTCTTTGTCCAATCCTAAGAGAATTACCTTTTTCCATTCCAGACCTTTTGAGCCATGGAAAGTCGTAAGGGTAACTCCATTTTTTGAACCAAATGATTTTGCATTTTCTTTACAGAAATCAATATAGCCGTTAATAGTTGGAGGCAGACCTGCCTGAATACAACGCTCTTCATAATCATATGAAGCTTCTATAAGGGCATTAAATGCTTCGTCAGTTCCGGCAACATCTTTCCAGCTGCGTCCTACAGAATACAAATCCAAGCTTATGATCAAACTTTCTACCAGATTATGAATTGTCTGAACCTTATAGAAAGATATATTTTCCATGAACTTTTTTATCAATTGATTATTTACAAGATAAGTCGGTAAGACTGGATTTGATTCACCTGCAGCCTCGGCTTTTTCTTTTGCTTCTTTGAAAACCTTATTAAACTCAAGCTTTGTATCTACAACTTTTCCAGCATCAAAACCTTCTTCAGAAAGGAAGGCCACAAGAGCTCTGGAATAATTGTCCTTATCATTTATAACAAGATTGAGGAATGCAGAAAGTAATGTAAGCTCATCTCGATTCTCATCTATTGCAAGTTCACGGCATACAGGAATATTCAGTTCCTTCAGTTTTTCAGAAAGTTTATCGAGCTCGGAATTTCCTCTTGCAAGAACTGCGTAATCTGATGGATCTTCACCATCTTTGATTCTCTTTGCAATCTGAGATGCAAGACTTTCTGTCTTTCCATCTGAGTTTGATCCATTTTGTTTCCAGCACCTAAGGCTCTGAATTTTATCTGGATTTCCACGATGAGATGCTAATTCTACCTGCTCTTTTGCAAGCACATCGGCAAAAGCCGGAACGAATACATCATTTGTAAAACCAACAATATCCTCCAGAGAACGATAACTCTTTTCGAGAGAGTGAATCATAAACTGTTTGGGATCTGTTGCCTGCTTCTTTTCAATAATGTCTGCAACAGCTTTTGTTAAATCTGTATCGGCTCCACGGAAACCGTAGATAGCCTGCTTAAAATCTCCAACCCAGATACTGTTGTGAGTATGGAAATCTCGAATATCTTCCCCCTCTCCTACTGGTACAATTAAATCATCACATTCATCTGAACCTACAATCTCTGAAAGTTTATCAAAAATCTGAACCTGAATCGGAGAACTATCCTGAAACTCATCTACAAATACATATTTATAAGTATTACGGATATCGTCCTGAACTTCTTTTTTATCCAGAAGCTCTACAAAGCGGGCCTCCATATCTGTGAAATCTATAAGATGCTGCTTGTCTTTATATTCTTCAAAGGCAGTCTGAGCTTTTTCTACATAATCAAAAATCAAATTGATATATTTGAGGATAAGTTCGCTAACTGTCGTATTTGTATAAAGATGATTGAGACTGTCCAAAGCTGCCTGACGAAGCTGACTGTTCTGGAAATCTTTAGGAAGTTTTTCCAGGAAAGTTTTGAAGCCTGCTAAATCCTTGATTGTAAGTTTCTTTGAAAGTATAAAGCTATATTTTTTGATATTTGCAGCACGCTCTTTGTTTCCACCTTTATCAGTTGCCTTAATTTCTTCCATCAAATCCCTGAACAATTCAACATCATAATTAAGAGTCCAGAAACCAGAAAGCTCCTTTGCAAAGGCCAGAGATTTCTCGCGGCTGGCTTTTAAATCTTTTACATTATAGCTTTTAGCTTTTTCAAAGATTTCTTTTACATCATCTTTCCAAAAGTCATAATTGAGACCAAGTTTGTTTTCACTCCATTCAAAGCCGATTCCAAACTGTTCACAGAAATCCTTTAAGAAAGCTGTCTCATCAGGAGTGGCAATTGAAGACAGAATCTGACCAACAAAGAACTTCTTTTGCTCATCATCTATCATCTTTAAGTTCGGACTGATTCCAAGAAGGTACCAGTATTTTTGAACAAAAGCATAGGCAATACTGTCTACAGTTCCAATCATTGCCTGGTCCAGACGTTCTGCATATTCTGCATAGCGTGGAGTCTGCTGCTGTTCATAGATTTTGGCTTTTGCTTTTTCTTTGAACTCAGCGGCTGCAGCCTCGGTAAAAGTTGTAAGGATAAACTGCTCTGGAGCTGCTTTTTCTTTTATGATTAAATCAGCGAGAATTGAAGTTAATGTAAAAGTCTTTCCACTACCGGCACCGGCACTTATATATGTAACGTGATTCATTATTTACCTGCCTTGAAAATATTGTAATTACTGTATTTGTTTTGTTTCTTGTTCCAGGTTTTATTACGCGGATGAGTTTCCATATCCATCGAAACAAGAGCCTGATCTTCTGTCGAATCTGCATAATCTATAGAAGGAGAAACAGGCTTTCCATTAATAAATGGATATTCCACACCTTCTCCATCTTCAATAATTCCCTGCATAATCTGATTTTTTCTAAAGGCATAAGAATTACTCATTTCTTTAAGCAGATTACCGTTTCTGTTTACATCAACATAAGTTTTGAAGATTGCTCCCTGTAAGTCATCTGCGGTAATAACCTTTACATCAGGAAGAAGAACATAAGCGGCTGCTTTTGCATGTTTCTCAGTTGCTTTGAAGACTAATCCTCTATACAAAGCCAGCTGCATTGATCGGTTATCTCTTATCCAATCCTGATACTTTGCTTCTGATGGAGAGAACTTAAAATCAAAGATTACAGGCTGGCCTGCAGAATCTTCCAGTACCATGTCTATGCTTCCGCTGAAAGTTATTTTGTGCTTTGAAAATTCTGGCAGGTCCACTTTTTCATGCTTTTGTTCACAAGCTACAACTCTGAGTCCGTTTTCCTGAATAAGTTTTAAGAGAGCTTTTACACACTCCCCCATCTGCTCTTTAAAAATTGCAGTTTCAGAAAGATTTTCAGACTGTAAAAGGATGCCTCCTGATTCCAGTACTTTCTGGCTGAACACTTCTGCGTAGTTGTTCTTTATCTGATTTGCAATATCTTCTGGGCAGCCACCATGCTTTGGATTAAAGAGTTCTTCAATAATTGCATGGGCTACAGTTCCCTTTGTTGTGTAAACTGCAGAAAGAGCCGCAGCTCCTTTCTTCTGCAGATTAATGATTTTGTCAAAGACATAATCAAAAGGATAGTCTATAAGATTTGAAATTGCACTAAAGCTTTCAACTTCACGGAAATGAACCAGGTCTGTACGCTTAAAAGTGATTGTACCATCCGCTGCCTGATGACGGTTATTTATCTGAGGAAGCTCTTCTGTCTTCACTCCAGGAATATCAGCAAGAGATACATGCTTGATATAGCGCTCTATAATATCCTTGCCCTTCTCATCTTTACCCATATTCTTTTCGAGCCGTATTATAAGCGGCTCTTTTACTGAATCTTTTGTTCCACTCTTTTTTACAGTTACAAAAGTAAGCTTTTCTTCTGTATAAATAAAAGGAAGATATTTATTTAAGCGGATATATTCACGTTCATTATTTTCCTGCCAAAGACCATCATTAAGAGCCGCCTTTTCTGCAGGTGACAGGAAAGAATAAGTAAGATCTCTTTCATCTGGATTATAAAAGTCACACCAGATAGTAGACTTTGCAGGACTTGCATAATTTGAACTTGATTTAATAAGATTTTGGCAGCCCGTATTTGCCTGGCTGATTTCCATTTCAATTTCTGTAGAAAGAGAATCAAAAACTAAAATCAAATCTTCAAAGGAAATTTCTTCCTCATCAAAAATATCAAGAATCTTCTTCATTGCAGCACAGGTAGATAAAGCACCCTGTAATTGTACTATATGTGCATCATTCAGTTTTTCATCTTGAGTCTTATTGAAAATCCATTTTGAAAGCTCTGCAACATATTCAACAATTGTAGTCTTTTTAATTTTTTCATTCTGACTGATTGCTTCTTTCGGTTTGGCTATATCCGGAAGGAAATATTTGATTTTATCTTTATCATAATCTTCTGCTTTATCGAGAAGTGTTCTGCAGGCTTCATTAAAATACCCCCCCTCCCCTACTATGGTATTTATAAGGTCATCGCGAAACTTAAAACTGAGCGGACTAAATGGAACAGATAGCCAGCTGATAAGAGATGTAAGATTCAAAGGACGAGAAAATATGCCAAGTCCAATCAAAGGCAATTCAGAAATCTGACTCACACCTTTGTCACTTGCACCGCAGGTCGGCTTATTAAGATAACTAAGCCAGCTATCAAAAGCTCGGTTATCACGATTAATCCATACAGAATATTGATCAACCGGAAGCTGGCTTAAATACTGGAGTGAATCATTTGTGTTTTCAAATTCCAAAAGTTCAACAGAGCCATCGTTTTCTTCCAGTGTGAGTTTATCTGATTTGTTGTCTTTCAAAACTTCCGACATCTTGCGAAGGAAGTTTTTGTTTGCAGGGAGTTCTGAATTTACATGAACATGCTCTTCGCCAATTGCTTTTAAAAGTTCAACCTCTGCTGGCTGGAAGCAGTGATATTCAAACGGAGTAATAATTTCTAAATCCTCAGGTAGAGCGCAGCCCTCTTTCACAGACTTTGTAATCTGCAAAAGTTTTTCACCAAAGGAAGGAGATTTAAAGTTTTTCTCAATGGCAGACAGAGTCTTCATACGTTCAGAAGAATCATTCTTCCCAGGAACCCAGCCTGCAAGAAGCATGGCATCACGCCACTTAAGACATTCTTTCGCAGTATTAATTCCGTCGCGTTCAAAAGATTTTGCAAAAAGGTGGCCCGGATTTGTTTTACTATAATTTTTGATTGCAGTGTAATAATCCAGAGTTCGCTCTAAATCAGAAGCAACAGGAATATGAAGTCCTGCATGAAGTTCAATTAAATCTACCAGTGACTTAGTATTACAAACGATAGTATCAAATGCAATTTGATTTTTTGAAAAATCATAATAAACAAAACCATCATACGAAGGATTATAAAAAACTTTCATCCATGGGCTCCTTATTGTGCTTATATTATAGCACACATCAATGTCAAATAATGACACTGTAAAATTTTTCGAAGATATTTTTACAGTGCCATTCCTTGGCACTCTTGCATTTTATAATAAAAGTCATAAAGTAACAAAACTATCAGGAGGCTTTTATGGAAAGCGTAATTACTGTTTTAATCTTTTTGGCTGTTATCAGCTTATCTATTTATCTGACTTATTATTCTACAGACTCATCTGTGTCAAATAAGTTTAATGATATTCTGACTTTCTGCATGCCATTTTTTTCAACTCTGATAATCGGGATTTCGGTGATCAATAAGTTCATTTATTTGCCGATTGTTATTACAATTGCACTGATTGCCGGTGTTTTGAGTCTCCTAGTCAGCTGGAGTGCCGACTTAAAATATGCTCCACCGTTCTGCTTGAGCCACTTGTTGCAACGTTTGTAATCCGGGAAAATCCGCAGCACTTCATCATAAAACTCTTTTGAGTGATTCATGTGTCGGCGGTGGCAAAGTTCGTGCACCACTACACTATCAAGGATTTCCGGCGGCATCAGCACCAGAAGGCAGTTGAAATTGAGATTCCCGTCTACAGAACAGCTTCCCCAGCGCGATTTCTGCAGTCGGATAAAGATGCGGTTGTAGGAAATGCCAGCCAATTTGGCGTAGTACTCTACCCTTTGCGGAATCACCACCCTAGCCTTTTTCTTGATTTGTCTGATGTCTTCTTCTGTGAGTGGGCCCATGGAATCAGCAAGTTCTGACTGCTTTTTTACCTTTTCAAGCTGCTTTGTAATCCATTCTTTCTTTTCGCGGATAAAGTTTTCTGCAATAAAAGTCGGCGTTCCAAGCGGCACTTTTACGATGACCTTTTTATCATCGGCCACCTGGATACTCATTGAGCGACGTCGGGATTTCTGGATTACGTAGCTTATTTCCATTGGGTATCAGTTACCCCTGCACCTTATGCATAACGTAGCGCACCTTCCCTACTACACGGAAGTCTTCGCTCTCGCCGGCCTCCAGCATTTCTTTATATTTTGAATTATCAGAAATGATTCGAACGCAGTCTTTATCGCGCTGGAGTCGTTTTACAAAAGCAGCTCCCCTGTAGTTGATGGCGTAGATTCCGTCTGTGCCGTCGTAGCCAAAGTTATCATAAAGAATGATGTCGTTGTCAAAAAGTGTCGGCTCCATGGAGTCACCGCGGACATAGGATGCACACATGTTTTCACGGTATTTTCTCAAATGTGATGGAAGTGCAACGTAATCAATTATATCAGCTGAATCAGGAAGCTCCTGTCCCCGACCTGCAGAAAAGGCCTGCTCGTAAACCGGGATATTGATTACATCTTCGGTCAGATGGTCAGGATAAGCCTTGAACTGTTCCATCGTCATTCCGAAAGATTCGATGATTCTGGTTCCGTCATCAATATTCGGGAGGCGCTTATAATAAATCCAGTTTCGCAGCGTGCCGATAACAATGCCGGTCTGCTCGCACAGCCATTCCTGATTTTTGCCCTGCTCTGAGAGAATCGCCTTTACTTTATTCCAAAAAATTTCTGCATCCATGCCTACAAGTATACAATGATATTTAAAATAATCAAATCACTATTTAGTGATTTTTTATATTGACAATTCACCAAACAAGAATTATCATAAAATCATGATTACAGGATTCCCAAGTCCCGCTCAGGGCTACGAAAGTAAAGGAATAGACTTAAACAGCGTTCTCATCAGGCATCCGTCTGCTACTGTTTTTATGCAGATTGAAAGTTCCAGCTATATGAATATGGGGATTTTTAACGGCGACATCCTGATTATCGACCGGGCAAAAAAGATTACTCCAAACAGCCTTGTTGTTTATGAATCTGAGGGGCATTTTGTTCTGGGGAGAGTTTATAAGATTAAGAAGACTTTGGAAGATACTATCATCACCGGTTCTGTTACACATGTTATACACACTGTAAAGGAAAGCTGATGCTATGGTTCTGCATGCAGACGGGAACAGCTTTTACGCGTCCTGCGAACAGATTTACCGTCCTGATTTACGAGGCAAGCCTGTTGCAGTTCTTTCAAATAATGACGGAATCATCATCGCCTTAAATAAGGAAGCCAAAGCCTGTGGTATAAAACGAGGTGACCCCTATTTTAAGGTGCGGGATATCTGTGATTGGAAGGGAATCACAATTTTTTCCAGCAACTACACGCTTTATGCTGATATCAGCCGGCGAATTACTTCCATCTACATGGAATATGCTCCGGATATTGAAGAATACTCGATTGATGAATCCTTTCTCTTTTTTGATGACTGCAACTGGTCCATAAAGGATTACGAGGAAATCGGTTTCGACCTCAAGCGCCGCATTGCAAAGGAAGTGGGAATCCCTATCTGCGTGGGAGCTGCTCCTACTAAAACGCTTGCAAAGCTCTACAACAAAAAAGCCAAGGAACACGGCGGAGTTTTTGTATATAATCCGCATGAAGTGGACGCCCTGCTTGAATCTGTAGACTGCGGCACCATCTGGGGAATAGGCCCTGCCCGTGCGAAAAAGCTGCAGCTTCACGGAATCAAAAATGCCCTCATGCTAAAGCACATGCCCCTCTGCGATGCAAAAAGACTGCTTACAATACAGGGCTTTGCAACCGTTCAGGAGCTCAACGGAATCCGCTCAGTAGAAAAAGTGACCCGGGAAAAGAAGGACATAATCACTTCCAGCCGACAGTTTTCTATCAAGGTCTATGATATGGCAACGATTGAATGTGCTATGGTGGAATATGTGGAAATTGCAGTTGAGCGACTCCGAAAGCAGAAGTCAGAATGCCAGGCAGTTCAGGTCACAATTTCTACCTGCAACTATTACAGCGATGATACAGACAGCCAGTACTCCAACGCCGCAATCGTCCAGCTGCCCCGCCTCACCTCTTACACACCCGATATAGTAAACGCTGCCCGCCTTGCCCTACCCTATATCTTCCGCCAGGGCTACGGCTACAAGGTTGTAATGATTACTCTGCTTGAAATAACGCCCGCCCAGTGCCAGGGCTGGCTCTGGATAGACCCAAAAGAAGACATCAAAAAAAGACGTCTCATGGACGCCGTTGATGAAATCACAAATACCTACGGCCGCCACTCCATCACTTTGGCAAAATCCTGGACTGTTGACGGCTGGCAGATGAAGCGGGAATTTTTAAGCCCCTGTGTTACGACAGATATTCTTGTGGTACCGGGAGTAAGATAGTCTTATGGAAAAATTTGGTGAATCTAATCCAGATGTAAAAGTCTAAAATGATTTTTCCAGTAATCAATCAGGCCGTCAGCTTTCATTTTGCTGAGTTCGGCACTTAAAGCAGAACGGTCTACCTGTAAATAATCTGCAAGTTGCTGCCTGTCATAAGGAATATCAAATTCTGCATGAGGGCTTTTTGCAGGAAGGCAGGATGAAAGATATGCCAGAAGTCTTCCTCTGATTGTCTTTGCATTTGTATGAAATATACGCTGTGAAAGATGAAGATTCTTATTCATGCTAATTCGCAGAATATTTTGAAGCAAAGTTGAATTGATTTTATTGTCATCCTGTAAAAAAAGCTTTTTAGGTTTTAAGAGCATAATCCTGGAATCTTCAACAGCAACAACATCTACCATCAAAGGTTTGCCTGTTAAGGCATAAGTCTCTCCGAAAACCTTTCCGCTTCCAAGATTATCAATAATAGTTTTATTTCCCCAATAATCTGTGCTTTCTATTTGAATTCGTCCTTCAAGTACAAAGCCCATTACTTCTGTTATGCTTCCTGAATTAAAAATACACTCCCCTTTATTTAGAGACTTTTCTGAACTTTCAAAAAGCTTTAATGCCTCTGGCAGGCTTTTTTCATCAAGGCCTGTAAAAAGAGGATGTTTAATCAGTTCAAGGATATTCATATTTCTAGTTTATTTGATTTTTGTTGTTTTAACAACATTCTTTTTCATTACCTGCTGATAAATTAAAGTGCCGTAAGTTTTTGGCCTGCGGGATAAAGCATTTTAGATCAATTTTGCAATCTTTTTTCAATTTTTTACACAAACTTAACAATTCTTTAATTGCAATTTTACTCAAATCATTTATAACTAAGATATGGTTTATATTCTTGAAGACGATGACAACATCCGTAAGCTCATCAATTATTCATTAAAAAGTCAGGGATTTGAAGTTCAGGATTTTGCGCTGCCTTCTGCATTTTGGACGGCTCTTCAAACTAAAAATCCGGATCTCCTTTTGCTGGACATAATGCTTCCTGAAGAAGACGGTATTTCCATTCTAAAAAAGCTTCGTTCAAATCCGAAAACTTCTACAATTCCCGTAATCATGCTTACCGCAAAAGATTCAGAATATGATGTTGTTACAGGCCTTGATTCTGGTGCTGACGATTATGTTACAAAACCTTTTGGAATGATGGCTCTTGTTTCCCGCATAAAAGCAGTTCTTCGCCGCTACGAAAAATCAGATTCCCATAAAGAACTTCTTGAGGCTGGCGGAATTAAAATTGATGAAAATCAGCATACAGTTTTTGCAGGCAACCAGCAGCTTTTTCTTACAGTCAAGGAATTCGACCTGCTTGTCCTGCTTATAAAGAATCGCGGAAATGTGCTTACCCGTGAACAGCTTCTTGAATCTGTATGGGGCATTTCTTCCGAGATAGAAAGCCGCACCGTAGATGTTCACATTCGTACCCTGCGTGCAAAACTTGGTGAATATGAAAAAAATATCGAAACAATCCGCGGAGTCGGATATAAGTTTAATTAGGAATGCAGAAAGCGAAATTAAGAATTGGGCGTGCCGGCAACAAGTTGCCGTCGTGCGTTCCGCAATTCCGCTGTCGTTCCAATGCCTTCGGCATCGCTTCGCGTTGCTCCATGCACTCACGCATTAACATAAAGGAGATTGCTCAACATGAAACCAAAATCACTGACCTTTAGAATCTTCATCAACACTTTTTTTGTTGGAACTCTTATTTATTTTATCTGTGCGTTCTTATTCATTTCAAATATGTACGGATATTTTGAAAAGCAGATTTTTTCAGAACTTAAAACCGAAAGTATATTTTTGGAAAATTCAGTCTTAAATCAACAACTGGACCATCTTTCCGAATTACAAACAGAAAATCGTATAACACTTATCCACTCTGACGGAACCGTTTATTTTGACAATAAAGTTGATGCTGCCAAACTTGAAAATCATGGAGCAAGACAGGAATTCCTTGAGGCAAAAAACAACGGCTCATTTCAAATTTCCCGTTTCTCTTCCACAATGACAGAAAAAACTCTTTACTTTGCACGGCTTCTTCCAAATGGGGATGTCCTTAGAATCAGTTGCAATCAGCATTCTGTGTGGGTTCTTGTTTTAGGAATGAGTCAGATTTTGTTGATTATGCTGGTTATCGCAGTAATCATTTCAGGTTTGTCGGCTAACTGGATTAGTAAAAAAGTTGTAGAACCATTAAACACAATTGACTTTGAAAATCCGGAAGTTTCAGAAGTTTATGAAGAATTAAAACCATTTACCAAACGCATCATAGAAGAAAATTACGAAAAAGCGCAGAGGGAAGAACTTCGTCAGCAGTTTACGGCAAATGTAAGTCACGAATTAAAAACCCCTCTTACAAGCATCTCAGGCTTTGCAGAAATCCTAAAAGCTGGTGGAACAGATGAAGCCACAACAAAAGATTTTGCCTCATCAATTTATGATGAAAGCCAGCGGATGATAAATCTTGTAAACGACATTATCAGATTAAGCAAACTCGATGAAAAATCCATCAGTCTTGAAAAAGAAGCCTTGAGCCTGAGAGAAATGTGCCGCGAAGCAATTGAAGCCGTTTCTGTTAATGCCAGAGCAAAAAATGTATCTATAAATCTTACCGGAGACTCCGGCTTAATCAACGGTGTACGGCCTGTTATTTATGAAATGGTTTTTAATCTGATAGACAATGCCGTAAAATACAATGTTCCAGATGGAAAAGTAGAAATCAACATAAAAAACTTTATGGAATCAAACCGGGTATTTTTTACAGTCCAAGATACAGGAATCGGAATCCCAGCCGCAGAAAAAGACCGAATTTTTGAACGCTTTTACAGAATAGACAAAAGCCGCTCAAAACAAAACGGCGGAACAGGGCTTGGCCTTTCAATTGTAAAGCATGCCGCAAAATATCACGATGCCAGCATTCTTGTAAACAGCGAAGTTGGAAAAGGCAGCACTTTTACGGTAATTTTTCCAATATAAATTTTACATAAACTTAACAAAAATAATATTCTAAAACTTCACTTCCTCTGTCATATTAACAATATGATTTGGAATGTAATATCTCAGATTGCGGGTTTTATTGGTGCTCTTTGTCTCCTTCTTTTTGGAATGAATATGCTTAGCAACGGTATTCAAAAGGGGGCCGGAAGCGGGCTGCAGAAGTTGCTTGGAAAAATCACTGGGAACCGTTTTTATGCGGTGCTTACTGGAATCGGGGTTACTGCCATTATCCAGAGTTCAGGAGCTACGACTGTTATGGTGGTTTCCTTTGTAAATGCTGAGATTCTGACTCTGGAACAGGCAATCGGCGTAATTTTTGGTGCAAACATTGGCACTACAGTCACTGCCTGGATTGTATCTTTTTTTGGATTTAGTTTTTCCATAGCGGCTATGGCAATTCCTCTTTTTGGATTGGGCTACATCATTAAATATTTTAAGAAATTCCGAATTCACAATTTTGCTGAATGTTTTATGGGATTTGCTCTTTTGTTTATGGGGCTAGGGCTTCTTAAAGAAAGCCTGGAACTTGGACCTGCCGCTGCAAGACTTTTTACAGCAATAAACAGCTGGGGAATTGGAGGAATCTTTTTAGGCGTGCTGATTGGTGCCATTATCACAGCTCTGATTCATTCAAGTTCCGCCATGACTGCAATTGTTCTGACTATGGCAGCCAATGGAAGTTTAAGCTGGGAACTTAGCGCAGCAATCGTTCTTGGAAGCAATATCGGTTCAACGGTGGATGCGGTAATGTCCAGTTTTGGTGCCAGCGTAAATGCCCGCCGTACAGCCCTTGTTCATGTGGCATTCAATGTTACGGGAACAGTCCTTGCCCTGCTAATTTTTAAACCTTTTCTTCAACTTATAGATTTTATTGTCCCACTTAAACCTTCTGAAAATATTACAACTCACATTGCAATGCTTCATACAGTTTTTAATATCTGTACGACTTTGTTGTTTATCTCGTTTGTTAATCAGATTGCAATAATTGCCCGTAAAGTCATTAAAGAAACTTCAGAAGAAAAAGACGAACATTACCATCTTCCTGCAATTCTTCCTCATTCAAGAATCAGTGCAGATTTATATTCCTACCAGATTCAGACTGAAATTACAAAAATGAGCGCAAAAGTTATGGAAATGTTTGATTCTGTGTGCAACAGTTTTGTAAATCCACAAAAAGCAGATGAAGAAAACGACCATGTAAAATATCTTGAAAACTACATTGATGAAATGAACGCCGCCATCACCGAATTTTTGCAGAAATGTTCGCGTCTTCCAAATGCAAATCATAACGATCGCCAGCATTTTTCTTCCCTTCTGCATGTAACTGATAATCTTGAGAATCTCAGCGATGAAACCTGTTCTTTGATGCATACAGTCCGAAAATATGTAACTGACACGGAATACAAAACGGATTCAAAACGCAGTCACGAAATCATGGATTATGTCGAAAGTGTCCGCATTTTCTTTGAACAGACTTGTGTCTACTTCACAATCGGTTCCTCAGCCGAAGAACGACTTTCCGGTGAAGCCATTGAACAAAAGATTGACAGAACTAAAAAAGAGCTTAAAAAGGCCAGCCGTAAACGTCTTGAATCTGGTGCCGATGTAAAAGAAGAACTTAATTACATGGATATGGTTCGCAAAATTGAACGAGCCGGCGATTGTGTTTATTCGATTTTGCAGTGTTTGTAAAATATGGTCGTTCCCTTGTGTTCGCTGCCCTCTATGTTGCTACTAACGGAGGCAGGGGCATCAGGTAAAAATTACCACCTAAAACTTCACTTTCGGGTAATTTAGGTGGTAATTTCCAGAAAATCAGTGGTCTGGCCTCTAGTCTTTCACAACCTTAGTAAGTTTTGCCATTTTCTTGTAGATTTCTGTGTTGTCGTAGAAGCCTTTGAATTCTTCCTGACCTGCACCTAAGGCAAATACTGGAACTGGCAAACCTGTATGACTGTTTGAAGTCCAGCCCAATCCTGCCTTTGCATTCAAAATGTGAGTGATTGTAATTGTAAGTGGCTCGTAAGTTCCGTACAAATCATATTCCTGCTGATTTCGACTCTTATCGTTTTTGATTGTCTTCTCGTAAGCTGTCTTGATACGTCCAAGTTCGTAGTCTGTAAGAACAAGTCCGCCATTTTTATCAGAACCATTTGAACCTGGAAGTTTAAGACCAAAGAGTTTTTCTACATCCGCCATAACAGTTTCAAAACTTGTACCGTTCTTTTTGTAAGACGAAACATAATCTGAATCAAACTTTGCGTATGAGATTTTCTGTCCGTCCAATGTTCGGAAGAACAAGTTGTAATCTGTTCCGGCATAGCCGATTGTAAGTCCCCCAGTTTCGTGATCTGCAGTTACAAGGATGAGTGTCTCTTTAGGATGTTTATTATAGAAGGAGATTGCTTCTTCTACGGCCTCGCTCAAAGCCAATGTGTCAGCAATTGAAGAACGGGCATCGTTAGCATGGCAAGCCCAGTCAACTTTTCCGCCTTCTACCATCATGAAGAAACCTGTTTTGTTATCTAGAATTTCAATTCCTTTGCGAACATAATCCCGAAGCGACCACTCTCCAGATTTTCGGTCGTTGTCATAGCTCATGGAATCTGCATCAGCCAATGTTTCCGCAACAAGGATTGCCTTGTCACCATTTTTTAATGCATCCGCTGATTTCTGATCAAAACAAACTTTGTAACCTGCCTGCTTAGCAAGCTCATAAATTGAAGTTTTGTCTTTGTTTTTGTCCTGAGGTTCCATTAAAGCACCACCAGCAAAATAGTCAAAGTTTGAAACAACAAGTTCTTCACCAATTGCATAGTTTGATTTCCGGCTTGCCTGATGAGCGTAAGTTGCTGCGGGTGTTGCGTGATTCAAGTTTACTGTAGAAATTACACCAATCTTGTATTTTTTCTGATCCCGAAGCTGTTCTGCAATTGTGCGGTACTTAATCTTTTTTGTAATGTCCACATTAATTGAAGAAGAATGAGTTTTGTAGCCAGTAAAAATTGATGTGGCAGTTGAAGCCGAATCTGGTGCAAAAGAAGTTGCATCGTAAGTGCTTGCCGAACCTGCTACAGGAAACTGATAAAAACTTAAAGCTTTCATTTCTGGTGAATCAGATGGATTTTCTGATTTTTTTACAACATCAACAATTCCTGCTGCATCTTTACCAATGTAGTAAGCTGCACTCTGAATCTGTGGGTAACTCATTCCGTCACCAACAAACATGAACACATATTTTGGAGCACCTTTCCCTGTTGGTGTTGCAGTAATTTTTGTTTCTGCATGAACAGCAGAAAGTCCAAGAAGTGCTAAAAGAACTGCACTTGTAAGTTTTGATTTTTTCATTTTATACCTCGTTATTTTTTGATATCAGCTAAAGTACATTTCCAGTTGAAAGGAACTGCAATTTTTGAAAGACCTTTGTTATCAAGATTCATGCGAATACCTGTTGTAAGGCTGCCCATTTTGTTTGCTAATTTGTAAGTGATATTTGGATAAAGTTCAGTTTTTACAGAATCATTGTCACCAAGCATGAGAGAAACTTTTGCTTTTGCACCAACTGTAATATCATCAGTTGCTTTGTATGACACAGTCATTTTTGTAAGGAATGGAGTAAGTGTAGAACCGTTCTTTTCGTATGTTTTTGTTTCACCCTTATCCAGGTAATCATTTCCCAAAGCAGAAATAATATCAGCACCTAAGAAAAGGCCAATGTCTTTGAAATTATATCCTGCAGTTAAGCTCATAGAATTTTTAGTTGATTTTGTGATGAAATCTGTGTCTGTATTGTTATAGATATAACCAAGATTCAAAGTAAGATTTTCTACAGCATTAAGTCCTGCAAAAACACCAGTCGAAAAATCGTCGCCTGTTACATTCTGGAAAGTTGCACCGATTGAAAAAAGATTTTTAATTCCAAAGTTTATACCAGTATCCAAACCAAGTGTTTCTACTTCAAGGAAAGAATCGTCAGTACCTTTAAGTCCGCCGGCAATTTTTAAGTTTATATTCTTTTCTTCGCCGAATTTCCAACTGCTGATTGCACCAAAGCCACTTTGCAAAATGCGTGCATATTTTGGATTGTCGTCACTGGCTGCTAAATAACCAGCATCAACTGCAACTTTTGTAGAAAAATCATTTCCCGCAATCAACTGGAACTGTTCAATTGGCTTAAAGCGAGTGTAACCACGAAAACGGATTGTGCTTTCTTTTCCGTTAAGTTTTGTTGTTCCGATTTCTACGCGAACACGGCCATCAAATTTTTCGCCGCTTGCATCAAGCTGAAGTCTGTCACTTACGCGAGTTTTATTTTCAAACTTATTTTTGTAAGAATCATCATCATTCTTCTGATTTTCAAGTGTAAATAAATCAGAACCACCTGTGCTGTCTGCGTCTCCACCAAATGTGTTAGTGACTTTGATTGACTGTGCACTTAATGCACCACAAACCATCATGCCTGCCATCAAAACAGATATTATTTTTTTCATAAAAAATCCTTGTCATCTGAAAATATTTACAAAATCATAGGAGGAAAGATTTTGCTTTCAGATGGCAGGTTCAATTTAATCTGAAAAGATTAAGTTTTCGGGAAGCGAAGGTTAAGAATGTGTAAAATTCTAACCCATTTCTTTAATGAATAAATCGTCCTCATAGCAGAAGTTTTAGGGAATAATGAGGTTAAATGTTTGTAAATAGGGATGTTATACGAAAATAGCGCAGTTTATACCTGTTAAAATTTCAAAAATAGCGCAGTTGAGGTTGACAAAATTTCAAAAATAGCGCAGTTTATATTTATGGATATAAAGACTATTGAAACTGTTTTATTGGAACAGAAAGAAGAATTTCTAGCAAATCTGAATGAAGAATGGTGTTCTCGACCAGAAGAAGAACTTGTTGATTTAAACAGCAAACTTGCACAGGTTGTCATTGGTATTCGTCGAAGCGGAAAGTCTACTTTGTGCTTTAATGTTATAAAAAAATCTGGAGAGCAATTTGCTTATGTCAATTTTGATGATGAACGTTTTGCCGATATTTCTTCTGATAATTTGAATACAGTTCTTGAATGTCTTTATAAAATCTACGGTGATTTTAATCATCTTTTTATTGATGAAATTCAAAATGTTGATGAATGGTTTTTGTTTATAAATCGTCTTCTAAGAACCGGAATGCATATATTAATAACTGGTTCAAATGCAAAACTGTTGAGTGGCGAACTGGCAACTCATCTTACTGGACGCCATATGAAAATTGAGCTATTCCCATTTTCTTTTAAGGAATATTGTGAATATCAAAAAATAAGTACAGCTCATGGAACTACAAAAGAAAAAGGATTGTTGATGGCAGCTTTTGATAATTATTTGCATGATGGCGGATTTCCAGAGCTTTTGAATGAAAAACGAAAACAGACTTATATCAATACTTTAGTGGATAGCATTCTTAAAAAGGATATAGAAAAAAGATATGCCGTAAAATATAAGGCGGCCTTTGAGAATATTGCAAATCATCTATTAAACAATGCTCCTGCAAAAATCAATTATTCTGAATTACAGAATCAGTTTGGACTTCGTTCCGATCACACTGCAGAAAATTATGTTAATTATACAAAGAACGCTTATCTGGTTTGTGGACTGCATAAATATTCTCCCAAAAGCAAAATTCGTATTCGCGATGAAAAAGCCTATGCCGTTGATGTTGCGTTGATGAATAATCGTGAAAATGCTTTAGCAGGAGAAAATCTTGGCTGGCGATTGGAAACAATTGTTTATATTGAATTGCTGCGTCGATACAAGCCTTTGGAATGTGATGTTTACTATTATGATGAAACTGCAGGCGAAGCTGATTTTGTCGTATGTAAAGGAAACTCTGTTCAGCAGATTATACAGGTAAGCTATGATATTTCAAATTCAAAGACTTATAAAAGGGAAGTAAATGGGCTTCTATTGGCATCTTCAAAAACAGGCTGCAATAATCTTTTATTGATAACAGACCATGAGGATAAGAATATAGTCGAAAATGGTAAAAAAATTTGTGTAACTTCAGCGTATGCATGGTTAGTTGAAAAATAAGGTCAATATAAAATATGTGTATTAAGCCTTAATGTAGGATGTGTTAAGCCTTTGTAAAATTGTCTTTGTTTGTAAGAAGAATTCCAGAAATAAAGGCGGTTAATGGAGCTGTCATTGCAAGTCCAAAACTTCCTGCAATTGTGTTGATGATTTCGGCGGCTACCACATTGTTATTCAAAATATTGTAAACTGGAGTTCCCTGAGCCATAAAAGTCATAAGAAAAGCGATGCAACTTCCAGAATATGCCAGCAAAAGTGTAGTTGTCATTGTTCCCATGGCAGCACGAGCAACTGCAAGACCTGATTTTATGGCTTTTTTTGTTGAAATGTCCGGACAATTTCGTACAACTTCAGACACAGCTGAGGTAATATCAACACTAAGATCCATTACAGAACCGCTGGCCCCAATAAAAACAGAGGCCATAAAAATCTGAGTTAAGTTCAAATCGGCAAAACCTGAATACAAAAGTGCCTCAGAATTTGCCATTACCGCTCCGTGAATATGAAAAGCTTTACTACAAATTATTGAAAGAATCATGGCAAAAATAATTCCGCTCATTGAGCCAAAGAATGAAGATAAAAGCCGTTTATCAAGCCCGTAAACAAAAAGAAGAATCACGAAAGTCATTATGGCAACTGCAACTAGTCCAACAAAAATCGAATTATAACCTTTTAAAAAGAGCGGAACTAAAATCTTCCACAAAACAAGAATCGTGATTACAAAAGACAAAACCGAGCGAAGACCAACACCACGAGCAAAGCAAATCAGAAATAGTGCAAAAGCAATTGCAAGAACAAGTTCGCCATCAAGGCGGTAGTAATCAATTAGATTGATAGAAATTATTTCTCCTTCGTCATGATGTACAACAGCCTGAGCTTTATCTCCTGGTCTAAAAAGTTTATCCTGAGAAAGAGAACCTCCAAGCATATTCCAGCCAAACGAGGTCTGTCCCTCAAATCTGCCAGTTAAAAAACGAACTTTGCAAATCTGTTGACCGGTGCGAATTAATCCTGTATCAATAAGGCTTGAATTATCCACCTCTTCAACAAGCACTTTGCATTTTTCAGCATCCTTAAATTGAAGAGCACCTTCAAAACCGGTAGGAAGAAATATTAATACGACAATAACTATCGAAATTCCAACCAAAAAAGAAAATCGATGTTTCATCCTCTCTCCCCAGTCAACGCAAAAATTACCCATTCTGCAATGTTTGTAGCGTGATCACCGATACGTTCTATGTATTTTGCAATCAAAAGATAATCAAGAATTGTTTCTCCTTCTGTCGTTTCACGAATCTTTTCAACTAAGTCTTTTTTTATTACGTGGTACAAATCATCAATTACATCATCGTGAGCAATTACATTTTTTGCTTTGTTAAAATCTTTGTCTATGTATGACTGCACAGCATCGTGAAGCATTTTGATTATTTCAGAACTCATCTCGGTTATTTCATTCATTTTCCCATATTTACAGTCAGGAACATTCAAAACCAAATCTGCCACATCAGCCGCGTGGTCTCCGATTCGTTCCATATCCGTAATCATTTTTAATGCCGCTGTTATCATTCTTAAATCTGTTGCCATTGGCTGCTGCTGGAGCAAAAGCTTCATGCACTGAGCTTCAATTTCCCTTTCCATTTCATTTATGGCTTCATCATTCTGACCTACAGTTTTTGCTGCTTCTGTATCACGTCCCATTAGTGCAATCATGGAACTTTCAATGGCAATTTCTATCATCTTTCCCATATTGATAATAGCTGAGTTCAGCTTCTTTAATTCCTGTTCATATTTTTCTCGCATTTTTTTTCTCCATCAACCAAAACGTCCGGTTATATAGTCTTCCGTCTTTTTCATCTTAGGCTTACTGAAAATCTGTTCGGTATTACCTGACTCGATAATTTCTCCCAACAGGAAGAAAACAGTTTTATCGCTTACACGAACTGCCTGCTGCATATTGTGGGTAACAATTACAATGGTGTATTTTTCTTTTAGTCTAAGAACACAGTCTTCTATTTTTGAAGTTGAAATTGGATCCAGAGCCGAAGTTGGTTCATCCATAAGCAGGACTTCTGGTTCTACTGCAAGAGCACGTGCAATACAAAGCCGCTGCTGCTGACCTCCACTTAATTCCAATGCTGATTTTTTCAGGTTATCTTTTAATTCATCCCAGATTGCCGCATTCTGTAGGGAAGTTTCAACAATTTCATCTAAATCGGCTTTCCGCTTAATTCCGTGAGTACGTGGTCCATAAGCAATATTGTCATAAATGCTCATAGGAAAAGGATTAGGTTTTTGAAATACCATTCCCACATTTTTACGAAGCAGGTTTACGTCGGTGGATTTTTCGAGGATATTCCAGAAAACGGAGTGTTGCGGGCTGTCCCCGCTAGAGAGGATAGGACGCAACGAAGTGCGGCCGTAAGGGGAAACTTTCCATCCATTCCTGATTAGAATCTCCCCATTGATTTTACATCCTTCCACCAGATCATTCATACGGTTTATGGATTTAAGCAAAGTAGATTTTCCGCAACCACTTGGCCCAATAAACGCCGTAATCTGATGCTCGGGAATTTCAAGATTTATTTTTTTAAGGGCATGAAAGCTGCCATAAAATAAATCAAGATTTTTAATTTCTATTTTATTCATATCGTCCCTTCATTATTTTTTGACTCTTTTTGCTACCACATTTGCCAAAGCATTAATCCCCACAACCATTGCCAAAAGCACAACAGCCGTAGCAAAGGCCTGCCCGGTATGAAGTCCTTCCGAACTCAAAACATACATGTGAATTGCAAGCGTTCGTCCAGACCCAAACAGATTTTCCGGCACTTGAGCTACAGTTCCCGCAGTGTAAATTAAGGCAGCAGTTTCACCTGCAACGCGCCCGGTTGCAAGAATTACTCCACTCAAAATACCTGGCACAGCACTTGGCAAGATTACCTTAAACACCGTGCGTAATTTTCCGGCTCCAAGTCCATAACTTCCTTCCCGGAATGAATCTGACACCGCAAGCAAAGCTTCTTCTGTAGTCCGCATAATTGTTGGAAGAATCATTATTGCAACAGTTGCGGCTCCAGCCATCAGCGAATATCCCCAGTGCAAAAATTCCACAAACAGCAGCATTCCAAAAAGTCCATAAATAATAGAAGGAATGCCTGTTAAAGTTTCTGTAGTCATGCGAACCACATTCACAAAGCGGTTTCCTTTACGGGCGTATTCCACAACGTAGATGGCACTTCCAATTCCCAAAGGACAAGCAATCAACAATGCAAGCAGCGTCATAATCAAAGTGTTCACAAGAGCCGGTACCACCGAACAATTTTCCGAATTGTAGTTCCAGCTAAAAAGTGATGGCGACAAATAAGGCACGCCTTTTACAAAAATGTAGACAAGCATATAAATCAAAACTGCAAAAGTGATTCCTGAACAAAAATAAACACCGGCTCTGACAAATCCAGATTTTGTTTTTATGGAAGTTGCGCCCGCAAGCGGTCGCCGGGCTTTCCGCACTTCGCTAACGCTCATCGTCCTCGCCTCCACTCCGTTCCGGCTGCGGTCGACTAAAGGTGCTCCAATCCCTAACTCAATTTTCATCATAAGCGTCCCCTGTTTTTTACAAGATTAAAAGTCAAATTAATCAGCAGAATAAATACAAACAAAACAACACCAGTCGCAATAAGAGCTTCCCTGTGAAGGTCAGTTGCATACCCCATTTCAATAACGATGTTCGCTGTCAAAGTTCTTATGCCTTTCAAAATTGAATCCGGGATTCGAGCTTGATTTCCGGCAACCATAATAACCGCCATTGTTTCACCAATTGCACGACCAATTCCAAGAATTATTCCAGCCATAATTCCAGATTTTGCTGCAGGCAACATAGTCTTAAAAACACTTCGTTCATGGGTTGCACCAAGAGCACGGCTTCCCTCGTAAAAGCTTTGAGGAACAGCATTCAAGGCACTTTCAGAAACAGAAATAATTGTTGGTAAAATCATCATTCCGAGAAGAATACTTGCTGTAAGAATAGAAGAACCATTTCCTCCAAAAACATTTCGGACAGCAGGCACAATTACCATAAGTCCAAAAAATCCGTAAACTACACTTGGAATTCCCGCCAGTAAATCAATTGCAGGTTTAAGAATCTTATGCAGCCATTCAGGACAGAACTTTGACAGAAAAACTGCAGTCATAAGTCCAACTGGAACTCCAACAATAACGGCTCCTGCAGTTACATAAAAACTTCCCAAAATCATGGGAAAAATGCCATAAAGATCGTTTCCCGGTTTCCATTTAGTTCCAAACAAAAAATCTGCAACTCCAATTTTTTGTATAGCCGGAATGCCATTTGCAAATAAAAACAGACAGATTAAAAGAACAGCAAGAAAACTGAATCCCGCCACCAGGAGAAAAATAATTTCCCAGAATTTTTCTTTAATTTTCATGGCTCTAATTTAAATGAAGATTGTTAAGATATAAGGAAGGATTTGTTAAGATTATGTTAAAAAAGAAAACCTCCAGTTTTTTAGCTGGAGGTTTTCAATTATTTGGGGGATAATTCAACGTAGTGTGCCTTGACTCGTCGTATTGCCTGGTGATTATTATTTTACTTCATTCCACTTCAAAGTTTTTCCAGTAAAAATCTGTTCTACCTGGGCTTTTGAAAGGTTTTCTGTTGGATTTGATTTGTTTACAATTACGGCAATTCCATCAATTGCAATTGTAACTTCCTGAACGCCCTTTGATTTTTCTGAATCTTTAAGACTGCGACTTGCCATTCCAATATCGCAGGTTCCGTTGATTGCGTTTGTTACCCCAGTTGTACTATCGGAAGTCTGAAGTTCGATCTTTGCATTTGGGTTTTCGCTTTTGTATGCTTCAATCAATTTTTCCATAACTGGTGAAACTGAAGATGAACCTGCAACTACAATTTTTCCGCTGGCTTTTGAAGGAATGTAAGACTTAGCTGCAACTTGAATATACTTGTTAGCAGCAATAACTTTTTGTCCTTTATCACTTAAAATAAAATTAACGAAATCCTGAGCAACAGGGGTAAGCCCCTCTTTTACTGCAATATTGAACGGACGACTAATTTTATACGAACCATTATTGATGTTTGAAATAGTTGCATCTGCACCGTCAATTTTTACGGCTTTTACAGAATCATTTAGTGAACCAAGTGAAACATAACCAATAGCGTATTTATCACCGGCAACACTTGTAAGCATTACTGCAGTTGAATTTGTAATTGCAGCTTCGTCAGTTGTGTAATCAACTTTTTTACCTGATGTATCTTTTTTTTCAATACCAAAAAGTTCAATAAAAGCACCCCGCGTTCCAGATCCGTCTTCCCGACTCAAAACTGTAATTGATTTCTTGCTGTTAAATTTTGGAGCAGCATAAACCGAACAAATCGATGTAGCCAAAATTGCTCCAAGAATCATTTTCTGTAGATTGATTTTCATAATAACTCCTTGAGATTTTAGTCTCTTTATTAAGATGTCCTAAATCTACAGGAGTTGTGTTAAGTTCCAATGTAAAAATTGTTAAGAACATGTAAAAAAATAATAAAGAGTCCAGAGAACATCAAGGCCAGTAAAAAGAGGATGTTTAATCAGCTCCGGGATATTCATATTTCTAGTTTATTTGATTTTTGTTGTTTTAACAACATTCTTTTTCATTACCTGCTGATAAATTAAAACCGTAAAAAAGATTAAATCGAGGTTAATTATGATTAGAAAGATTGTTAAGATTGATGAAGAAAAATGCACTGGCTGTGGTTTATGTGCTTCTGCCTGCCACGAAAATGCAATTGTTATGGAAAATGGAAAGGCTCATCTTTTACGTGATGATTTTTGTGATGGATTTGGTGACTGTCTTCCGGCTTGCCCTGCAGGTGCAATTACAATTGAAGAGAGGGAAAGTGCAGAATATAATCCGCAGGCTGTTGAAAAGAGAAAGCAGAATCTCATGCAGCAGCACTCGGAAAGAACAGCAGTAAAAAGCGAACTGATGCAGTGGCCGGTTCAAATCAAACTGCTTCCTGTTCAGGCACCTTTTTATGAAAATGCAAATCTTCTGATTGCCGCTGACTGTACAGCCTATGCATACGCTGCTTTTCACCGGGATTTTATCAAGAATCACATTACGCTCGTCGGCTGTCCAAAACTAGATGAAGGCGACTACACAGAACAGC
>Ga0247608_10000294_pt1 | contig 87273 bp, 73 predicted proteins | sample 176DNAGHGlowgp2_FD_193490 | JGI IMG/M metagenome (GOLD analysis project Ga0247608, IMG submission 193490) | Sheep rumen microbial communities from Palmerston North, Manawatu-Wanganui, New Zealand - 1766 DNA GHGlow gp2 | ecosystem: Host-associated > Mammals > Digestive system > Stomach > Rumen ... | reverse complement strand
CGACAACAAAGCAGACGGTGGAGATCGGCAACGGACCAGCCGGCGGAACATACTCATGGAGCGAGCAGGGCAACGAGTCAGTGGAGAACGGCAAGAGCATACCGCTGACCGACTCAAACAAGGAGAATATAGAGATCAACGCGTGTGGAGACGCTGTGACAGTGGACTTCAGCAAGGTGGAGATGGACAGCGGAAGCGAGGTCGAGTGGTTCAAGACCCAGGACTACACGTCCGCGCCGGCCAAGACGGGAGTGTCTCCGACATTCGGCAAGAACGACTACGGCAAATATTTTGTCCGCTACATGAACCACTGCTACGCATACGCGACAGTGACCATCATAGACGCGTCAGTGACGATCAACACAGTGTCCGACGGCTCGGTGGTCAAGTGTGAGGACGACGAGTACAAGATCGAACTTGATGTTGTGAGCAAGGCAGGCAAGGCGACACGCGAGTGGTACAAGGACGACAACCTTTACGCCAACAACAGCGACGGACTGTCGTTCGTGCCGTTGAAGAAGAAGGACGAGGGAAATTACCGTGTGGAGTACCGCTACGACGGATGCCGAGCAGAGCTTGATGTTGTGGACTTGAAGGTGAAGGAATATGTGAAGGTAGACGTGGACAGCTACGAGATGTATGAGGGCAAGAAGAGCTACATCACCATAGCAGGAGAGGATGCGACAGCACCTTTCAAATTCAGCGTTCCGACAGACGCTTCCGACATAGCGGCGTTGAAGCCGACCAAGACGGAGAAGACATCAAGAAATGAGGGCACATTGTCAGCTGGCAACGCATCGTTCGATGTGACAGCGGTGGATGAGGACCACATAGTGAACGTCAAGTTCGAGAGCGACGACTATTGTATGGGCGAGGTAGACTTCCAGGTGTTGAGAGATGCGAAGCTTGTATTGAAGGCTAATTTGGATACGGCGATGTGTCTGAACGAGGAGAAGCCGTTCACGATAGACACAATAGGAACGGGAGCGTTCCGCCGCCCAGGAGCAGAACTGAAGATCACCGCGGCAACGGAGAAGGGAAGCGAGACACAGGAGAAGGGCTTCAACGTAGTGTCCGACACACTTAGAAAGAACGTGAGCCCTCGCGAGACGACGACATACAAGGTGTCGTTCACATACGGCAAACAGCATGTCGACACGACGATAAAGGTTACAGTGTACAACTTCAAGGTTGAGCCTGTAAACGAGAGAATCTGTTCCGGAGAAGAGATCAGCCTCAAGGCTACAGTGACACCAGCGGGATCAAAGATAGAGTGGTTTGACGAGGACAAGACAACGTCGCTGGGAGAAGGCGACGGCATACTAGTGTCTCCTGTGTTCGACGGACCTGTGTCCGCTCAAAAGAGCCAGCACAGGTATTGGGCAAGACCATTCAGTGAACTTGTTACGTGCACTAGCTCTGGAATGACGCCGCTGCTTGTAGATGTGTTCCGTCCGTTGGAGGGAGACATAGAGGACAAGACGATATGCGAGGGCGAGAATGTGAGAATCGACGCTGGAAGCTACGGAGCCAACACATATACGTGGATTATAAACGGCGATTCGATAGTAGGATCGCGCTACTATCAGGACAAGCCTACGGAGACAACCACATATCATGTTTTCATGAAGCGAGGCGATGTCTGTGAGGCAGAGGACCAGGCAACGGTAACGGTTACGACGAATCCTGTGATAGCTTCAATTGATTCTGTAGGATACAGAGATGTAGATATCGTGATGGACCCATCGTTCGGAACCCCTGCGTTCCGTTACAGCATAGATGGAGGAGAGTGGACGGAGAACACACATTTGACAGGACTGAAGTACACAGCCCACACGATATTGGTGGAGGATGCGAACGGATGTTCGCTGTTGGATACGTTTGTCGTCAAAGATCCAGCGTTGGAATTCCCGAACTGGTTCTCTCCAAACGCAGACGGCGAGTTTGAGAACTGGACAGTGCCTGGAATCCAGGAGACATATCCTGAGGCAGAGTTCACAATCTACGACCGATGGGGAAAGAAACTTGTAGAGTTCAAGGGATCAGATGACGGTTGGGATGGCTCATACAACGGAGTGGCTATGCCGTCGACAGACTACTGGTACGAGTGTGTCGTTCGAGAGATCGACAAGGTCTACACCGGACACTTCACACTGATCAGAAGATAATCAAACGGATTATATGATAACAAAAAAGGTTGCGAGCAATCGCAACCTTTTTTGTTTGTGAAATTAATGTTATGTCTGATTGAGATTTTTGAACACGGAAATAACTAATTTGTGGATTATAATAATTATTTTTGTGTTTGTGATAGAATTGATTTATGAATAGATTTTTTTTATACCTAATACTCTTTTTTTTCGCATCTTGTCATGAAGAAAAAGCGACGTTGGATGAGACGGTTGATTTTTCTGCCTGGAATTTATCAGCCCCGCCTGATACACTTTGGGGTGTTGATGTGAGCCATTATCAGGGAAAAATTGATTTTGACGAATTGGAGGAGGGAGCTCATTTTGTTATACTCCGTGCCTCTATTGGCTCCAACGGAAAATGTGACCAGCGTTTTTATGGCAACTATGCAAGAGCTGCAAAGTCTCATTTGTTGCTCGGCTTTTATCATTTCTTCTATTTTGACCGTGACGGAGAATTGCAGGCAAAAATTTTTTTGGATGCCACGAATGGCAAACGAAATAATTTTCCTCTGATAATTGATTTTGAAGAGTCGAAAGTGGTCAACAATCCAAAAGAAATGAATATAGACTCTTCTGTATATAATTTGCGAAATATGGTTGATTATCTTCAATCACAGGGAAAAGACGTGATGATTTATTCCAATCGTCATTGTTATGCAAAATATAAAATAGCGTCAAATTTTCCTGGCGTTAAGTTATGGGTGGCTGATTATAACGCGATGTTTGTGACGGAGGATTTCCCTGACTGTTATATCCAGCAATATGCCTGCGACGGGAGTGTTTATGGAATATCTGCGGACGTAGATTTGAATGTTATCGTCGACAGTAAGAAGATCATCAAGCCAGAAATGCAGCCTTAATGGTGATTTTTTCATGTTTTTTTCATCAGTTTCACGTCATTTGGTGCTATCTTTGCCTAAATTTTGAACAATGTTGAAAAAATACAGATATGACAAGAGAAGAATTATTTGAGAATATCAAGAAGAAGCAGTCGTTTCTTTGTGTCGGTCTTGATACAGACGTGAACAAGATTCCTGAGTTTATGTTCGACAAATACGAAGGCGACTATATATTCGAATTCAATAAGCAGATAATTGACGCAACTGCCAAATATTGCGTCGCATACAAACCTAATTTGGCATTCTATGAGAGTCTTGGACTTCAAGGATGGGATGTCCTAGAGCGTACCGTCGACTATATTCGCAGCAATTATCCGGACATGTTCTTGATCGCCGACGCTAAACGTGGCGATATTGGCAACACTTCCGCTATGTATGCCCGCACATTCTTTGGCGCAATGGATTTCGATTCAGTTACTGTAGCTCCTTATATGGGAGAGGATTCTGTGTCTCCATTCTTGACATATGAGGGCAAGTGGGTGACTCTTCTTGCGTTGACATCAAACAAGGGAGCTTTCGATTTCCAGTTTATGAAGGATGCTGAGACAGGTGACACATTGTATCAGAAAGTTTTGAAAACATCTAAGAATTGGGGTAATGCTGACAATATGATGTATGTTGTCGGTGCAACCAAAGCTGATATGCTTAGTGATATACGTGAGATTATTCCTGATAATTTCTTGCTTGTGCCAGGTATCGGAGCCCAGGGTGGTAGCCTAGAGGAGGTTGTGAAACATGGTATGAACAGCCAGTGTGGTCTTCTTGTCAATTCTTCACGCGCCATTATATACGCTGCCAACGACGAGACATTTGCTGAGGCGGCTGCTCGTGAGGCAAAGAAGGTGCAGGAACAGATGGCTGGATTCTTGAAGGCTGCGGGAATGATTTAATTGTTTGGGTAGACAGAGTAATGCGCACAAAAATCATCAACGACCCGGTACACGGATTTGTCAACATTCCGGAATTCATTTATGATATTATCGAACACCGCTTTTTCCAGCGTCTGTCTCGAATCAGGCAACTGGGTTTGACTTATATGGTGTATCCTGGCGCACAGCATACCCGTTTCCTTCACTCTCTGGGCGCTATGCACTTGATGGGTGAGGCTCTGACTACTCTTCAGAATAAAGGTATTGCTATTTCAAAGGAAGAGAAAGAGGCGGCGATGGCGGCTATCCTTCTTCACGATGTAGGACACGCCCCATTCTCTCACGTGCTGGAGAGCACTTTCGTCTCTGGCATTTCACATGAGGAGATATCTCTTCTGATGATGAAACAGATAAATAAAGATTTCGGTGGCAAACTAGATATGGCCATCGAAATCTTTCAGGATAAATATCCACGACATTTTTTCCATCAGCTGATTTCAGGACAATTGGATGTCGACAGACTTGATTATCTGAGTCGAGACTGCTATTTCACAGGAGTCGTGGAGGGAGTTATCGGTGCGGAGAGAATCATCAAGATGATGAACGTTGCAGACGATAAACTCTGTGTTGAAATAAAAGGAATATACTCAATAGAGAAATTCTTGATTGCCCGACGAATGATGTATTGGCAGGTATATCTTCACAAAGCGTCGATCGCGGCGGAACAGGTGTTGATATCTTTGCTCAGACGTGCAATCTGTCTTGCCAAACAAGGTGAGGAATTGTTCGCGTCGCCATCATTGAGATATTTTCTTTACAACAACGTCGAGGCAGACTCTTTTGACATCTACAGCTCGTCGCTTGAAAATTATGCCAGATTCGACGACTCCGATATCTATTCAGCGCTTAAAGTTTGGCAATGCCATAAAGACAATATACTGTCTTTGTTGAGCGAGGCACTTACGGACAGACGTCTGTTTAAGGTAAAGGTGTTGGATCATGAGCCAAGCCAGTCGGAAGTGGATGAGATAAAGAAACAGATCCAGTCTGTCACCAATTTTACAGATGAAGAGGTTGAGTATTTGTGCAGGGTTGTGCCGGTGACAAGCAAGGCTTATTCGTTGAAAAATGGTGGTTTGAATATACTACGTTCAGATGGTAAATTGTGTGATGTTAGCGAAGTTTCAGATATTTTAGACTTCTCTTTGTTGTCTAAACAGGAGAGAAAATACTATCTTTGCTATTACGATTCGCGTCAATATTTTAGCACTCAAGTGTAATTTTAGTAGAATTTTTTGTTCGAAAAGTATCGCAATGCTTTATATTAGTGTGATAGATTGCGGTATGTGTCAATATTTTACTACTTTTGTTTGATTTTTTAATTTTTAGGAACATGGAATTTACAGCAGGACAGTTGGCAGCAATGCTTAAAGGACAAGTAGAAGGAGATGACAATGTAAAGGTTAGTACTTTTGCAAAAATAGAGGAGGGAAGAAATGGAGCAATTTCATTTTTGTCAAATCCGAAGTACACAGAATATCTCTATTCCACAAAATCGTCTGTCGTGTTGGTGTCAAAAGACTTTGTTCCGACAAAAGAATATTCATGTACACTTTTGAGAGTTGCTGATCCATATGCTGCTGTAGCGCAGCTTCTTCGTTTGGCGGACCAGTACTTGTCACCAAAGAGAAACGGAATCCATCCGTCAGCTTTTATCTCAGACAAGGCACAGATTGGAGAGAATGTTTATATCGGTCAGAATGTGGTGATTGAAGACGGTGCTGTGATTGGCAATGGATGTCAGATTTATGCTAATACGTTTATCGGACAGGGTGTTACATTGGAAGAAGATTCATTGGTTTATGCCAATGTCACAATATATAAAGGCTGTAAGATAGGCAAAAGATGTGTTTTGCAGGCTGGATGTGTGATTGGAGGAGACGGATTTGGCTTCGCTCCGAATCCAGACGGATCTTATAGCAAAATTCCTCAGCTTGGTATCGTTCGATTGGAGGACGACGTCGAGATCGGGGCAAATTCGACAGTCGACCGCGCGACAATGGGTGAGACTGTGATACACAAGGGAGTCAAGATAGACAATCTTGTGCATATTGCCCACAATGTTGTGGTCGGAGACAACACGGTGATGGCTGCGTTGACTGGTATCGCCGGTTCGACAAAGATTGGAAAACACTGTATGTTTGGAGGTCAGAGTGGCGTGGTCGGTCATGTGGAAGTGGCAGACAATTCAAATTTCGCCGCAAAGTGTGGCGTGTCGTCGTCAATCAAAACTCCAGGTCAGCAGTGGCATTTCTACCCACATATGGAGGGTGCGAAATTCCGTCGCAGCTATGTTTGCCTTAAGCAGTTGCCAGAGACTGTAAAGGTTGTTTCGGAGACAGAAAAGCAATTACGTGTTGCCAACGAGAGAATAGAGGCACTTGAAAAGCAGATTCAGGAGTTGGCAAGTAAAATAAAGTAATAACTGAGAAAAAAACAAAATGGAAAATCAGAAGACATTAAAGGGAGAATTCTCTATTTCTGGTGTAGGTTTGCATACAGGTTTGGCTATCAATGCCACTTTTAAGCCAGCACCTGCAGGTACAGGTATTAAGTTCAAACGCGTAGACATCGAAGGAGAAAACGAGATTGACGCTTTGGCTGAAAATGTAGTTGAGACAAGCCGTGGCACAGTTATTGCTAAGGGAGATGTTAAGGTAAGCACAATTGAGCATGCAATGTCGGCACTATATGCTATGGGTGTAGACAACTGTATGATTGAGATTTCTGGTGCTGAGATGCCTATCCTTGATGGCAGTGCTGCTCCATTCGTGAAAGAGATTCTTGCTGTTGGTCTTGAAGATCTAGATGCTGAGCGTGAATATTACGTTGTAAGAAAGAAGACAGAGTTCGTTAATGAGACTACTGGTTCAAAGTATACATTTATTCCAGACGATGATTTCTCAATGACAGTTATGGTTAAGTATCCATCTGCTGTGTTGAGCAATCAGTTCGCCAACTTAGATTCTATCGCTGATTTCCAGAATGAGGTGGCATCTTGCCGTACATTCGTGTTTGTAAAGGAAATAGAGCCTCTTGTTAAGAATAACCTTATTAAGGGAGGAGATCTAAATAACGCGATTGTCGTTTATGACGCAAAGATGTCTCAGGAAGAAGTTGATCATCTTTGTGATATTATGGGCAAGCCTCACATGAAGGCTGAGAACATCGGCTACATGAGCAATGAGCCTTTGCGTTTTGAGAATGAGCCAGCCCGTCACAAGATGCTAGATTTGATTGGAGACTTGGCATTGATCGGTAAGCCAATCAAGGGTAAGGTGATTGCTGTATGTCCAGGCCACACTGCAAACGCAGATTTGACAAGGAAACTACGTAAGGAGATCAAGCGTCAGGAGGTTGTTATCCCGTCATATGATCCAAACTTGGAGCCAGTGATGGATGTGAACAAGATCAGAGAGATCCTTCCTCACCGTTGGCCAATGCAGTTGGTGGACAAGGTGATCGAGATTTCAGACAATTATGTTGTCGCTATCAAGAATGTTACTTCAAACGAGACATTCTTTATGGGACATTTTCCACAGGAGCCAGTTATGCCAGGAGTGTTGATCGTTGAGGCAATGGCACAGTCTGGAGGTTTGTTTGTTTTGAATTCATTGGATGATCCACACGGATATTCTACATACTTCATGAAGATCGACAATGTGAAGTTCCGTCGTAAGGTTGTGCCAGGAGACACATTGATATTCAAAGTGTCGTATATAACTCCTTTGAGAAGAGGATGCGCTGTGATGAAGGCTTATGCTTTTGTCGGTGACCAGATTGTGGCAGAGGCAGAGTTTATGGCTCAAATTATTAAGAACAAATAAAATAGATAGGACTAAATATTTTGTGGATGGAACAACCATTTGTAAGCATACATCCCGATGCTAAGATCGGAAAAAATGTTGAAATCGGACCGTTTACTTTCATTGACAAGGATGTCGAGATCGGAGACGGCACGAAGATTATGGCTAATGTCACAATCTTGGAGGGGGCACGCATCGGTAAGAATTGTATTATATTCCCTAACGCAGTCATTTCTGCGATTCCACAGGATTTGAAATTCAAGGGAGAAAAAACGACTGCTGTTATCGGAGACAACACCACAATTCGTGAGTGTGTTACTATCAACAGAGGCACAGCATCCAAGGGCACTACGATTGTCGGCAGTAATTGTCTGATTATGGCTTATGTCCATGTCGCTCACGACTGTGTTGTAGGCAACAACATCATTTTAGGCAACACTACACAGCTTGCTGGTGAGGTCCATGTGGATGATTGGGCAATTATTTCAGGAGGTACTCTTGTTCATCAGTTCACGCGTATCGGTTCACATGTGATGATTCAGGGAGGTTCGAGAATCGGTAAGGATGTTCCACCGTATGCGATGGCAGGACGTGATCCGTTGGCTTATTGCGGATTGAATCTAGTCGGCTTGCGCAGACGTGGATTCTCAAATGAGAAGATTGAAGAAATTCAGAATATTTACCGTACATTATATATGTCTGGATTGAATGTCTCTCAGGCGATTGCCAAGATCAAGGAGACATTCGCAGAGACAGAGGAGTGCAAGGTTGTGCTTGACTTCTTGGAAGGCAGTGAGAGAGGTATTATTCCAAGTATAGTTAAATAATAAAATCTATCGGGTATGTTTAGGAAAAGTATTGTTGCAAGTGTGTTGACGCTTGGTGTCGCCGCTTTTACATTCACTTCATGTGATGAGGAAACATTGAATGCGTTTACTCAGGGTGATACAGTAGCAGCTTTGAAGGAGGCTTTAAACGTAGGTGTCACTGTCGCTGTGGATCGTCTTTCTACGGAAGGTTATATTGCAGATGCGGCAACGAAGATTGGTTTGCCTGAAGAGGCAATAACAGCTTTTACTGCTGTTCAAGCACTGCAGAATGTTCCAGGAGCAAATGTGATTTTGGATAACGTTGGGTTAGGTTCGGATTTGCAGGATAATCTTGTGACACTGTTTAATGATGCTGCAAAAGACGCAGCTCCAGAGGCTGCTTCGATATTTGCCGGAGCAATCAAAGATATGTCGGTTCAGGATGGAGAACAGATTTTGTTTGGAGGTTCAGGAGCGGCTACTACTTATCTAAAAGACAACACTTATACAGGACTTCAGTCAGCATTTCATGGACCTATTACCAATAGTATGAACAATGTGAAAATCGCTGGAATGACCGCTACAAATGCTTGGTCAAAATTTGCTACTGGAAATAATATGTTAGCTAAGAATATCAACAGCTATAAAAACAGTTCAAATATTATTCAGTCATCGGCTTATAAAGCTGTTTATGCTGCTCTTCCAGCTGAGGGTAAGGCTGCTGTAGATAAAATTGGTGAAGTGGATACTGATATCTCTGATTACGTGACTGGTAAGGCTCTTGACGGTTTGTTCTTGAGAGTGTCTCAGAAAGAGGATGATATCCGTACAAATGCCGCAGCTCGTACTTCTGATTTGTTGAAGAGAGTGTTCGGCAGATTGGATGAGTAATCTGTTTCTGATAAAGACTGATATAAAGAGATTTGACATTCCGTCGAATCTCTTTTTTTATATGAATATATATTCTTGATCTATGAAATTTCAAATTACTTTAATCTTACTCCTCTCATCTTTGACTTGTTTTGGCGAAATTTCCAATGCGATTGCCGACACGGTTGCAACCAATATTGACTCCACTGTTGTTGATAGCGCTAATGTGTCACGACAGGATATGGAGGCAGACATGTTGAATGGAATGTATGCTGAACTATTGGACGTTGAGAAACAAATCCGATCCACACATAATTGGTTGGTCGACTTGAATTATATGAGTCCGGGTGTGGAACGAAAGATAAAAGAGAAATTAGACGAGTTGAATGCTCGTTTGGATAAGACTTTAATTCAACTTGATTCGATAACCGACAAGGATGTCAAGGCAAAAATAAAGCCATATAAAGTAACGGTAAAGGATTGCAAACAAAAGATTTCCAAATGTTATGGAATGTTGAAGAAGAAATCGAAGAGGTTAAAATCATTAAATGGAAAAGAACAATAAATTAAATCTAAACTGATTCTTAATTTTAGAAAATCATTTTTTATCTTTGAATGATATTCACTGACTAGATATATGACATGATTAATATTAGAAAACTGGAGAATGAACTTTGGGAATCGGCAGACTTGCTTCGCAGTGGTTCAAAACTGACTTCCAACCAGTATTGTATGCCTGTGTTAGGGCTTATTTTCTTGCGTTACGCTTTCAGCAGATTTAAGAAAGTTGAGACAGAAATTTTAAGCAACCGCCCTTCAAGAGGTGGTCGTGTGATGCCTGTCGAAGCTAGTGACTTTAGAGCGAAGAGTGCGTTGTTTTTGCCGAAAGAGGCCCAATACGATTATCTTGTCAATTTGCCAGCGAATGTCTCTTCTCTTTCTTTGGTCGGACAAAATGGAAACCAACTCAATAGTCTTGGTGAGGTGGTGAATAACGCTATGGAACTGATTGAGGAACAGTCCGAACAATTGACAGGTGTCCTTCCTAAAAACTATACGGTCTTCTCTGATGAACTTTTGGGTGAGCTGTTGCGAATCTTCAACAATAGTGCTTTAGATGAAGTCGGTGGAGATATCATTGGCCGTATCTACGAATATTTTCTAAATAAGTTTGCAAAGAATGTTGCTAGTGATGACGGAGTTTTCTTCACTCCAAAATCTCTTGTAAAGATGATTGTGAATGTGCTTGAACCAAAATCTGGAATCTTGTTGGACCCAGCCTGTGGTTCTGGTGGTATGTTTGTGCAGACTGGAGATTTTGTTGAAAGTGAAGGTATGTCTGCCAACAGCACGATGACTTTCTATGGGCAGGAGAAAGTGGAGTATAATGCCCAACTTTGTTTGATGAATATGGCTGTACACGGACTTTCTGGTGTGATCAAGTCGGGAGACGAAGCAAATTCATTCTATCAGGATGCACATAATCTTGAAGGACGGTGTGATTATGTGATGGCAAATCCTCCATTCAACGTGGATAAGGTGAAATCGGAGTCTGCTATGAATGCAGGTCGTTTGCCTTTTGGAGTGCCAGGCATTAATGCGAAGACAAAAGAGATAGGAAATGCCAATTATCTTTGGATATCATACTTCTATGCGTATTTAAATGAGAAGGGACGTGCTGGATTTGTAATGGCAAGTTCGGCTACCGATAGTTCCAACAAAGATAGAGATATACGTGAGCAGTTGGTCAAGACTGGCGACGTGGATGTGATGGTGAGTGTCGGCAACAACTTCTTTTATACGCTATCCCTTCCATGCTCACTATGGTTTTTCGACAGAGCAAAGAGGTCGGAAAACAAAAATAAAGTGCTTTTCATTGACGCAAGAAACTATTTCACCGTCGTCGACAGGACACTTAATGAATGGACGGAATGGCAGTTGAATAATCTTCATGCTATCGTGCATTTGTATCGTGGAGAAACTGATAAATATTCCCGTCTTATTAAGAAATATGAAGATTCTATTGAAGAGGCTATTGCTACGATTCATGAGCAAGGCTGTGAATTGATTCCACTGTTTAGCAGGGATTCTGTTGAGCCAATTTTGAATAATCTGCCTCTTTCGTCTGAAATTGATTATGTCAAGGCGACGGAGCGTTTGCGTTCTACCCTCGACATGACAAAGGAAGCTTTGAAATATGAAGAGAAAGAGCAGGGCAAAAAGAATAAGAAGCAGAGAGAGACGGCGATGTCTGCTGTTGTCGATAGTATTAACTCTGCTATCACATTGATTTCAGATCGTCAGTGGCTTGTCGATAAGTTTGGAACAGATGGCAAGTATCAGGATGTGCTTGGACTTTGCAAGATCGCCACACTCAGCGAGATAGAGGAAAAGAATTTTTCGCTTACTCCAGGAGCGTATGTAGGAGTGGCGGAAGTGGAAGACGACGGAGTAGATTTCAAGTCTCGTATGGATGAGATTCACTCAGAACTTGCTCAGCTTAATGCTGAGGCCAATACCCTGATGAGTGAGATTTTGAAAAGTTGGGAGGAGTTGAAATGAAAGAAACTCTTTTGAATGAAATATGTGAACTTATTGTAGATTGCCCTCATTCAACAGCTTACGATGAAGGGAAAGGGTATCCGCTTGTTCGTACTCCAAATATCGGTCGTGGTAGATTGATTTATGATGGAATGCATCGTGTATGTGAAGATGTATATAATGCTAGAAATGCAAGAGCAGTTCCTCAAGAGAATGATTTGATATTCGCTCGTGAAGCTACTGCAGGAAATGTAGCAATTATTCAAAAGGATGAGAAGGTATGCTTGGGTCAAAGAACAGTATTGATTAGACCAAACTCAAAACTTGTTGATCCGAATTTTTTGGCTTATTTTCTTCTTGCTCCAAAGCAGCAATATAATTTGTTGTCTACTGCAAATGGAGCAACTGTGGCTCATGTAAATATGCCTACAATAAGAAATCTGAAATTAGAACTTCCTGAATTTTCAATTCAAAAACGTATCGCCACAATTCTATCCCGTTACGACACATTGATAGAGAATTACCAGAAGCAGATAAAGTTGTTGGAGGAGGCAGCCCAAAGGCTATACAAAGAGTGGTTTGTGGATTTACGTTTCCCTGGTTATGAGAAGGTGAAGGTTGTGGATGGAGTGCCTGAAGGATGGGAGAGGAAGAAGTTGGGAGAGATAATAGAATTAGACCCAAAAGTCCCACTTGCAAAAGAAAGGGTGAAGCAATTTGTTCCAATGCAAGCACTAAGTGTAAATAGTATGGTTATGGATCAAACCCAATTTTCTTTAACAACATCAAACTCTGGAAGCAAATTTCAAAACGGAGACACTCTTCTTGCTCGTATCACTCCATGTCTTGAAAATGGAAAAACAGCTTATGTTAATTGCATAGAGTCAAACGAAGGTGGAATTGGATCTACAGAATACATAGTTATGCGTTCTCTATGCTATAGCAAATACATGGTTTATTTGTTGGCTCGTTCATATAAATTTCGTGAATATGCTATTAAATGTATGAGCGGAAGTGATGGACGTCAAAGGGTGCAAAAGGATAAACTCTCATTATATATGATTTGTGTTCCCAAAAAAAACTTAATTGCTAAGTTTGATTGTTTTGCCAAGCCTATTTTTGCTAAAATCAAAAATTTATCTTCTCAGATTCGCAACCTCACCGAATCGAGGGATAGGCTGTTGGTGAAATTGATGAGTGGGGAGGTTGAGGTGTGAACCTTATTTTTTTACTATTATGGCAAGACAACAAGTAAATATCAATAACAATAGTATTTCCAGAACTGTTACAACTGATTATAAAAAAGCAATTTGTGAATATATCTGGAATGGATTTGATGCAAAAGCATCAATTGTGGAATTAAAGTATGAAGCCAACGAGTTCGATAGAATTTTGTCTATGTCTATTGAAGACAATGGAGAAGGCATAGATAGAGATACATTAGATGAAACTTTTGGTTGTTATCAGGACTCGGTAAAAAGGCGTTCCTTTCAATGGAGTTCACAAGTAAAAGGTAATCAGGGTCGAGGACGTTACTCGTTTAATTGTTTTGCAGAAAGGGCTGAGTGGAATACTATATATCAAAAAGATGGACATTTATTAAGTCATAGGTTATATATCAAAAAAGGAGATAATCATCACTTTTATGATGGAGAAGAGAATGATTTGAAAATTGTACATGATAAAAACACTGGAACTGTCGTCTCGTTTAAGAATGTAAGTATATCTGCTTTTTGGTTAAGCACTCAAGAATTTATAGATTACCTTTGTCGGGAGTATGCAGTATTTCTTGAATTGAATAAAGCGTATGGAAAAAAAATTTTAATAAACGGCGAGCCTTTAGATTATTCAAGTATAATTGCTGAGACAGAGAACAAAGAGTTTAGTGTAGATGTAGATGGAAATAAACAGAACTTTAATGCTACATTTATTCGTTGGAACATCAAGATGAAAGAAAACTATTCAATTTATTTTTTGGATGAGGAACAGATTGAAAAATATGAAAAAACCACAACGTTAAATAGAAAGGATACAGAGTTTCATCATAGTGTGTATATAGTATCCCCTTATTTCAATGATTTTGAATGCAACGAAGAGGAAACGGATTTGTTTAGTAAACATAAAACTCCTAAAGATAAATTTTTTGTAGGTCTATGTTCTGCAATAAAAGAATATCTTGTTGAAAAAGAAAAGTATTTTGTAAAGAATGTTGGAGCCCAAAAGCTTATATCACGATTTGAAGAAAAAGGCATCATAAATAAAACACCAAAGGGCATTGATGAAATTATATTACCAACTCTTAAAGAAACAATAACACAGATTTACGCTGTAGAACCTAGAGTGTTTATTAATATAAAAGACGAACAAGCAAAGATTCTTGTTGGTTTACTATCTGTAATTATAAAAACGGGTAATCAAGAAGATCTATTTTCAATTCTAGAAAGTATAGTAAAACTTACGGATGATGAAAGACATGATTTGGCAGAGGTCCTAAAACATGCAGAACTCAACTATATTACTAAAGTAATAAAGGAATTAGAAGATAGATGTCAAAAGGTTTCTGCATTAAAAGCGGCAATTTATAATCCAAATTATGGAGTAAATGAAGTTGATGATCTTCAAAAAATGGTGCCGAATATGTTTTGGCTGTTTGGTGAAGAATATAATATAGTGACGGAGGCAGAACCTGATTTTGAACAGGCTCTAAATTCATATATAAAAGAGATTCAAAAAAATACCAAAGGAAGAAGTAAAAGCAGTCGCAATAAAGAAAAAATTGACCATCCAGATAAAAATAAAGAGATGGATATATTTGCTTTTCGTCAATCATTTGAACATAGTCGAATAGAGAATATAGTAATTGAGTTAAAACATCCAAATGTAAAACTTGGGGAAATAGAACTAAGTCAGGTTAAAACATATATGAATGTCATAACAGAACAACCACAGTTCAATGCCCCTAATATGATTTGGAGTTTCTATTTGATAGGAAATGAGTTTGATAAATCGAACTACATAAACAATGAAATTCAAAGTAATAAAACGTGGGGAAAACAGAATCTTGTTCATCATGTTACAAAAACAAATGGAGTTGTATATGATATATATGTTAAACCTTGGAGTATGATTTTCAATGATTTTGAACTCAGATATAAATATTTATTTGATAAACTAAATCTTAAAAGGAATGGTTTGACTGCTTTAAATTCTGACAATAAAGAGGATTTGAAGAAAATTATTGAAAAAGAATAAAGTAATCTGGTTTGGAAAATACCTGTTGATTCTTATATTTGATTAATTAATAAAATTTGTATCTTTGTGATTGATAAATAGAAACTTTACAATCATAAAATCATTTTCTTAGGGGAGAATCGTGAATGGTGCTTTTCTGTTGATAATGAGAGATATATACTTAAATTTGCATTATGCGTAGTATCATTATAAGAAATTTTCGCTGTTACGAATTTAAAAAGATGGAATTCCGACGTGGCATTAATCTTTTGATAGGAGATAATGCGTCAGGAAAGACATCTTTGCTAAGAGCATGTAATCTGGTGATGAATTCTTTCTTTTCAGGATATAGTGATGAGTATACAAAATGGAAAAGTGCTGAAAACGATGATTTTAGAGAAATAAAGACATCGGAGATTCAAACTGATGATTTGCCTATTAATATTGAATTCCAAGTATTTGAAGATGAGTTTCCTGATATTCAGATGATAGACGGATCTAGAATCAGTCTGCGTGCACTTGAAATATTGTATAATTTTGATTCTTCTAAATATTCAATTGGAAAAAAATCAAGAAAGAATTCACGTAATCTTATAGGAGGCCTAAAACCTTTATATGATTATTCTTCAATGTTGCAATTAAACTCTCATTTGATTGAAAAAGGGGTGGCTATTCAAAGAAATGCATTACCCTTATTTGCCTATTTTACAACAGAAGACATCCATTCTGTCAGAAAATTTGATATAGAAAAATCTAAATTTAAGAAATACCCTCAAAAACCATCATTCGGATATTTTGAGAGTTTCGATTGCAGAGGTCTTCTTGATTGTTGGTTGAAACGTCTTCTTGTATTAAAAGAAGCCAAGAAGGGTGATGCCGAAATTGAATGTGTTAGAAAGGCTGTTGTCAGCGTGTTGGGACCAGATGGTTGCAATATCATCAAGGATGTTGATATCCGGCCAAATGATGGTAATGTCTATTTCATTTATTGTGATGGTAGAGAAGTCCGTTCTGACTTGTTGTCGGATGGTTATCGCAGACTTGTAAGTATAGCTGTGGATATATCATTTCGATGTGCATTGCTAAACAAAGTGAAATTTGGTTATGAAGCCTATAAATACACTCATGGAACAGTCATCATAGATGAGATTGATGAACATTTACATCCAGAACTTCAGGTACGAATTGTGAATGCATTACACAAAACTTTTCCAAAAATTCAATTTATAATAAGTACTCATGCTCCATTAGTGATGTCTTCAGTGGAGACAAATGAAGAGAATGTAGTTTATAAATTGGAATATAAGAATGATGATAAGAATGATGATAAGAATGATGAGTATATTCATACCGAATTGAATACGTATGGATTGGATGCAAATTTATTGCTGAAAGAAAGAATGCTGGTGGACATTCGCGATTTACAAATAGCAAAGAAGTTCAATGAATTGGATATATGTCTTAAGAATAGAAACATCTCTGGTGCAAAAGAAATTTTGTCGGAGTTGGAGAATAAGACAGATCCTCAACAGCCAGATTTGGTTAGGGTTCGTGCCATTATTAACCGTATTGAATTAATAGGACGATGAAGTATGAAGTATATAAAAAAAGATTATAGTACGTCTGCTGTCAAAACACATGAAACGGAACTACAAAACGAGTCTTTGGACGAAACTAGTTTGCTTAATCCTGGTACCTATTCAGGAATGACAGGGAGTAAACTTTGGAAATTAGTTCGTGATATAAAAAAGATCCCTCATTTTTGGAACTTAAAACACCAAATGATGAAGGAACAAGGTGGCATTTGTTGTTATTGTGGATTAAAAATAGCATTTGACGGGGATTCTCAGTTCTCAAAGGCGACTGTTGAACATTTGATTCCGAAAGGATTACAAAGAGAATTAGTAGGAGAATATAAAAATTTGTTGTTGTCCTGTTCTCTAACACAACAAGATAAAACTGATGTCACGATGGGTATTTGTACTACATCAGATGTGACACATTGTGGTGATGCAAAACAAAATAAAAGACTAAATTATACGCCATTACAGAGTGACTGTCATATTAGATTTGCCTATGACATTGGGGGTAATGTAAAAGGAACAGACTCTAAATCAAAAACTGATATAGATACGTTGAATCTTAATTGTACGGCATTGGTGGACCGACGAAAAAATGCAATGGAAATCCTATTAGATGATGATAGAAATTTTATTAGTGATTCCGAATTGAAAATTATTTCAAACAATATATTAGCTCGTCAGTCAGATGGAAATTTCCGAGAATTTTGTTTCGTCATAAAGAGTGTCGTAGATGATCTTTTGAATTCAAAACCGTAGTAGTTATTTAATGATGATGTAAACAGTCTGATTATGAGCTGGGAATATTCAGAAAATAAACTTGTGCAGGATAGTGCCGGCAACCTGTTGCAGAATGAATTGCAATGGGATGTCAAGTATGCCTTCAACCAAGAGATTCTGGGTGAGGATGGCACATTAGGTCGCAAGAGCTATAGAGAGATCCTTTTGACGAGATACGTGAAGGAGGCTTTGAAACGTCTGAATGCTTGGATTACTCCTGTGCAGATAGATGAGGCTCTGAACATACTGGAAAGAAGACTGTCTACTTCTGAATTAATTCAGATCAATGAGGAAAAATACTCGTTGATTCGTGATGGTATAGATGTCTCAATTAAGAACGCTAAAGGAGATATCTCTACCAAGAAAGCTCTGCTCATTGATTTCAATAATCCCGATAATAATTATTTCCTTGCTGTGAAGGAATTGAAAATTCACGGCGAAATTTATAGAAGAAGAACAGATATAGTAGGTTTCGTAAATGGTATTCCTCTGCTTTTTGTCGAATTGAAGAATCATAACGTAGAGGTTTCCGATGCTTACTACAAAAATTATACTGATTATCTCGATACTATTCCTCAGTTGTTCTATTACAATGCTTTCTTGATGGTCTCTAATGGACATGAGGCTAAAGTGGGAACATTGGAAAGCAAATGGGAATTCTTCCACGAATGGAAACGTCTGAAAGAGGAGGATGCAGGTAATGTGGAGCTGGCTACTATGCTTCGAGGTATCTGTAAGAAAGAGAATTTTCTTGATTTGCTTGAAAATTTTATCCTTTTTGATCATAGCGGAGGCAAAACTGTAAAGATTCTTGCACGAAACCATCAGTATCTGGGTGTCAATCAGGCTGTGGAAACGTACAAGAATCGTGAGGACTTAAAGGGAAAATTGGGAGTCTTTTGGCATACCCAAGGCTCTGGAAAAAGTTATTCGATGCTTTTCTTTGCTCAGAAGATACGAAGGAAATTTGAAGGCTCGCCTACAATTTTAGTTCTTACTGACCGAGATGAACTGAACAAACAAATCAGTGATACATTTGAGAATTGCGGATTGCTTGGCGCTCAGAAAGCAAAACAGTTTATTGCACAGAGTGGGGAAGACTTAAAGAAGAAACTACAGGGTAATCCATCTTTTATCTTCTCGTTGATTCAGAAGTTCAATCAGCCTAATGCAGAGCCGATATATCCAGACCATGATATTATTGTAATAAGCGATGAGGCTCACCGCACACAGAATGGAGTGTTTGCAGACAACTTGATGCATTTGCTTCCTACTGCCAATCGTATCGGATTTACTGGAACTCCATTGTTGAGCAATGATAATATCACAGCTCGTACTTTTGGAGGTTACGTCAGCATCTATGATTTCAAAAGAGCTGTAGAGGATAAGGCAACAGTACCTCTCTATTACGAGAATCGAGGCGAGAAGTTGCAGGAATTGAAGAATCCAGAGATAAATGAAGAGATTGCTGCCAAACTTGAAGATGCGGATTTGGATCCTACTCAACAAGCCAAAATAGAAAAAGAGTTTGCTCAGGAGGTCCATCTGTTGACTGCGGAAAAGCGTCTAAGAATCGTGGCTCAGGATTTTGTCCGACATTATACAGACCTTTGGACAAGTGGAAAGGCTATGGTAATCAGCTACAACAAAACCACTTGTGTCCGTATGTACAATTATGTGCAGGAATATTGGGAGAAGGAGAAGAAAGCTCTGAAGAAACAGATAGAGAAGACATGCTCCCAACAAGAAGCACAGGAGATGACACGCAAATTAGAATGGATGGAGCAGACAGAGATGGCTGTGGTCATATCCCAGGAACAAAATGAGATTCAGACATTCAGTAAATGGAATCTTGATATCACACCTCACCGTACCAAGATGGAGAAACGGGAGTTGGATAAAGAGTTCAAGAATAGCGAAAATCCATTGCGTGTGGTATTTGTGTGTGCAATGTGGTTGACTGGATTTGATGTAAAGACTCTTTCTTGTCTGTATATTGACAAACCAATGAAGGCTCATACTCTGATGCAGACTATAGCACGTGCAAACCGTGTCGCTGAAGGTAAATCCAATGGCTTGGTTGTCGACTATATAGGAATTGTAAAGGCATTGCGACAGGCTCTTGCTGATTATACAGCTAATCCAGGAGGTGAAGGAGGTAATGACCCGACTGTCGACAAAAAAGAGTTGATTAAGAATGTGATAGAAACTATAGCCGCGGCAGAATCCTATTTGGATGAGCATGGCTTTTCATTGCAGAAACTCATAGATGCTCATGATTTCGACAAATTGCCAATCATGAAAGAAGGTGCAAATGCGATGTGTGAGACAGTAGAGATACGTAAATCATACAGCACATTTATATCCACACTTCTGAAACTATGGAAATATCTTGATAGAGAGGATATAACTGTTGAAATGAGGCGTAAGAAGGATGCTGTTGAAGCCATCTGGAAAGAGATGCAGAAGAAACATAAACACACGGATATTACAAGTTTGAGTGCCGCAATCAACGAAATTGTGAATTCGCATTTGGAGATTGATGATGAGACCCCATTGATGTTAGAAGAAGATTCACGACGATTTGATATAAGCAAAATCAATTTTGATCTGTTGCGACGTGAATTTGCCAAAAGCAAGGAGAAAAATTTGATATTACGTGATATCCAGGATCTGCTTCAGGAACGTATCGCATGTATGATGGCGGAGAATCCTTCCCGTATCAACTTCTATGAAAAGTATCAGAAAATTATTCAGGAATATAATAAGGAACAAGATCGTGCCTCGATAGAGAAGACGTTTGAAGAATTGACAAAACTTTCCAATGAACTGAGTGAGGAAGAGAAACGATATGTCAGGGAAGGATTCACAAGCGACGAGGAATTGTCGGTCTACGATTTGCTTTTCTCTGATAATTTGAATGCACGGGATATCAAGAAAATAAAGGAGGTCGCTAAAGATTTGTTGAAAAAAATTAAGGATAAGATTGCAGAGTTAGACCACTGGACTGACAAGCCGGAGACAAAAGCTGAGGTTGATAATCTTATTCGTGACACATTATGGGCTGAACTTCCTGAAAGCTACGACAATCAGAGCATTTCCTTATATCGTCAGAAAATATATGAATATGTATGTATGAGGTATCCTGCGGCATAAAAAATTAGAGGCATGTCATTCACACCTCTAATTCTTAATTTTTAACTTTTAATTCTTAATTTTAATCCTATTCTTCCTCTCCAAACTTCAAAATCATGCTTGTGGCTCCAAGGGTGATGATGTCGCCAGCCTCGATGATGCGAGCCTCTTTCTTGGCAAGAATATCGTTGGAGACGAAGGTGCCGACCAGACTGTCGTTGTCTTTCACGTAGTGGGTGATCCTTCCGTTCTTCTCTTTCACTATGATTGTGCAGTGGATGCGGTCCATGCTCATGTCTGATGTCTGGATAGGACAGTTGATGTCGGTGCCCGGGCAACGTCTTCCAAACACATTCTCTCCCTCCTGCAACGGGATCTCCTGACGGTGGCAGAACACATTCTCTATCACCACTATCGTGCCATACTTGTCAGCGTCCGCCTCTTCGTTCTTCTTTTCCAGAGCGTCTGCTGCAATTGTGGATGGCTTCACTCGGAATCTGACTTTGAATTTCTTTCCGCAGTCTTCACAAGTGAGCCCGATGATTGATCCGGCTTCAATATTTTTCTCTTCAAATGAGACAAAGTTGTCACATTTTGGGCAACGTATCTTTTTCATTTTTTTACTTGTTCTTCAAAATTTTATCCCACAATGCGGAAATCTTCTCCAATTCTCCGCTGAACTGTGGAGTGAATATTCCTGTGCTGATCTGCGATTCGATCTCTTCCCTTGTCCAGAAACGACCTTCGTCGATCTCGACAGGATCAACGTTGAAATCACCGTCGTAAATGCAGTAATAGTCGTTGACGACCTCGCGTTCCCTTGTGCTTTGGTATGTGTAGCGAAGGAAGAAGACGGGAGTGTAGTTTGTGATTCCCAATTCTTCACGTGCCTCCCTGCGTAAGGCGGTCTCGATCTCCTCACCATAGTCCACATGTCCGCCTACCGCAGTGTCCCATTTTCCCGGCTGGATATCTTTCGACAGCGAACGTTTTTGCAGATATAGCTCGCCTTTGCTGTTGAACACATGAAGGTGGACGACAGGGTGGAGCAACATTGATCCGGAATGACATTCGCGGCGTGTGGCTTTGCCTATGACATTGCCGTCTTCATCTATGATTGGGAATAATTCGTCTTGTGCCATTTTCTTTTGCCTTTTATTTTGTTGCAAAAGTAACATTAAAAATCTAACTTTGCTTAAAAATGTATGATATGATTCTTCTAAACACGACTTATGTTGTAAACAATGACATCGAATCCCAGTTTCTGGATTATCTTCGCAAAGAGATTGTTGCTGATTTCCGAGGCGACGGGATCTTTTCTAATCTGAAGCTCCGTCTCGTCTACACTGACGATGACTCTACAGTCAATTATTGTTTGCAATCAGAGTGTGATGATATGGATAAATTGGAAAAATGGATGATGCTCAACTCAAAGGGAATGGCTTTGAGACTGCGTCAGAAATTCGGGACATCTGTTTTGTCGTTTGCTACGGTGTTGGAGGATGTAGATATTTAATATAATGATTCAACCGCAGAACAAGGTAGAGAAGATTATACTCGGCATCGACCCCGGTACGATGTATATGGGCTACGGTGTGATCAGTGTCGTCGGCACAAAGATGAAGTTTATAGATATGGGTATCCTTGATTTGAAAAAAGAGGGAGACACATATATGAAACTTAAGAAGGTGTATGATTTCACAATTGCGTTGATAGATAAATTTTTGCCTGACGAATTTGCAATTGAGGCACAATTTTTTGGCAAAAATGTGCAGAGTATGCTCAAACTGGGTCGTGCACAGGGAGTTGCGATTGTGGCTGCCATGGAGCGTGATATCCCGATTGCTGAATACGCTCCGTTGAAAGTGAAACAGGCGATCACGGGGAACGGAGCCGCATCCAAAGAGCAGGTCTGCGGAATGCTTCAAGTGCAGCTTAACCTGAAAAAGGAGCAGTTGCCTGAGCATCTCGACGCTACAGATGCCCTGGGTGTCGCTGTTTGTCATCATTGGCAGTCGAGAGCGGTGACTGGAGAAAAAAAGTTTAAGAGTTGGGATGATGTGGTGGCCCAAAGAACTAAAAAGAAGTAGAATAATGAAAAATAAGTTAGGGTTTTATAATAGTATCGCTTTGCCTTTATGCTTCTGGTTCCTTTTGGCATACCTGTTGCCTTTGGATTCCTGCGAAAATTTTGTGCTGTTTCTCTTTATGGCACTCTCCTTTTATTTGAATTTTTATTGCGCGCGTAGGTTTTTCTCAAAGGAAATCACCCGTAAGGTTCTCTATGTGCTTGCGAATTTGATACTTGCAATGTTTCTTGGTTTACTGATGATGTTGATTTTCTCAGATATATCATACATTAAGGCGACAGCATTGTTCTTTATTATCGGTTGTTTTTCAGTGATAGCTTCCCGCAACCGTTTGCTGATAGAGAAGAATGTTGAGCAGAATGAGAAAGAGCAGTATCAGACGGAGATAGAGCTGAAGCATCTTCGCACACAGCTTCATCCGCATTTTCTTTTCAACACTTTGAATAATATCTATGCTCTATGTGAGATAGATTCCAAGCGTGCCCAGCAGTCGGTGCATTATCTGTCGCAGCTGCTCCGCTATATTTTGAGTGGAGAGCGTTCGGGCGAGGGCGGACGTATGGTGCCTGTGCAGAAGGAGCACGACTTCATCAAGACATATTTGCAGCTGGTCTATCTGCGTATGCGCCCCAATGTGCATGTTATATATAATGCCGACATAACGGAATTCTCAGATGCACCTGTGCTGACGCTTATATTCACGTCGCTAATTGAAAACGCGTTCAAACATGGAGTGGCTTCTGGAAAAGAATGCGTTATTGAGTTTGGATTGACAGCGAAAAGTATGACGGAGATTCATTTCTTCACGTCGAACCCATATTTCCAGAATCATGAGAGCAACAACCCTGAGAGCGGAATAGGTTTGGAGAATCTGCGTCGACGATTGGAGATTGTCTACAAGGACGATTATAATCTAGAAATCACGAACGATGGGAAGACATTCCGTGTCGACCTGACTTTAAAATATACTAATAACAATTATTATTATAACGCATGACACACAAATTTAACTGTATAGCAATAGATGACGAGCCATTGGCATTGCAACTCGTTGAGAGTTATATCAAGCGCACTCCTTTTTTGAACCTTATCGGCACATACGGAAGCGCGGAGGAGGCAATGCCTACGATTCAGAATGAAAAAATAGATATCGCATTTTTGGATATCCAGATGCCAGATTTCTCTGGTTTGCAAGTGTCTAAGATGCTTCCTCCTGAGACAAAAGTGGTTTTTATCACTGCTCACGACAGGTTTGCTATTGAAGGCTATAAGGTAAATGCCGTCGGATACCTTTTGAAACCAATCTCATACGATGAGTTTCTTGAAGTAGCGATGAAGGTTCAGGGAATGATACAGAAAGATGCCACAGCCAGTGTCGCTTCAGAAGTGTCGCAGCCAGAACAAAAAACAATACTCGTAAAGAGCGATTATAAGATGCTTCAGATAGCCATAAAGGATATCATATATATAGAAGGTTTGAAGGACTATGTTAAGATTTATCTTGAGAATGAGAAAGATCCGATAGTGTCACTTCTTTGTATGAAAAATTTGGAGACGAAGTTGCCTGAAAATCAGTTTTGCCGAGTGCACCGTTCGTATATTGTGCAGACTTCAAAATGCAGGATTATAGAAAAAGGCAGGATTGTGATAGGTAGCAATACAATTCCAATTTCCGACAGCTATCGAGCTTCATTCTTTGAAAAACTTCAGAATGTGGCGATTGAGGTTTGATGAAATTTATATTAGGTTATATTTAGGACTATTTATTAATGATTTTTAGTTTATGAAGAAAGTTTTTCAAGGTGTTGCTTTATCTGCTTTGGTTTTCTCAGGTGCTATTGCCGCGGGGCATATTATGCACGTCGAGTTGCTGAATGGTGATGTCTATTCAGTTGATGTGGATAGTGTGAAGCAAGTTGTTTATACAGCTAAAGAGGATACAGCAGTAGTGCTTGATGATCCTTATGCGAATTATGAATGTGTCAGATCATTTGTGTTGAATGATGACACATTCAAGATGATAAAGGTGGAAGGCGGATCATTCTTGATGGGAGCACAGAGCACAGATTCTCTAGCCGCAAACTATGATCCAGATGCAAGAGCCAATGAGGGTCCGGTACACAGTGTCACATTGTCGACATTCTACATGGCACAATTCGAGACTACTTGTAATTTGGTACGCAGTGTTGGTATCACGGCAGGTATGGGATCTGAACCGGATAAACCAATTAGAAACATCTACAGAAAAGATGTTCTGAAGTTTGTCCAGAAATTGAATGAGATAATGCACGAGACTGGCCAGTTGGATGAGGACGAGAATTTCACATTCCCAACAGAGGCTCAGTGGGAGTATGCTGCGAGAGGAGGAAAGTATAGCCATGGTTATATATACTCTGGTAGCAATGATTACAATGAGGTCGCTTATTGCAGAGATAACAGCGATCATTATTCGTTTACGAAAGTCGGCTCTTTCGCTCCAAACGAACTCGGACTATACGACATGTCAGGAAACTGCTTTGAAATGTGTTTGGATGTATGGGGCAACTATTCAAAAGAGAGCCAGGTGGATCCGCAGAGCCCTGCAATTGTGACAGACAGTGCAAAGTGGGTGATGAGAGGAGGAAGCTTCTATGAACCGAAATCCTCTTCACGAGTTACATATAGAGGTGGTGTTGACGCGTTTACAGAGTGTAATAGCTTTACTCTTCGTCTGGCTTTGGTGAAGGGAGACGTGGAAAACTATGAGGAACCGGTCGTGCTTGACAGTATGTTGTTAGACACGTCATACAGGGCTGTGGTAGATTCACTAATGGCTATAGATCCTTATGCTAATTATAAAGAAGTCAGAACTTTTGAATTGAATGGCGACACATTCAACATGATAAAGGTAGAAGGTGGCTCATTCTTGATGGGAGCACAGAGCACTGATCCTAAATCAGCTAATTATAATCCAGATGCGAGAGCCAATGAGGGGCCGGTACATAGAGTGTCTTTGTCGACATTCTACATGGCACAATTCGAGACCACTTGTAATTTGGTTCGTAGTGTTGGTATCACGGCAGGTATGGGCTCTGAACCAGACAAACCAATTAGAAACATATACAGAAAGGATGTCTTGTTGTTTGTCCAGAGATTGAACGAGATTATGCATAAGAATGGTCAGTTGGATGAAGACGAGAATTTCACATTCCCAACAGAAGCACAATGGGAGTATGCGGCAAGAGGAGGAAAGTATAGCCATGGTTATGTCTATGCTGGTAGCGATGATTACAATGAGGTAGCTTACTGTAGAGACAATAGTGATCGTTACTCATTTACGAAAGTCGGTTCATTTGCCCCTAATGAGTTAGGCTTATACGACATGTCAGGAAACTGCTTTGAGATGTGTCTTGACGAGTGGGGTAATTATTCTAAAAAGAGCCAGATAAATCCTCAAAATCCTGCAATTGTGACAGACAGCACCAAATGGGTGATGAGAGGAGGCAGCTTCTATGAACCGAAATATGCTTCAAGAGTTACATATAGAGGTGGTGTTGACGCGTTTACAGAGTGCAACAGTTTCACTCTTCGTCTGGCTTTGGTAAAAGGTAAGACAGAGATTAATGAAGAACCATTGGTGAAGGATACCGTCGACACATCTATAAATGATTCTCTTTTGGCAATAGACCCTTATTATTATCATAAGAATGTCAGGACTTTCGATTTGGACAGAGATACATTCAAGATGATAAAGGTAGAGGGTGGCACATTTTTGATGGGAGCGCAGAGTACAGATTCTCTAGCCGCAAACTATGATCCAGATGCAAGAGCTAATGAAGGCCCAGTACACAGTGTTACTTTGTCGACATTCTATATGGCACAATTTGAGACAACTTGTAACTTGGTACGTAATGTAGGAATCACTGCAGGTATGGGATCTGAATCTGATATGCCAATTCGAAACATTTATAAAAAGGATATTTTGCGGTTTGTTCAGAAATTGAATGAGGTTATGCATGCAAACGGACAGCTGGGAGAAAATGAGAAATTCACATTGCCAACTGAGGCACAATGGGAGTATGCTGCAAGGGGAGGAAAGTATAGCCACGGTTATATCTATGCTGGTAGCAATGATTACAATGAGGTGGCTTATTGTAGAGAGAATAGCGACCATTACTCATTTACTAAAGTCGGTTCATTCGCTCCAAACGAACTTGGCCTATACGATATGTCGGGAAACTGTTTTGAGATGTGTCTTGACGAATGGGGCGACTATTCGGAAGAGAGTCAGATAGATCCTCAGGGTCCGGCTGTTGTGACAGACACTAAAAAAATGGTGATGAGAGGAGGAAGTTTTTACGAACCAAAATATGCTACACGAGTTTCTTATAGAGGTGGTGCGGATGTTTCAACAGAGTGTAATAGTTTCACTCTTCGTTTATGTCTTGTCCACGTTAAGTAAGCAATAACGCATATCGACAATTTATAGAAAGATTATATCCAGTGCACTGAAAAGGTGACGCGGATATAATCTTTCTATTTTCTTTATAAGGACTTGCTTGAATATTTCTCACTAAGAAACAGACTGCCTAAATTCTATGTGGCTAATTTAATTGTGATGTCCTACAGCTTGTACTATAGTGGGTGGAAATGAGTTCGCTCCGTTTGAAATCCTTGTCTTTCTGATGTATGTGGCATAGCTGAAAAGAGAATTTGTTAAACTAGAGCTTTTGTTGACGCAAAAAATAGGTGTGTTAATATGTGTTAAATGTTTGTTTCGAATGAACAAATAAAGAAGATAATAACTATTTTTGCCGAAAAATAAGATTTATACAAAAAACAGGAAGTTATGAAAAAAATATTTAAAGCAATTTTTTTGCTTGGTTTAGTGGCATTTGCTGCTTGTAGTGATGATGATGAGTCAGAGAAACAAACCACACCTGAGAAATCAACCACATCTGATCCTATGGCTAATGGCCCAAAGACAAGATCTTTCGATTTGAATGGTGCTAAGTTCAAGATGATTAAGGTAGAGGGAGGCACATTCCTAATGGGAGCACAGAGCACAGATCCTTCGGCACCGAATTATGATCCGTCTGCAAAAGAGAATGAGGGTCCTGTTCACAGCGTTACTTTAAGCACATACTATATCGCTGAGTATGAAACAACTTGTAATATCGTACGTAATGCAGGCATTAATAGTGGAATGGGATCAGAATCGGATAAACCTATCAGAAACATCTACAGAGCTGATGTGTTGAAATTCGTTGAAAATTTGAACTCACTCATGCACGAGAACGGTCAGTTGGAAGATAACGAGAAATTCTCATTACCAACGGAGGCACAATGGGAGTATGCTGCAAGAGGAGGAAAGTATAGCCATGGTTATATCTATGCTGGTAGCAATGATTATAATGAGGTGGCTTACTGTAGAGAGAATAGCGACCATTATTCATTTACGAAAGTTGGTTCATTCGCTCCAAACGAGCTTGGCCTATACGACATGTCAGGAAACTGTTTTGAGATGTGTTTGGATGAGTGGGGTGATTATTCAAAAGACAGTCAGGTTGATCCTCAAGGACCAGCAGTTGTGACAGACAACACAAAATGGATTATGAGAAGTGGTAGCTTCTATGAGTCTGCAAAAAGTTCAAGAGTGACTTACAGAGGAGGTATAGATTCATTTACAGAGACAAACAGCTTCTCTCTTCGTCTTGCTTTGGTTAGCGTTAAGTAAACAATAAAGCATATTGACAATTTATAGAAAGATTATATCCAGTGCACGGAAAAAGTGATGCGGATATAATCTTTCTTCTTTTATCTGACATTATGATTTGGAAAAGAGAAACGCTAGTTGTAATTTTGCACTCGAAAAAAATAAAAGTTTTAGTTATGAAAAAGAAGAGAGGTCACGATGGCGTGACAGATGCGGTTAAGGCCATGAGAAAAGGCAACCGTGAAGCAGAGATGGAGTTGCTTGGACCGGGTTTCCACAGTAGACATTCAATCCACAAGTCGGCGAACATTTACACAAGAAAAGAGAAGCACAAGTCGAAAATCAGCAATGATTCACCTTGTGCTTCTCTTTTTGTGTTGAGAAAACGTAATGTCAAATAAAAACAATTTTGTGACTTCCATTTTTGTCAGCCATTTTTAGTTTTCTCTCTCTGTTGTCAAAAAAAGATTAATTTTAGGATTGGTGCGATAAAATTTTTCTCTATTTACAAAAAATTACAAAATGATTGAATTGCAGACAAACGTGATGAAAAACTGAAAGTAAAAAGTGTCAGTTTGTTTTCAATTGTAAACGGTTTGTTTGATAATCGTGTTTTTTCGCTTAAAAAAAGAGCTGTCTACGGCGAGAAACTCGACAAAATGAAAGAAAAATTCTTCTTTTTTTACTTGCAAGACTAAAAATTCTTTATCATTTTTGTTGTTGAATATTGTGCATATTCACGCTTTGTAGACATTTTTGAAATAAATGAGCTAAAAAGCGAAGTGATATAACTATAAAATGATACATAAAAGAGACATATTAATGATGTGCGACGTGATGGTAATCAGATGTGCTGGGCAGTGTGGCTCGGTGCACTTTTCTGTATATTCGTCCGTCTGTAGATCTCTAAATGTCGTTTTATGTAGAAGTTGAGGCTATGATGAATCAATTAGTTGGTTTGTTGTAGTCTTTTTTTATGTTGAATAATAAAATAAATAAACAATAATAACAATGGGTTCAAGTGAAATCTTTGTGGTTGTTATGATCACTGCTGTGGTGATGGTATTGGCTGCCATTATCATCGGTTGGTTATTGGCACCAAAGAGTAAGAATGCACAGAAGGGAGAGCCATATGAGTGTGGTATTCCGACCCGAGGCACATCGTGGCTTCAGTTCCGACCAGGCTATTACCTGTTCGCTCTGTTGTTCCTTATGTTCGATGTGGAAACAGTATTGTTGTTCCCTTGGGCAACAATAACTAAGACTCTCGGTCCGAACGGAATACTAGCTATTTTGTTCTTCTTGTTGATTCTAGTGCTAGGTTTGGCTTATGCTTGGAAGAAAGGAGCGTTGGAATGGAAGTAAAGGATATTAAGATCAAGTCGATGAAGACTGAGGACTTCAGAGACAACGAGTCGCTCCAGAAGTATATAGACGAACTAGAGAAGGGTGGTGTCGGTATCAAATTCGCACCTTTGGATAAAGTAATCAACTGGGGTCGTTCATACTCTGTATGGCCTTTGACATTTGCAACATCATGCTGTGGTATTGAGTTCATGTGTGTGGCTGCAGCCCGTCACGATTTCGCTCGTTTCGGTTTCGAGGTCACTCGTAACTCTCCTCGTCAGGCTGATGTGATTTTCGTTTCTGGTACTATCACAAAGAAGATGGCTCCTGTATTGCGTCGTCTTTACGATGAGATGTCAGAACCTAAATATGTGATTGCCGTAGGTGGCTGCACCGTATCTGGTGGACCATTCAAGAGTTCATACCATGTGGTAGATGGAGTGGACAAGATTATTCCAGTCGACGTGTATGTCCCTGGCTGTCCTCCACGTCCTGAGGCAATGCTGTACGCAATGATGCAGCTGCAGAGAAAGATCCGTGTGGAGTCTATCTTCAAGATGCCTAAGAATCCAGAAAATGGTTCAGTTATCTTGTCGAAATACAACTCTGACGGAACCCTGGTCACACCAGCGTCTGAAACAAAACAAATTGAAGAAGGAGGAGCAGAATAATGGAGAAAACATTGAAAATGATTCAGTCTGTCTCGTCTTCTTGCACTAAGATTGATGCTGCAGACGTGATGGTCAGCGTCGACAAAAAAGATCTGCATAAAGTTTGCGAGGCTTTATACAAAGATGGTTGGGACTACCTGATCAATCTTACTGCGGTAGACAATGTGGAGAACATTGAGATCGTCTACCACATTTCCAAGTCGGCTGACATGGAAAAATTTATGGTGCTTAAGACAAATACTACAGATGTGGAGAATCCAATCATCGAGACTGTCTCTGACATCTGGAAAAGCGCCAACCTATATGAGCGTGAAGCTTACGATTTCTTCGGAGTCCGTTTCTTGAACCATCCGGATATGCGCAGATTGTTCTTGCGTCCGGATTGGGTAGGATATCCGTTGAGAAAGAACTACGACAATACTCCAAACGAGGGTATCCCTTCAAAGGTTCATGATATGGATGCTTGCGAGGATGTGCCTTCGATCACTCTTGACAGACATGGAGAGATTGTTGAGAATCACACTAAACTTTTTGGAAAAAACGAGTATGTGGTCAACTTCGGACCACAGCACCCGTCTACACACGGAGTTTTGCACTTGAGAGTTTCTCTTGAGGGCGAGACAATCAAGAAAATTGATCCAAACTTCGGTTATATCCACCGTGGAATAGAGAAGATGATGGAGAGCATGACTTATCCTCAGATGCTATTCCTTACAGAGCGTCTCGACTACCTTTGCGGCAGCATGAACCGTCACGCTCTATGTATGTGTGTGGAGAAGGCAATGGGTCTTGAAATCCCTAAGAGAGCGGAATATATCCGTACAATTTTCGATGAGCTTAACCGTATCGCCAGCCACTTGTTGGGTTGGGCATGTATGTGTAATGATATGGGCTCGATCACAGCGTTCATCTATGGTATGCGTGACCGTGAGAAGATCATGGATATTTTCCAGGAGACTGCGGGCGGACGTCTGATGGTCAACTACTATGTTATCGGTGGAGTGGCTCAGGATATCCATCCTAACTTCGTCAACAGAGTAAAGGAATTTATTCCATACTTGAGAAAGATGATCAAGGAATACCACACATTGTTCACTGGCAATCCAATCGCTCGTGGACGAATGATCAATTGCGGATTGCTAAAGAAGGAAGACGCGATTGCTCTTGGAATGAGTGGTCCTAACGGTCGTGCTTCAGGCTGGCATTGTGATGTGAGAAAGATTGCTCCATACGCAGCTTATTCAGAAGTCGACTTCAAGGAGATTCTTCATGACGGTGGTGACACAATCGACAGATATATGATCCGTTTGGAGGAGATCGAGGAGTCGCTAAAGATCATAGAGCAATTAATTGACAAGATCCCTGAAGGTGATTTCCGTGCAAAGGTACCTGCAATCGTTAAGGTTCCAGCAGGAGAGTACTATCAGAGAGTCGAGAATGCACGTGGTGATTTCGGTGTCTACTTGAAGAGTACTGGTGACAAGTCGCCATACAGAATCAAGTTCCGTTCACCAAGTATGGTTGCTGTGTCTGGTTTGGATCCAATCTGTAGAGACACAAAAATCGCAGATTTGATTATGATCGGAGGATCTCTTGACTATGTCATCCCTTGTATAGATAGATAATAATCACAGATATTCTTAAAATTATGTTAGAAGTAGGAGGAATATTAAGCTGGATTCACGAAGCGTTGTCTTCATGTCCAAAGTGGATAGAGTATGTCCTAATAGGCGTAGGTTTCCTTGCTCTATACGCATTGATCGCGCTTATCTTGATTCTGTTGGAGAGAAAAGTTTGTGCTTATTATCAGTGTCGTCTCGGACCGATGAGAGCTGGTTTCTGGGGATTGCTTCAGCCGTTTGCGGATATGATCAAGATCCTTATGAAGGAAATCATTCCGTTGTTGAAGAATGACAAGTTCTTGTTCTTCACAGCGTTGTTCCTAGTGATCATTGGTTCACTTTGTACATTTGGAGCTCTACAGTTCAGCAAGGATTTGATAGGAATCGACTTCAATGTCGGAGTCTTCTATGTGCTTGCAATATCATCTCTTGGAGTCCTAGGTATTTTGTTGGCAGGTTGGTCTTCCAACAATAAGTATACGATGATCGGAGCGATGCGTGCAGGTGCTCAGCTAGTCAGCTATGAGCTTTCATCTGGTTTGTCGTTGCTAACAATAGTTATCCTTGGTGGTACGATGCAGTTGTCTGGTTTGATTGAGGCACAGAGTGAAACATGGTTCTTGTTCCAGACACCATTTACATGGATTGCGATGGTCATTTATTTGATCGCAGGACATGCGGAGACTAACCGTGGACCATTCGACCTTCCAGAGGCAGAGTCGGAGCTTACAGCAGGTTACCACATTGAGTATTCAGGTATCACATTCGGTTTGTTCTACGTTGGTGAGTATGTCAACATGTTCACAATCGCAGGTATCGGAACGATGGTGTTCTTGGGCGGATGGCAGCCATTCCATATCAATGCAGAGTGGGCAGCAGGATTCAACGGTGTGATGGATATGATCCCTACATGGTTGTGGTTCTTCGCCAAGGCATTCGGTTTGGTAATGTTGAGCTTGTGGGTAAGATGGTCATTCCCACGTTTGAGAATTGATCAGTTGCTACACTTGGAGTGGAAGATATTGATGCCAATCAGTTTGCTCAATATGCTTTTGATGGCTTTGTGGGTGACTGTATTAGTTCCACTATTCGCTTAATAAAACGACTTTTATATAAGAGTGTATGAAAAAATATATAAAGGATCTGTTCTCTGGAATTTATGCGTTGTTGCAGGGTATGTACATCACAAACCTCAATTTCTGGAGACCAAAGGTTACAGAGCAGTATCCAGAGGATCGACAGACTGCGCGACAGTTTGAAAGATTCCGTGGAGAGCTTGTATTTGACATGAACGACCAGAACGAACACAAATGTATCGCTTGTGGTCTATGTGCAAGAAATTGTCCTAATCAGTCGTTGGAGGTGATCACAAAGAGCATCACAACTGAGGATGGAAAGACAAAGAAAGTGCTTGACAAGTTTTTGTATGACCTTGGTAGCTGCACATTCTGTTCTGTATGTACACAGTCGTGTGCGCAGAAAGCTATCAAGTGGTCAAATAATTTTGAGCACGCAGTGTTTAACCGTTCAGCATTGGTAAAGCAGTTGAACCCAGAGGGTAGCAAGGCAATCGAGAGAAAGCCGGTAGTTGCAGCACCAAAGGCAGCTCCTGCGGCTGGACAAAATGAAAATCAACAGTAATATGGCAGAAAATTTGACATCTATTGATTTCGCCGGGTTGTTTACTGCCGACAATATAGTATTCTGTTTGCTGTCAGCGGTAATCCTTGTATGCGGATTCATGTCTGTAGCGTCGACAAAGATTCTTCGTGCCGCTACATATTTGTTCTTTACTCTGTTTGCAGTTGCAGGACTATATCTGACTCTAAACTATGAGTTTATCGCAGCTGTGCAGTTGTCTGTATACGCAGGAGGTATTCTTGTGTTGTTGATCTTTGCCATCATGTTGGTTAAGAATCTTGGTACAGACACAGAGACGACATCTTATGTGAACAAGACGATCGCAGGTATTGCGGCTTTGGCTGGCGCTGTGTTCGCTTTCATCACAATGAGCAAGTATAGATTCATATCAAACGAGGAGGCTAACGACGCTTCTGAGATGATCGATATGGAGATGATAGGACAGACTCTTATGGGAACAGACAAATATCAGTATCTGTTGGCATTTGAGGCAGTCAGCATCTTGCTTTTGGCATGTATAGTAGGTTCAATTGTAGTCGCAACTAAATCAAAGGAGGATTAAGATGATACCAGTAGAAGCATATTTGGTGGTCAGCACACTTCTGTTCTTTATCGGAGTGTATGGCTTTTTTGTAAGAAAGAATCTTATCGGAATTTTGATGGCAGTCGAACTTATTCTAAATGCGGTCAACATCAACTTCGTCGTGTTCAACAGATTCTTGTATCCTGATCATCTTGAAGGATATATGTATAGCTTGTTCGTGATTGTTGTGGCTGCGGCAGAAACTGCAATCGCTATCTCAATCATTATCAACGTCTACAGAAAGTTGAATAACATTCGTGTGGATAGTATCAACGAATTAAAGAATTAATCAGATATGGAAACGATTACTAATTTATCTCCGATAATTTTGGCGTTGCCATTTTTGATGTTCATATTCCTTGGACTTTGTGGCAACAAACTGTTTAAGTCTAATCCAAACGTTGCTGGATGGATTGGTACAGCAGGTTTGTCTATAGTAGCGATAGTGTCATATTATATCGCAATCCAGTATTTTTGGGTTGAGGGTAAGGGTGCTGACGCTTATCAGCAGTTTGTATTGTTCAATCATGAATGGTTGAAGATGACCGACAATTTGGTTATCTCAATTGGTTTCATGCTTGATCCAATTTCAGCAATGATGTTGGTTGTCATTTCCACCGTCTCACTTATGGTCCATATCTATTCTTTGGGCTATATGCACGGTGAGGAAGGTTTCCAGCGTTATTATGCGGTGCTTTCATTGTTTACATTCGCAATGATGGGATTGGTAGTGGCAACTAACATTTTCCAGATGTATATTTTCTGGGAGCTTGTGGGTGTGTCATCATTCCTATTGATCAGCTTCTATTTCATCAAGCCATCGGCTGTAGCGGCTGCAAAGAAGGCATTTATCGTGACACGTTTCGCGGATATGTTCTTCTTGGTCGGAATCCTGATCTTGTCTTACTACACAAATACATTCGATTTCTTGAAGTTGACGGCAGTGTCTGATGGTCACGCGACATTGGTAAACAACACAATGTGTGGTATGACATTCATGGGATTGTCTGTCACATCAATCGCAATGTTCTTGATTTTCTTAGGAGGTGCTGGAAAGTCGGCAATGTTCCCATTCCACATCTGGTTGCCAGATGCGATGGAAGGTCCTACTCCTGCTTCTGCACTTATCCACGCCGCTACAATGGTCGTTGCTGGTGTATTCTTGGTTGCAAGAATGTTCCCAGTCTACTTCTTCGAGGCTCACGATGTATTGACAATCATCGGATATATCGGAGCGTTCACATCATTGTTCGCCGCTATCATCGCATGTACACAGACAGATATCAAGCGTGTGCTTGCATTCTCTACAATCTCACAGATTGCATATATGTTCGTCGCTCTTGCAGTGTCGGGTTACGCAAGTGAGCATGAGGAGTGTTTGGGTTACACAGCGTCAATGTGGCATTTGTTCACTCACGCTATGTTCAAGGCATGTTTGTTCTTGGGTGCTGGTTGTATTATCCATGCAGTTCATTCTAACGAGATGAATGCTATGGGTAACCTTCGCAAGTTTATGCCAATCGCACACATCACATTCTTGGTTTCATGTTTGGCAATCGCTGGTATACCTCCATTCTCAGGATTCTTCTCTAAGGATGAGATTTTGGTTGCCGCATTTGAGCACGACAAAGTGTTGTACGCATGTCAGGCATTCGTTGCAGGTCTTACAGCATTCTATATGTTCCGTTTGTATTTCCGCATCTTCTGGTATTCAGAGAATCCAGCTCACGAGCACCACACTCCACATGAGGCACCTATGAATATGAACATTCCTTTGATTGTTCTTTCAGTGTTCACTTGCTTCACTTGGTTGGACAAGGTGTACCCATTCTTCCCAGAGAAGATCACAGCGGATCGTGTCGGCTATGAGCTAGAGACTAACTGGACTATCGCTATTGCAAGTATTCTTGTGGCTGTTGTCGGTATCGCTATCGCTTGCGTACTATACAAAGAGAAGAACGACAAACCGGATATGATTGCAGGAAAGGTAAAATGCTTGTATATTTCAGCAAGCCACAGATTCTATATAGATGAGATCTACTTGTTCATCACACGTAAGATCATCTTCGGTGGCATCTGTGTGGCAATCGCTTGGTTCGACCGTCACATCATCGACGGATTCATGAACTTGTTGGCATTTCTATCACGTGAGTTGTCGTACGACATTCGTGACGTACAGAGTGGAAATCTTCAGCAGTATGCTATGGGCTTCTTGTTGGGAGTTCTTGCGATTGCGTTGTTCGCGATTTATTATTAAAACGGAGTATTAATAAAGTAAGTAATATACTATGAATATATTATCAGCTTTTGTAGTCGTCTTGCTAGTCATGTTGATTGCGGTCTTCTTGATTCCTGGGGAAAAGAAGAATGCGATCAGATGGACAATGGCAGCCGGAAGTTTTGTGCTTCTTGGTATGGCGATCTACTTGGTAAAGGATTTTCTAGATTGGAAATCTCTTAATCCTACAGAACAATTTTACAATGCAGGTTTGGATCCTGTCACATGGTATGAGGGTGTGATCAATATCACATACGCTGTAGGAGTAGACGGAGTGTCGGTTGCGATGATCATGTTGTCAGCAATCGTGGTGATTACTGGTGTGTTCGCATCTTGGGCTGTTGAGGATAAAGCAAAAGAGTATTTCTTGTGGTTTATCATGCTTTCGATCGGTGTGTTCGGATTCTTTATTTCTATCGACTTGTTCACAATGTTCTTGTTCTACGAGGTAGCCTTGATTCCAATGTATCTTTTGATTGGTGTTTGGGGAAGTGGAAATAAAGAGTATTCAGCGATGAAGCTTACATTGATGTTGATGGGAGGTTCGGCATTCTTGATGGTCGGAATCTTCGGAATCTATTATTTCTCTGCTGAAGACGGTGGTGCTCTTACATTCAACCTTGAGGAGATTGCCGCTAATGCTGCGATGCCAGTTGAGTGGCAGAGAATTTTCTTCCCTCTTACATTTGTAGGATTCGGAGTGCTTGGAGCTATGTTCCCATTCCACACATGGTCGCCAGACGGTCACGCATCAGCTCCTACAGCAGTGTCGATGCTTCACGCAGGAGTGTTGATGAAGCTAGGAGGTTATGGATGCTTCCGCGTCGCAATGACACTTATGCCAGAGGCTTGCAAGGAGCAGGCATGGATCTTCATCGTGTTGACAGGTATCTCGGTTGTTTACGGAGCATTCTCAGCTTGCGTTCAGAACGACTTGAAATATATCAACGCATATTCATCAGTAAGCCACTGTGGTTTGGTGCTATTCGCACTTTTGATGATGAACCAGACAGCGATGACAGGAGCTATCCTTCAGATGCTTTCTCATGGATTGATGACAGCTTTGTTCTTCGCTCTTATCGGTATGATTTATGGTCAGACTCATACTCGTGACATCCGTTACTTAGGAGGTTTGATGCAGGTAATGCCATTCTTGTGTGTCTGCTATGTGATTGCAGGTATGGCTTCACTAGGACTTCCAGGTTTGTCAGGATTCGTCGCTGAGATGACAATCTTCGTCGGATCATTCGCACATGAGGATCTGTTCCACAGAGTAATTGTGATCGCTGGATGTACATCAATTGTAATCACTGCAGTTTATATCCTTCGTGTTGTGGGTAAGATTTTGTTCGGACCACTTTACAAGATTGAGAAGGTTGACGGAAAGTTCAACTATCTTTCGGAACACAATGGTGAGGTTCATCATTATCCTCTTCGTGATGCAATTTGGTATGAGAAAATCGCTACAGTCGGTTTGATCGTCTCAATCGCTATCATCGGTTTGTATCCAATTTGGATATCAGATATGATCAGTAAAAGTTTGGAGGCAGTTGCTGCAATGCTTAACTAATAAAAGAATACAACTATGGATTTAGATTATAGTCAGTTTTTATCGATGAGCCACGAGGTTTCCCTCGTTGTTGTATTGATTGTCCTTTTGCTTGCGGATCTTCTGATCAAGAATAAAAAGGCATTCCAATATTTGGCTATTGCAGCTTTTGCTTTGCATACTGTTGCTGGTTTCTGTTACTACACAGATATGGCAGGAGATGCATTCGCTGGCATGTATGTTTCAGGTGCGGCTCAGTCGTTTGTTAAGAATATTCTTAATGTCGGTACTTTACTTGTGTTCTTCTTCTCATTTGAGTGGAACAACAAAGAAAATAAGAGTGGAGTAGGAGAGTTCTACTTCTTGACATTGTCTACTCTTATTGGAATGTATTTCATGATTTCTGCAGGCGACTTCTTGTTCTTCTACATCGGACTTGAGACAGCATCCATTCCTATGGCTGCATTGGTCGCTATGAACAAGAAGGGCATAGAAGGTGCGGAAGCGGCTGCTAAGTATATCCTGACAGCGTCATTCTCTTCTGGAGTAATGCTATTCGGTATATCTTTGATTTATGGAGCATGTGGATCTCTATATTTCGACGAGGTTCAGGCAGCGTTCACTGATATCACACCATTGCATATCTTTGCGTTGGTTTGCTTCATAGCTGGAGTCGGATTCAAGATTTCTCTTGTTCCATTCCACTTCTGGACAGCAGACACATATCAGGGAGCACCAACAGGAGTCACTGCTTATTTGTCTGTGATTTCTAAGGGTGCTGCGGTGTTCGCTTTCATGTGTATTCTTTACAAGGCATTCGTAAATGAGCCTGATGTATGGCAAGGTATCCTATGGTGGTTGATCGTTATTACAATTACAATCGGTAACTTGTTCGCACTACGTCAGAAGAATTTGAAGAGATTCTTGGCATTCTCATCAATCTCTCAGGCTGGTTACATCATGCTTGGTGTATACGCGTCTTCACAGACAGGTATGTCGAGCACAATCTACTACATCTTGATCTATATGTTCACAAACCTTGCAGCATTTGGTATCATTTCTGCAATTGAGAACAAGACAGGAAAGGTAGGTATGGATGATTATAATGCTCTTTACACAACTAATCCAAAACTTGCGTTTGCGATGACACTTGCAATGTTCTCTCTTGGTGGTATTCCTCCATTTGCAGGATTCTTCAGCAAGTTCTTTATTTTCGCATCTGTAGCTGAGTCGAAAGTGTTCGGTGATTATGTATTGGTGTTCTTGGCATTGCTTAACACAATCATCTCACTTTATTACTACTTGCTGGTTGTAAAGGCTATGTTCATCAACAAGAGTGATTCTCCAATAGAGACAATCAAGATAGATGCGATGTCTCGCGTCGCTCTATTGGTGTGCGTTATAGCAATTCTTGTGATTGGATTCATAAGTGCGATTTACATGAATATTTACGATATCAGTTTTGGTTTCGCAAATTAATTAGTAAAGATTTTTATTCAGTGACACTTGTGTAAAAAGCAAGTGTCACTTTTTATATGGATTACTGTGAAAAAGTTAAAAAGCATTTTAGGGTTTGTAATTCCGTTGCTGTTGAGTGTCGCTCTTCTTTATTATATTTATTCGGGAGAAAATTGGGATGAGCAGATTTCATATATCAAGAAAGCAAATTTTTTCTGGCTGTTTTTGCCTGTGTTGGTGGCTTTGTTCAGTAATCTGTTCAGAGCCCTCAGGTGGAAGATGTTGATTAAGGCATCTGGTTTGGAAGTATCGCTTTTAAACTCCTTCTTGGCTGTCTTGGTAGGATATTTTGCAAATTTTCTGTTGCCGAGAGCTGGAGAAGTCGCAAGATGTGGAGTTCTAAAAAAATATACAGGTCTTTCATTCACGACGGTGCTTGGAACGGTTGTGACGGAGCGAATTTTTGATGTTATAATGACAGCGATTATAATGCTTCTCGCTTTCGTGTTTGAGTTTGGAATGCTTTCTTCATTAGTAGACGACGCTAATCTCCCGTCAAAACTATTCTCGATTATATCCAATCCGTTTGTTGTTGTGATCATACTTATTCTGACAGCCGTTTTTGTCTTTTTTTTCAAACTGCGAAACAAGAGCAAATTATATGAAAAGGGGAGAGAGAGCCTGAGAAAGTTCAAAGTTGGCATGTTGTCAGCGAAAGATGTTGACAACAAGTTGATGTTTTGCATTTACACAGTTCTGATTTTCGCATGCTATTATTTGATGCTTCATTTCAGTTTTTGGGCGTTCGACTTTACTAATGACATAACATTTTCACAAGGCTTGGTGATTTATGTTATGGGAGCTTTGGGAATTATAGCTCCAGTACAAGGAGGAATCGGAGCATGGCATTTCATGACTATTCAGGCACTGGTGTTTTATTTGGGCGACGCGATTGAACCTGAGGCAAAGGCATTTGCTTTGGTGGTCCACTCCGTACAGACGATAGTTGTGTATATAGGATGCGGATTGTTGGCTTATGTTCTGTTGCCGGTTGTAAACAAGAAAGATAACAATACGAGCCCGAAGGTTGAGCATTAAAGAGACACCACAAAGACTTTGTGATTGAATAAAGTCAAAAATGAGACAATAGCAAAAAGAATTATTGTTGTTGATTAATTTTAATGATTCTATCGCCAATCGTACAATTTTACATGGACAAATCATACTTTATGATAAAAAAAGTGATATGTTTTGTGTTATGATACTTAATTTTTTTATTTTTGCAGTATTTGGTGGATAGCGTAGAAGAATTTATGGACTGCTACAAGAATACACCGTTTAATATTTACAATATTTATTGAACGTAGACACATTTTTTTATATGAAAAATTTTTTACAAATGCTTTATGAGTTCATTCCTAAAAAAGGAATTGGATTTGAAAAATATCTAGTTGTTTTCTGCATGCTGATAGGTGTGCAGGCAAGCACTTTTGCACAGCCAGTTCCTCCAGGTGGAGGCCCTGGAATTCCGGCTGGATCTTCAACAGCAAGATTATGTGATCCTGGTGTTACATCATTGGTGGTCAATGGAGCGGAAAAACTAAATTTGAATCCACAGGATTATGTTTACCGAGTGACGGGAAGCAGTGTAACTCTTTCTGTCTCTTCGTTTTTAATGCAACCTGTCAGTGTTAAATGGGAAAAGAAAACAACCAAGGATGGAAATTGGATATTTGTAGAAACAAAGCCGAGTGACGAGTCTCTTGAAGTTACTAATTTAGAGTCAGATGTTTTGTATAGAGCCACTTTTGACAATGGAATGTTGGGTGGTTCTGATCAAAGAGCTTTGCTTGTTAAGGGTGGGTTGATTTCGGATATTTCTGTTGCTTGTCCGAATGAGGCAGTAGAAATTGATATAAAAGGAGGTGAATTCTCGTACAGATCAGAATGGTGGATAGGATATGGGGATGAGAATAAAACTAAGGTCAAGGAGTATGCAGATGGAACAACAACATATGCCATAAATGCATCGTCATCTCCGTTGAAGGCTCATGTCATATTGAAATATGATGAATTCAATTGCTCTAGATCAGCAGAGTCACCTAGGTTTAAAACAGATGAAGTTGAGATTGGTGTAGAGACTAATTGTAAACCTGAATGTCAAAGTACAACAACTGGAGAGTATTACGTTGGTACAACATTTGATCCAGTCAATGGGGATGTATGTCATCCAGGAGGAAGAGTTCCAAAAGATGTAAATCATTTTTTTGAGGATTATGAAATAATATTTGAAGAAAATCCAGCTTTTACTAATTATTGGTTGGGTTGTGATGCAGAAAGTTTCTTTGGACAAAAACCAGACAAAGATGTAAATTCTGACGTCGTCGGAAAAAACAACTATATGTTTGCACAAGGTGATATAAATACAAACCTTGTCAATCTAAAGTTTCAGGTTTGGAATTATAAACCCAATCGTAATTGGAAGGGAGTTAGAGGTAAGTCTTACCAGTATAAAATGCGTGCTTACATTCAGCTAAATGAAGGATGTTCTGGTGAAAAATGGGCTAGTGCACAGTTTTTGGCACGTACTCAACATGGAAATCAGTCTTGGGATATTACTGAAGTTTCTGCATATGATAATGCTACTTCAAGCTTGTTAGGAACTAAAACAATCTATGGTCCTAATGATGCTGTATTGTTAAAAGATGTTATAGGAGCAGAAAGAATAAAAAATTTGAAGGCTTGGGATTTGATTCGTTTCGAAGTCGTTTTTTATGGAAGTTTCCCTATGACACAAAACAGTTTGGACTATTTTGTGTTCGAACCACGTTTCCAGCAATTTGATTGTGCAAAATTAGCAATTGATTATATTTCAGCAGAAATTGAAAATGTGTGTTTGTCCCCTAATGTTGTTTGTGTTGGTGAATATACAACAGCCAATGCGGCAGGTTTTCCAAAGGATTCTCATTATCAGTGGTTTAAACAGGTTGCACCTGGAGAATGGTCATTGGTAGAAGAGGGTGATACATCAAAAGCAAAAGTTAATTTGTTGGTTACAAAAGCTGGAAAACAATTATATAAGTTAGTCGTTACTGGTCATACATATTCAGAAGGAGGTAATCAAAAACCATATTATAGAGAGATGGAATTTGCGGTTGGTGGTAAGAATTGTAGTGCTCAGCCACCTACTGGTATTGACGGTTCTGGAGTGTTCTGTTTGCCAAATGTATTAGGATACAAACCAAATTTAATAGATGATGATTTGGATGTTACTTATCAGTGGATATTGTTGGATCCAGATGGTAATGCTATGTATAAATCAATAGATAATGATCCTCACTTTATGGTCTCTTCATCAAAAGGTGACTCTTTGACAATCAGTTTGGACGAAAATGCAAGAGAGGGTGAGTATAAGTTGGAAGTTCACACCTTTAGTAGTAATATTGAGCAGGGAAATCCAGTATTTTTGCCATTGTCTGTATATCGTACTCCTCAGGTAACGATGCATTTGGCAAGTGATAAATATATTGGATTAGATGAAGAGAAAGATAAGACTTTTTGTCCATCTGATAAACGTCGTGAGATTGTAGGGGTTGCAAAAAATGCTTTTGAGACAGATGCTATTTCTAAATATAATTATTTTTGGATATCGGATCCTAATGCACCGGGTGTGTTGATTCCTAGAAGTCATGCTGATTCTGCAGATATTCATATTGATGCTATTCCAGGAATTTGTAATGGAGATATTGATAGTGTTGAAATTTCGGTACGTGCAGATATAAAAGGATGTTCTAGTACAGATAAGAATAAATACGGTATCGAAGCTCTTGGAGAACTAAAAATCAACTGTGAGTCATTGTCTGGCCGAGATACATTCTATTGCGAGTCTAAAAAAGAAACCGCAGTTATAACTCCTTTCCCAATCCCAGAGTTTGATTCTAGTTGCGACTCGGATCCTGATATTATAATTGAAATCACTCCAAGACGTAAGGAGGTTAAGGATACAATGGGAACAAAAACTATTGTCGTCCGTAAATCTGAGATTGATAATAAAACAGATAAATTGAAAATTAGTCTTCCGTGGGGTCTGTATGATTTTCATTACACCCTTCAGGATGGTTGTGGTCGAACTAAGTCTTGCGATCATCCGATTGTTGTGGAAAAAGGATATCCAGATATTCCTTGTGAAGAAATTTTAGATTTGGATGTAATCAATGGTCGAGATTCTATAGAAAGTAGCAAATGTGCTGTTAAGTTAGGTGTAAAAGACATTCCTATCCCTGAGTTGCTAGATAGAAATTCAGAGAATGACTCTATATTGGTGGGTGAATACGCAGGTCGTAGACATTTTACTGATCAGCAAGATAAGAATGAGTTGAAGGTGTCTTCTTCTATTGCAAAGTTTGATTTGAGTATTGGTTTGTATGATGAGTATGATATTGATTATACTTATATCCTTTGGAAATTCACTAATGGAGATAAGTCTTCATATTGTGTGCAGGAAGTTGTTGTGCGTGACACTGGAGTGCCATCCTTTGATTGTGCAACAATTGATCCGTTTGTATATCGTCCCGATGCTGAATTATGTGAAATCGAATTTAAGGATTTCAAGAATTATTTGTATGGTAAAAAATATACAGCATATGATTCTTGTCCAGAGCCTGTGACACCAATTCCTGGTGAGTTGCATGAGGATTCGGTTAAAATAAGCAAGGTAGATGATTCGAAAGTATTCTTGGTTGGAATTGCGGATACTCTATATTGGCAGTTCAGAGATCGACATAATAATTTAAAGTATTGTCCACAAGTTGTTGATCCAAGGTCAAAACAACCAGTTGTGATTGATTGTAAAACACTTGAATATTTTGAAGGAACTGCAAAAGAAGGCACATGTTTTGTAGATGCAGAGGAGTTGAATATTCCTAATCCTCCTTATGGAAAGGAAGCATGTTTGGGTAAGGATGGGGATTCAATTCCAGTTCCAGGTGTTGGCACTCGTAGTGATGGAAAGGCTTTGAATGATCCATATCCTGCTGGAGACACATATATTACATGGTTGTTCGAGGGAAAAAATTCAGCTCCTGCAATATGTTCAACACATGTGTTTGTTCATGGTGTTATTCCTCCTGTACTTGAATGTGACATTTTGTTCCCAAAGAAGTGGTATGAAATGCCTGATTGTGATTCAATGGATATCACTTTGGAGACGAAAAAAGTTCCTGATCCATGTGTGGCAGGATTTATGTCTGAAGGTGTGCCATATATCAATGGTGAGAAGATTGAATTGAAACATAAATTCCCAATTGGAGAGTCTTTCGTCACTTGGAAATTCTGGGATTATACTAAGTCTGCTGTAGATTCATGTATACAGTCTATTCATTTGAGAGACACATTCCCTCCGGTTCCTTATTGTGATTCTATTGAGGAGGATTCTGTTTTACTTCATGGTAAATGTTCGATACCGTTTGATGATTTGAAAGATTCCTTAACAAAGTTATTTGCTATTGAATATTGTACGCGTGATACAATTTGGGGTGTGCCATATTTGGTAAATGACAAAGGAGTGAGAACAGAATTCCCTTCAGAGGTTGGTGTAGGTATTTATCAGATTCGTTGGATATTTGCTAACGATAGTTTGACTACAAAAACGGATTCATGTGACAAGACATTGTATTTGTTGCATGATGGAGCACCAATCTTTGATTGTAACTCATTGGACACTTTACAGTTGCTTGATACTGCTGGTTTATGTAAGATTATATTGAATCCAGATAAGTTGCCAATCCCTGTTGCGTATGATTCTTGTAAACGAGATTATGATGTTTATGGACATGGATATGTTCAGTTGCTTGAAGAGGGTGATTTTATTGATTTGTGCTACTTTGATAGAGAAAAAAATAAAGCAGTTTACTTGATGGATCTTCCTTTAGGAGGTCATAAGGTAAAATGGGTATTCAAGAGTCCATTCTCTACAAAAGAGAAAGAGTGTGAACAGATTGTAAAGGTCAACAGTTATGCTCTTGACAGTATTCATTGTGAGGACTTGGCTTCTTATGTTCATGTCGTTTTCCGTAGACAAGGAGAAGGAGCAACATTCAAGGAAGTTGTAGAGGCTGGATTAAAGTTGCCTAAGGTTTGGGATCCTTGCCATGTCTTGGATACTATATATACTAGAAATGACGGTAAGTCAATCTATGATATTTATCCTGTTGGTAAAATCACTGAGATAACATGGTTGTTCAAGGATACTACTAAAAATGCGGAACGAAGCAAACCATGTTATACTACGGTAGAGGTTCAGGATCAAGATGTCCCAGCATGTTCTATTCCTACAATAAAAGGTGTATATGCTTGTTTGGAAGAACTTCCTGCTCCATACGCAACTTATGAAGAATTTAGAAAAGCTGGTGGAGGCTTGTATTCAAATGGTGTTGATGTGTCAGATTTGGTCGATCCTTCAACTTTCAAGTGCGATACAATGTCTTTGGGTGATAAGTGTGATTTTATATACAAGCGTATATATACGATTAAAAATTTAAGAAACCAGCAATCTGTCTGTGAACAAGAGATTCATGTTAAAGATACTGTTCCTCCGGTTTGGTTGGATGACGCAACTTCTTTAACAAAGGTGTTCGACTGTGTGGCGGAGGATTTCTTCCCTACAGATCTTAAGGCTAAAGACGAATGCTCTAGTGAAATAATTTCGGAGTATCATAAAGTAAGTAGTCTGGATGGTGTGGTAGACGGTTTGTTCTATACTGTTTCATCCAACAGATCTGACAATCCTGATGATTGCGAGTATTACAACTATACAGAGACTCGTAAGTATGTAGCTGTCGACAGATGTCGCAATTATTCTAATGTGTTGGAGTTCGTGTCTCAGGTACAGGATACATTTATTCCTGTTATTAATATGCCAGATACGGCTAGTTGGCGTTTGGATACAATTCCTGCCGTTTATGGTGCTGGCTGTCTGTTCTATTATCCTGATTTGACATCTTCATTCCCTATGGATTCTGTAAGTGATGTTTGTGACCCAGAAGCTGTGAAACATTTTAAGATTTCTCAAACTCCTGTTGCTGGAACGTTAATTCAGAATACTAATGTTCCACACTATGTCACTATCCATATAACTGACCCTTGTGGTCTGGAAGATACAGTCAAAAAGGAAATCCTTGTTCAGAATACAAAGGATATAGTTAGTATTAATATGGTTGATACCACTATATGTGCTGAATTAGGCTTATCTCTAATGGATCTCAAAGAGACTAGTGGTTATATATATTCAATGGATCTGTTTACCGGCAAGTGGGTCTATGCAAAAAATGTAAGTTTTACTTATGATTTCTATAAAGGTGAACCAATATTGGAGAATCTGAAATATTCAAATAATAAGTATACTTATGGACATTTGTTCGAGAATAATAGGGGAGCTAGTAGTTCTATTATCTTGAATTCTATGGATAAAGAAGGCTTATATACAATTGTAGTTATGGACACAGTTCGTCAGTGTGTTGATACCGCAAATGCATATATTACAATCCATGGTGCACCGTCAATTTGGCTTGACGCTGATCCTCTTCTAGTCTGTGAAAAAGACTCTATCCATTTGATTTCTGATAATGAGACTCTTTACGAGAAATACCATTTGATTGTACATGATAATGGAGAGGAAATTACAGAAGAAGGATGGCTGCTTAACGGAAATAAATATAAGCCTGAAACGTTACTTGACTATACTGATGGCTTGGTTAGAATGCAATATTATGCTACTAACAAATGTGAAACTGGTACGTCAAAAGATTGGATTTCTCTAAGTATGAGACGCAGAATGTCTCCTGACAATCTGATGTTGACTACTGAGCCTAATAATCCGGCTAGAGTATACTTGGGCGAGTCTGCTAAGTTGAGTTTGGTTACTAAGTACAAACCAGATGTGTACATGTGGTATCGTGCGAAGGGTATTGTTGATGGAAACTCAGACAAGATGTTTGACAAGTATGGAAATGTACGTGAAGACTATATGGATTCAGACTTTGAACAGGATTCATTGCTTGGTATCACAAACTATGGAGCTCCAGGAAGCAAGGTCTGGGATTTGACCGAACTAGGAGATAGTGCTCAATACTATGTTCTGTTAGTCGATAGCGTTTGTCCGGCTGTGCCATCAAATATTGTATCAATTGATGTGGTTCAGAAACTTCCTACTGCGTTTACTCCTCACAATTCAATTGGCATGAATGATGTATTCATGGAGGGACACAAGGTAATTATCTTCAACCGCTATGGACAGAAGATGGTCGAGAGCGACAACGGTTGGGATGGAACTTGCCGTGGTAATTTGGTTGACCCTGGAGTTTACTTCTATGAGGTTATCATCAATGATGGTGAAAAACATAAAGGATCAATCGAGGTTGTTTACTTTAAATGATGTCAATAAGATTTGAATATCAAAAAGGGTGGAAGAGTTTTCTCTTCCTCCCTTTTGTTTGAATTTGTCATATATTATGATCTACAGAATTTATCCGGAGAATCCTAATCAAAAAGAGATTGATAAGGTTGTCCAGTTTTTGCAGGATGGCGGAATAATTGTCTATCCTACCGACACAATCTATGGTATGGGATGTGATATATTTCATGCTAGAGCAGTGGAAAGAGTTTGTCAGTATAAGAAAATTGACCCGAAAAAGGCTAATCTTTCTTTTATTTGCTATGATTTAAGCCATATCGCTGAATACGCAAAAGTGAACAATGATGTTTTCAAACTGATGAAGAAGAATCTTCCTGGCCCTTTCACTTTTATTTTGAACGCTACAAGTAATCTTCCGAAGTTGTTTAGAAACAAGAAGACGGTAGGTATACGTGTCCCTGACAATAATGTCATTCGTGAGATTGTCAGAACTCTTGGTAATCCGATTCTGTCGACCTCTGTTCGTGACGATAATGATGATGTGCTTGAATATTACACGGATCCGGAACTGATGGATGAAAAACTTTCTCATTTTGTGGATTGCGTTATTAATTCCGGTTATGGAAGCCTTGAGCCTTCCACTGTTGTTGATTGTACAGGTGATGAACCTGTGATTGTGCGTCAGGGAAAGGGTATTTTGGAATATTGATATGTGGATATTGCTTGCGATGATGTCGGCTCTTTTGCTCGGCATCTATGATGTGTTCAAAAAGAAATCACTTTCCGACAATGCCGTCATTCCGGTGCTTTCGATTTCTATTTTTTTCTCATTCCTTCTTTTCTTGCCGTTGCTTATCGCTTCTGGTTTCGACGGTGCAAAGGATAATCTTGGTGATTTCTATATTCCTTTTGTTGACGGTGCTACCCATTTTAAGATTTTCTTGAAGGCAGTCATTGTGCTTTGTTCATGGATATGCGCCTATTTTGGAATGAAACATATTCCGATCACTATCTTTTCTCCGATTAGGGCGACGCAGCCTATCTGGACTGTTCTTGTCGCAGTGGTGATCTTCAATGAATGTTTGTCTTGGATTCAGTCGTTGGCTATCGCTATTACATTGATATCTTTCTTCGCTTTCTCTCAAGTTGGTAAAAAGGAAGGAGTGTCTTGGAAATCCAACAAATGGATTTGGCTTGTTATTGCGGCCACTGTGTTTGGCTCGGCAAGTGGACTATACGACAAACATCTAATGCATAGTGGCTACCCACGTATGGCTGTCCAGGTCTACAGCACTATGTATCAGTCTGTGTTGATGCTGGTTGTGATGTTCGCGTTATGGTATCCCCACCGTCGAAAATCAACACCATTTCAATGGAGATGGACTATCTTGGGAATCTCAGTGTTCCTCATGATGGCAGACTATGTCTACTATTGGGCTCTTTCTTATGATGATGCATACATATCAATCGTCTCGACTATCCGTCGTTCCGGCGCTATTGTGCCTTTCTTGTATGGTGCTTTTGCATTAAAAGAAAAGAATATCAAGATCAAATCTGTTTTGTTATGTGGTGTTATTTTGGGAGTCTCTTTACTTTATATATTTAGATAAACAAGTCAATGAATACGTGAAAAATGTTATCTTTGTATTTTGATTTTATTGTTATTTATATTTTATGGAAAACGAAATGAATTATGAGTTCCATTTGCGAAGTTTTGTAGATGATTATACCGCTGCAGTGGAAAGTTTTGAAAAAGGTAATTATAAGGCATTTTTTAGAAACTATAGACCGTCGATTGAAAGTTTATGTATAGGAATTCTTACTGCGCTGCACAAAGATGAAGTTGTTGATATATTGAATGGAACGAAAGGTTTTAGTAAGGACGGGAAGGCATTTATAGTGGCTCCGTGTAGTGCAAAACCACGAACTGGAAGGTTCTTGATAGATTTGGCAAAAATGGCAATGTTGAAACAATTGTCAGATGAAAAGGCAAACAAGCTTGTCATATCTCACATGCAGCTCGCATATTTCACTTTGATCAGAGATTATCATTTTGCAAGTTGCGCGTGTCATAGCTTCACAGATCCTAAATCATTTTTGTCGTTTGATAAGAATATGGTTTCGGAATGTTTGGTCGGCACAAATAATTTTATTGATTTGGTGACTCGTTTCCTTCCTGAAGACGGAAAGAAAATACTTTTGATGTGTCCGCAGCTTTCTGTTGATGTTTCTGTCACATATCCTGATCCGACGAAAAATATTGTTCGTCCGATATCATATACCGCCGCTTCTGCAAAAGTCATTCGTGAAACTGAAGCACAAGATGAATTTATCGACCGTCAGCAGGCCGATATTCCTAAAATTGAGCAGAGTGGGGAGCCTGAGGAAGAACCGGTACCAGACCGTCTGCCATTCAATTATGTCCCTGATGTGCCATATCCTGATATTGAGCCTGAGTATGATGTTAAAAATACAGAGAGTGATATTCAGCTCAATGTCGTTAGCGTCAACGAGAATGAAGAGGATATGATTAAGCGTAATCTTCAGAATTACCGCCCATATATTTCTCGTCCAAAACCTGCTTATCGTCCACGTCCCGTTGTTGACGATCAGGATGATGATGCGGAGGAGGAAAACCATGGCACTTATTACGAGCACAACAATTATATGTTCAGAAAGTATCGTTGCCAGTATAAGGGTGAGATACAGACGGAGGGAGGCAAACGTTATCAGGTGCCTGTAGAGGAGAATCCAGAGCTGTATGACGAGTGTGAGGTATACTTTGATATCAAAGCTATCCCAAATTTCGACCCGTCTCGTCCTGATTTTCTAATCGCAATCAACACTGAAATTATTGATTAATTTAATATAGTCACGACAGAATCTCTGTTGTGACTTTCCTATTTTGATATGAGAGTTGTAATTCAAAAAGTGACGCACTGTTCTGTTGAAATTGACGGAAAAATTAAGTCGTCGATCGGCAGAGGTTTGCTTGTGCTAGTCGGTGTGGAAGATAGAGACACAGATGCTGATATAGAGTGGTTGTCGAACAAGATCGTGAATATGCGTATTTTTGAAGACGCGAATAATGTGATGAATCTTTCAGTTAAGGATGTCGACGGTGAAATATTGATTGTCAGCCAGTTCACATTGCAGGCTTCAACGAAGAAGGGTAACCGTCCTTCGTATATTAAAGCGTCTAAACATGATTTCGCAATTCCGATGTATGAGAAATTCTGTGCAAAGGTCAGCTCAGATCTTGGTAAGACGGTGGGGACAGGAGAGTTTGGCGCAGATATGAAGGTTTCTCTCCTCAACGATGGTCCGACAACTATTTTTATGGATTCGCAAAATAAAGAGTAAAACGCCGCAAAAAATGTGATTAGAAATGCGTAATGGGTCATGTATAATTTGACATTTAGCATTTAGCATTTCGAATTTTATATTATCTTTGTAGCAAATTATTAAACAAGTTCATATTTTTACAAGTATGCAATTAATTGACAATTTTAACTTTGCTGGTAAGAAGGCAATCGTTCGTGTGGACTTCAATGTTCCATTGAACAAAGAGACAGGTGCAGTAAGTGACGACACACGTATCCGTGGTGCTCTACCTACAATCAAGAAGATTATCACAGACGGTGGTGCTGCTATCTTGATGTCTCACATGGGTAAGCCAAAAAATGTAAACCCTCAGGAGGGTGATCCTAAGTTCTCTCTAAAGCAGATCATCTCAGCTATTGAGAAGTATACAAAGGAGTTCGGTGTAGCATCTATCAAGTTTGCTGACGACGCTGCTAACGCTGCTCAGGCTGCTAAGGATTTGAAGATGGGTGAGATCCTATTGCTTCAGAACCTTCGTTACTACGCTGAGGAAGAGGGTAAGCCACGTGGCATCGAGAAGGAAGATCCTAAGTACGACGAGGCTAAGAAGGCTATGAAGGATTCTCAGAAGAAGTTCGCTAAGACTTTGGCTTCATACGCAGAGGTTTACGTTAACGACGCATTCGGTACTGCTCACAGAAAGCACGCTTCTACAGCTGTTATCGCTGACGAGTTCGCTGATGATAAGAAGATGTTCGGTTTCCTTATCAACAAGGAGCTTAAGGCAATGGATGGTGTTCTTGCTGCTAAGAAGGAAGGCTTCACAGCTATCATGGGTGGTTCAAAGGTTTCTGATAAGATCAACATCATCACTAACCTTCTTGACCGTGTAGAGAACCTTATCATCGGTGGTGGTATGGCTTACACATTCGTTAAGGCTCAGGGTGGTAAGATCGGTAACTCACTTTGTGAGGAGGATAAGCTTGACCTTGCTCTTGATATCATCGCTAAGGCTAAGGCTAAGGGTGTTAACCTACTTCTTCCAGTTGACGCTTTGAACGCAGATAAGTTCGACAAGGACGCTAACACTAAGGAGACAGCTATCGACCAGACTCCAGACGGATGGATGGGTCTTGATATCGCTTCTAAGTCTATCGCTAACTTCCAGAAGGTTATCGAGAACTCTAAGACTTTGATCTGGAATGGACCTATGGGTGTATTCGAGTTCGACAAGTTCGCTGCTGGTACAACTGCTATCGCAAAGGCTGTTGCTGCTGCAACTGCTAAGGGTGCTTACTCTTTGATCGGTGGTGGTGACTCAGTTGCTGCAATCAACAAGAACAACTTGGCTGACAAGGTTTCTTACGTGTCAACAGGTGGTGGTGCAATGCTTGAGTACATGGAGGGTAAGGTTCTTCCAGGTATCGCTGCAATCCGTGGTGACAAGTAATCCTTATTAAAGGTTTATATAGAGAGCCGGTTCGATTGGATCGGCTCTTTTTTTGTTTAGTTCATTCTCGTTTTGTTGCTGATATTTGAGGATTGTTAAGGGCGGAACGCCCTTTCACCTCCCCAAGTGCGAGCCGTAGGCGAGCATATAGAATTAAATAAAACCAAAGATACACAAAGTCCATAGAGAAAGACGACTCCTTTCCTGAGAAAAAGAGGTGAGAATTCAATAAGAAAGTGAATAATGATTCGTAGATTACAATTCATCGAAGTCTCGTTAAATTAGGACAGAACCATATAATTTGTCATCTATAAATTAGGACATAGCCATGAAAAATACTAATTTAGCGACAAATATTTAGAATGAGTAAAGAGATTGACAACCAAGCAATATTGTCAAATTTTGGCAATATGACATCTTTTAGATACGGGGATTATAACATTCGTTTCCGTACATCTCCTGTTTTAAATAAATATACTGAAATAAAAGAATGGGATAATGGATATTTGGTTGTTATGGCTGATTATGAGGGAATTGGAATCATAGAAGAATATATTGATCTTGTTCCTATTCTCAATAATCTTTATATTAATCCAAACATTTTCTTAAAGGATATAAAAACAGTAAAAATAGGAAATTATGAGCAGTGAAGAAATAGAAAAGATATGCAATGGTTCAGACATGATTGTCTGTGGTTATGCATTCTCTCGCACAGACAACTCTAATGTGAGAGTAGTCGATTTAAATGAGCCACACCATGCTTCTGTCATGACTACAGATGGTGATGTTTTGGAGACAACAATGAATGATGTTGAAATTAGTATTGTGAAGGAATACTGGAAGAAAAATCATAAATTTATGGAGGAATCATATGCCTAAGTATTATGAATTTATGATTTGTGGATACTATTTGTATTTCACATCACACTGTGTTATTGAGGCTATGCATGTACATGCAAGTGACAGACGAATGACAGAAGCAGGTTCGGCAAAATTATTCGTTAGGGGAAATGGAGATACAGAAGTTAAAGAAAGAGGAATGTTAACAGACAAGGAACTCCGTATTATCAGAGAATTTATCAAAGAAAACTATAAGGAAATGTACATAAAATGGTCAAGTATGAGTCCAAATGGTTTCTATAAATAATATGTTAGTCATGGATTATGATTTAAAACATGATGAATGCATTGTTCTAAGGAATAATAGATATTGATAATACGATAATTAATATGAGAATTGTTAAGGGCGGAACGCCCTAACTCCCCATCTCTAGTGCGAGCCGTAGGCGAGCACATATAGAAAAATACAGAGACTCGGAGTTTTAAGAGTATGTCTTAGACTTTTTTTGATGAAAGAGACGAAAATGCTGTAATTATGGTATTGCCTTTCAGACAATTTTTTTGTAACATCGTCACATTATTCCGAGACTTCGTCATTGGGTTACTCACGCTTTGCTCGGTAGCGTCTTTCAGACAAAAAAAATGGAAATGTCAGTCATGAATTAGGACAGAGCCAATTTTATTTGTTCAAGATTTTACATACTACAATATTTTGTTACATTTGTGAAAAAGATACTCAGATTTAAATAATATTTACCAAGAATCATCTACGGTTATGAAAAGTCGCATCGCCTACATAATTTTACTTTTGATGACGTTTGTTTTCCCGTCTTTTTCTCAGAATTCATATATAGATTATGAATATGTTGATGGAACGAAGGAAAGAAATACAATTGGTACGGAAAGATTCTATTGCCGTTATTATCAAAATGAAGGATCGTCATATAGAATAAAGACCATTTATATAGATAATGTCTTTGATACATTAATTCCCAATATAGGTTTGCAAATTTTTGACAAATTGATATTTAAATTTAATGATGGAGAACTATCCGATGTTATAGGTCCTAGTATACAATGTATGGGAGACCGTTTAGATAGTTATGAATATAAATTAGATAAAGTAAATCCTAAAGCTGGAATTATGTCTGTTTTATTTAAGTCTAATTCCCTTCCTAGATTTGCATACCATAATGGAAAACAGATTTCATCCATCTCTGGTCGTATCTCTTATTCTAGAGTCAAAACCATTAAGTCGACGATATTAAATGACGAATTGAGAGAGAATCTTAAACCTTTCTATCCGACATCGTTGATTGAAAAATCAGATGGCTCATATTTAGACTTCGTTTTACCGTCGTATAATGAGGATGAAAAAAATACAAAGCTAAATGGTTTGTCTTTAGAGCGAGTGAAAGTAATAAATAATCTAAAGCGGATGGGATATACGTTGACCAGCCAGAAAGGAGTGTTCCCACTTACTTACCAGAATCAAAATGGAAACACTATCTTGATGTATGAAACTAGTATTATGGTAAAAGTCAAGAATTGAAAATGACTTGTAAGTTTTGCGTGATTCTAAAAATAGATTTGTTTATGAAAAATCGGATGACATATATAATACTATTTTTATTTGCTTTCATTTTTCAATTGAATGCTCAACTTCAGTATGTTGATTATGAGTATGTTGATGGAACGAAGGAAAGGGAGGCAATAGATATGAGAAGAATCACTTTTCGGTATTATTATAATGATAGATTGTCATATAGAATTAAGAAATTTTCTATAGATAATGTCTTTGATACATTAAGACCGTTTGATACAGCACAAAATGCATTGAGAGCGATATGTTCAGACAAATTGTCTTTTTCTTTTAAGGATGGAGAACCCTCTGAAGTGTCAGGCCCTTATGAAATTCCTTCTTCTATGGGAAATGCTATGCGTATATTATTTAGTTATGGATTTAAATTAGATAAAAAAGATGCTGATAACGGAATTATGGCTATATCATTTTATTCTTATGAACTTCCTGATTTTGCATACCATAATGGAAAACAGATTTCATCCATTTCTGGTCGTATCTCTTATTTCAAATTCAAAACCATTAGGTCGACGATTTTAAATGAAGATTTAGCAGAGAATCTTAACCCTTTTTATTTAGCTCCAATAACGTTGACTGGAACATCGGATGTCTCAGATGCTTCATATATAGAATTCATTTCTCCGTCTTCGTCTAACGAATTGGCGGTAGCTCGCGTAACGGTAATAAATAATCTGAAGCGAATGGGATATACGTTGACCAGCCAGAAAGGAGTTTTTCCACTTACATACCAGAATCAAAATGGAAACACTATCTTGATGTATGAAGATTATATTATGGTGAAAGTCAAGGATTGAATGTGACATGTAAGATATTTGATAATATTAAATATAGATTTGTTTATGAAATATCGGATATTGTATATAATCCTGTTTTTATTTGCTTTTCTATTCCCGTCTGTCGCCCAAAATTCATATATAGAGTATGAATATGTTGATGGGACGAAGGAAAGCAACATAATAGATATGGAAAGAATGTCTTTCAAGTATTGTCATAATGAAGGATTGACATATAGAATTACTGACATTTGTATAGATAATGTCTTTGACACAATAAGGCCTATGGATTTAGCACGAAATGAATCGCGTAAGCTAATTGATGACGTATTGCATATTAAATTCAGAGATGGAGAACCTGTAAGTGTGTCAGGCCCTTTTAATATGACTTCTATGGGAGGATTTCGTATGGATAGTTATGGATTTAGATCAGATAAAAAAGATGCTGATAACGGAATTATGTCTATATCATTTTATTCTTATGAACTTCCTGATTTTGCATACCATAATGGAAAACAGATTTCATCCATTTCTGGTCGTATCTCTTATTTCAAATTCAAAACCATTAAGTCGACGATTTTAAATGACGATTTAGCAGAGAATCTTAACCCTTTTTATTTAGCTCCAATAACGTTGACTGGATCATCGGATGTCTCAGATGCTTCATATATAGAATTCATTTCTCCGTCTTCGTCTAACGAATTGGCGGTAGCTCGCGTAACGGTAATAAATAATCTAAAGCGGATGGGATATACGTTGACCAGCCAGAAAGGAGTTTTTCCACTTACATACCAGAATCAAAATGGAAACACTATTTTGGTGTATGAAACTAATATTATGGTAAAAGTCAAGGATTAAAGGTGACTTATAAGATATTTGATATTCTTAAAATAGATTTGTTTATGAAAAATAGGATAACATATATAATACTGTTTTTATTTGCTTTCATTTTTCAATTGAATGCTCAACCTCAGTATATTGATTATGAGTATGTTGATGGGACGAAGGAAAGAGAGGCTTTAAATCCCAACCAGATTGTATATAAGCGGTCTTTCTGGAATGACGTGTATAGCATGACGTCTATAAATATTGATTTTGTATTCGACTCGGTGTTTGCAAGACCTAATTCTCCTATTCCAAATAGAGTTGACCATAGAATGATAATTCTGTTTCAGGATTCAAAGCCTAATGCCATTCAGTTTCCTCGTTTTTTTAATTCGATGGGCAATACTTTACCTCAAGATATTATTATTGATTCAAAAGAGTCGACTTCTAATAACCGAACGGTTATGACTTTCAAGACTATTGACAAATCCCTATTTTTTTCCCACAACGGTAAACAGATCGCGTCCATATCCGGCAGACTTGAATATGTAAAAGACAAGACTATTTCATCCTCTGTATATAATTCAGATATGAGAAAAAATTTTTTTTCTCTCTGTCATGAAGAATGGACGGAATCAACCACAGGTTCTACATTAAAAATATCTAACCGATCTCATTCGTCTTTGTATAACGAAATGGCGGTTACTCGCGTAAAGATTATAAATAATCTAAAGCGGATGGGGTATACGTTGACCAGCCAGAAAGGAGTTTTTCCACTTACTTACCAAAATCAAGACGGAAACACTATTTTGATTTATGAATCGTATGTTTTGATAAGGTTTTAAAACTTTTATTGTTATAAAGAAATATAAAATTGCTTCAAAATACACTTATGTAGAGAATAGAGACGTGTATGAAAAAGAAAAGGAATAAAAATGTGATAAATAATACTGAGAATACTACTAATAATGATGATTCTTTATTGTTGAAGATTTTCAAATTTATTGATATTGTGGCTTTTGTTGTATGGACTATAGCTACATTGGTGGCTTTTGTCACTACAATTTTTTATATATTTGATTTATATCCTTCATTTGTAAATCAATCAACGGGCTACACAACAATAAGTTGGTTAATAAGTAGCTTCTTGGTTGTTGTTGCATTAATGTCAGATAAAGGATCTGGTCCGTTTGACATGGGGTGTTTATGTCATGTGTTTCTAACAGCACCTACTCTCTTAATGCTTATTGTATCTCTGTTATTGCCATTACCTTTTACACTGTCCTTTGTGATATCTTTGTTTGGTTATGGCTGTTTATTGATCATACTATTTGTTCTATTATTTACCGGCGTTATAGATACACACATTCATTGGCAATGACGGAGGTGTTGATGGAGTATTTGATTAAATTTCATTCCAAACTTGATTTGGTGGCTTAACCGCAATCCCAATTGTAGAGAACTTTAGAAAAATTCCGTCTCTTCAAATTTTCCGGAGTGCAGAAGAAGCCGCTAGTATTTAGCGTTTACAATTTACAATTACAGCCATCATGTTCATCTTTCGTTTGTTATTTATCAAGAGAATAGTTATTTTTGTAATGTAATGATGTGAAAAATGATAGACAGGTTAGAAATTGAAATCAAGCTTCCTTCAACGGTCTCAAGGGATGATGCTATGACCGTTTCAGAAGAATGTTATGATAGACTTTTTTTTGACGCTATAGATAAAGTCGTATCCAGATATTCAGCAATGTATGATTTTGATATAGACAATATTAATATTGATCTTGGAAAAATCAGACAGGATAACATTCCGTCTACATTAGAAACTCTTTTGACTAAAGCGATTGAAGAAAAATTGCCCAAAAATTCAGATGAAATCACACATTTGGAATCTTTTTCCCAGAATCCGGTCGGATTTGATGCTGATGTCAGTCTTAATTCTAAATTGTCTTTATTCACAGTTGTTTGGGATTATTTAAGAAAAGGTTTGGTTTCACATGAATTGGAATCCTTGTTTTCGGATTCTGCCAATTATAAAAAATCTTCATTCTTAAGAAATGATAATGCAAATGCATCTCCAATTGTTTCGTCAGATGGTCAATCAGAAAATGAACCTCCTCGTCAATATTCATCAAAATCAACTGAGTTAGTTCAACATTCATCGGAATTTACTGATTCTGACCGATATCCGTCGGATAAAGTGACTGCTGATTATGATCCTTACGCGTCGCATCATCAAATTGGACAAAAGCTCGAGGCAAGAAACTATGGAGATACTAATGCGTCGCAGAATGCACTGTTGGATGACCAACCAGAAAATGAAGAAAATTATCAATTTACATCAGAATTTGACAGATATTCATCGAATGAGGAAACTGTTGTAGATTCAGATTCTTATACCTCACGTCTTCAAATTGAACAAATACTCGCGGCAAGAAATTATGATGAAATAATTGATTTGATAAAGTTGGATAGTCTTGCTTTGATTCGGTTGTCGAATGTTGTGGATAAAGAATTCCTTTTGCATTTATCTGAATCATTGATAGAAAGATATAGTGGTCGGAAGATATCTCATGAAATAATAGGATGGGCGGGAAAAAACTTGGAAAAGGAATCTGTTGCTTCTCTTATATCTATGATTTTGAATGATGACGAATATGCCCCAAGAATTCTGGACTCAATTAGAAATGATGACTCAGATTTGAAGAGACAACTCATCGAATACTATTATTCCTTATTTGAATCTCGATTGCCTCTGTTTGAAGCTGATCAGGAGGTTAGGGAAAAAAGATTTCATTTGGAAGACGCTGGTTTAGTTTTGCTTGCTCCATTTATTTCAACTTTGTTTTCAAGATTGGGTTATTTGGATGAGAATGGTTGTTTTGAATCTGTCGCAAGTCAGTTTAGGGCTATTATTCTTTTAAGAAGGGTCGTTTTTCCGGAAGTCGTGGAGATTCACGACTATGAGTTGAATTTGTGTAAGGTTTTGTGTGGTGTCAATCCTGCATTTCCAATACCCACTGATATTCAATTGGGTGAGGATGAGAAAAATGAGATTGATCACTTGCTTGAATCTGTAATTGATTATTGGACGATAATAAATGGGACTTCAACAGATGGATTCAGATCGTCGTTTTTGAAACGTTTCGGCACATTGGAAAAATCGGAAAACATGTGGATAGTCAGAGTTGAGGGTTCTACGATAGATATTCTGATGGAGGATCTACCTTGGTCTTTTTCTGCATTGTCCTACTCTTGGTGTCAGGATGTAATTTATGTTGAATGGCAGAAGCCGCTATGATAATATTATGAATAACGGATGTTTTATAACTAAAGAGATTGATTGGGCTACTCAAGTTATAGTGGCCCGTTTAAACCAGTATTTTAAGCATACAGAGTTTGATTTTAATTCTATAATACCACCTGAATTAAACCAAGGTCAAGGGGCATATTGTGATTATGTCTGTCGCCATAATTTGAAAAGTGAGGACAGACTTTGTCTGGTGCTCGCAGTTATTCCCATACTAAAGCCACAGCTGTTTGATTGTTTCAATGTGAAGAATAGCAATACAGACCAAAGGTTTGTTGAGTTTGGATGTGTGGAACGAGATGGCGGGTCGGGCGTCTTGCCTACGCTGAATACCTTGCTGTTTATTCTAGTCGGTGACGACGTGGAGAAAAAAATTCAACTTACTAATTACTTTGCGTCACGAGATATTTTGAACAAAAATGTGCTGTTTCCGGATAGTGTGCTTTCTCCGACAGATGAGTTTATTTCTGAGGTTTTGTTTGAAAAAAGATATGCACCTGCTTTTTCTACCACATTTCCGGCCCGAAAAATCACGACCACACGTTCATGGGAAGATCTTGTTCTCGACAATAAAACCATGAAGCAGATAGATGATATCAAGTTGTGGATAGATAACGGGAATCGTCTTCTGGACGAATGGAATCTTAGAGGCAAAATCAAGAATGGATACAGGGCGTTGTTTTATGGAACGCCGGGCACAGGAAAGACGTTTACCGCAACATTGTTAGGTAAGGTCACCGGTAGGGATGTCTATTGTGTGGATCTTTCTATGGTTGTATCTAAGTATGTCGGTGAGACGGAGAAAAATTTGTCAAATGTGTTCGACGTTGCGGAAGGGAAAAATTGGATCCTATTCTTCGACGAGGCCGACGCTTTGTTTGGCAAACGTACGGGAGTGAAGGATTCGCACGACAGATATGCCAATCAGGAGGTGGCGTATCTGTTGCAACGTGTGGAAAACTATGATGGTCTGGTGATTTTGTCCACAAACCAGAAGACCAATATTGACGATGCGTTTGCCCGCCGTTTTCAGAGTGCGATACGTTTTTCTATGCCGAATGCAGAAGAACGAAAAAAACTATGGATGGCTACATTTTCGGAAAAGTCTTATTTTGAGGAGAAGATAGACATTGATGATATAGCAAGCAGATATGAGATCGCTGGAGGAGCAATATTGAATGTGGTGCAGTATTGTTCGTTGATGGCAATAAGCAGAAACGATACATGTATCAGATATGATGACTTGATAGAAGGTATTCGACGTGAATTCGAGAAAGAGGGTAGGGTGTTTGTGTGATATTTTGGCTGTTGAGAATATAGTGGGACGGTGTGAGCCGTCTCTTTTTTTATGATTACTATGACGGCTACATCTTGACAATGCTTGTTATTTAAACCGAAAGAGAGCGGGATTCCATTGCCGCTCTCTTCTACACTTCGCATGAACCACATGTGAAAATCGACACCCTAAGATAGTTAGAACCACAGCATATATGGTATGAAATGAAATCATAAACCACTGATAGGAATACCTAACAGTTATATGCGGATTAAAACTACTCCCTTTTTCCAAAAGAGAAAAATAAGAATAATCGAACATCAATTACGCCATCTTTCGATGCGTGCCATGTCGCCTAAACTACTGATGTATCCGTCGTTTCCAACGTTTCATTAACACTACAAAAATATATTTTATTTTTGAGTTATCCAAATTTTTTGTGAACTAAATTCACTGTTATGCAGGAAGATAGTAGACTCCTATGATTTTATTGTCTCTATGTGCCAAAACAATCTTACCATACTTTTCCGCACCATCTGTATTAGCCATCTCATATGATTCTTGACATATTGCGGCATAGTATTTTTTTAACTCTTTAAATGCGGTTAATAGTTTTTGCTTGACAGCATCGTCGCTATATTTTTTATATTTTCCACATAGAGTCTCGAACTCTTTCTCTGTAAAATCTTTGAGTGCTGACTGTATATCAAGTGCACCCTTTAATGTAAGCACTTTGTGTTCCTGACTGCTTTCGATATAATCGATAATACCTTTAGGATAATTGGCTTTTACAATTATTGGGCTTAATCTATGCCCGACGTTGAACACTCTATTGGTTTTGGCCGAAAACTGTCTGTTCTTGTACCTAGCGTAACTATCAATTATTTGCTGGGCTAGTGTTTCTTTTAATTCCATGGCTTTTGCTTTTTAATTCAACGTTTTGTTTGATATGCTATTCGTTTAGAAGGAACTCTGGATAGACTTTCTTCAATTTCCTTAAATAGCTCCTTAACCTGAATGTTTTCTATCATCTCAAGTCTTTCCGCTTTTATACGTCCGGTATTTTGGATGTCATGCAAAATTTCAACATACACTCCATTGTTGATTTCTTCAAAACCCTTCACAAATCCTTCATCCTTTTCAATTTGGGCACCAACTAGCTCTATGATCTGCTGTTTGGCTGTCTCATGGGCAATAATGCCGACTCTGGATGGTCTGTTTTTGATATAGTTAAAGAATTCTTTCAATAGCTTTGCATTTTCTTCTTGAAGAGCTTCTTTTTTCAACTCAAGAGTCTCCACTTTGTATGGAAGATTGTACAAGTCGATGAGTCCTTCGATCTCAGACTTTGTTGAGTTGACATCTTTCAAATAGTAGCCTTGTACGTTAAGCAATTTGCCGAATCCGTTTAGACGATTGTACTCGTCTTTCGAATAGTTGTCAAATGAAGGTGCTTTGTCACTATCTGCCAGATCTGGATTCCAAACGGATTCGATCTTAGATGCGTCGTAATAGTAAGGAATGACTCTTTCTCCTAATTTGGAATTTGGGTCAAAAAGAATAAGTTTTGTTTCCTTTTTTGAATGACTCTGAGTTTTTTCAAAAGCATTCTTAAGCATCCAAATCCTGTTGTACAGCTTTTTTAACTTGTCACATGCTAGGTTATATGGCTTCAAATCTTCATGGACTTGAGTGTAATTATACCTATACTTGTCATCGCTTGAATAAGACTCGAATGATCCCAAAACAATAGTGTCGTCTAACCATGCGTTATGAGATAAAAATTTGTACGTTGACGCGAATTCATTATAGAAATCAATGAATTCGTTGATGGCCATCGCCATATCGTTCAAAAAATCTAGATAGTGAAACTTGATTTCAGTGTCTTGTGAAACCAGGTTGTCCATATCGAACTTTTTTTCACTGAAAAAATCGATAATGTCATTAAACGAATTTTTGCTGCTTGTCCATTGTCCGTTGAAAAGAAGCGAAAGGGTATCTTTTTGATTGATTTCATTTTTAATGAATTCTAACCCTTTTTTTATTTCATCTCTGTTTTTATTAAACGTATTTCTTGTGTTTGTGTTCAATACGTTTACATTAATGCTCGTGCAGATGTTTCTGAATCTGTTCAACTTTACATTGTACTTAATTGGAGACAATGTGACCTGTTGAAGGCTTTGTCCTGTCTTTCGTATTAAGTCGACAACGTATTCAATATAGACACGATCTGGATCGAGGTCGCAACTAGTTTGTGTACATGTCTCGTTTTTGACAACTCTCTTTTCCCCCTTAATGACGAGAAGAATATCACCTAAAGCCCCACCAAGAGCCTTCCTTTCCTGGTCTAAATTGAATGTGCCGCCTTCAAAATCCACTAATGAACCATTAGAGGTGATTGCTGTACCGGATTCTATCTTTACGGAGTTGTTTGCGGTATTGAATTCGTAAGACAATCCGTTGATGATTCCTTTGCCGATCAGTGCCAATCGGGTGATATTATCCTGAGCGTTAAAGTATTCGACCATGTTGTTCAGCAAATCAGCTGTCAACACTTGGTTGTCTACAAATACGGGGTATTCCTGTTTTTGTGTTGTTTTACCCATATAGCTTGATTTTATTATTTACTATTTGACGATTTCTTTAGTTACGACAGTCTTTTTGATTTTCAAGATACAAAAGGCTTCTCCTTTCACACCAAGATTTCCATTCTCAATTTCTGAACCTTTTCCGTCTATTAGAACATATAAAGATTCAGCTTTGATCCATGAATGAGAGTCTGGAATTTCTTCCATATTCTTAGACGACGATTTGTTTGACATTCTGTTCCAGCCGTAATTCTTTTTCTCCATTGGGAATGTCGCCGAGAATTTCGTCTGTTCACAAATGATTTCAAAAGATTCTGGAGTCTCTTCAATTCGATATTTCTTGCCATTGTTATTCAATGCCTTTGTTTGGCTATTCTGATAATCTTTTATCGATAGCTTCTGTGATGCAAAGAAATAAAGGGAATCGGCATCGTCCGCAACTGCTCCTTTAATTGCGGATTCTTTGATCCTATATGCGATTTCAAAAATAGCAATCTCATTGTCTTTTGAATCTATTCCCATGTTGGCGGCAAGTTCAACAGTTACTTTATTGTTTTTGAATATATTTATCTCACCGTCTCCCTTGTTAGGATTGCCTTTCGTCACTTTGCTGATGAAAATGTTTCCGTCATTCTGGTCTTTTCCTCCAGCAATAAATTCGAAAGAGAATGGAATCTTTACAAGTTCCTCGACTGTTTGGGTTCCAGGTATTAAACTTTTTTCAAGGATTGTGAAGTCGTATTTTAAGTCGTCTATTGTTCCATTGCTCCATTCAAAATTTTTTGTGTCGTTCAATGAAACCAAGACAACATAATTGCCAATTTGTGTCTCCTTGTTGTTCTTAACTGTGTAGTAAGCACTTTTGGCAATATTATATGTCAACTCTTTTCCTGTATAGATAAACACAGTATTGTCTGCAGCTGGAATTTCAATTTGGGCTTTTGTAATATTCATTATAATTTTGATGTCCTCTGTAGATCCGTTGCTCCAAACTGTATTTTTAGGATCTGTCAATGACAATTTCACTGTGTAATGACCTGCATCGACGCCATTGTTTCCTGATACTGTGTATGCTGAATTTGCAGCAATCGTGAGTGACTTAGGTTTCCCGTCATATACGAAACTTTTAGTTGATACGCTTGGAATGGCGATTTCTTTTGCGTTGATCACAAAATTATATGACAATGGTTCTGTTGTCCCATCGCTCCACTCATATTTCTCTGTGTTATTCAACGATACCACTACCTTATAATTTCCCGGTGATGTCTGCTTGTTGCCATTCACTGTATAAAGTGCGTTGTCTGCAATCTTATATGTCTGCTCCTTACCAGTGTAGACGAACTTGCTCTTGTCTTCAGCCGGAATTTCCACTTGTGTCTTTCTCTCTACATTAGGAAGTGCAGTGAATCCAAGACGTATGCATTCTCCGTTGGATGCGGATTCCGCATTTGGATTAACAAGCTTGACAGTTGGGTATATGTTGTATAGTGAATACATTGCCTCAACCATGTCTAACAAAGCATCCGAAATGTCTTTATTAGCATTGTTGTTTTGGGTAATATCGGTATATGGCAACGTCTTTAACGATGATAAATACTTCTCGTAAGCATCTTCTGTTTTTTTCATCATATCATGTGAAATCCAACATATCTTAGTGGATATGTGCGCAGGTATTTCCTGTCGTATCGTTTTTTCCACAATATCTCTGAAAGTCCTGTCCTCACATATCTTCAACCATCCTGGCACTACAACAGTGACTTGCATTGAATATGAGTCTATAGCTTTCGTTTCTCTATTTTTGTCTAAAGACAAATCCAAAAAACGGTATGGACTATCCACTGCTTTTTTATTGCCATATATTACAGATAGCAATGAATGCTCTATTATATGAAGTCCAAAATACTTGTCGTATGTGGCGGATGCTGTTTGGCTTTCTTTTGTTGCAAGATGGTTGGCTTGGCCTCTAAGTCTGTCAATGCCTAATTTGGAAAGAATAAGTCTTTCCAAACTTGTCAGAGTCCAATTTTCGGTATAATCCACGCCAAGTGATCTGTTCGCACTATACTTTGGATATTTGTCAAGAAACCAAACCTTATCGTTGATGGAATTGATACGGATCTGGTCGTCTGACATAGTTAATTTGCTATCCTCGTTTATTTTGCGATCCTCATTTATTTTAAATAAAGAGTAATCAACAAACTTCTCATTGAATCTAGCAAGAAGATGGTCCAACACTCTGCTGTATCTGTCTTGTTTGACTTTTTCGTCCTCTACAACTTCTGAGTATGTTTTTTGTTCGCCATTGATATAGTCTATGTAAATTCCGTCCTCTTCCTTATATTTGATAAGTAAAGACTCCACATCGACAATCTCTTTGTTTGTCAGTACTTTAGTGAAGTATGTGCGTGCATTCTTGTAATCCTGATGTGAAAACATCTTCGAGAATGAACTTAGTTGCATCAGATAGTCTCCCATCAGTTGGTCGAAAAACATCAGATATGCTTTCAGTTGCATTCTTTCTGCTTTTCGTGAGTCGCTTTCTAATGAGGAAATTCCTTCTGTTCCTAATTTGTAGTTCTTAGGAAAGAAATTTTGAATCGAGTAGTAGACGTCGGTTTTGCGATATCTTCCTTCTGGTTTCTTCAACTCGATGTCGTACTGCTTGACATCAGCCTTTCCTTCAAGTTCTATCTCTTCTGAATTTGGAAAATCTATGCCATTGATCTCCCAGATGATTCTATTTTTTTTAATATCACAAAATCTCCATGCTGCAGAATCGTTATCGACTAGAGAAATGCTGTGCTCAGATTTGGTGACAGATGTTTTGTACTCATCTTCCACTTCCATGAATTGAAAATGAGGTACGGAAATCACCCCGTCGATACTCATTAGAATATTTATGACATCTGAATTATATAGCACTTTCTTCCTTTTATATGTATATAGTTCATCTTTGTCAATAAAACCATATTTAGGTTTTTGAATTTGGAAAATCTCATCCAACGTCTTCCCCTTTTCCAGCATTTCTTGAAGAGAATAGTGTTTTATTGACGGTGACACATATTCCTCCAACTTTTGATAAAACTCGCTAAGAATCTTCTTTAAGTCAGCGTAAGGTTTCACTTCGATATGACAACATACGCATACTGGAATCTCTTTCACAAATTCCACACATGTGAAGTCTTCGCAAAGATTTCTGTGTTTTGCCAAAAGATTTTTGATGTAGCTCTTGTAATATTGCTTGATATCTTTGTCTGATTTGTCAAACTGTCCGCTTGCATTTCTTGCTACTATATTTTTGCATCTTTTCGCATAATCTTCATCAAAGTTTAGCTCATTGTCGAGCTCCAACAACACTTTATATCTGCCATTCAATTTGATCTCTCGATTGGCATATTTAATAATGTCATTGGATTTTATAAAGTCGACGTTTTTGATTCCTGGCACATTTTCCAAAATGAGTTTTCTGTAATCTTCTGTAGTTATTGGAGCAGAAGAAAGAATCTCATGTGGAGGTATAAGTGATGCTTCTGATGTCGTATTGTCTGATTGTGTCAGCAAGTCTGCCATCTTGAATGAAGTTCTGAATCCAAGATCGGCAAGCGCGTAGCATAGGAGTTCCAGTATAGTCACTCCTGGGTCGTGCAGATTGTAGTCGGTCCATATTTTTCCCGATAGCTTCTGCACATACTCAAGCCCTGCTTTACGCATCGCATGATAGTCCATATATTCAGGGAATCCCTGTTTGTTCTTATTGCTCATCTTTTACAATTTTAATAGTATGAGTCGGTGCTGATGTCAGTATTTCCAATTGTGATGATGGTCCAAAATCTCCGCTGCTATCTATGATTTCATTGTTTACCATCACAACTAATTTTTTTATGTGGTTTACATAAGGCAACGTTTCTATAAAGTACAATATCTTTGAAACATTATGATTGTCGTTTCTGGTTATTGTATTTCCTTTATCGTACCAAGGGGCAATGTAATTGCGTAATTGCTCGATGATTAATTTTGTATAGTATGCCTCGTCGTCATATCCATTCTTCAAACTTAATTCGCAATCTACTTTTACTTCGATGTAGTTCGCGTTTTTCACTTTGATTGTCACGAATGGAGAAGCCACCTTTTTAAGCTCTTTTTCAATCTTTTGGATCACGACGGATTCCACTTTTGGCTTAAGATTATTATCCTGTTTGATCTTGCTTAAATCAGGCAGCACAACCAGTGTCACGTAGCCTGGGTTATACTCTCCATCGTCGCTGCAGTTAAGACAAATTACTTCTGCTATTGAAGGAAATTTCTGAAGCACTAGTCTTTCATAATCCCAAGAGGTTACAGCTCTGTTTTTATGACGAAGACGTTCACTCACTCTATTGTAGAAGTGCTTTTCCTCTTCTTCATATTCACCTTCAAAACCTGGGTATGGTTGGACCACTTTTTTTACTCCACTGATTGAAGTATATAGTTTTTTAATAGTCTCCTTTGCCAGACATTCGCCTATAGACGGCTTCCCTTCGGATGTCTCATCGTATTCTGCCTCGACAGCTTGAGCTTTTATATCTATGACTTTAGGATACTTGTCTTCTGAGTACTTCATACGAATCCATACCTTGTCTTCTGGCATTATCGTATGTCGCTGTAACGTTTCCTCACAGATCTTGAAGCCTATGATTCCGGATTGCTGAAAGTTGGATGTCGTATCTTTAACTATAGTTTCACCTATTTTGTATTCTTCCCATGTGTTTCCGCATAGATATTCCCAATACATATTTGTCTTGGTATCCTCGTCTTTCTTGGAATCCTCAAGCCTGAAGAAAAGATTGACTACAGTGTCCCCCTGCACTTTGTCTAAACCGACATACAGATAGCCGGATTTGCTTTTTGAATGTTGCTTAAGATACTCTTTTATTACATCATCAATATTGTTTTTAGATGTGAGTGAAGTCACATTATGCGGCGCAAATGCGAAACATTTCACGTTATTGTCGCTGACTGTGAAATCTGCTGTTATTGCTTTTGTAAGAGTCGGAATGGTTAGCTTAGGAATTAAGTGAGCAATGGTATTTAATTTTTTAGCTTTCTCAGATTCTGATTTGCCATTCTCTTCATTTAGAATCTCTTGAACATTCTTATTATACTTGTTTGTTTCTGTCAAGTATTTTGATAGACCATCTTCTTCTGTCAGTACTATTTTGTTGTTTTGGGGTTTGTATGTTTTGTTTGTCGTTTCAACTTCGATGTTATTGAAACTTTGTATACCTTGTTTTTTCTGCTCGTCTGTAGCGATTATCTGACACATAGTCCCTTTGGCACAATTAAGTCCGAACAGTTCTGTTCCCGTTTTGTTCTCTTTTATGCCTTCTAAATTAGAAATGAGTAATTCAGTGCTTCCTTTTACATCCAGCTTAATCAGATTTAATTTTTTTATTTCAGGAATCTCTACATCCTTTTTGATTGTAGTAAATACAAATACAGGATCTGTTGTTTCAAAAGGTCCGTATTTTTCATGTGTTTTTTTGTTGTATTGTGCAATTAATTGTGATTTGTTAGCATTGATGAAAATTTTGTTATTTTCGATGCTGGCTGTTTCCCATCCAGTTGCACTTGTGTATTCTACTTTAAAAGTTTTTTCTATATTTTGAATTCCTGTGGTGAATTCCAGTTTGCCATCCGCTCTTTTAAAAATTGGAGACGATAGAGCAAAACCACAGATGGTGTCATTTGACAATTTATTTTTATTGAGCTCGTTAAATTTGATGGTAGACACAGAATCTGAATCTGTATCAGAATTTTCTGAATAGTAATCTGCCACGACCGCTTGGTTGACAACGATATCCTCTGCCGATTTGTATTTGATGAGTTTTCCATTCTCATCATTGCCTGCCATTAGTATTGTCCCTTTGGGAACCAACGCAGACTTCGCGTTTTTGTTAAGTTCAAAGAATACTGGTACTTTGCCGGCACAACCAGTAGCTCTGTTGAATCCAAGAATGTCCTTATAATAATAGTCTAAGTGACGTCGGGTGAGTGTGTTAAGATTGTCTTGCTCTCTTTTGAATAATTTAAGGAAAGCGAACAGAAGAGCCAAATGAGGAGGCATATTTCCATCGTCTTCCATCTTTTTGATATTCTCTGTGTTAAGTCCATTTTTGTCATACACAGATTCGAAGAAAGCCTGCCAGTCATTGTCTTGATTATTTCCCTCGTTGTAATACTTCAAAAACTTCGAAAATTTAGCAGACTGAGCCACCAAATCGTTGAATTCTCGCTCGTCGATTTTGAAATAGTCGTTATGGAGTTCCTCAGGAAAACGATTCTCCTGAGATGATCCTTTTATATATTTTATTCTATTTACCATAACTTATCACATTTCCAAATAAAAAGGGTAGACGAGACTCTTTTTGTTTCCCGTCGCATTTACTGTATATTTTATGTCAAGAGTAAAAATACCCTCATTCAATCTGCTGGAATCGATGGATATTCCATTAAGCGTTACTCTTGGCTCATATTCTTTTATCGAATTTGCCACTTTACGCTTGATTTCAAGTGTGGTGGCTGTATCTAGCGATTTGAATGAATATTCACGAAGGTCTGCTCCAAAATCAGGATGAATGAAACGTTCTTCAAGATCGGTTGACAAGATGATGCTCATGCTCTCTTCTATGTCAATCTCCCCAGAAACCATCTCTACTCCTATGTTTCCATTTTTTACGAATCTTGGTGGAAAACTCCACCCTGTTCCTATGTGTTCACTCATAACTTCAACCTCCAATTATTACTGTCGGACAGCCAACTAATGGCATAGCCCCGCATGCACTCGTGTCTGTAATCCGTAACGCGGGTTTGCCTCCGATCAAAACGGTCGCACTTCCTGTAATGAATGGTGATGTAGGTGGATGTCCTGCGGAAACCATTGGGCACGACTGATTGTCTCCCATAACTGCTGCTGGCATCCCTCCGATTAGCACCGTTGGCTCTCCTGGGCCAACCACCACTCCTCCATGATTTGTAGGATCTCCTACTCTCGCTGCTGCTGCCATTTGTCTTTAGTTTATTTGAACAATACCTCCTTTCAACACTGCCTTCGCACTTGATTCCACCTTGGCTTCTGTCTTTCCTGTGAATGCGGCGTTCATCTTTGCGTCTACACTCACATTGTTGCCCTCGATTTTGATGTCTTGTGCGGCTTTCAGTGTTAACGATTTTGCACTCTCTATTGCTATTCCGTCTTCGTTCAGAATGATTTTGTTGCCATTCTGATCATTGATGGATATCGCTTTCTCATCTTCACTTAATGATAGCAGATTGCCTGCTGGTGTCTCTATTTTGACGCCTTTTTTATCTTCGTCAAACTCCAATTTCAACTTTTCTCTGGTGTATATGCCTTTGGTGAAGTTGTCGTCGGTTATTTCCGTCGGAACTGGTGCCTGGCTGCTGTGAAGCATTCCTAAAATTACGGCATTGTTAGGATTGTCGTCGATGAATCCCAACACCACTTCATCGTCTACCTCTGGCATGAAGAACGTGCCTCTTTCGTTACCTGCGTCTAATACAGCGATTCTAGCCCATAGTAATGATTCCGAGCCATATACCATTTTGACTTGTATTCTATCTTCTCCAAGTGGATCGCCTGACAATTGTGTGACCTTTGCTATCTGCAGACCGTTCACTCCTGGCAACAAACCTGATGCTGGTTGCTCAACAATGTTGTCGAATTTTTCTGCATACGGCATATCGTCCAGTCCAAACTGGATAGTCGTTGTCCAGTCGCTTTCGATATCGTGTACGACAGATGACACTATCGTGGCTCCATTGAATCTCTTTCCCAAACGATCGAATGTCACGATGTCGCCGGGATGAATAGGTGCGTGACCTGCAAACGTTGCCTTGCCCTTGATGCGTGACAGGGTCTTGTGCATGGCAACTGATTCTGTATATGCAGATATTGTGTCATCGTTGTTCTGTGATGACATGACGTTCGCAACGTAATCGTCGTTTTTCATCATATCTGCTATTTCTGATGAGGCTAAGTCTCCTTGTTCTACATCATGTTTGCTTCCATCTGCGGAGAATTCAGTCTCTTCTTGTTCTGTAGGTTGCCAAGCATGCGTCTCATACTTCGAAAATTGCGTCTCTCCACATATATCCGCCTCAAACTCCTGAATGTTGAATCCGTTGTCTATCTGGATGACAGGGGACTCATTGACATTGGGTGACGCGATTTTAATTCCATCTGGTGATGTGCACAACAGCTTCCCGTTCGCTTCAGCTCTCATGTTGATGAAATCCCAGTCTGTGGCATTGTATTGCATAATGCTCTCATGCGTTGCTGTCGTGTCTTCCACGTCTGCTTCTATTCCATATCTCTGAATGATGTCATTCATCGCGTCGCTATCACTCATGTCGGAAAAACAACATGTATGTCGGATCTGTGTCATGTGGAAAGCTTTGTGCTTGGCACTGATCACTAATTCGGATGCGTTTCCCGTGAGTCTCATTGTATTCTTCACAATCACTCCGTTGAAAATGGTAGCCGGGTTCTTGTCTTCATAGTTACAAAGAATCTCGATCTCTTTTCCAAAGGCGAAAGTGTCTGAGTTGCCGATTTCAAAAGAGTCGTCATCTGTGCCTCCGTCGCTAAAAACTATTTCTGCTTTGGCTATTTGATTGAACTCTTCGTAGACGGTAACTGAGTTGATGAATGCATAGCAATCAATCTCCTTGCCATTCGTCTTTATAACAAGTGATGTGGATCCCTCGTTTATTGGCTTATATGTCGAATTGTTATTTGCCATTTTTAATAGTTAGAAGAACTTAATAACGAATCCATATCCTCAGTGCTGGAACTGAAGCTCGCATATGTTGTGTCTTCCTGTACAAGTTTATATCCAGGTGGAGGACATACACAGCAGTCTACCGGTGGCTCCTCTTCCTTGTCTGGCGGTATTGGCTTCGGCTTCGGTTTCGGATTTGGTTTCGGCTTGTCTTCTTCCTCTTCTTTCTTTACTGATGAGAAAGAGCAGTCCAAAGTCATACGCAACGGAATTCCGTCAGGTCTGAATAGAGTGTACTGGATATTCAATGATTTAAGGACACACATGAATTCCTGACCGCAATATGTCATAATAAGAAAATTTGGATTTGCTGTCGCCGGATTTGAATAGACAACCTGAAGAAAGTCGTTCAAATCGTCATTCAGTGTTCTGCCTTCTGTTTTGTCAGCATCACTCTCAAATTTTCTCATAGGGACAATGCCTGTGCCATCAAATACCAATTTGAATGTGTAAGTCTCCGAACGGTAGCTTTTGTTCTGACCGTTCGAATTCTTTTTGCCTCTTTCCTTGTTTTCCGGTTGGTCTATACTCAAACTACGGGCAAAATTATCGGGGTTGATTTGAACCTCGAATTTGCTGTGGCGCTTGACCTTTTCTTTGTAGTCTACTTTTTGATAGGCTACAAATTTCATTTTTTCCAATCCACTCATTATCTCTCTTGCCTTTGTTTGGTTTGTCTGTTTATAAACTTGCTGATTCTTTTCTGGCGTGGATCTGATTCCTCAGATTTTCTTACCTCTTGCTCGGAATTTTTTTGTTCGGATATGTCAGCCTTTATAATCAATTCTCGAATACGTATTGTCATGATCAGATCTTATTACTTTATTTTTGTTTTGAATACTGATATGCCAATTCTAAAGTTTGAATTGTCAATTCTCCCTTTTGGGCACTCAAGTCTGAGTATGAGACCTTAACTGGATAGGCTCCTTCAAAACTCCATGTTTTGAGTGGTTCTGCCTTCCCATTTTTGCCGTCATTTTTTATACCCTGAATTGAAACTATAATTTGACATGTCTTGAAATCAAAATTTTCTGTCGCTGCTTTGATCCAATTCGTAAGATTGTTTTCGCTTTGCGACAGTGCTTTTTTCAGAACCAGATTGCCATGCTTGACAGGCTTGGGGAGTCGATGCACATATGTGTTGACTCCCCCTTCTGCCACTTCTTCAACTTGAACCTCGGCAGATAGACCAGACACTTCTTGAAAAGGAATGTTTATATCTTCATTTCCCAGACCGATAAACGACACTGAAAAATGAAATCCAAGTAAATAATCATTGTTATGCTTATCTGCCATGCTTCATTGTCTTATTTGCGAACTACACTCAAACCTTCGTGTGCCAACTCAAGAGTCTCGATTAGCACTTCATTGCCATTGGCTTTCAATCCTCCAAAGTCTACCTTTGTAGGGAATGCATTCTTCACGTTCCAAGTCACGACTGCCTCATGCTTCTCATTCAATAGAGAAATAGTGACGTCGCGGCGCTCTATAGTGTTAAGATTTGCAGTGTTCCACCACTTGTAGAAACCGTTGTCTGTGGCTGTTGTGCCACGCTTCAAAGTGATGTTAGGAAATTTCTTGATGCCTGGCATCTTGAATGTTGTGTACTCCTGGTTTGCACCGTTTCTGTACTCAATCACCTGTGTCTCGACGTTTAGTCCTGACACTTCGGAAAAACTGATGTTCTCATCGTCGTCGCTCCATTTCACACTGAAGTGAAACACTGGAAGCGGATAATTATTTGTTGCCATTTTCTACTCTTTTTGATTGTTTAATTACTCTTGAACTTTGTGTGAGAACTTCAATACGACGAATTCAGCTGGTCGTACCGCTGCCAAACCGATCTCAACGATCAAGTTGCCGTTTAGAATGTCGTCGCTAGTCATTGTCTCGTTCAAACCTACTTTAACATAGAATGCTTTGTCTGGTGTTGATCCTGCAAGAGCACCGTCTCTCCATAGGCTTGTCAGGAAGTTCTCGATCTGACACTGGATCTTTACCCATGTGTTGGCATCGTTTGGCTGGAATACAGCCCATGATGTAGACTTCTGTACACTCTCTTCGATGTAGTTGAATAAACGACGGACTGGAATGTATTTCCATTCATTGCTGTTGCCATCCAATGTGCGTGCTCCCCAAACAAGAAGTCCTTTTCCTGTAAACTTGCGGATTGCGTTAATCGACTTACCATTAGAAGTTATATTCATATTTGCCTGATCGTCATCAGTAAGATCCTCAGACAAGGATTTTACACCTGCTAAACTTACGTTTGCTGGTGCCTGCCATACACCCTTAGTGCGATCTGTGGAGCAGATGATACCGGCAATTGCACCGCTTGGAGGCAGAATGTTCATTTTAGCTTCCATTTCTGCAGCTTTTTCCTGATATTCCTTGCTCTTTGCAATTATTTCATTGATTTTGAACAAACGGTCAGCTTCGATTTCTTTTTCTGCTTGATCAATAGCTTTTTCTTGTTTTTCTGTAAGATCACCAGTGACAGCAAAAATGTCTTTGTATTTATCTGAATTTTTTGCTGTTTCTAAGAAATTCTTCTTTTTTAGACTTTGGTCTAATTTAGTTAGCTTATCCGCTACTTCATCGTAGGTGATATCCTTGGAATACGAAGTTATAACGTAAGGATAATAGGCTGCACCGTAACTCAAATTGTTCGTTCCTATGTTGTTTCGGAATTGTTCACATAACTTTTCAGATGAGAGAACTTCTTCTTGATTATCCTCGTCTTCTGTCTCCTCTTTTTTCAAAGAAATGTCAAGGATAGCAAAACGATCACCCATTTTCGCACAGTGTTCAAGAGCTTTTTTCTGAATGTTTCCTAGATCGCTGACAGAAAACAACTTTGCGGCATCAGGAAAAAGGACAAGTGTCACTTCGTCCACTTTTTCTAGGGCATCAATGGCTTTTGGGTAATTGTCCTTGTTCTTACTATCTTCGTGTTTTCCGACAGAAACCACATAACATTCACCTCCTCCATTGTCGTAGAACAAGCGCATGCTGTCGTATAGAACGCAATCCTTATTAGCATAGCTAGGTCTTTCTCCGAATTTACTTTCGAAATCCAGCAATGAAGAAACTTTTACTGGGTTAAGATTGCCATTTTTAGGCTGACTCTTAGTATAGCCAATGAAGGCTGGAATTGCAGTAGCTACTCCTGCTACTGATGGTGGGAATTTGGAGATTTCCTCCACGTAAACTCCCGGCGTTTTGTATTGTGCCATATTTATAATTTGTTAATTAATTTGTTTTCTATTTTGAATGTCTCCTTGCTCAATAATGATCTTATAATCGCCATTGATGTTTTTTGGATACATATTTTCAATCATCTTATTCATATCCTTACATATGTCGTTGTATTTTTCGCTTCCTTTATCAGGTAGTTCAAATAACGCAGTGGCTTTAATAGATTCCACTTTGTTGTCTGACTTTCTGTGGCTGATATCCAACTTGAATGAATAACGGTTGTACAACTCACATTTCATTACGAACTCTCCATCTTTTTCCTTATTGTATGTCATAGAAGACGTTACTTGATTAGGATAATTAGTGATGATTTTCTCGACATTTGCGTCAGGCTGAGATTCAGAGTCCTGAACCATAATAAGACTAACCTTATACATCACCGACGGCATCATCTTGTAGCCGATGGATTGCCATAGGTTGATGTTCTGCTCCAGAGTGAATGGATGAAGCGTCATACGAATTGAGTCGTTTTCATTTTTGTTTGAGAGGCTCGGATACTCAAATATGTTCTGCTTTTGGAATGCATGAATCACCTTTGATATGTTTGTGATTGCTGCGTCATATTTGTCATTGTGAGCAGAAATCAGCACATATAGGTTTAATGCTATTTCAGGCTGTGTATATCTGCGGTCAGTTTTCAAACCATTGTTTCCTATTGAGAAAGACGGTATCTGCTGTTTGCGGCTTGCCTCTTCCTCAATATGGACAAGAGTTATGATAATATTACCTTCCTCCTGTGCACCGTCTTTATTGATGGCACAGAGAGCAACGTCTTGAGTCTCCAACTCTTTTCCCAGATATTCTTTTATTTTAGTTAATGCTCGAATCATGCTCTTTTTTATTTGAGGTTATAAATTATCCTTCTCAGTAGATATTCACCGCTATTTTCATTTATTCGCTTTAAGTCATATGTTCCATTTACGTATGGATTCATAATTTCGTTTAATGAACTTTTCCTTTCTGTATATAGATCGAGTATGCCATATAAGCCATCCATTACGTTGTATAACATGTTATACTCTTCCCATGTCAAAAAGTTTCCATGTTTTTTCCCCTTTTCAGGCGTCAATATTTTTTTTATATATTTATCGATTTCGGACAATGTGTCGAGAATTTTTTCAGCAGCAATGGCTTTGCCTCCTATGATTTTGTCGCTTGCCTTTTTCTCTTCTTGTGTTTGTATACATACGTCACGAAACTCTTTAAATTTTTTCTCCGTTGTATCGATTAGTGGTTCGATTTTTTCGACGTCACTGTATGTTGGTTTGTCTTGGAGAATTTTATATATTAATGCTGCTATTGCAAATGATAAGCCTATTTCTTGATCTCCACTATATTCTATTTCATTCTTGTCATAACTTTTTCTTTCGTCCACTCTTGTAATGTTCTTGTTATCTTCGTTGTCTGTAATAGAGAGTGTGCCATCTTCGGTTACTGTTGTTTTTTGACTTCTAACTTCTACTTCAGCCTTGCTGGCGTAGAATTTCACATTTGGTCCGATTATATCACTGAATTCTTCAGCAATATTTTTTTCTCCTTCGAAATGAGAGTTTGTCAAACATGACAATAGATATATTGATTGAATTTGTGAAGATTGATTGCTATCAGATCCGCTTAATATAGCTCTCGAATCATCCATTAATTTTTTTACTGTTTTAAAAAAAGAAATGGATTTTTTATAATCTTCTTTATTCTCTTTTGATATCGTTAAGTTATGATTCTCACTTATTTTTATTCTGTTCCATCTTCCGTGACCAATGATTATTAGATTTCTAAGTGGACCATATGCATCAACTATATGTTTTAATTCGGTTTCAATTTCATCTACTTCTTCATATGGACTTTGGATAGTTATTACGTTTTTTTGTTTAAAAAGATCTTCTCCAAAAGTGATTTTTTTATATGCACCATTATGATCTCCGTCATAGCTTCCACAAATGATTACGGTAATGCCATTTGCATTACACATGTCATAACGGTATTTTTTGATTTCTTCTATTCCTTGTCGGTTTTCTTCCTCTTCTCTCGCTACTTTTCCTCCCTGCTGCACAGTATGTGTCAACTCATGGGCAATGAGGTGTTGACCAGCAGCAGTGTTTGGCTGAAACTGACCTTGGTTGAAATAGATGTCGTTTCCGTGAGTGAAAGCTTTTGCGTTGATGCTTCTGCTCATGTCTGCGGCGGCGGAGTCTGTGTGCAGACGGACGTTGGAGAAATCATGTCCAAAGCTGCCTTCCATCTGTACACGTAATCCCTCAGGCATAGCGTGCCCTCCACCTTGCATAGACTGTAACTGACTTTCCATCTGCGATGATATCGGCATCGATGTTCCTCCGAAACAGCTTATTGTTAGAGTAGGGCAGTGGTTGGATGGTGTTGCTTCTGATGTGTTCGCACCGTCTATCTTTCTCATCACCATGTCTGCCATATGTTCAGCTTCCTGCTCGTATGTGTCGCCAGGTGCTGTTGTCTCAAGCTGAGCCTGCACCACAGTCGGCGACTGTGATGACATGGATTGACCTCCTTTATTTGAGGCTCTTTTAATACTCATCTCTTTTGATATTTCCTTATGCATATACATGGTGAATAATCTGTTTGATAGTTTGAGTTATAGAAGATTGATTTTTTCCATTGCGGATATAAGTATCTTTTTTTGAGAATCTGATAAGCCTATAGATTTAATAGGCTTATCTCCTTGCCATATGGTAAGATACTTATATATTCTTACCTTATTCAAGAAATCATCTTCTCCTCGCTGAACATAATCATTGATTATTACAGGAACTTTATCGATTAAAAAACTTATATCTTCATGAGGCTCTTTTATCTTTTCTAAGGAAGATAAAAAGAGTTTTTCGTTAATATTTGATTCGTCAAGATCAGATATTATCTCTTGAATTATTGTCCTTTGTTCTTCAGTTATGAATATGCTTGTGTGGTATGGTTTGCCATCGAACCATGGAGTTATTGAAGGTTTTCCTAATATTAATTTTTTCTTAAAAGAAGATTTGCCACTATTTTTGATATCTTCAACTATGAAGGAACTTAATGCCTGAACTCTATTAATATCGACTTCTTGATGATATTTAGATTTAGCTTTGATTAGTTCTAATGTAAGATCATTTTCAAAAGAATACCCTCTCATACCAGTCTCTTTTAGATGACTGGCTACCTCTAAGTTTGACTTCTTATCAAAGTAATCATCTATTGCATTACAAACAGGATCAGCTATCATATCTCCGATAGACGAAGCCAAATTGAACGTTGTCAGAACGATCTTGACATTTGGTGGAATTGGCAATTTTACTGGACATCCGTCAACTAGACAGGCGAAGAATCTAATTAAGTAGTATGTGCCAGCAATTTTGCTGGTTTTGAAATAGCTATTGGCTTTTTTTATTAAATCATATAGTGAGTGTAAATAAGAAATTATATTTACACCCTTTGTGATTTTAGAATTTTGTATAGCTTTTAAGAATTCTGGTAATTCATATGTCGCATCATTTAATACTTTGTATTCCTTAAATAAATCGACGGATGATGACATTAAGGATAATAGGTCTATGATTTTTAGTATAAGCGAGGATACTTCGTCGTCTTCTTTATTTTCACTCTCTTCTCTCGCCACTTTTCCTCCCTGCTGCACAGTATGTGTCAACTCATGTGCAATGAGGTGTTGTCCTGCAGGTGTGTTTGGCTGAAACTGACCTTGGTTGAAATAGATGTCGTTTCCGTGAGTGAAGGCTTTTGCGTTGATGCTGCTGCTCATGTCAGCGGCGGCGGAGTCTGTGTGCAGACGGACGTTGGAGAAATTATGACCAAAGCTGCCTTCCATCTGTGCACGTAATCCTTCAGGCATAGAGTGTCCACCACCTTGCATAGCTTGCAACTGGCTTTCCATCTCTGATGATATTGGCATGGATGTTCCTCCGAAACAGCTGATAGTCGGAGTAGGGCAATGACTGGATGGCACTGCGTCAGACTGATTTACACCGTCTATCTTTGTCATTACCATGTCTGCCATACGGTCAGCCTCCTGCTCATATGCGTCGCCAGGAGTGGTGGTTTCTAGTTGAGCCTGCACAACAGTACTTGACTGAGATGGCATGCCAACTCCTTTTTTGCTTTTGATAGAAAGATTCCTATGGCTATTTTTCGCCTGATCTATTTTCGCTTTCATATCCAAGTTTTTTATTATTCGCTATATAACACTCGTATTAGTATAACATCATTCTCAAGAATTTTTCGCTTCACTCAATAACAAATAACATTTTCTTAAGAATATAACTTAATAACAAGTATAAGATTTCGCTTTTTGCAAATGTAGATAAAATAAATATTAATCCAAATGTTTTTATGAATATTTTTATGGATTTTGTTTTAATTAACTATATTTTAGACACTTATGGTTTTGACTAAATTATTATTATTTATATTTTATTTGCACTGCACTGTCTTATGATTGGTTTCTGTCTATTTTTCTCGTAAAAAAGTTGTGATCTTTCTCAGATAACTTCTATCCTTTGTGGTTTTATATGTGCGCGATTTTGGCTCGCACATGGAAAGAAGGTAGGGCTTCCCGTCTTCAATAATCTTCATTTTCCGCATCAACCTAATATTGATATTCAATTACATAAATGTTTTTCGAAACGCCTTTCATTGTTCCGTCTATGCTATATTCACAATATTTGATGCAATCTCCGTTGGCGTTGTAATCGTTTGTTTAACCGCAATCCCAGTTGTAGAGAACTTTAGAAAAATTCCGTCTCTTCAAATTTTCCGGAGTGCAGAAGAAGCCGCAGACACCCGCGTCTCCCCATTCGACAGGAGTCTCTTCACTATATTCGCTGTCAATCTGTAATAATAAAACTGTTTGTTTTGATTTTTCTTCACGTGGATCTTCTTGTTCGAAGTGTGGATAACCTCCAATTTTATGTCCTTCTCCTATATGTTTCTCCTCGATTATTTCATAGGCTTCTTCAGAAAGATCATAAATGCCCTCTATGGGGTCGCTTTCAGTTAAAGCATTGTATTTTTTGACGAAAATCGGTTCGAAATGTACATCTTCCATAGACATCGGCTCTTCGTCTTTTGTGAATGTGACTCCATATTCTTCATCTCCTACTGGAAACCAGCTCTCTTCCGAAGGTTGTGGTAGTTCCGCAAGCCAAGTGCTCACTTGCTCTTCTGTGATTTGACTATCAATCGTTTCATGCCAAATCACTTTTGAACCTCCTTTTGTGAAGAGTCCCAGACTTTCATCTTGTCCAATCCAGAATTGCAGGAGACCGACTTGTGGAAAATCGGGTAGGGCGGAGAGCTCTCTGCAGTCGATCTGGGCAAGCATACGCAATGGCATGCCTTCTGAGTCGAAAGGAATCGCGTCTTTTGAAGGAATATATGGAATTCCGCCAACTTTGCTTCCGGAAATCGAAACTTGTTCATTTGTGAGTTTCAGATGCAGAACTGGCTTGACTGTCTCTTTATCCATTTCGGCAAGCACTTTTTTTGTCAGTTCCATCTCCTTTTGAATGTCAACATTCTTTTTTTTCTTCCTATATATAGTTGTTTCATCATTTATATATAGTTGCTGTTTTATTTTTTCTACTGAAGATTCTCCTATTATCTTCTTTGCTAAATATTGGATAAGGCCAGTTTCATATATTGATTTGAACAGCAGGTAGATAGCTGCTGCAATAAGTACTCCTGCATAAACGTAAAGCTGAATGTAATATTGATCTTTTTCATCCATTTCTTTTGATTTTAGAATGCCTATTGCATAGAATTTATTATTGGCAAATTTAATTATAATTGTTAGGTTTGCTACTCTTTGGACAGAAATAAAACAAAAAAGCAGCAATTTCTTGCTGCTTCCTTTTGAGCGGAAAACGGGACTCGAACCCGCGACCCCGACCTTGGCAAGGTCGTGCTCTACCAACTGAGCTATTTCCGCAGAATGTCTTTTTTACGTGCTCAAGATGAGATTCGAACTCACACGCCGTAATCGGCACTACCCCCTCAAAGTAGCGTGTCTACCAATTTCACCACCTGAGCTTTTGAGAGCGGAAAACGGGACTCGAACCCGCGACCCCGACCTTGGCAAGGTCGTGCTCTACCAACTGAGCTATTTCCGCAATTCTGCTTTTTATTATGTCTTAGAACGCTTGTTTTCAAAAGCACTGCAAAGGTAGATGTTTTTTTCTTTAATGCAAATGTTTTGCTCGGAAAATTTAACTATTTCTTGATTTTTTTTTCTTTTAACTGCGTTTTGTTAATCTTTTTCATTTAGTTATGGTATATTTGCAGAAAATTGAATTAAATTCTGAAAATATGAAAATAGGTTGCATTATCACTGCTGTTATTGGTGTGATTCTTCTTGCTGTGGGTTACATCTCGTTCTATTGGGAGTTCGCTGACGGTATCAAAACCGGTCAGGTCAATTTCGTCACTCGTAAGGGGTATATTTGGAAAACTTATGAGGGCAGATTGATTCAGCAGGGTATCAAATCAAAAGGTCAGCAGGGGCTTGGTAGCAATGAGTTTGATTTCTCTGTCGAGGATGATTCTCTTGCCCGTACCCTTGAACTTGTCGGCGAGTCTATCGTCACTGTCCGTTACAAGGAATACAACCATGCTCTTTGGTGGCGTGGCAACAGCAACTATGTCGTTTATAAGATTGAGAAGATTATCGAACCGTCGTCTACAAATGATCCGATTAGCCCTTTGAATAATATCGTTGATCCTTCTGCTAATGCTGGAGACGCTGCGGCTGATGAAAAGTGGTACGAATAATGACGGATCAGTTTTCTTCCAAACTTCTTGAGGAGGCTGTACATCAGATCTCTTCGCTTCCCGGTGTCGGAAAAAAGAGTGCTTTACGCCTTGTCCTTCATCTTTTAAACCGTTCAGAGGAAGATGTGGAGCGTTTTGCCAATGCTTTTGTCCGTCTGAAGAAGGAGGTGAAGTTTTGCCGTTGTTGCCACAATATCTCAGATACTGATATTTGTGAAATATGCTCGGACAAAAGCCGAAACCCTAAGATCATCTGTGTGGTGCAGGATCTGAAGGATGTGATGAGCATAGAGGCGACGCAGCAGTTCCGCGGGCTTTATCATGTGCTTGGAGGTGTGATTTCTCCTATCGACGGGATTGGTCCAAACGACCTTACCATCGAAAGCCTGGTGCAACGTGTCCGCGAAGAGCCGATTGACGAGGTTGTCTTAGCTTTGTCGACGACGATGGAAGGTGATACAACAGCATATTATATCTACCGTCGACTTGAGAATCTTGGAATCAATATCACAACTCTTGCCAGAGGTGTGGCGACGGGAGACGAACTTCATTACGCGGATGAGGTGACGCTTGGACGCAGCATCGTCGAAAGACGTCCATATTCAACAGGCACGAATTTCTAATTTGACAAATATGAATTTAAATTTCAAGTATTATTCCAGAATCGCGATTTCCGCACTTCTGATCATGATTTCGAATTTCCTTCAGAACACAGGAAGTCAGATTCCATATTATGTGTATACGATCGCATATCTCCTTATTGTCATACTTGTGCCTTATGCTGTATGGCAATATAAAAAGGATAGGAAAATTGTGGCCGAGTGCGACGATTTGAAGACTGCGGAAAAATTGCTGGAGAAAATAACGATGAAGAAGATGACGTTGGTGCATGTGCCGTCAGGAATAACAGCGATCCTTTTCGTCATCCAGCCTACAGAGTCGATGCTTTATGCCGCGATAGCTTCGCTTTTGCTGTTTGTGGTGTTTGGTAAACCAGAAAAATTGTCTGATATTGATTAATCACTATTTATGAAGGTCGTATACCATACTCTGGGCTGTAAATTGAATTTTGCTGAGACGTCCAGACTCTCTTTCGATTTGGAGTCTGTCGGCTATTTTGCCGCAAAAGAAGGCGAAACGGCGGACCTTATCGTGGTCAATACGTGCGCGGTGACGCAGGCTGCGGAAAGAAAGGGCAGGGCTGTGATCAACCAGTTGAAACGCCAGCATCCGGATGCGAAGGTCGTTGTCACAGGTTGCTATTCCCAGATCAAGCCGGATGAGGTGGGGCATATTGAAGGTGTCGACATTGTGCTTGGCGCGCAGCATAAGTTTGATATGGCTTCATTGGTGAAGATGCTCAATGAAAATGAGCCAGACACGAAAATTTTCCACACTGAGCGTAGCAAAGTGGATGTGTTTTTCCCATTCTGCACTGCAGGGTGTCGCACACGCTACTTGTTGAAGGTGCAGGACGGATGCGACTATTTTTGCACATATTGCACTGTCCCTATTGCCAGAGGAAAGAGCCGAAACGCCTCGATAGCTCTCACAGTGGAGGAGGCGAAAAAAGCCGCTGCAGAAGGAGCGAAAGAGATAGTCATTTCAGGAGTTAATATCGGAGATTTTGGAAAGTCGACGGGAGAAAGATTCGTCGATTTGGTCAGAGAACTGGATAAAGTCGACGGAATTGAACGATATAGAATCTCCAGCATAGAGCCTAATCTCCTTACAGATGAGATTATTGATTTCTGCGCGGACAGTCGTACGTTCATGCCACATTTCCATATCCCGTTGCAGAGTGGAAATGATGAGATACTGGCGTTGATGCACCGTCGATACAAGCGAGATGTCTTCGCCCATAAGATTGCTGAGATAAAAAGACGCATGCCGAATGCCTTTATCGGTGTCGACGTGATTGTCGGATTCAACGGTGAGACGGAGGAGCATTTCAACGACTCGTTTGAGTTTTTGCAAAGCCTTGATGTCACACGACTTCATGTTTTCCCATATTCCCCAAGGCCAAACACAGCTGCGTTGTCAATCAAACCATATGTGCAGAATGGGGAGAAGAAACGTCGCACTGATATTCTTATGGATTTTTCCGAGAAACGCTTGCATGAGTTTATGAAGAGCCAGATCGGAACTCCAGCCAAAGTACTTTGGGAGGATACCGACACCAATGTGATGCATGGATTCACTGAAAATTACATCCGTGTGTCCGCACCATACGATGCTTCAAAAATCAATACTATCACAGATGTTGTCCTTGGAGATTTTGATGACGACAACGAATGCTTGAAGGCTAAGTGACAATGGCTAATTGAAAATGCTTATGAACAAACTTACGTCATTCCTCATTGATGAACAGCAATCTCATCGAAAAGGTGGGCTTTATCATAAGACCCAAGTACAGTTGGCTTATAATTCCAATCGTATTGAGGGTAGCAGGCTAACAGAGGATCAGACACGCTATATATTTGAAACACGACTCATTGGATTCAAAGATCAGGAAGCAGTGCCTGTTGATGATATTATAGAGACTACGAATCACTTTGTCGCTTTTGATTTTCTTCTTGACACAATAGATGAGCCACTTTCCGAAACCATAATAAAAGAGTTTCACCGGATTTTGAAGACGGGGACAGCGGATGCTCTCAAGCCATATTTTAATGTGGGTGATTATAAGAAAATGGCCAATGAAGTCGGAGGAAAAGAAACGTGCAAACCAAATGAAGTGGCCAATGAAATGCAGAAATTAGGGGAGTGGTATTTGTCTCAGACAAATGTGTCAATTTATACACTTGCCGAATATCATTGGCGTTTTGAGTGTATCCATCCGTTTCAGGATGGTAATGGACGCGTCGGTAGGTTAGTTCTTTTCCGTGAATGTCTGCGTAATGGCATTATGCCTTTTGTTATCGACAATGAGCATAAATTGTTTTATTATCGTGGCTTATACGAGTTCGAGCAGACCACTGGATTTCTTGTCGGGACAATGCAGTCAGCCCAGGATGTTTACGAATCTTGGATAAAGTATTTTAATGAGGAACTGTTGGATGGCTTGAAGATAGATTGATAATGAAAATTATAGAAGTCGTAGCGGCTATTATTCGTGATGCGGATGAAAGAGTCTTTTGCACTCAGCGAGGGTACGGAGAATGGAAGGATTGGTGGGAGTTTCCTGGTGGAAAAATAGAGGCTGGCGAATCTCATAAAGATGCGTTGCGACGCGAGATCAGAGAGGAGTTGGCCACTGATATAGAAGTAGGGAGCCTGCTCACAACTGTTGAATACGACTATCCAAAGTTTCATTTGACAATGCATTGTTATCTTTGCACCGTCGTCAGCGGAAATTTATTACTTTTGGAACATGAAGATGCAAGGTGGCTTAATGGAGATGAGTTGGATACAGTGAAGTGGTTGCCTGCGGATAGGTCAATCATAGAATTATTAAAGGACAAAAGATGAAATATAATCGAGAATACACACCAGAGTTTATCAAAGAATTAAAAACAAACGAGATATTTGTGTTTGGCAGCAACATCCGAGGTTTTCATGGAGGAGGCGCCGCACGAATAGCCAATAAAAAGTTTGGCGCAGAGTGGGGTGTAGGAGAAGGTCTCACGGGAAAGTGTTATGCGCTTCCAACGATGGAAGGAGGCGTGGATTACATAGCGGAGAAAGTTCGCAGATTTTTGGAGTGTGCCAAGACGCATCCGGAAATGAAATTTTATGTCACCAAGATAGCGTGTGGAATAGCCGGTTTCACGGTCGCAGAGATCGGACCATTATTTTCTGATGCCATAATGTTGGAAAATGTCATTTTGCCTAAAGAATTTGTTGAAGAAATAGAAAAATAGGAAGACGCGAAAAATCGCGTCTTTTTTGTTTTTCCCCGTAGCGCCGCAGGTGCGACATCCCCTAGCGTAGGGTTTCAACCCTACGCGACATGAATGTAAATGTAAATTTGCAATTTCCCAGTGCCGAAGGCACGACACAACCCAGCGTAGGGCGTGAGCCCTACGCTATATATGCCCTACGCAATGTGATATTACGCAAAAACACCCTACGCAATGTGATATTACGTGATAATGCCCCACGCGATAATGCCGCAGGCACGAAACACCCCAACCTAGGGCACGAGCCCTATGGCTTAAATATCAGCGATTTATGAACATTCTCGAAAAATAATTCGCGAAACGCTTGCGCAGGACGGAAATCTGCTATACTTTTGCACTCGCTTTCGGGAAGGAACGCTACTCCGGACGAAAGCAA